>Ga0194110_10001333_pt1 | contig 31570 bp, 42 predicted proteins | sample TA2Kig1200mmetaG_FD_146192 | JGI IMG/M metagenome (GOLD analysis project Ga0194110, IMG submission 146192) | Freshwater microbial communities from Lake Tanganyika, Tanzania - TA2015032 Kigoma Deep Cast 1200m | ecosystem: Environmental > Aquatic > Freshwater > Lake | place: Tanzania: Lake...
AACTGGCGGCGCTTAGGACCTAAATCCCCCCAGGGATCAATTAATGAGGCTTGTCGGGGATCGCGTGTACGAATCATCTTTTTGCCATTAACCCGTTGATTTTTCACCGAATTATGCCATAAAAAGCGACGCCCGACAAGAAAAAAATACCATAATCTTAAATTATTTCAGATAATTAACAATAAGCGACTTTTTACGAATCCATCAACTTTGAACTTTTAATCCGGGGGCGTAGTTCAGTTGGTTAGAACGCCGGCCTGTCACGCCGGAGGTCGCGAGTTCGAGTCTCGTCGTCCCCGCCAATGAAATCAAGGGGTTAGGTCAAACGGCCTAACCCCTCTCTTTTGATTTTTAACCTCATTTCCAACCCTGGGCCAAGATATCGGGGGGGAAAGGGGAATGTGATCTTTTAAAAACGGGAATAGGCGATGCTGTCTTTTTCAAACTCCATGATGACATCTTCGGTCAGAGTCGGTCGGATTTTGGGTATAATTTCAAAAATTGTGTCCGTAGTCACCCGATAATCTTGCTTGGTAGCCAGTTCCTGTTCAAAGGCGAACTGAGCAACCTGCTGGAAGAGATATTCCATATCAGCCGGGGTGAATCGAGAGGTCATCTTGATGATACGATCAAGATCGACTTCCCCGGTATTGAGTTTGGAGAGGTAGTGTTCCAGGATAGTTGCTCTCTCATCTTCGTTCAAACCGCCCACCGGAATAATACAATCAAATCTTCCCGGACGCAGCAGAGCGGCATCGAGCTGTCTAATATAATTGGTCGCGCAAATTAAGAGGATATTGTTCCCCTGGTTTTTGAGCAGCGGGACCTGTTTTAGAAATTCATTGGTTATGGACTTGTCAACCCGGCTGGCCTCATCCCGGCTGCCGGCGATCTCTTCAAACTCATCGATAAAAATGACCGCTTCTTCCAGGTTGCGTGACTTTTCCATGATGTTGCGCAGATTAGCTCCCACCTTTTCGGTACCGTCAACCATGAGCATGCTGGGAGCAATCTCAATGAACCACCAGGACAGGGCCCCGGCCAGGGCTTTGGCAAAATGAGTCTTGCCGGTGCCGGGAGGTCCGAAGAAAATGATAGTCTTGGGAGGAACGACCCCGTGCTTTTTCGACAGATCTTGCTGGGTCAGCGGCAGGATGATTTTCCGCTGCACTATCTGCTTGGGAGGTTGCGAATCAGAGATAGTGTCCCATAATTCTTTGCTGATGGTCTGAGCCCCCATCTCATTGAGGATATCCCGCCGTTGATAGGCTAAGTATTCCTCCCGGGCCTGCTCCATATTTTCGAGGAAATCGATGCACGCGACCCGCAAGCCGACATCGCGACCGACCTTTTCAGACAGGAGCCATTTATGCTGCAAAATTCTGGGCCACAGGTCCGCGGCAGCATCAGGGTCGAATTTGGTGCCGCTGATCTCAAAGATTTTACCGGCGCACAACTCAGGCGCCAGGGGCTCCGTGAAGTCTTCGGTCACGATTGACCTCCTTATAGGTCTTGGTCTCTTTGCCGAGTTAATTTCTCAGGACAACCTCAAAGAATACCCGGTAAATTATGCAACAAAAAATCATAACAGTTATTACTCAGGTCACATAATTGTTCTCATTTCGCCAAATCAGTTACTTGAAATTTTAGTACTGAGGACTGGGGACTGAGGACTGAGGACTGTAGATTAAGTCTTCGCCATCTCTATCTTAAATTACTCAGTCCTCAATCCTCATCACTCAGTCCTGCCTTGGATAATGGGAACAATTAATCGCTCCGAGTAATAAGTGCGGACAACAATCCATTTATAACCATTCCGGGGATATCGGAAAGGTATTATCCTGCTTGCCCCCTCCGCCCGTCTTACAGCGGTTTATCATGAACTCACGGAGAATCCGGGAAAAACAGTGTCCGAGATAGGGTGCCGGGAGATAAGGGGAAAGGTATCCATTCCCACTTAAGCGCTATCGGTATCTTAAATGGCGTTCATGACCGGCGGGGTCTGGGGGACTTGCCTAGTCAGTAACTTTGGGCATGATTAATATTGTACCAGCCGGGCCTCGGGGTGCCAATGGTTTTTGACACTTAACAGCCTAGCCTCTCGCCAATAGTCCTTGATTTCCCCCACGCTGAGCGGCTGAGCGGCATATCCCACTTGTCTCACCTCGTCCAATATCTCCGATGGCACCTGCAATTCGCCGGGAGGCAGGTCACCGGTCTCGCGGGCCTCCCCAAGAATCACCACCACCGGCTGGCCGTGATGTCGCCCAGTCATGGTCCAGGTGATGGTGACCGGATAGCTGATACAGCCGTTTCTATCCAACGATTTGCAATAAGCGTCAAATTCCGAAAACATCGCCTTAACGTCTTTGGGTATCATTTAGGGACTCCTCTCTAACCTGTTTCCGGCGGGCCAGTACTGGTTCTCTTAACTGACGTGGGTTCAAACTAATATCTGATCTTGACGCTACCGGTTCGTTTTCCGGGCTAGCGGATACGATGCAAGCGATCACCGGCCATTGCGGCTGCGGCGGCCAAAGGAGCATTTTGACTGCGGCCTGTCTGCCTTGACTACCAGGGGGCGCCCGTCCACATGCCGGCCGTTGAGCATGGCAATGGCATTCTGGCTCTCCGCCAGGGTTTTCATCTCCACGAAGCCGAAACCACAGGTCTGCCCGTTGTGCAGATAAGTGATGGTCTTGGCTGAGGCCACCAAGCCGGCCTCAGAAAAAAGGGTCTGCAACTGTTCTCCGGTCATTTGGTGGGGCAGGTTGCCCACGGATAATCTTTTACTCATCACCTTCTCCTTGTCGGTCTTATCGGAAAGCACTTACTTGCGCCTTCTCTTTAGCCGCCTCGGCGCAGAGCAGTTCGGTTCACATGATGGAGACGGCGCCCCTCTCGGGCTCTTCGAGTCCCCGCTCAATCATCCTGGCCGGGAGATCCGGCTTCCGGGTCAAAGTCCGACGTCGAAAAGGGCTCCAGAGCAATTTTAGGATATCGGATTTCTTCATATGTCGGCCGAACATGCGCAGGAGCTTAAAGGTGCGGATGGGACGCCCGAAAAGGCGGCGGGCAAAGAGCAAAGCGTAGCCTTTCATGCGCAGGCGATTCACCCTGGCACTCGGTACCACGGTGGGGTCAACGTCCGAGCACTTGAACCATTTGTCCCAATCGCGCGCGTCGTCAATGATCCCGCGATCAATATACTCCTGCCATAAAGGGGTGCCTCGGTAAGCGCATAAACGATTGAAGCCGAAGGTGTCCAGCTTTAGCCGGGCGGCAAAACGGAAGCTGGCCATGATATCCTCCTCGGTTTCGCCGGGAGAGCTAATGACAAAAAATCCGTGCACCCGGGCAATTCCATGCCGCTTCGCTTCACTGACCGCATGCTCCACCTGCTTCAGGGTCTGTTTTTTGTTCAGCCGGTCCAGCACCTTTTGCGTCCCCGCCTCCACCCCAAACGCCAGGAAATTGCAGTTGGCCTTTTTCATGAGAGGCAGTTGATCCACCGCGACGGCATCCACCCGGCCTTCGCAGCCCCATTGGAACTGTAGTCGGCGTTCAATGATGCCGCGGCAAACTTCGCTGATGCGCTTACGGTTAAGGAGAAAATGGTCATCGGTAAGGTAAATCGAACGATAGCCCATATCGTTCAATTGCTGCATTTCTCCCAGAACATGCTCCGAGGAACGGTAGCGCCATTTGCCCCGCGCCAGGGAGGGAATATCGCAATATATGCAGGAATAAGGGCAGCCTCGCGAGGTCTGCATAGTGCAAAATTTATCCAGAGAGAGGACAGCAGGGACGTCCAGGGGCAATGACTCGATGTAGTCGATGGGCAGGCTGGTCCGGTCCGGGTAAGGAAACTGATTCAGATCCCGAATGAGCGGACGTAAGACGTTCTCGACAATCTCCCCGCGGTTACGCCAGACCAGGCCGGCCACCGAGCCCGGATCGGCGAGGTTGCTCAAATAATCCGGTAGGAGCTCTTCGCCTTCTCCGACCCCCACGCAATCAATGGCAGGGCAGTCTCCCAGGATGCGGTCCGAATTCATGGTGGCAAAGGCTCCGCCCACGATGATGGGGATGCCCGGCGCTCCCAACTTTAATCGCTGGGCCAGGTTTTTGACCGCGGGGTAGGTGGTCGTGGAGAGGAAGGAGAGGGCCATGACTTCGGGCCGTTCTTCTTCTACCGCCTGAGCGATATGCTCCGCCTGCATCTGCGGGTGACACGTATCAAACATCCGCACCCGGTGTCCATGGTGGCGCAGGACCGGAGCGAGGGTCTGAATCCCCAGGGGCGGAAACCCCATCACTTTGATCCGCCCATTGCCAGAGTTTGATCTATCCAGCTCCTTGGGGAGCAATCGGCAAAAGTTTTCGTCTCTAACATAAACCAAAAAGACCTTCATCGGAAAATCCTTCGCATCTGCCGACGCATAAAGACTGGCGGGAACACGGCATCCGGTTCGGTTTAATGACAAAAAAGGCAGCCAAGAGGCCGCCTTTTGATTACCCGGGAGTCCAGGGACCGGAATAGGGCGGGTGCCCGCCTCCGACCGCCTGAACCCCGGTTCTAACGGTAACCGCCGCGGCCGCCGCCAAATCCGCCTCGTTGCTGGGGCTTGGCTTCATTGACTGCCATGGGGCGCCCGTCGACATTCCGCCCGTTGAGCATGGAAATGGCCTTCTGGCCGTCCAATTTGGTTTCCATTTCTACAAAACCGAAGCCGCGGGGTTGGCCCGTGTGCCGGTCGGTGATGATCTTGGCCGAGGTCACTTCGCCGGCCTCAGAAAAAAGAGTGTTCAGCTGATCTTCGGTCATCTCGTAGGACAGATTGCCCACGTACAATTTCATACTCATATCTTCTCCTTGTTGGTTTTGCCGGGATGGACTTACCGGAGTTTTCCGGCAGCAGGTCTGCTCCGTCAGGACCTTTCAGTTCCTTCTGCAACCACCCCCGGCATTTCCTCCGCCGGCGGTGTAGCGGTTTTACTCTGGCGACGTTTCATTTTTTCGTCGTTCTTCTCTTTGCGGGCCAGCTCTTTGGCGCGCTTTTGCCAGCCGTAACGGTTCTTGGCCAAGTTCCACCTCTCTAAGGTTCAAGGCGCCGGAACTCCGAGAGTCCCTTAGACCGCCGGAGTTCCGCCCTTCAGGCTGTTTGGCCTAAAGTTTTACCACGTTCTGGGCCTGAGCCCCCTTGGGACCCTGGGTTACCTCAAACTCCACCGCCTGCTCTTCTGACAGGGTGCGGAAGCCTCCGCCCTGAATGGCGCTATGATGCACAAACACATCCGGACCGTTTTCCCGAGTAATAAAGCCAAAGCCCTTCGAGTCATTAAACCACTTTACCGTACCAGTTTCCTTCATTGTGAAACCTCCTGAAAATATTCCCGCCAAAAAAGCAGGGCGCACAGCAGTCAGTAAAAAAAATCGGCCGGGAGTTAGCACCCCCGTCCGATTCTTGCCCAGGACTTGTGGCCCTGATTTCAGTCTGACATGCTAAACTTGAATGTATTTTACAAGAAAATTATTAAATGTCAAGCTAATAAAATAATTGTCCGCAGGCTCGGAGGCTCCCATTGAGCCCCTATAAATAATAGGGGTTATTTTATTATGCGCCCATCCAAACAACTTATACCAATTCGTCATCCAACGTAAATTTTTTTCGTAGGAGCGAATCTTGTATTCGCCCTAAATTGGTGGGCGAACACAAGGTTCGCTCCGACATTTTAATACCTCTTGAATGCCAATTGGTATTAAAAAAATAGAACCCCTCAATATATAAGTTAAACTATTAAGTTGAGTGGGAAAGGAGGAGTACTCTATGCGTAAGCGCATTATCGATCATGGCCCTCGTGAGGTCGCCGCCGCCGAGCCCGGCTGGATGGACCTTGACCTCTTGGCCCAGGTCGAAATCACGTCCGAAGATGTCGACTACCCGATTGAATCGGCGCTGATTCCGGGTACGGGCCTGGGTTGGCGGGCCGCGCAGCCAGGGGAGCAGACGATTCGCCTCCTGTTTGATAAGCCGCGCAACCTCAGGCGGATCCACCTGATGTTCCATGAAGGTGACCAGGAGCGCACCCAAGAGTTCGTTTTGCGGTGGTCACCGGACGGCGGTCAGTCGTACCGGGAGATTTTGCGCCAGCAGTACAACTTCAGTCCGCCGGAGGCGACCCGGGAGGTCGAAGACTACGACATCAATCTCGACGGGGTAACCGCGCTCGAATTGAAGATTGTGCCGGACATCAGCGGTGGCAGCGCCCGTGCGTCATTGGCGCAACTGCGCATTGCCTAGTTATCAGACCTTCGGCCATTAGTGCAAGAGTGTGGAGCCCAACAGTTGAACATGAGCCTTCGGCTCACCATAAATGATGAAAAGGTGCTTGGCTTTGTCGGAGCCCCGCCCCATTCTTTGAACTTTGAACTTTGAACTTTGAGCTTTTCTAAGCAGATCGCGGCAGGCGACGGCGCCGGGTCAAAGGAGAAGTGAGATGAACGAACAGGAAGCCAAAAAGGAAATAGCACAAGCAAAAGAGGAACTTCTGGAAGCCAAAGCCAAACTAAAAGAATTGAACGCTAAACTAATGGAACTCTCGGACGTGATGGAAAAAATAGAAGCCGCGCAGGTCCGACTGCAAAAAGTCGAAGAAAAGCTGTTTCTCGAAGGTTTTGGCAAAAAATCGTTTTTCGACCGCATCGATAATAAAAAACCTTAGAAGGGCTCGAAAGCAGCGCAACCCTGGCAGATCGAACTCTTTTTCAAGTGGATCAAGCAACACCTGAAAATTAAGGCCTTTTACGGCAATTCCAAGAATGCCGTGCTGATCCAGATCCGGACCGCTTTGATCGCTTACTTGCTCCTGGTCTGGCTTAAGTTCAAGAGCAAAGTGGGCTGGGACTCCTGGAACTCACCCGCCTGGCTCAATCCATGCTCCTGGAACGAATGGACTTGTGGGCGTTGCTTGGTCTTCGTCCATCAGACAACCGACAACCCTTGCTATTCAATTAACGTGCCGGACAGCAATATGACGCGACACTAGCTGAGTATCTGCTAAGACTCCGGTTATCCAAAGCCTGGAAAAAAATCTTTTTTCCGCGAAATTTGTGCTATTATGCCCCGGCAGACAACATTTGGTTAATAGTAGGCGGGGGATGCGGCACGCTCAACGCGTGATCATAGGTCTTATGTACAACCTCAGTAAACCTAGTTCAGCAAAAACCTCAACCCTGCGGAACTTAGCCACCCCCAAGACGGAGGTTCATGAACTCCCACAGACTCAGCCGACTCTTTCTGGTTGTCCTGCTCATAGCCTCCGGGTGCGTTAAGGTAGGCCCGGACTTCGTGAAACCCGAGGCCGCGGTGGCTCCCAATTGGCTGGAAACAGGGGATAATCGCGTTCAGACCGGGCCGCCAAACTATCGCAACTGGTGGCAGATCTTCAACGATCCCATCCTCAACCGGCTCATCGACACCACTTACCACGAGAATCTGACTTTGCGCATTGCGGGGGTGCGGGTCCTGGGAGCAAGGGCCCAATTGGGCATTGCCGTGGGCGAGGTGTACCCCCAGACTCAGCAGGCGCTGGGTTCGGTGATCAAGAATCGCCTCAGCGAGACCGCGGCCACGACGGCTCCCGGCAGTCCCGTTAGCTTTTGGCAATCCACCCTGGGGCTCACCGCCAGTTGGGAAATCGACTTTTGGGGCAAGTTTCGCCGGGCCATTGAATCCGCCGATGCCGGTCTGCTGGCCGCGGTGGCCGATTATGACAACACCCTGGTCTCTCTCACTGCGGATGTGGGCGCCGCCTACATCCTGATTCGCACCCTGGAGAAGCGCCTGGACATTGCCCGCCGGAATGTAGAGGTCCAGAAAGAAAGTCTCCAGATCGCCACGGCGCGGTTTGAGGGCGGCACCACCTCGGAGCGGGACGTGGAGCAGGCCAAGACCGTGTTGGCCAGCACCCAGGCCACCATCCCCACCCTGGAAACCCAGCTCCGCCAGACGAAAAACGCCCTCTGCGTGTTGTTGGGCCTGGCGCCGAATAACCTCTCGGAACTGCTGGGGAGCTCCATTACTATCCCGGCGCCTCCGCCCCAGGTGGCGGTGGGCATCCCTGCGGACCTGCTGCGCCGGCGGCCCGATATCCAGCGGGCCGAATACCGGGCCGGGGAGCAATGCGCCAGAATCGGCGTGGCCAAGGCCAATCTTTACCCGGCTTTTTCTCTGACGGGCAGCTTTGGCTTCCTGGCCTCTGATGTGGGCAGCTTCGCCCTGGGCGATATGTTCCGGTGGCAGAGCCGCACCGGGAGTTTCGGCCCCTCTTTTCAGTGGAATATCCTGAACTATGGCCAGATCACCAATCTGGTGCGGGTTCAGGACGCCCGCTTCCAGGAACTGCTTATCGCTTATCAGGACACGGTGCTAAGGGCCCAGCAGGAGGTGGAGGACGGTCTCATCGGCTTCCTGAAGTCCCAGGAACGGGCCAATTTCCTGGTGCAAAGCACCGCGGCGGCCCAACGTTCCGTGGACTTGGCGATCCTGCAATATCGCGAGGGTATCACCGATTTCACCACGGTCCTCACCGCGGAGCAAAATCTGTTGACTCAGCAAAACGACCTGGCCACCACCCTGGGAGACATCTCCCGCAACCTGGTGGCGGTTTACCGGGCCTTGGGGGGTGGCTGGCAGATGCGGGAGGAGAAGGATTTTGTGCCGGACTCCATTAAAGCCACCATGGCCGCTCGCACCAATTGGGGGAAGCTGTTGGCACCGGCGGCTCACACCCCGCCCCCGCCGGAACAACCCAGATCCCTTATTCGGGCTCCGGATTGGTAACGGGCGAAACCGAAGACCGAAGACCGGGGGCTGGGGACCTTATGGCCTCACAGAGATCAGGGTTTCGAATCATGGTTGAAAGAAAATGTAAAGCATATTGGGGTTCCAGCCGCGCCCGATTGGCGGCGGCAATTTTAACGATCCTATTCTTACCCCCAGCCTGCGGAGACAGGAACGTCTATGTGCCGCCGCCGCCACCCAAGGTGACGGTAAGTCAGCCGGTGTCCCGGCCGGTTACCGATTACCTGGAATTTACCGGCAACACCGCGGCCCTCAACACCGTGAAACTGCGGGCCCGGGTGGAAGGTTACCTGGAAAAGGTCTTGTTCAACGACGGCGAAGTCGTGAAAAAAGGCAAACTCCTATTCTTGATTCAGCAAAATACCTACGAAGCCAAACTTAAGCAGGCGGAGGCGGAAATTCTGGCCAACAAAGCCCGCTTAATGCACGCCCAGACCGAGTATGACCGGTTCTCTCGCCTAGTGAAACAGAAGGCCGCGGCCCAGACGGACGTGGACAAGTGGCACTACGAACGGGACGCGTCCCAGGCCGCGGTGATGGCCGCCGAGGCCCAGCGGGACCTGGCCAGGCTCAATCTCAGCTATACGGAAGTCAAGGCGCCCTTTGACGGCCGCATCGGCCGCCGCCTCAAAGATCCGGGCAACCTGGTGGGGGCAGGCGAAGAAACGGTGCTGGCCGAAATCAATCAAATTGACCCCATTTACGTCTATTTCAATATCAGTGAGCAGGATCTGCTCCGGGTCAGGGGGGAGAGCAAAGAAGAGGCGGAGATGGACGCTCATAAGGTGAAGTGGCCGGTGGCTTTCGGCCTGGCCGATCAAAAGGGCTACCCCCATAAGGGTTATCTGGATTTCGCGGCCATCACCATCAATCCCACCACCGGCACCTTGCTGCTGCGGGGGATTTTCCCCAATCCCCAGTTCTTGATCATGCCCGGCATGTTCGCCCGGGTGCGGACGCCGGTGGATGAAGCCAGGCCGGCCCTGGTCATCCCGGAGGTAGCCATCGGCTACGACCAGCAAGGTCCCTATGTCATGGTGGTAGACGGACAAAACGTGGTGGCCCGCCGACCGGTCAAACTGGGCGCCCAGGAAGATGACCAGCGCGTGATCACCGATGGATTGAAAGGGGAGGAATGGGTGGTGGTCAATGGTCTGTTGCGGGCCATCCCCGGCAAAAAGGTAGATCCTGAAAGGCGGACTCAGCCGGAAACCGCCGCCCCGCCTGCCCCCGCCCGCTCACCTGAGTCCGGGAAGACCGCCCCATGATGTCCAAGTTTTTCATCGAACGGCCCATCTTTGCCAATGTTATCGCCATTGTCACTGTCATCTTGGGCCTGGTGGCCGTTCTCCGGCTGCCGGTGGCCCAATATCCCGATATTGTCCCGCCCACCATTCAGGTGACCACCATGTACCCGGGGGCCAGTGCCGAGGTCATCGCCACCACCGTGGGCATCCCCATCGAGCAGGCGGTGAACGGGGTGGAAAACTCCCTGTATATGTCCTCCACCAGCGGCAGCGACGGGAGTTACACCCTGACCGTAACCTTTGCGGTGGGCACCGATCTCAATACCTCCTTGAGCCTGGTGCAGAACATGGTGAACGGGGCCTTGGCCCAACTGCCCGAAACCGTGCAAGCCCAGGGCATCACGGTCCGCAAGGTTTCCACTAATATTCTGCTAGTGGTAAGCCTCTATTCTGACGATGACCGCTATGACGAAGCCTTTCTGTCCAATTATGCCATGATCAACCTGCAATATCCCCTGGGCCGTCTCTCCGGGGTGGGCCAGATCAAGGTCGTCGGCGCCGGTTCTTACAGCATGCGGGTCTGGCTGGACCCCAACAAACTCCATTACTTCAATCTCACCACCATGGACGTGGTGAATGCCATCAAACAGCAAAACGTCCAGGTGGTGGCGGGAAAGCTCGGGGGGCCGCCATCGCCGCCGGACCAGACCTTCCAATTCACCATCAACGCTTTAGGAAGGCTTGCCGATATTTCCCAGTTCGAAAATATTATTGTGAAAATTGCCCGGGACGAGACCGCGCAGATCGTCCGGGTGCGAGATCTGGCCCAGGTGGAACTCAGCCAGCAGACTTTCAGCAATTTTGCCGGGCTCAGCGGCCATCAGGCGGCGCAGATCCTGGTTTATTCTTTGCCGGGGGCCAACGCCATCGACGTGGGAAAGCGGGTGCGCCAGGCCATGGCCGAGATGAGCAAGGATTTCCCGGAAGGCCTGAAGTTTGCCATTTATTACGACACCACGGATTTTATTCAGCAGGCCATCGACGCGGTTTACCACACCCTGTATGAAGCCGGTATCCTGGTGCTCATCGTCATCATGGTCTTCCTCCAGAACTGGCGGGCCACCCTGGTTCCGGCCACCACCGTGCCGGTGACCATCATCGGCGCGTTTGCCGCCATGGCCGTGTTGGGCTTCACGGTCAATCTCATGACCCTGTTCGCCCTGATTCTGGCCATCGGCATCGTGGTGGACGACGCCATCGTCATCGTGGAAAACTCCTCCCATTACATTGAAAAGGGACTTGCGCCCAAGGATGCGGCCATCAAGGCCATGAGCGAGATGACCGGCCCGGTCATCGGCATTACCCTGGTTTTGACCGCGGTGTTTCTGCCCGCCGCGTTTATGCCGGGCATCACCGGCCAGCTTTTCCGGCAGTTCGCCCTGGTCATCGCATCCACCGCGGTCATCAGCGCCTTGAACGCTCTTACCCTCAAACCGACTCAGTGCGCCCTGTGGCTGCGGCCCCGGGACCCCAATAAGAAACTTAACGCCTTTTACCGGGGCTTCAACCGAATATATGCAATAGTGGAAGACGCCTATACCGCCCTGGTCCGCCGGATGGTGCAGCGCCCGGGACTCATGGCCCTGGTGTTTTTTGTGATTATCGGTGTGGGGGGGGTGCTCTTCGCCCTGCACCCCGTGGGGTTTCTCCCCGATGAAGACCAGGGGTACGCCATTATCGCCGGCCGCCTGCCCGACGCCTCCTCCCAACTCCGGGTCCGGGAGGTTGCCCGCCGGGTGGACGACATTCTCCGGAAGACCCCCGGCGTGTCTCAATGGGTGACCATCGGGGGCCTTTCCCTGCTGGACAGCGCCAACCTCCTCACCACGTTCAGCACCTTTGCCATTTACGACAAATGGGACAAGCGCGGCGCCGCCTTGAGTCAGGACCACATCGTCGCGCGCCTGCAGCGGGAGCTGGCCGCCCTGGAAGAAGCGGAGTTCGTTGTAATGATTCCGCCGCCCATCAGCGGGCTGGGCGAGTCCGGGGGTTTCCAGATGATGGTGGAGGACCGCCGGAGCCTGGGCCTGCCGGAGTTGCAAAAGGCCGTCATGGAGATGATCCGCGCCGGCCGCGGCCAATCCGGTTTGTACGGCCTGGCCACCACCTTCAGCGCCCGCAGCCCCCAGCTTTATCTGGACATTGACCGGACCAAGGCCGAGTCCCTGGAGATTCCCCTGGACAATGTGTTCAACACTCTCCAGGCTTATCTCGGCTCCGCCTACGTCAACCTGTTCAATAAGTTCAACCAGTCGTACCAGGTTTACGTGCAGGCCGCGGCGCCCTACCGCGTGGACCCGGAAGACATCAAAAGCCTCTACGTCCGCAATAAACGGGGAGAGATGGTGCCACTGGGCACCCTCATGTCCATCCAGCGGATGCTGGGCTCCGAGCTGGTCACCCGCTACAATCTCTATCCCGCGGCTTCGGTGTTCGGCGGGGCGGCCCCGGGATTCAGCTCCGGCCAGGCCCTTCATCTCATGGAGCAGGTGGCCGCCCATACCCTGCCAGTGGGCATGTCCTATGATTGGACCGCTACCGCGTATCAGGAAAAGCAGGTGGGCCACCAGGCATACTTCATCTATGCCCTGGCCATTATCCTGGTATTCCTGGTGCTGGCCGCACAATACGAAAGCTGGACCAATCCTGCGGCGGTAATCCTGGTGGTGCCCCTGGCCCTGGTAGGGGTGATCCTGGCGCTCATTTTCCGGGAATTTGACAACAACCTCTATACCCAGGTGGGCCTGGTGCTGATGATCGCCCTGGCCAGCAAGAACGCCATTCTGGTGGTGGAATTCGCCCGGGAACTGCACGCCGGTGGCCTGTCCATCGCGGACGCGGCGGTGGAGGCGACCCGGCGCCGCTTCCGGCCCATCGTCATGACCTCCTTCGCCTTTATCCTGGGGGTGGTGCCCTTGATGAAGGCCGCCGGGGCCGGGGCCGCCAGTCAGCAGGCCATCGGCACCGTGGTCTTCGGCGGCATGCTCGCCTCCACCATCCTGGCCATCCCCTTCGTGCCGGTGTTCTACGTCCTCACCCAGCAATTGAGCGAACGACGTCGGAAGCCCTCGCCTGACGACAGTCAGCCCTCAGCTGCCGCCAAAAGGTAGCCCAGGCTTTCCAGCCTGTGCCCTCGTTCCCAAGTTGTACTTGGAAACACAATCATGGCCCAGGTTGCGCATTTTTTTCAGGAAGTCCACTCATGGAAGACCAAAGAAAAATTCAGGCGATTTCTTTTAAGGATGACAATCCGGGTCAATGGCTTTCGGCATATCTGGAGGCCCGGGCGCACCTGGCCTCTTGCGAGTCGAACTTTCACTGTGATCCGGCCTGCACCAGGCCGGGGTGCAAGAATCAGGATCTCCAGATCCAGGTGAGCATTGTCGATCTCCTGGGAGCCGCCATGCTCCTGGGTGAGCCGGTATCGGCAATTTACCAGCGCCACTATTCCCTGGGGCTATTCTCCAATGAGCGGGATGACTGGATCAGAATGGTTGCCGTGAAGCTGAAGAAGCCCTGCCCCTTTCTAAAAGATGACCGCTGCAGTATTTACCCGGTTCGGCCCTTGCCTTGCGTGCTTTTCCCCGAATATCTCGTTCCGGCGGGCACCTTGAAGGCCAATGCCATCAAAGACCATTTCCGGGATTATCTCTGTTTACATCGCCCCCTGCCTCTCTCCCCGGAGCGGGCCAAGGTAATTGGAAGGCTACGAAAAATGTGGGAGCGGGAAAGTCTCATTTCCAGTTTCTATCTCTATAATCATGCTCCCTGCCACCTTGACTTCAGCAATCTCACCGAGGAACTCTTACGGGCGGCTGAACGGCTAAGCGAGGCGGAATCGGAAGAGCGGCCGGAGCCGGGGGGGATTATACCCAACCAGGTGATAGAGAAGTTCTTTCTAGAGCGTATTGCCGGGTGCCGGCCTTTTGCCGGGGTAAGGGAAAAAATCTGGCAACTCAATGGCCCAGAGGGACAATCGCGGTTCCTGCAATTATGGCAAGACGACCGGCTGGTTGAAAAACTTCAGAAAGCCGGAAACGACCGGGCCCTGGTCTTCCGGTTCGCCACAGGAAAATTGAAGACGGCGCGACAAAGCCTCCTCCCTCCCGAATACAAATTCTACTAATGCGAAGTCGGCGATTTCATCTCGTTCCCAAGTTGACTTGGGAACGACCATGGGCGCCAAGTTAAGCTTGGCTCTCAGTTAAGTACCTCATGAGCCGTTGGCTCACCCGTAAAGGATGAAAAGATATTTTGGGGGGAGGGCCAAGGAGTTTTTTGTAGGTGCTCCCTGCCCTCCCCCCAAGCCCCCCTCCCAACCCGCCAAAAGCTGAAGAACCCTTAGGAGAGGGACCTGTGCCTCTCAATGAACAGCCCACCGGGGCAATAGCCTGGTGGCCGGATCTGCGTCAGATTCCCTTTGGCAAGTTTATTAAATAGAACAGCCCGAATAGCGCGCCATACGTCAGGAGGAAAATTGTTAGAAGCTTACTACTCATGGTTTTGCTCCGGTTTTTTATGGAAATTATAATCCCGTGACTCGGAAAGTCCATCGGGGAGATGCTCATTTTCGACTTCCATATTCCCGATTTTTCAGCATGAGACTATGGAGGGTTGGGGTGTAAAAACCTTGGGGGCAAAACTTGGACATCCTGGTGGCCAATTATAAGCAAAAGCCGCATGGCGACCGAGCGCCGGATGCCAGGCTCCGAATTAAGGGGTTGGGGGAAGGGGCAAGGGCAGGCGCCCCCCGCCGCCGCCTATTCCGGCAGCAAGCGCCGGAATTCCTCCAGGAACCCCCGCTGCCCCCTTATGATCTTTTTTCCGGCCTCCTCCAGGGTGAACCACCCCGCCTTGTCGATTTCGGGAAATTCCTGCATCCGCCCGGAGCGGGGCGGCCATTCCAGGGTAAAGGTATTGCTCCGCACCGCGCCGGGGTCGCAGTCCCCTGCCACCGCCCAGGCGTGAATGATCTTGCCGCTGGGCTGTATTAAGGGAGTCAAGGGAATGAGCCGCCCTTCCACCTGCAAGCCCGTTTCTTCCTCAAACTCCCGGCGAGCCGCGGCCAGGGGGTCTTCCCCGGAATCAAACTCTCCCTTGGGAATGGACCAGGCGCCCTGGTCCTTCTTAACCCAGAAAGGCCCCCCGGGGTGTACCAGGAAGATTTCCAGGACTCCCTCCCGGCGGCGATGCAGCAACAAACCGGCGCTATGCTTGGACATGCCATCAATTTAACCACAAAGACACCAAGGGTCCAAAAATAAATTATGTGGGTTTCGTTTGGTTTTGCGTGATATACTTTTAGGTTAATGAGCATGGGCCGCTTTATCCGCCCTGCAAAATCTCTCGAACAACAACTCCTAATTAAGCGATATGGCTAATTCAACCTTAAGCGGCCATTTAACTCCCGGGGCCGAAACCTTTACCTCCCCCATAGACCGAAAATGGCTGGACCTGGCCGTCAAGCTCCTGGTCCCGGTCTTACTCATAATCCTGATGGCCGGGGCCATCAAGTTCGGCTCCTTAACCGACTACGCCCGGCTCCTGAGCCGCCAGACTTACACCTCCTTGCTTCCGGCCCTGGCCGCGGTTTATATCCTGGCGGTGCTCCTCTTTCAGCTAATTCGTACCGTCCTGTGGGCCTGCTACAAGCCCTTTCCTTTATCTGACGGGCCCCTCCCCAGCCTCACCGTCATCATCCCGGCTTACAACGAAGGGCCCATGGTGGAAAAGGCCATCGAGTCCGTGGTGGAATCCGATTACCCCAAGGACAGGCTGGAAATCATTTGCGTGGATGACGGCTCCACCGACCGCACCTGGCTTTACATCCTGCGGGCCTGGCAACGCTTCCCCGATCTCATCAAGCCCATCCGCTTCCCGGAAAACCGGGGCAAAAAAGAGGGCCTGTACGCCGGATTTACCCAAGGTCGGGGGGAGGTCTTCGTTACCATCGATTCCGACAGCATCATTGAGAAAGACGCCCTGCGCCACCTGGTGGCTCCCCTGCTCCATGACCCCCAGATGGGCGCGGTGGCCGGCAATGTCAAGGTTTATAACCGCCACCAGAGTCTCATGGGCAAGATGCAGGCGGTGCGCTTCGTCAATCTGGACTACCTCCGGGCCTCCCAGTCCCTTTACCGCACCGTGGTCTGCACCCCCGGGTCCCTGTCCGCCTACCGGCGGGAAGCTTTGGAACCCCACCTGGAGGCCTGGCGGAACCAGACTTTTTGGGGCGCGCCCTGCCCCCACAGCGAAGACCGGGCATTGACCAACTTCATCATCCGGGGCGGCTACTACACCTATTACCAGCGCCCTGCGGTTGTCTATACCCTGGTCCCCGAAACCTACCGGGGCGTGTGCAAAATGTACCTGCGTTGGGAGCGGGGCAACGTCCGGGAATCCATGGTCATGTTGAGCTTTCTGTTCACCCGCTACCGCCCCCGGCACCGCGTCATGCCCATCGTGGAGTTGTTCCTGAGCCAACTGGAATACCCCGTAACCCTGCTCTTCTTCAGCCTCCTGGTGGCCTCGGCCCTGGCCTATCCCCCCATCCTCTTCAAATTCCTCACCGCCCTGGGGATTATGTCCCTGATTAACCTGACCTATTACATCTGGCTGGAGCGGGATTCGGAGTTCGTTTACGGGGTGGTTTACGCCTTTTACGCCTTTTTCCTTCTCCAATGGATATATCCCTACGCCTTTGTCACCGTGCGCCACCGCGGCTGGCTGACGCGGTGAGGAGCAAGGGGTAGGGATCAGGGAATAGGGAATAGGAACTGGCCGAATCTGTGTTTATCTGCGTTCATCTGCGGTTTAAATTTGTAACAGGAGAATCACGTGTATTGGAACGCGTCCATTGAAACCATGCCCGCCGGCAAGTTGAAAGAGTTGCAGCTTCAGCGTCTGAAAGATACGGTGCGCCGGGCGGGCCAGAGCCCTTTTTACCGGCAGCGCCTGGCCCAGGCCGGAGTCTCGGCTGACTCCCTCCGGTCCCTGGAGGATGTGGGGCGCATTCCCTTCACCACCAAGGACGACCTTCGGGCTGCCGGCCGGGAGATGCTTACCTGCCCCTTGACGGAAATCGTGCGCCTCCATGCGTCTTCCGGCACCACCGGCCAGGCCACCGTCATTTATTACACCCGTCAGGACATCGCCGCCTGGGCCGATTTGGTGGCCCGTTCCATGTACATGACCGGGGTGCGCCCCGGCGACGTCTTTCAGAACATGATGGGGTACGGCCTGTTCACCGGCGGACTGGGCTTCCATTACGGGGCCGAGCTTCTGGGCTGCCTGACCATCCCCGCGGGAGCCGGCAACAGCCTGCGCCAGATCCAGCTCATGCAGCAGTTCGACGCCACCGTGCTTCACATCATCCCCAGCTACGCCCTGTATCTCCTGGCCACCTTCACCCAAAGAGGGGTGGACCCCCGGGACCTTAATCTCCGCATCGCGTTCATCGGGGCCGAACCGCACACCGAAGAGATGCGCCGGCGCATCGAAGAGGCATACGGAGTTAAAGCCTACAATTCCTACGGGTTGTCCGAAATGAACGGCCCCGGCGTGGCTTTTGAATGCCCGGAGCAATCCGGCATGCACGTCTGGGAGGACGCCTACCTCCTGGAAGTGGTTAACCCCCGCACATTGGAACCCACGCCGCCGGGAGAAATCGGGGAACTGGTCTTCACCAACCTCACCCGCCAGGGCATGCCCATTTTGCGCTACCGCACTAGAGACCTGGCTTCCTGGGACCCGGAGCCTTGCCCCTGCGGCCGCACCCACCGCCGTATTTCCCGCATCCAGGGGCGCGACGACGACATGCTCATCGTCAAGGGGGTCAACATCTTCCCCATCCAGATCGAGCGGGTGCTCATGGCCATGCCCGAAGTGGACGCCAACTACCTGGTGGAACTGACCCGGGAGAATTTCAACGACGTGATGCACGTCAAAGTTGAGGTGCGAGAGGAGTTTTTCCAGGAAGATCTGCGCTACCTGCAGAGCCTTCAGAAACGCGTCACCGAGGCCCTGCGCAACGAACTCCTCATCACCCCCAAGGTGGAGCTGGTGGAGCCCAGCACCCTGCCCCGGGGCGAAGGCAAGGCGGTGCGGGTGGTGGACAAGAGATAGTTTTCAGTTTTAGTTTTCAGTTTTTAGTTTTTAGTTTTGGTCTTCGGTCTTCGGTGAGAAGCCGGTTTTCCCTTCTCGTTCCCAAGCTCCCGCTTGGGAACGCAAATATGGGCCGAAGCTCCGCTTCGGCACCTCAAGCAACTCAAAACCCGAAATACGATTTAAAAAAGCTGAAAGCTGACCGCTGAAAGCTGAAAACTTTAAACCGCCCACTGGCCACTGATCACTGATTACTGATCACTGATTACTTACTGATTACTGATTACTGATTACTGATCACCGGTCACTGACTGCCGGCAACCCAAGTTGACAATCTATAAGGGCAATGGTAATTTTATTGATGGCCCGGAGGGATGGCCGAGTGGTTTAAGGCGGCGGTCTTGAAAACCGCAGACCGGAAGGTCCGTGGGTTCGAATCCTACTCCCTCCGCCAATTAAGGGTTATCGGTTTTCGGTTTTCGGTAAAAAATGGGGGGCAACAAGCGGTATTTGAGACATGAACGTTCATTTTCCGGAATCAAAAATTAGTATTATCCTTCAAATGAAAACTGAACACCGAAAACTTTCTTAAACACCGAAAACCGAAAACCGCCTTTAACGGAGAGATGACCGAGAGGCCGAAGGTGCTCGCCTGCTAAGCGAGTGTGGGGGGAAACCTTCACCGAGGGTTCGAATCCCTCTCTCTCCGCCAGTTTTCTTATTGGCTATTATTGCTTTATCTTGTAAGTATAATCCAGGGGTATAAAAGGAAAGAACCCCTTTCTCAATGGGGACCACCTAGCAGAAAAAAAGTGGCACAGGCCTCCGGCTTGTGGCAGATCACCAAAGACTACTAGGCTGCCCACAGGCTGGAAGTCAATCTTTGGTTTTTGGTTTTTCATTTCAGAAAATACTTTCCTATTTTATCCCGGTATCACTCCGTCGCCGGGAAAACCCGGCCCGCCAGAGGAAAACGTCTTGGCCATCGAAACCTTAGGACAATTTATCATCATCGGGGGTTTGCTGCTCCTGGTCCTGGGCAGTTGGGGACGCCGCCGCAAACGCCGCCTGCCCCAAGTGGAGGCCAGAGGCTTTTTCCGGGGAATGCTCTGGACCGACATCCTGGCCTACGCGTTGGTGCTGGCCGGTCTCGTCATCATGTGGGTTAAAAAGTAAAGGTCCGGGGGCGCTATGCCTAAGAAGTCTTGGGTGGGGCGGGCCTCCGCGACCGCCTATTAGCCTTTCTACCAAAGCAGGGTTTGGCGGTCGCGGAGGCCCGCCCCACCCCAATTTAACAGACTGGGAATATGCATTTAATATTTCTGAAAACTGAAAACTGAAAACTATTTTTATGACCCCCCGGCAGCAAGAACTCCTGGAGCAGGCCCGTCAGGCGGCTTATCAGGCCTACGCCCCCTATTCCCGCTTCCGGGTGGGGGCCGCGGTGCTGGCGGACGGGAAAATTTATTCAGGGGCCAACGTGGAGAACGCATCCTACGGCCTGGCCCTGTGCGCCGAGCGGGCCGCTCTGGCCCATGCCCGGGTCCACGGTGGGGAAAAAATCGAAGGCATCGCGGTTTACTGCCTGGACGCGCCGGCAGATGAGAGCGGCGCCATCCCCCAGGACCTGGCCCTGCCCTGCGGCGCCTGCCGCCAGTGGCTGGCGGAACTGGCCCCGGAAGCCTGGCTTGTTACCAACGCTTCACCCACGCCTTACCGCGTCGCCGACCTCCTGCCCCACCCTTTCCGCCTTACAAGGTAGTATCAAAAAAGGCCATTGCGAATGGGGACGGATAAAGGGGACAGACACTATTTTTCTTGGGCTTTTTCCTTCTTGGGTCTGCCTCTGGGAAGGGCGCGCAGGAGGCGGCCGGCAAGTTTTTCTAAGGAGGCGATAAAAGAGGAGCTTCCCAAAGGATGTCCGGTGTGGGTATGTTTTCTAATGGCCGCGATACTTTCCGGATCATCGGGTTCAGACAGGATTTCCGCCCAGCCGGAGCCCAAGTCCTGCGGGGGCCAGCTTGCCCCGGCAAGCAGTTGGTCTTCCACTCCTTCCAAATGGGCCCGGGCGCTGGACCAGGGCCAATCCGCCGCCTTGGCCGCCAGGCCGGTCCGCACCGGGTTCAGTTCGATATAGCGGGCGGCCCGGATCAAGTAAACCTCATCCAGGGGACAGGAGAAGAACCTGCCCTGCCAGAGGTGGCCGCCTCTCCCGGTTCTCCGGTTAATCGACTGGGAGTAGCGCGTGTGCGTGGCGGCCAGGGTCCGGGCCAAAGAATCTTGGCGGTGGGGGAAGGCGATGAGATGGATATGGTTGGTCATCAGGCAGTAGGCCCAGACCTCCAAACCATACTTTTGGGCGTATTCACCCAACCAGGCAAGATATTGCACCCGGTCTCCGTCTTCAAAAAAAACGTCCTGCCGGTAATTTCCCCGTTGGGTGACATGATGGAGGACATGGGGGAAAACGATCCTGGCTTGGCGGCCCATAATGGTGCCACCATATTAAAATTCCCCTCACTTGCCAAGAAAAATGGTTCTGTCCCTATTTTGGCCTATTTTGGCCCTGCCGGGCTTAACTAACGAGTTCGGGATGGGATCGGGTGGGTGGTCCCTTTCCCATTTCTATCCCCTATTCTCCAAGCTCCATTCCGGCGTGGGGATCTCAATGGTGGTCATCTGGGCCTCGGATTCAAAAGGAACCATGGTGCTCAACAGGTCTTCAGCCCCGATTTTTAAAGATTCCAGCAATTCTTCTCTCGTTTTTTCCTGGGCATTGACCCCGGGAAGATCGATCAGCCAACCGATCCACCAATCGCCGCTTTTCTTAATCATGGCCCTGAATTTCATTTTTTCACCCATGGGATATCCAGGTCTTTACAAATTTTCCTGGCCAGTTCGTCCACTATTTCGGTATGCCGAGGAACCAAGGTCTTAAAGTTCCCCCTCTGATAGATAGAATGCCGGCACCTTCCCGGAGCAGTAAGGCTCCATGCCCGGAGATATGCCTTATCAAGGTTTTTCTCTTCACTGAGCACAAATGTAATAAAAAAGCCCGGATGTGTCAATCCGGGCTTTCCGCTATAAAATCAACTCCGGCGGCGTCCTGCTCTCCCGGTGACACAGGCTTTCCAGCCGGTGCGCCCGCATAGTGCCATCGGCGTTGCCGGGCTTAACTTCCGAGTTCGAGATGGGTCGGGTTTGGCCCCGACGCTATGGGTTTTCCAGCTTATTCATAGTGCGTCCACATCCGGATAACCTTGATTACTTTCTCTTTTTTTAGAACCTCATAAACCAAGCGGTGCTGGGCATTGATCTCTCTGGAGTAGGCCCCGCTTAAGTCTCCCACCAGTTTTTCAAATCGCGGCGGGCTCAGAAAGGGATTTTCCCACAGGATCTCTAATAGATAATTGGCCTTGGGTTTAAGACCAGCCGCGGCCAGCTTCTTGGCGTCTTTCTGGGCCTGTTTGGTGTAAACAATTTCCCATGTCACCAATCAAGCTCCCGGGCGCATTCCTCCACCGGCGTCTGCAAGCCTGCCCGGATGGACTCCCGCATGCCAGGAATGGACAGGAGGTACAGGGTTTCCTGGATCGCCCGCCAGTCTTCCTCGGAAACCAACACTGCGTTGGCCCGCTTCCCGGTGATGAGAATCGGCTCGTGCGACGCCGCCGCCTCATCAACTAGACGGCCAAGCCGGCCCCGGGCCTCGCTTACCTTTATAATAGTCATAATCCCCACCTACTTTCTTCTCATGTTCACAGAGTACCAAATTATTAAAGTGCTCGCCAAATAAAAAAAGCCCGCCTCCGTCGAGAGGCGGGCTTCGCTATAAAATTAACTCCGGCGGCGTCCTACTCTCCCGGTGGCACAGGCTTCCAGCCTGTGTCACCAGTGCCATCGGTGTTGCCGGGCTTAACTTCCGAGTTCGGGATGGAATGGGGTGACTCTATCCTAGACTGCTGAATTAGATAAGGTGTTCCCCTAGTAAAAGACCAGAGGATAATGCTCCGGTTGTTCCAGGGCTTCTATTTCGATATCCGCGTCCAAATCCGGCCAGTGCAATTGGGAGGGAGATACACGCTGCATCTGGAAAATTTGCTGTATGGAGGCGCCCTTAAAAACCGGATAGTCGGCAAAGGGAACAAAATATTCCCTATTGTCCACTAGAATCCAAAAACCCAGCGGCTCAATATTGGTGACTTCACTGGGCGAAATGCCGGTTCCAGGCTGACTTGAAATCATCTTCATGCTTCCTCACGATATCTTCAATCTGCCGCAACTCCCTGGGAGAGAGACGGTAATAAGAGGCCAGCGACACAATAGGTTCCAACCAGAATTTGGCCACCCCTGCCGGGCAGGATACATGAACGTGGGGTCTAATTTCTTCCCTGCTGTTGAAAAAAAATCTATACCGATCTTGAGAATGGTCGGGGACATTGGCGCAGTCTTTACCTCAATATACCTAAAATTATGAAGAAAAGCACTTGATAAAAAAAGCCCGCCTCCGTCAAGGGGCCGGCTTGGTGCTATGAAATTAAATCCGGCGGCGTCTTACTCTCCAGGTGGCACAGGCTTTCCAGCCTGTGCGCCCAGGCCGGAGGCCGGTGCCACCAATACCATCGGCGTTGCCGGGCAAAACTCACCGAGTTCGGGAGGGGATATCAATAGACTTCTTCATGCTTGCCTATGGATATGAGGGCCACCTTCTCTTTATCAATAAATTTGACCACAACCCGGCAATCATATCCTAGGATAAAAGCGTGATGACCCTTCAATTTTCCTGAAAGTTTATGGGTGCCCAGAACAGGATGGTATGGGTTATTAACAAATAATTCCAAAGCTTCTATAAACTTTTCCTCTATTTCCGGTTTTTTCTTGATGATCTTTTTAAACGCCCTGGCGAAGCTTTTATACCAGACCAGTTCAATCACTTTCCAAATCCTTGATTAAATCCTCCACCGTCCCGGTTTTAGCTAGGCCTTTTTTATAGGCGCGCATGGTTTCTCGGGAATCCCTTAGAATCTGCTCCCGCTTTCTTTCAATATGGCGCTTTTTAGCAATGCTTAAGAGCATTTCTTGCTCATCCAGGGATAGGGAGGCTATTTCATCCAAAATATGGTCCAGGCGGGATTGCGAGGCTTCCATGGGATTTTCTCCCTGAACGTAATCTTGTGGCTATTTTAGCCCATAAGTGAAATTTTGCAATTTAAAGAATAAAAAAGCCCGCCTCTGTCAAGAGGCGGGCTTTGCGGTAAAATTAACTCCGGCGGCGTCCTGCTCTCCCGGTGGCACAGGCTTTCCAGCCTGTGCGCACAGCCCAGAGGCCTGTGTCACCAGTACCATCGGCGTTGCCGGGCTTAACTTCCGAGTTCGGGATGGGATCGGGCGTGGCCCCGGCGCTCACCGGCTTAGGCATTGGCGCCGATTAATTCTCTTCATTGACAATAAGTTAAACCAAAGATAAAGTGAGTTTGTGATTTTTCCAAAATGGCGGCCCAGATAATAAATGAAACTTCCGCACCGGGAAAACGCTTATGTGCCGGCCAAGAAATTGTCTGACTACCTGCTGTCGGAGACTCACCCGGTGGGCCGGCTGAAAAGCAGGTTTTTCCGGTCCATGGGTTTTGCTGAGGCCAACATCGGTTTTTTGGAGCAACAATTATTAGCCCTGGCCTATTCGGAAGAGGTCCAGGCGATGGTTGAGTCTCCTTATGGCCGCAAATTTATCATTGAGGGATATCTGCAAACTCCCGCGGGCTTGTCAGTTTCAGTGCGATCCGTTTGGATTTTGGAAGCAGATGATGTTCATCCCCGGTTCGTTACCGCTTATCCCGTTTAATCAACAGATGAGGGTGAAAAGATGTTTCAGGAATTGGATATCGTAGTTCTCAAGCGCGATATTCCTGAATACCATCTGAAAGAGGGGGATATCGGCGCGGTGGTGCACTGTTACCGGGATAGGGAAACCTTTGAAGTGGAATTTGTGACGGGCCAGGGAGAGACCGTGGCCCTATTAACTCTCAGCCCGGAGTCCATCAGACCGGTCATGGGGCGGGAAATCCTCCATGTCCGGGGACTGGAGCAGGTTAGTTCTGTCAATTAGGTGGTGATTTGTTATGGATACGAGTAGACTCAGCCTAGATATAGTAAAAGATTTATTGAGATCGTATGGTTTCCGTACCGAGATATTTACAAAACAAGAGGTACGAAAGATAAAATCACCTGACTTTTGTGTTTTCAAGGAAAATAATTTTGTCTTTTATTGTGAAGTTAAATGTGCTCAACAGGATGCATGGCTTGATGATCAAATTATGCAAACTCCACCTGGAATTGTAGTAGGAGGGGAAAGGCCTGACCCAACATTTAATCGATTAACCGCCCACATTCACGAGTATTTGTTTCACTATTTTGGGATGCAAGATCCTTCCGGTGTGAAATGGAATAACGATTCTCTTCCTTTCTTGAGATAAATTCTATGGCTGCCCTCGGTTCTCAGCAAAACAAATCCGGCTTTGAACAATATGGACTCGGCCTCCGGTGCAGTCAATCTAGGCAGTTTAGGCAACCGCCACCTCTATGGAAGTGGTCAAGATTTCTTTGCTCAGCGACGCCTTAATCTCCTCTTCTGACAAGGTGCCGAGATAAAGGCTGATAGCCTCTTTGATATTGGCCATGATTTCCTCAAAAGTATCCCCCTGGGTCTGGCACCCTTCAAGTTCCGGAGAATAGGCATAATAGCCAAAATCATCCTTTTCGATCACTATGTTAACTTTGTAATTCATCTCTCACCTCCGCCACTACTCGCAAGGCTAAAGCCTTCGCCTTGGCCAGGGCCTCCTGCCGGGTGGCGCCATAGACCATGACTCCGGGAAGCTCCAAGACCTCCGCGATCCAGCGGCCGTCTTCTTCCTGCTCATATTCGACGGTAAACGTCATAGCCCTAACTCCTGCTGCCGATATATCAAATCTGCCATCATTAAAAAAAATAAAAAAGCCCGCCTCATCAAGAGGCGGGCTTTTCCCTTAAAATTAACTCCGGCGGCGTCCTGCTCTCCCGGTAGGGTGCGTCTCACGCACCATTATAGGTGGCGCAGGCTTTCCAGCCGGTGCGCACAGGCCAGAGGCCTGGGCCACCAGTACCATCGGCCCACAGGCGGGACGCCTGTGCCACCAAGGCTTAACTTCCGAGTTCGGGATGGGGATCGGGGCCGCTTAATTAATTCAATATACCTCATCGTGGGTGCCGATGGTTTCTAAGAAAATTGCTTCTTTGTCCAGGAATTTAAAGACTACCCGCAGGTCATAGCCTAACGAGAAGGCAAAATTTCCCTTTAGCGGGCCTCCAAGTTTGTGGGTCTTTAAAAGCGGATGGAAGGGGTCTTTGACAAATAACTGTAGGGCATCAGACAATTGCTGCTTAATTTCGGGGTAGTATTTGAGCTTTTTCTTGAAAACTCTCTTGAACTTGGGACCCCAGACAATTTCAAGCACTTTCCAGGTCCTTGATTAAATCCTCTATTGTTCCTCTCTTGGTCAGTCCCTTCTTATGCTCTCTCTGAGCTTCTTTGACCTCCCGAGCAATCCTCATCCTTTTTTGCTCAATGTTGCGCTTTTTCAAGATGTCCAAAAGCATCTCTTGATCCTCAATGGGAAGGCGGGAGAATTCCTCCAGGAAATTATCCAGGGTAAGACCGGGGGGCGCCATGGTTTGCCGAAGCTCCATATTTTTTCCTACACAATAATAAAAAACCCCGGACCTGTCAATCCGAGCTTTTCGCTATGAAAATTAACTCCGGCGGCGTCCTACTCTCCCGGTGGCACAGGCTTTTCAGCCTGTGCGCCCTGTAGGGTGGGCACGGCCCACCATAATCACAGGCGGGACGCCTGTGCCATCAGGGCTTAACTTTCGAGTTCGGGATGGGGTCGAGGGACCTTACCCTCCTTACCCTGAAGATTTCTTTGATTCCTCCCGTATAATTCCGTCGAAGACTGACTTTAGAGGCGGCAAATCAATCTGTAAGGTCTTCCAAATCACTCGTAAGTCCACGCCAAAATAATCATGAATCAGTTTATCCCGCATCCCCGTCATATCCTGCCAGGGCGCGTCCGGGTAACGGGCGCGGATGGATTTGGGAATCTTCCTGGCGGCTTCACCGATAATCTCCAGAGCACGAATGACGGCAAACACGGTCTTATCGTCTTTGGAAAACTTCTCAAAGTCCAAACCCGCGGTGAAGTTATTAATCTTCTCTACGGCTTCCTGAATATCCTTAAAGCAATCGAGATATACCCTTTTGGCTTTCATACTGGAACGGCTTCCGCCAGGACATGTTTGCCAATAGTCGGTTTCAAGGCTTCCTTCATAACTAAATCAACCTTTACACCCAAGAGGTTGCTGAGGTATCGCTCCAAGGCCAGGAACTCAAAAAAAGAAGGCGGCTCAATGAATTCTACCAAAATATCCAAATCGCTCCCCTTTCTTTGCTTGGCCCGCACATACGAACCGAAGAGAAGCAGTGACTTCACCTGAAACCGGAGGGCGATTTCTGGAAGGTTTTGACGCAGCTTGGCAATAATTTCTGACAACAATTCACTATTCTCTAAACCAAATCTCTGGGAACGAGCTTTAGGGACCATATAACGAAGCTAATCAAGCAATGAACCGGATGTCAAGAACATCTTCGAAAAAAACCCCGCCTCCGTCAAGAGGCAGGCTTGGCAATGAAAATCAACTCCGGCGGCGCTGCTCTCCCGGTAGGGTGCGTCTCACGCACCATTTATGGGCGGCGCCGGCTATTCAGCCGGTGCGCCCAGGCCAGAGGCCGGCGCCACCAGTACCATCGGCCCACAGGCCAGAGGCCTGTGCTACTAAGGGCTTAACTACCGAGTTCGGGATGGGATCGGGTGTGGCCCCGGCGCTATGGCCGTTTAATGCGCCAATCAAAATCTACGATAGGCCCTGCTGCGAGGCTCGATAGAAAAGATATAGACCTTCTTGTCGTTCTCGCGGATGGTATAAATGATCCGCCAATTGCCTACCCTGGTCTTCCATTCGCCTTCCTCTCCCATCTCCAGAGGATCGGAGCAGCGAGAATCATAGGGGACTCGGCATAATTCGAGAAACCGCTTCTCTATGCGCTTAATGGTTGATTTATCGAGGAGTTTTAAAGTCTTTTTGGCTTGATGGCTAAGCTCCAGGCCATAGCTCATAAGCCGAGTTCCTTCTTCACTTCCTCCCAAGGAGTAAAATATGACTTATCCCCCCGCCGCAGGGCCTCCCGGCCTTCTTTCAAGGCTGCTTGTTCTTCCGGGCTAAGTGGCTCGGTATCTGATTCCTCGCGCCGGTAATAGAGCAGGTCCACAAATTCTCTCAGCAAGTCCGCTTCCGGGCCCTGGGCCACCGCCTTCACCTTGTTCAATAAATCTTGATCCATCCCTTCTTCCATGGGGACGCCCTCATGCATCATAGACTATCTTTCTCTACAGAATTCAACGTAATAAAAAAGCCCGCCTCTGTCAAGGCGGGCTCACTGCTAGGAAATTAACTCCGGCGGCGTCCTACTCTCCCACGCAGTCAGTGGCACAGGCATCCCGCCTATGCACCGCCCTGGCCAAAGGTCGGTGCCAACGGTATCATCGGCCCGGCAGTGCTTAACTACCGAGTTCGGGATGGGATCGGGTGTGGCCCCGGCGCTTGGTTTATTAAGGGGCCACAACCTCTCGGTGGACAGCATATTCTGAGACCTCCTGGTCGATTCTATCAGCCAGCCGGTCTTTGGCTACGTCCAAATCATAATCCGCCTGCAGTCCCATCCAGAATTCGGGGGAGGTGCCGAAAAAACGGCTCAACCGCAAAGCGGTATCCGCAGTAATGCTTCTTTTGCCGTGGACAATCTCGTTAATGCGCCGGGGAGGAACTCCCAGCGCCCGCCCCAACCGGTTCTGGCTGATCCCCAAGGGCCGCATAAATTCCTCCAGCAATATCTCCCCTGGATGCAGCGGCGCCAATTTCTCACCTTCCATTTTCTTGCCCCCTAATGATAATCAACTATTTCTACCCCGAAGGCGTCGCCTTCCAGCCAGGTAAAGCAGATGCGCCATTAGTCATTTATTCGTATGCTATATTGCCCCTGGCGGTCCCCTTTGAGCGCCTCCAACCGGTTTCCCGGCGGAAGTCGTAAGTCTTCCAAAATTCGGGCCCGATTCAACATACGCAATTTGCGAAATGCTACGCGCTGTATTTCGAGGGCCAGCTTCCTGGAAGGTTCACGGTTAAAAAGCCTTTCAGCATCTTTGTCCTTGAACCCTTTGATCATAAGTTGACTATATAACGGAAAGCGTTATAGAGCAATAAAAATTCATCTGAGAAAATAAAAAAACCCCGCCTCCGTCAAGAGGCGGGGTTGCTCCTATAAAATTAACTCCGGCGGCGTCCTACTCTCCCGGTGGCACCGGCTTTCCAGCCGGTGCGCCCGCGTAGTACCATCGGCCCACAGGCTGGAAAGCCTGTGCCACCGCTTAACTTCCGAGTTCGGGATGTCACTTATAGACATCTCCCCGGGGACCCAGGTCATAGGCGATGATAACCCGCATTTTTCTCTCTACTCGCAGCAGGATGCGCCAACGGCCGACTTTCAGCCGCCAATCGGCTCGCCCTTTCAGGGATGTCGCCAAAGGGAAGGGATTTTGTTCCAGTTTTTCTAAGGCAGAAAGGATCTGTTGCCGGTCTGGGCGAGGCAGTTTGGCTAATTTCTTTTCAAATACATGTTGGATTTCAAGGCGCCACGGGGGTTTAGTCTTCCCGGTCATGAAGCTGCTCTTTAATCACTTGAGCCAGGGGTTTTGTATTGCCCGCCAGAAAATCCTGCCAGGCGGCATCCGAGGCTGCTGCCCCTGCCGGGGTTAATTCTTCGTAGGTCAAATCCCGCAGCCTGGCCTGCAAAGTCTCCCATTCTTCCAAAGGGACCACCACCGCCACTTTCTTGCCTTTAGCATCGGTCAAATACTGAACAGCCATTTTAAGCCCTCCGGAAATGATTTCCGTCCTTCCAAAATAATAAAAAACCCCGCCTCCGTCAAGAGGCGGGGTTGCTATAAAAATAACTCCGGCGGCGTCCTACTCTCCCACGCAGTCGCCCGCGTAGTACCATCGGCCCACAGGCTGGAAAGCCTGTGCCACCGCTTAACTTCCGAGTTCGGGGTGGGGAATCATAAATCTTCGGGCTTAAGGCCGGTTACTTTTGCCAACCGAGCCAACATCCGCGGGCCGATTTCCTCCCCGTCATGAAAAGCAAAGACCACATCCGCCCAGCCAGGGCGAGACAAGGTGCGGTGGGAGCCGGAACGTCTCTTTTCTTTCCACCCCAGTCGTTCTAATGCCGCCAGCACCCGCCTGGCTTGAGTGGCGCTCCAGGCACTCATGCCGCCGCGAACAAAATATTAAGCGGTTCTACCAGCATCTCGCCATGTTCCAGGCGCTCTGCTATGACTCTAAGGGCCAAAGCCTGCGCTTTGGCAAGAGCTTCCTGCCGGGTCTTACCATACACCATGACCCCGGGAAGTTCCACAACCTCAGCCAGCCAGCGGCCATCTTCTTCCTGTTCGGATTCAATAATATAATTCATATTTTTACCCCACCTATTATTAATCTAAATAATAAAAAAGCCCGGATTTGTCAATCCGGGCTTTCCCTTATTAAAATTAACTCCGGCGGCGTCCTACTCTCCCGGTGGCACAGGCTCCCAGCCTGTGCGCCCACGTAGTACCATCGGCGTTGCAGGGCTTAACTTCCGAGTTCGGGATGGGATCGGTGTGACTTATTTATTAAACAATGTCTGGCCCTATTTTCCCTTTTTTAAAAATCCTTATTTTAATCCTCTCCTAGTTTCTGCGCCTTTAATTCTTCTAGCACAATATTTGTCATCTCCTTCAAAATATTACCGCACTCTTCTTTAGAATAGCCAAGCTTTATCAATTTTTCAGAATTTCTTATAATAAACTTATCAGTTGTGGCAAAATATTCACTTAATCGACTATTAGGAATGCCTAATGCTTGCGCAAGTCCTGTTGTTTGTACAGTACCACAAAAATCAATTGCAACAATTTTTCCTAATAGTGTAAAATTTGGCTTTTTATCAAATTCATTACTTAATTTATTTAACAACGATACAACCGCTGGCGCTCCATTAGAAGTAAAAGTCTTTTTGTATATTGCAATGCCTTTTCTTACATTTGATCTATTAAACAGATTATTGTTTGGTTTAGGCGTTGAAGTCGCTGACTCGGAAGGTAGATTTCCTTTTTTTTCTGACTGCTCAGATGGCGCCGATTTTTTGTCTTTCTGCTGCAACTCCTGCAATATCTGTCGCTGGAGACGAATTTGCTCCTCCTGTTGCTGTAGCAGTTTTTGTTTGTACTCTTTTTCCTCTCTTTCTTTGGCTCTGGCAACGGCATCGTTTGCCTGGTCGATTAGTCTATCAAATTGACTCTCCAGCACGCTTTTTCCACCAAGCTGGGACCAGCATTGGACAGTACCGGAAAAACAAATTGCTATGGTAAGAAATAAAAAGAACAAGATTTTCATTGAGATTAATCTCCCTAGATTCAGCTTTTCCATTTATGTTATAAAAAATAGCAAAAATTATGAGAGCCTATCCTGTTGATATAGGAGTCAGAAAGCCAAGGTCAGTACTGCTCCCCTATATATAACAAACTGAAAAATTAATCAGAATTTTACGATCCTTTTACACAATTGGCTATCATGTAACTCGTAAATAATATAAAAAATACACCTATTATCAAGCCATTAATTAAAACAATAGAAATAAAAGCTCCAGAAATTACTATAATTGCTTGCCACAACCATCTTTTGTAGCTAGGGTGGCCTTTTCTCTTTTTTTCCTTCTGGGCTTTAATAAATTTATCTGGGTCTTCCAATTTTTTTAATAAATCATTAACCAAATCTGATAAGTTGCTTATATTTGATTCACCCAAAGATTTTAATAATATTTTCTCAGCTTCTTCGGATAAGCCTTGATTATATTCATTAGATTCACCTGAAGCCTTCAAATATTTATACACAAAAAAAGCTATGACAATGATTGCGAAACAAGCAACGTAATTAAAATTGACATTGTTATTTTTTAAAAACCTTAATTTAAATGCAACACAAGCAGCGTAAAATGATAATGTCGTAATAACAACGTGCAATTCGCGTTTTATTCGCCCTTCATGAATATCTCGGTGTGTTTTCGAAATGAATTTTGATGAACTAGTAAAAAGTTCAGGCAG
>Ga0194110_10001342_pt1 | contig 31439 bp, 22 predicted proteins | sample TA2Kig1200mmetaG_FD_146192 | JGI IMG/M metagenome (GOLD analysis project Ga0194110, IMG submission 146192) | Freshwater microbial communities from Lake Tanganyika, Tanzania - TA2015032 Kigoma Deep Cast 1200m | ecosystem: Environmental > Aquatic > Freshwater > Lake | place: Tanzania: Lake...
ATGTCGACGTCGCGGGGATCTATGATTTGCGACTGAAGGTCGCCGTGCGTCATATACTCTTCCATATCCAGGAATTCCTTTACACGAAGGTCGAATCGGACCTGCGGCTGACAGGTGAGAAGCTCTTCGATTACGTCGATCCGCGGAATCAGGCTGTTCAAAAGGAAATGGAGAGTGTAGCGACCCAACACCTGAAGAACGTCGGTGTGTATCTGTCGCCAAAATTCAAGAGCGTCCCGAAACCGGCCGTTGCATTCCCGGTTGATGCGAGCGTCGTGATTCCTGTGCGCAATCGGGAACGCACGGTGGCAGATGCAGTCGGCAGTGTGCTTGATCAGAAATTCAGCGGAAGCTTCAATGTGATTGTGGTTGACAACCACTCGACGGACGGCACGACGAAGATCCTACGGGAGCTTGCCTCACGCCATTCGGTTGTCAAACACATTATCCCGGAGCGTCACGATCTGGGCATCGGCGGATGCTGGAACGAGGCCGTCTTCTCCGAGCATTGCGGCCGATACGCCGTGCAGCTCGATTCGGACGACCTCTACAGCGGTCCGAACACCCTCCAGACGATCACCGACGTTTTCCGTTCGGGCGACTATGCGATGGTCATCGGATCCTACAAGCTGGTTAACATGAAGCTCGAGGAGATCCCGCCGGGGCTGATCGACCACCGCGAGTGGACGCCGGACAACGGGCGCAACAACGCACTGCGGATCAACGGCCTGGGGGCGCCGCGCGCGTTCGATACGGCATTGCTGCGGCAGATGCCACTTCCCAACGTCAGCTACGGCGAGGACTACGCCGTCGCACTTCGTCTCTCGCGTGAATATCAGATCGGAAGGATTTACGAGCCGGTCTACCTCTGCCGGCGGTGGGAAGGGAACACCGACGCTGCCCTGTCGATTGAGAAAGCCAACCGAAACGACTTCTACAAAGACAAGATCCGGACTATTGAAATGCTGGCGCGCCAACGAATGAATCGAGAAGGAGTATAAGATGGCACAACTCGTTCGCCGATGGACCCAAAAAGATCTGCATGTCATCCAGGATGTGCTCTGGAAGACGTGGGTCGATTCGTATTCCTCCTACATCCCGGAAGTCGACCTCAGAAGCTATTTCACGGAGCACTATGATCTGGATGCCCTTACCGATCTGTTCTGCAACCCTCTCGCTGACGGATTCGTAGCGGAGGTTGACGGCTCAGTCATCGGGTTCATGCGCACTGCTCGTGAAACGGAAGAGAATCGATACTACGTCTCGTCGATCTATGTCCTGCCTCAATACCAGAGCAGGGGACTCGGCAGAGAGTTGATGAAGATGGCAGCCGCTGAGGCGAAACGGCTCCACCTCGACAGAGTGTGGATCGGTGTCATGGTTGAGAACAAGCAGGCAGTGGAGTGGTATCAGAAGATGGGTTACCAGGTGGTCCGGACCGAGCCCTTCACAATGGGAAATTCGACTGTCGATCACTACATCGGCTTCGTTCCGCTCGAGTCAATAGGTTGATTACCTGCTGTGAAGCCGAACGCGGCTAACGTCTCGAATGAAGAAATCCAGAACACGCAGGTCCCATTGACCCAGGCCAGATTCTTCGCGGTTTTCGATCCGAAGTCACCCACGGATTCCCTTTCCGGGCTCTCCCTCCAGCTCCTTGAAGAACAGAAGCAATCCTGGCCACAGCTGGCTCAGGGGTATGCGTCGCTTGCCACCGTGAAGCTGCGGGAGCTCCAATGCGACGGGTACAGAGTCTTTCTGCAATTCAATCCGGGACGCATCGTCAGCACAGGGGCGAAAGTCGATGAGAGGTCGATTCGTGAGCGGCCATGCTTTCTCTGTGTTGAAAACCTGCCACAGCCCCAGAAGGGAATTCTCTACGGGGAGGAGTTTCTGGTTCTCTGCAACCCCGCACCGATCTTTCGCGAGCATCTGACCATCTCTAACGTCAATCATATCCCGCAAGCTATCGGACCCTTTCTTGATACGTTTCTCAGTCTTGCGCGGGATTTGAGTCCGGGATTCTCCCTGTTCTACAACGGAGCGCGATGTGGGGCATCTGCTCCCGATCATATGCACTTTCAGGCCAACCCGAGCGGAGCGATTCCCGTCGAGAAGGACTCTGGTGACACAACACGCCGGGAACTGAGAAAACGCATAGGCGATGTTTCTCTCTTCTCGCTGGAGCGATATGGGCGCCGCGTGCTTGTCCTGGAGTGTGCAAGCAAGGAGGCGCTACAAACCGTTCTCCGTAGTACGATCGCATCAATCCAGCGGCTCATCGGCACAAGCGAGGAACCGCTCTTGAACATTCTTGCCTCGTACGAACCGCACATCTGGCGGGTGATTCTCTTCCCGAGAGACAAGCACCGGCCGGACGCCTACTTCAAAGAAGGGAAGGAGAGAATCCTCATCAGTCCCGCCGCGGTGGATATAGGCGGACTGGTGATCACCCCGCTGGAGAGGGATTTCGAAAGCGTCGATGCGGGAATGATCGAGAGGATCTTCGCGGAAGTCAGCATCGAGCAACAGATGTTCGAAGAAATGATCGAGGGTATCCGTGCGTGAGAACAGTCGAGTTTTGTCGAACGAGATGGTCTGAACAGGTGGAGTGATGCTGAACCAGGAGCCTATCATCAAAGTCGGGATCATTGAACGTGTCCCGGAAATGCATGGCGTGTTCAACGGCGTGTACGAGCTTCCGAGCACGGTACGCCTCCGCGGACCGTTCAGCGTCCGAAGTGAAGGAGGGAGGCTCGCCATCTTCGATGATGAAGGGATCGAGGTCTGGCGGAGGAGAGAGATCGTCTGCCGCCCGCTCTCGGGAGCAACGTTCACGATCCGAAACGTGACAATCGGCTTGCACTTTCACTGGGAGAGAAGGGAAGATCAGACCTTCGAAGGAGATCTTCGCCTTGTAGCACACGAAGGTGGGACGTTGACGGTGATCAACGAGGTGAGCGTCGAGAACTACCTCAAGAGCGTCATCTCCTCTGAAATGAGCGCCGAGGCTCCTGAAGAGCTGCTCAAAGCTCACGCCATCACCTCGCGCAGCTGGCTCGTCGCGATGCTGGAAAGGCAGCAGAGGGGAAAGAACCTTGGGACGCCGAGACGGTCGTTCGAGAGCGAAACGGAGATTACTCGCTGGTACGACCGCGAAGATCACCCGCTCTTCGACGTCTGCGCTGACGACCATTGCCAGCGATACCAGGGGATCACCAAGATTCTGACCTCCGCCGCCAGTCAGGCCGTCGATGCCACGCGGGGCGTATTCCTTGTCCACAACGAGCAGGTCTGCGACGCGCGGTTTTTCAAGGCGTGCGGCGGCCTCACAGAGAATTTCGAGAACGCCTGGGAGGATACCCCTGTCGATTACTTGAAGTCCGTCTCAGATTCCCCGGCTGATCACCCTCGAGTCTCATCAGAAGTTGATGCGCGGCGGTGGATCCTCTCGGCTCCGCAGGCATACTGCAATACGACGGATGGGGACGTCCTACGCCAGATCTTGCCGTCGTTCGATCAGGAAACGACAGACTTCTTCCGGTGGAAGGTCGAGTACACAAGGGAGCAGCTTGAAGAACTTCTCCGCGCCAAATCCGGTATCGACTTTGGTGTGCTCATGGATCTTGTTCCTGTCGTGAGAGGGCCGTCCGGCCGGATCATACGATTGAAGATCGTGGGAACGAGGAGGACGATGACGGTGGGCAAGGAGCTTGAGATACGGAAGTGGCTTTCGAAAAGCCACCTGTATAGCTCGGCCTTCGTTGCAGACATAGAGCGAGATCGGAGCGGCATTCCTGTCCGGTTCATCCTGCACGGTGCGGGCTGGGGGCATGGTGTTGGCCTCTGCCAGATTGGGGCTGCGGTGATGGCAAATAACGGGAAGAAAGCGGAAGAGATTGTGACTCACTACTTTCGGGGGGCACAGCTTCAGAAGCTGTATTGAGCCCACTCTACTCAGGGGGTTACTTCATGAATACGGGCAAACCGACATACCGCCAGCCATGGTTCTGGGTCCCGACGCTGTACTTTGCGCAGGGAATTCCATTCGTGGTGGCGCAGAGCGTCTCAGTCATCATGTACAAGCGTCTGGACATATCGAATGCGGACATTGCATTGTATACGAGCTGGCTCTATCTCCCGTGGGCCCTCAAGCCGTTGTGGAGCCCGTTTGTCGATATGTACTCCACCAAACGCTTCTGGATCGTCATGCTGCAATTCGTCATCGGTATCTGTCTGATCTGCATCGCATTTGCTCTTCCGCTGCCGGCGTTCTTCACGTACACCATCGCCATCTTTTGGGTCATCGCCTTCGCGTCGTCAACGCACGATATCGCAGCCGACGGGTTCTACATGCTGGCACTGGAGCAGCATCACCAGGCTGCTTTCATCGGTGTTCGGAGTACGTTCTTTCGCCTCGCGATGATCACCGGGACGGGATTGCTGGTGGTATTCGCCGGGCAAATTGAAACCAGCAGCGGCGGGAATATCCCGCTGGCCTGGTCGGTGACGTTCGGTGTGATCGCAGGGATGTTCCTTATGTTCTTTGCTTATCACAGGCTTATGCTCCCGTATCCGCAATCGGACAAACCCACGCTTGAGAAGGCGACGCAAGGAGTGTGGAAGGAATTCATCAACACCTTCGTTCTCTTCTTCAAAAAGAAGAATATCGTGGGATCCATTCTCTTCCTGCTCTTCTATCGCTTTGCGGAAGCACAACTCATGAAGCTCGTGACGCCCTTCCTGCTCGATGCTCGGGAGAACGGAGGGCTCGGTCTGAGCACGAGCGAAGTGGGGATCGTGTATGGGACGGTTGGCGTCATCGCATTGACGCTCGGCGGACTGCTGGGCGGATGGGTTGTCTCGAAGCAGGGACTGAAGTTCTGGTTGTGGATCATGGTCTTCATTATTCATGTTCCTGACGCGATGTTCGTGTACCTCTCGCAGCTCCAGCCAACCAATTTCCTGCTCATCAACGCCGCTGTCGCCCTTGAGCAGTTCGGCTACGGCTTTGGCTTCACAGCGTACATGCTCTATATGATTATTATCGCCCAGGGTGAACACAAGACCGCCCACTACGCCATCTGTACGGGATTTATGGCGATCGGCATGATGGTGCCCGGCATGTTCAGCGGCATGATTCAAGAGGCACTCGGGTACAAAGACTTCTTCATCTGGGTCATCCTCGCCACAATTCCCGGCTTCGTTGTCGCCGCGCTGGTGAAAGTTGATCCGCAGTTCGGCAAGAAAGCCGATCAAGAGAAGAAGGGGTAGTGTCCTACTTTCATAAGGCGCGTAGTGGTGTCGGGAGTTTCCTCTCCGAAGGAGTCCTTCGGACCCGACACAATAACTGTTGCTGTCGGGACGAAAGTCCCGACAGCACATATTTGGACACCGCGGACAAAGGCAATTGATTCTCTAGCCTTTCCTTCGTAGTTTTTCATTTTGAAATTTGGTCCATTCGCCCGATCTGACGGCGGTGGGCATCTGCTATCCGACTACGTACTGGACGAAGTGTTACGATGAGACATACGGCCGTTCTTCTTCTGACCACCATCACCTTTTCATTCGGATGTATTGCCTTCTACAAGACCGCAGAACCTCCTCAGGAGATTATCCCTGCTGCTTCCCAGGCCGGCAAACACTGGATAGAATCGACGCTGGCCCGTCTGACCCTCGAGCAAAAGGTGGCTCAGCTGATTTCGGTGTGGACGCCAGGGAGATACTACCCGTTGACCTCAGAGCAGTGGCGTGACATGGAACGGTTGGTGGCCGAAAAGAAGATCGGCGGCCTTGTTCTTTCAATGGGGGAAGTGTACGAGTATGCGGTCCAGATCAACAGGCTCCAGCGGCTCGCTGAGATCCCATTGCTCATTGCGGCGGATTTCGAATACGGCGCAGGGATGAGGGTTCACAACTCCACCACCTTCCCGCGAGCGATGGCCATCGGTGCCACGCGCGATCCCCGGTACTCGTACGAGGTCGGCAGGATTACGGCGCTGGAGGGACGGGCGCTCGGTGTCCATCAGAATTTCGCTCCCACGATCGACGTGAACAATAATCCGAAAAATCCCGTTATCAACACGCGCTCGTTTGGGGATGACGTCAAGCTTGTGAGCGAGATGGGTGCTGCCTTTGTTCAGGGGACGCAAGTAGGCGGTATGATCGCAACGATTAAGCATTTCCCCGGCCACGGCGATACGGACGTTGACACCCACCTCGGACTCATGACCTTGAACCGCGGAAAGGCGACATACGACCAGGTGGAGTTCCCGCCGTTCAGAGCGGCGATTCAAGCCGGTGCAATGTCAGTTATGGTTGGACACATCGCCGTGCCGGCGTACGACACGGCTGCCGGCATCCCCGCTACTGTCTCCCCGGCGATCACAACGGATTTGCTGAAGAAGCGGCTGAGGTTCAACGGACTCGTGGTCACCGATGCGATGAGGATGCGGGCAGTTGCCAGCAGATACGCTCCGGATGAAGCGGCCGTGCTCGCGGTCAAAGCCGGGACCGATATGGTGCTGATGCCGGCGGATCCTGATCTTGCCATCGATGCTCTCGTTGCTGCTGTCCGGCGCGGCGAGATCACGGAGCAGCGGATCGACTCCTCGGTCCGCAAGATCCTGGCAGCGAAACAGTGGCTGGGGCTCGAACGCAATCGCTTCGTCGACGTCGACTTGGTCGCTGAAGTTGTGAGCTCGAAGGATCATGAGCTGCTGGCGCGCCAGATCGCTCGTAAGGCGGTCACCGTGCTCGGCAATACGAACTCGATCCTTCCGCTCCCAAGAGTCGACGGCAGGAAGATCCTCGACATGGTCATCTCTGACACAGAAGATCCGACTGACGGCAGGCAATTCCACGCGATGATCAGAGGAAGGCACCCGAACCTGGGATTCGCGAAAGTCGATCTGCGGAGTAACAGCGCCGAATATGACTCCGCGCTGGCAGGCGCACGCGCAGCAGATCTCATTCTGTGTCAACTCCATTTCTACGCTCGCTCAGGCGAGATGACCGGATTCGTGAACCAGAGGCAGAAAGAGTTCCTGCAACAGCTCCTTGGCCTCGGTAAGCCCGTCATCGCTATCGCGTTCGGAAATCCGTACGTCGTAATGGAATTTCCCAAACCGGACGCATACGTCTGCGCATACTCCGATGCACCGGTTATGCGGCAGGCCGTCGCTGAGGCGCTCTTCGGTGAAGAACAGGCGCAGGGGAAGCTGCCGGTGACAATTCCTGGTGTCTACAAGTTTGGGGAGGGCGTTGTTTATCCGAAGCAGGCCTTGCGCAGAGGTCTTCCGGAAGAAGTCGGATTCGACTGGGAAGGAGTACGAAAGGTTGATGATGTTGTCGAGACGGCGATCAGGGATTCTGCATTCCCCGGAGCTGTCCTCCTCATCGCCAAGGACGGCGTGATTGCGCACGAGAAGGCGTACGGTGCGTACAACTACGGTCTCTACGCGAAGCGCGTCGGCCCGCAGACGATGTTCGATCTCGCGTCGGTGACGAAGGTGATTTCAACGACGAGCGCGCTCATGAGGCTCGTCGAGGAAGGCAAGATCAAGCTGGATGATCCGGTGGTCAAGTACTTTCCGCAGTTCGGGGAGAAGGGAAAAGAGAAGATCACGATCTACAATCTGATGGTTCACAACAGCGGACTCCCCGCATGGCGCAGGTTTTACGAGTTTTGTTCCACACCGGAGTGTGTGCTGGACTCCATCTTCGCATCGCCGCTGATCTACCGCACCGGGGATTCGACCTTGTACAGCGATCTCGGTCTGATCACGACAGGCAAGATCATCGAGAAGGCATCTGGAACGACGCTCGACCGCTTCGTCGACTCGGTGTTTTTTAAGCCCCTCGGCATGAATCATACAATGTATAATCCGCCGAAGCATCTGTGGGGCCGCATCATGCCGACGGAGGTCGACACCTTTTGGCGCAAGACTGGCAAAGCGGTGCTCGGGACCGTCCACGACGAGAATGCCTGGGTTCTCGGCGGCGTTTCTGGTCACGCCGGCTTGTTCTCGACGGCGCCTGATCTGGTGGTCCTGATGCAGATGCTGCTCAATGGTGGGACCTATAGCGGCCAGCGATACTTGAAAGCGGAGACCATTCGGCTGTTCACGACACGGCAATCAGAGAAGAGCACGCGGGGCATCGGGTGGGATACCAAGAATCCGACGCGGTCCTGGGCGGGGACCTTGCTGTCGAACAAGACGTTTCTTCACACGGGCTTCACCGGAACCTCAGTCGCCGCCGATCCCGAGCGGAACCTGATTGTGATATTTCTGACAAACCGCGTGCATCCGACTCGAGCGAGCGGCAAGATCAACGAAGTCCGGCCCAAGCTGCATGATGCTATCGTGCGGGCTTTAGACAAGACGCATCCGTAGATTTTTTCTATCAGCCAACTAGGATTAAATGAAGGAGTAGACGCATGCCAATCCCTAAGTTCAAGAACGAACCCCTGACTGATTTCTCGAAGCCGGTCAACCGAAAGGCGATGGAGCAGGCGCTGGCAAAGGTGCGGTCGATGTTTGGAAAAGAATATCCGATCGTCATCGGCGGAGAGGAGATTTTCACCGGCAGCAAACTCAATTCTCTCAATCCCTCTCGACCAAGTGAGGTTGTGGGTGTCTTTCAGAAAGCCGACGCTGGTCTTGCCAGCAGAGCGATCGAAACGGCTGCAGCGAAGTTCGAGGAATGGAAGTGGGTGGACCCCAGAAAGCGCGCCGATTATCTGTTCAAGGCCGCGAAGCTTATGCGGAAACGGAAGCACGAGTTCAGCGCCGTGATGGTCTACGAAGTCGGGAAGACCTGGCCCGAAGCTGATGCCGACACGGCGGAGGCGATCGACTTCATCGAGTTCTACGCGAGGGAAATGCTGCGCTACGCCGCTCCTCAGCCGGTCACGAAAATCCCGACTGAGAAGAGCGAACTGTGGTACGTTCCGCTGGGTGTCGGCGTGGTCGTTCCGCCATGGAACTTCCCGCTGGCGATTCTCACTGGCATGACCTCAGCCGCAATCGTTACCGGCAACACGGTGGTTCTGAAGCCGTCGAGCGACTCCCCGCTCACGGGTTGGATGTACGTCAACCTTATGCGTGAAGTGGGGCTTCCTGCCGGAGTCCTCAACTTTGTCTCGGGGCCCGGCGGAGCGGTCGGTGACACGCTCGTCGCACATCCGAAGACGCGGTTCGTATCATTCACTGGATCGAAGGAGGTCGGTATCCAGATTAACGAACTCGCCGCGAAGGTCCAGCCGGGGCAGCTTTGGCTCAAGCGCGTGGTTGCAGAAATGGGTGGCAAGGACGCGATCGTGGTCGATGACCAGACAGATCTCGATGCCGCCGCGCAGGCGACCCTTGTCTCGGCTTTCGGATTCCAGGGTCAGAAATGCTCCGCGGCATCTCGGGCGATCGTTGTCGAGAAGATATACGATAGGTTCCTGGAGATCCTTAAGCAGAAGGGGGAGAAGTTGAGCGTCGGGCCTTCAGATGAACAGTCGAGTTACATGGGACCGGTCATCAACGAAGGATCGATGAACAAGATCCTCGCCTATGTGGATAAAGGGATCGCTGAAGGCGGACGGCTGCTGGTGGGTGGCAAGAGGGTTGAAGGGGATGGATACTTCGTTCAGCCCACCATCATCGTCGATGTTGATCCGAAGTCGACCATTGCTCAGGAAGAGATATTCGGCCCCGTTCTGGCTGTGATCAAGGCGAGGGATTTTGACCATGCCCTGGAGATCGCCAACGATACGGAATTTGGGCTCACCGGTGGAGTCTGGACGAAGAATCCAAAGAAGAAAGCAAAGGCGAAGAAGGTGTTTCACGTCGGGAATTTCTATATCAATCGGAAGATCACGGGTGCGCTTGTAGGCGTTCATCCGTTTGGCGGATTCAACATGTCCGGCACAGACTCAAAAGCCGGGGGTCGGGACTATCTGCTGCTTTTCTTGCAGGCGAAGTCGCTTTCCGAAAAGACCCGCTGAGAAAGAGCAAGCTCCCGAGGAAAGAGGCGGACGGCGCGATGGCTGAACCTCAATATGATCGTTGCGGTAGCTGCGGCGAGGAAGTCACCTCGGACAGCGACTTCTGCCCCCATTGCGGAGTGATTTTCGAGGCTGCTGGGAGTGTGAGGTGCGACGCTCATCCCGGGCGCGCGGCAGGTGGAATCTGCATCATATGCCGGAAGCTCGTCTGCGATGAGTGCGGCGTTCGAGGGCATGGCCGGACATTCTGCCGCGAGCACAAAGGAATTGAGGTGCAGCAGGATTGGGCGAGGATCTTCCAATCGACGGATATCAACGACGCAGAGCTCGTGAGATCAGTGCTGCAATCAGCAGGGTACACGGTGCAGGTGCAGAATTTCGATTCGATTGGATTCGTCTGGGGAGGTGGGGGCGATTCATCCCTCTCCCGAAGCGCGCTGAGCAAGCCAGCGAAGATATTTGTGCCGATCCCCGAGTACCTGAGAGCCGTTAAGACAGTGCAGGAATGGAATTCCGGCAGGGAGAATTCGGATGAGGGCGGACTGCGCAAATAGCGTCAGGAGGCTCATTTGAGGAACGAACTATGGAAAGGCTAAGGGCATCAATAAAACCTGAGTTGTTGATCTGGGCGCGCAGTTCGTCCGGGCTCGACTTCACGAGTGCTGCCACCAAGATCGGCGTCAAAGAAGAGACGCTGTCTGACTGGGAAGCAGGAAGAGCTCAGCCGACAATCAGGCAACTGCGTGAGGCCGCGAGGGTCTATCGACGGCCTTCAGTTGCGTTCTTCTTGCCGGGACCTCCTCGAGAAGTGCCCATGCCTATTGATTTTCGGCTGGTTCAAGGAAGCACGGGTGGGGCGTTGAGCCCTCGAGCGATCGTTGAGATCAGACTGGCTCGTCGCAGAAGAGAGCTTGCCCTAGATCTTTCGCAGATACTTGACTTGTCGGTACCAGAGGAGTACGCGTTTGCTGAGCTTGCTGAAGATCCAGAGATCCTCGCAAATCAGGAACGAGGTAGGATCAATGTGGAGACCGAGCAGCTTTCCAGCCTGAGGAGCAGCGCTGAAGCGTTGAGCTTCTGGAAGAGAACTCTGGAGAGGATTGGTGTCCTTGTCTTCCAGTGTACTCGAGTCAAAACTGAAGAGCTAAGGGCTTTCTCAATCGCCGAGTTGCCCTTGCCTGCTATCGTGCTGAATCCCAAGGACGCCGAGAACGCACGTATCTTCTCCCTCTTTCATGAGTACTGTCACATCATGCTGAAGATGGGGGGGCTTTGCGATCCTTACCTGACATCGAGCAACTTAGAACTGCAGAGGATAGAAGTTTTCTGCAATCATTTCGCAGGAGCTTTCCTCGCTCCTGCGGAAGAAGTGGTGCGCGACCAGTCTTTCTTCGACTTGGAGAATAATCCTGCCTCCGATTTGACCATTAGCAGTGCGGCAAGAAAGTACAAAGTGAGCCGGGAAGTAATACTGCGAAGATTGTTGACACTGAATCTTGTTGGGCAGCAGTTCTATGACGCAAAGGTTGCAGCTATTAGATCCGAGAGTGTTGTTAGCAAATCGAAGGAGGAAATGGCGATCCCCGTACATCTGCAGGCTTTGGCAAGGAATGGGAGGCAATTCTCGACATTGGTGCTCAGATCATACAATGAAAAGAAGATCTCGCTTGCCGAAGCTTCAGAATATCTTGGGCTAAGAATTCAGCATATTCATAGACTTCAATCTGAGCTTTTTTGACCAAAGGATAGGAGTTGCCAGACTCACTCTATTGCATCGATTCAAGTGCTCTGATTGCAGGATACAACGAGGCGTATCCGCCGGCAGTTTTCCCAAGTCTCTGGAAGGAGATCGAACGGCTAGCAGAGAGTGGCACTTTGATATGTCCAGACGAGGTCCTCCTGGAGTTGGAAAGGGGTACTGACGAGCTGAAGGATTGGGCAAGATCGCAGAAGAGCCTTTTCTATCCGATGGACGAAGAGGTTCAAAAAATCATCAGCAAGCAGATCTTTGCGGATCACGCGGACTGGTTTGATCAAAACAGAACTACTCCCTGGGCAGATCCAGTCGTGATTGCACTCGCGTTGCTGAAGAACGGTACGGTTGTCTCCGAGGAAACTTGGAGTAGTTCTCCAAGCAAGGTCTAGTGGAAGATCCCAAACATCTGTCGCTACTACAACCTGAAGTGTGTGAATTTTCTTCAAGTAGTCAAAGATCACAATTGGAAATGGTGACATGGATCCGTTCCGCAGCCAAAAAAAGTCTAGGCAGGAGAAACCATGAAGATTCACGAATACCAGGCTAAAGAAATCCTCAAAAAGTACAACGTGGCAGTACCGCTTGGAAAGGTGGCCTTCACTGTGGATGAAGCGGTGCGCGCAGCGGAAGCTATCGGAGGACGCCTATGGGTGGTCAAAGCGCAGATCCACGCTGGCGGGCGCGGCAAAGGTGGTGGGATCAAGCTCGCTCGCAGTCTCGACGAGGTGCGCGACCGCGCGTCGGAGGTCCTCGGCATGCGGCTCATCACTCATCAGACGGGTTCCGACGGCCGCATCGTCAAGCGACTTCTCATCGAGCAGGGAATGAACATTGTTAAAGAAATGTACGTCGGCATCACGCTTGACCGCGGGCGGTCGCAGAACGTGGTCATGGTCTCGACAGAAGGAGGCGTGGAGATCGAGAAGGTAGCGGCTGAAACGCCCGAGAAGATCCTGAAGGAGTATGTACACCCGGCAGCCGGATTTCAGGCCTTTCAAGCACGAAGGCTGTGCTTCGGGCTGGGGCTGTCCGGCGACGCGTTCAAGAACGGGGCAAAGTTCCTCCTCGGCCTCTACAAGGCATATGAAGCCACCGACGCATCGTTGGCTGAGATCAATCCACTCGTCACCACTCAGGAAGGGGATGTGCTCGCGCTGGATGCGAAAATGAATTTCGACGACAACGGTCTCTATCGGCACCCCGAGGTTGTTGCCATGCGCGATCTGGACGAAGAGGACCCTCTCGAGGTCGAGGCGTCAAAGTCCAGTCTGAACTACATCAAGCTCGACGGCAACGTAGGCTGTATGGTCAACGGAGCTGGGCTCGCCATGTCAACGATGGATATTATCAAGCTGGCCGGCGGCATGCCTGCGAACTTCCTGGACGTTGGAGGCGGCGCGAGCGCGGAGACCGTAGAAGCCGGATTCCGCATCATCATGAAAGATCCGAACGTGAAAGCCGTCTTGATCAACATATTCGGCGGAATCGTGCGGTGCGACAGAGTGGCGAACGGTGTGGTCCAGGCCGCAAAGAACGTGCATGTCACGATTCCTATCGTCGTCCGGTTAGCAGGCACGAATGCAGAGGTTGCCGCGGATGTTTTGAAGAACTCCGGCCTGAGCTTCCTGGTGGCTGACAGCCTGAAAGATGCGGCGGAAAAAGTGACACGAGCGATTGCCTGATGAACTCCGAACTCTGAACTAAGAACCCTGAACCCAAACCTCATCACCTCCAGCGCCTTTTGTCGAATGGCTATGTGGGACCAGCGATACGAACCCGTTATCGGTCTTGAAGTGCACGCGCAGCTGCTGACCCAATCGAAGGCGTTTTGCAGTTGCTCGACAAAGTTTGGGCAGGATCCGAACTCGAATGTCTGTCCGGTGTGCCTCGGGATGCCCGGTGTCCTCCCGGTGCTGAACCTCAGCCTGGTCGAGTTCATACTACGAATGGGTCTGGCAACTCACTGCTCGGTTGCGCCGCGATCGACCTTCGCGCGGAAGAACTACTTCTATCCCGATCTACCGAAAGGCTACCAGATTTCGCAATACGAGGAGCCGATATGCCACGGCGGATACGTGGAGGTCGAGCTGGAGGAAGGGAGATGGAAGCGGATCGGAATCACGCGCATCCATATGGAAGAGGATGCCGGCAAATCGATCCATGATCTTGATGTCGACACGTTGGTCGACGTGAACCGATGCGGTGTGCCGCTGATCGAGATCGTGAGTGAGCCCGACATACGATCTCCTCGCGAGGCCTACCTGTATGTCCACAAGATCCGGCAGATTGTTACCTACCTCGGCATCTGTGATGGGAACATGGAGGAGGGAAGCCTCCGGTGCGATGCAAACGTCTCTGTGCGGCTAAAAGGGGAGACGAAATTCGGAACGAAGACGGAAGTGAAGAACATGAACTCGTTCCGGTTCGTCGAGAAGGCGCTTGAGTACGAGATCAACCGACAGATAGACCTCCTCGAAAGCGGAGAGCAGGTAGTGCAGGAGACGCTGCTCTGGGATGCCGGTCAGGGCATCGTGCTGCCGATGCGGTCGAAAGAAGAAGCACACGACTACCGGTATTTCCCCGAACCTGATCTTGTTCCCGTAGTCGTTACGCAAGAATGGACCGACAGAATTAAGGAGACACTCCCAGAGGATCCAACGGAACGGCGCAACCGCTTTGTCGCTGAATACAACATCCCGAAGTATGATGCCGATATCCTGACCTCAGAAAAGGCGCTGGCAGACTACTTCGAAGCTGTCATCCGCGGTCTCAAAACGAAGAGTGAGGAGAATTGCAAGTTAGCAAGCAACTGGACGATGGGTGATGTCCTTCGTGTCATTAATACCGAGAAGATCGCAGTGAGTGACTTTCCGCTTCCACCCGCTCATCTTGCAGAGATGCTCAACCTGATCATCGGGGGAACGATCAGCGGGAAGATCGCAAAGGATGTGTTCGAGGATATGCTGAAAACGAGGGAATCACCAAAAGTGATTGTCGAGAAGAAGGGTCTGGTTCAGGTCAGCGACATCGCCGCCATTGAAACGATCGTAGACGAAATCCTCGCGAAGAATCGGCAGCAGGTTGAGAGTTATCTCAGCGGCAAGACTCAGGTCCTGGGATTCTTCGTCGGCGAGACAATGAAAGCGACGAAAGGTAGAGCGAACCCAAAGATCGTCAATGAGTTGCTGAGGAAGAAGTTGGAGGGGAGGAAGGAGTAGGGGCGGGTAGGGGAATGATGGAAAAATGGGGAAATGGGAAAATGGAGGGGTGGAGTGGTGACCTTGGAAAACAGATTGTCGAAAAACAAAGGATGAGAGCCTGACCACTCAGGCAGCAATTGTTGGCAGCCACTGTTGACCATTCACTCATCACTATTCACTAAACTGGTGCGATCCGTGAGAAACAAAGTCATTGCCGGCAACTGGAAGATGAACAAGGATGTTCATCAGACCGAGGACCTGATCAACGGCCTCAAGAATGCTCTGGACTTCGAGCTCAAGAATGTTACAGTCGTTGTATGTCCCCCGTTCACGTCTTTGGAGACGGCGGTGCGGCTCATCAAGGGTACACCCATGCTGCTCGGGGCACAAAATATGTACTTCGAAGATGAGGGTGCGTTCACGGGGGAGGTCTCCGCGAAGATGCTCCAAGCCGTCGGATGTCAATACGTCATTCTTGGACACTCGGAGCGTCGCCAGCTTTTCCGCGAGACGGATGATTTCATCAACAAGAAAGTCAAGAAGGCGCTCGCCGCCGGAATCATTCCTATCGTCTGCGTGGGAGAGACTCTCGAAGAGCGGGAGAAGAACATAACGCACCAAATTGTCTCCTCTCAGGTGAAGGGTGTCCTGAAGGACGTTTCTGCAAGCGATACCGAAAGGGTGATCATCGCCTATGAGCCGGTGTGGGCGATTGGCACGGGACGTAACGCGACCCCTCAGCAAGCGGAGGAAGTCCATCTTCTCATCCGGGAGCTCATCAGCGTGCTGTATGGTCCCGCGACAGCCGAGCGCCTCATCATCCAGTACGGAGGGAGCGTGAAACCGGATAACGCCGGCGATTTGCTGGCTCAACCTGACATCGATGGGGCCTTGGTGGGGGGTGCCTGCCTGAAGGCCGATTCGTTTGCCGCGATCATCAAAGCTGCTATCCTCTGAGGGTATTAAGGGTCTCCACTGGTTCAATCACAAAGGAGGAGAGAATCAATGGCATACGCGGCTCGTTTGCTCGTGCTCGGATTGAGCGTTCTTCTGCTGGTCGGCTGCTCGGGAAGCAAAAAGCCCACCGTCGCCGAGGTCGAACCCGCACTGAGAACGTTTCTCACTATGGAAAAAGGAAGATCCTGCGCAGGCTCGGTCACCGTGGACCATCTGACTATCACGAAGATCGGTGAGTATGAAGAAAAGTACGTCGGATGGCCGGTCTACGCGACGTTTGCCGTGACGTGTGTTGAAGGATCGAGCTTCAGCACGTGGAGCAACGACGATACTTCGACCACCTCCTTCACATCGGTCGTGCGCGAGAAATTGAACGGAGGGTATGAGTGCTACATTCCCGAACAGTACCGTCAGCGGGAGAATCCTCTTGCGCCGCAGATCGAGGCTCTGCCTCCGGGGACGATCCAGAGCCCGGACGCTGGAAGGAGAAGGTAGGCTGAAGATCGCAATTCGCCCTTAGGGGGCTGCTGCATCAGCTCTTGTAGGTGTCGTTCCCCGAATCTGCGAAGGACTCCGAACTCGTGTCCCTGTTGGGGCTCTTTTGCCGATTTTGCGCCTTATCCTTCAAATGAGGGCCTGAAATCGTTGCAGTGATGGCAGTTAGCGAGATTCCCAAACTTGCTAATGCTATAATTTCCATTGATTTCCGGCCTTTTTTGTGTTATATTGGTCGGCAAGCTTGGTTCATAGGCCTTCCGGCCCAATCCAGGCTTCTCCCTTCTATCGCCGACATAGAGAATTGACAAGAAGAGTCTACACTTTCCTTCTGTTCTCCCCCCTTTGCCTGCTGGTTCTTCTGTTGCTTGCGGTCCCTCGTGCGTTCGGTCAGGTGAGAGTCTTTGAGATCGGGCAACCCACGCTGCGTGGGCCTGAGGCGGGTATCCACGCTGATTCCCCGACGCGCCGGAAAATCGATCTCGCCGGGACCTGGAGCTACTCTCTCGACAACGAGACGTGGCAGGACGTCAGAGTGCCAAGCTCGTTCGATTATCGCGGCCGCATCACTTTTCTACGGAAGTTCACAGTCGACAAATCAACATTACTCTCCGCCGCAATTCATCTCGTTGCTATGGGCATCAACCACGATGCGGAGATTTATGTTAACGACGTGTTCGTTGGCAAGCATGTCGGCGGGTACACGACCATTCAGCTCAACCTGCCGGAGAACTCGCTTCAGCTCGGCAGCGAGAACGCACTCAAGATTATCGTCACCAACACCCTCAGTGCACGGTCAACGCTGCCGCTCCGGAAGCAGATTTGGGGATGGCGGAACTACGGCGGGATCCTGCGCGATATCTACCTGCTTGTTACGCCAAGAGTATGGATCGACAAAGTTCTCGCCCGCTCGAGCGTGAGCGAGAATCTAAATGAGGGCCACGTGGATGTCTCCGCGACGCTGACCAGCAATCTGGCAGAGAGCTCCGGAGACACGCTCGGTCCGCTCCTTCGATCCGCTCAGGTGCTCTTTGCAGCCGAGCTGCTCGACAAGGTTTCCGGCGCAATGATGGGCCAATCCGCGCTGCAGCCGGTCAACATTCTTCCGAATCGCGACTTGGAGGTTAAGGCGTCTCTCACTGTGACGACACCCAGGCTGTGGAGTCCGGAGACCCCGGATCTGTATACACTCAGGGTGAGGCTCTTCGTCCAGCAGGGGAAGCTCGTGCGTATGATCGATGACATCGAGCAGCTGCTTGGCTTTCGAAGAGTTGACGTCGAGAAGGGCTTGTTCGTGGTCAATGGCAAGTCGGTTGTCTTGAACGGCATCGTGTGGCATGAAGACTCGCCCACACACGGTGCGTCCCTCTCGTATGAGGAGATGGAAAAGGACGTCGTGCTGATCAAGACCCTTGGCGCGAACGCCGTACGGTTTGCTTTTCACCCGCCGCACCCGTACGTGATGAACCTCTGCAGCCGGTACGGGCTGTTTGCGGTTCTTGAAATCCCGGCTTGGAACGTTCCGGCGGAAATCCTGGGTCACGAAGCCTTTCAAGTGCTCGCAGAAGGGATGATCACCGAGATGGTGGAGCGTGATCTGCACCATCCCGCCGTTCTGGCGTGGGGAGTCGGCGATGCCATCGATTCGGCCGATCCGCGCGCGCGCGCGTACGTGGAGCGGATGGTCGCGACAATCCGGAAGCAGGATGACCGTCCTGTCTATTTTGGATCTCGCACGTTGTCCCGAGACGTTTGTGTAGACCAGGTAGATCTCGCTGCGGTGAGCGTACGGGCAGATGACGTGCGATCATTCAGGAACTTGATTGTGCAGTGGAAGGGTAGGCACCCGGCGCAGCCGACGATCGTGTTGGCGTATGGAAAGGAGGTCGAGGCTGAAAACCGGAACGGCTGGAGCGATCCGATGTCTCAGCAGGCGCAGGCGCGGTTCTTTGAGCGCCACTACGCCGCATTGAGGGAGGCGAAGATCGCCGGATCGTTTATCGATGCGTTTGCTGACTGGCGCGGGGATCGTCCCCTGCTCGCCGTCAAGGATGGCGATCCGTACGTCTATCCCGTCGGCCTTGTGAGCGCCGACCGGGAAAAGCGCGCCGCCTATGAAATGGTGAGGTCATTGTATAATGCGGAAAAAACTACCGCACTCCCGATCGGTCGCTACCGCGCAACATTTCCTGTCGCGCATATCGCCTGGGGATTTGTGGTGATCTTTGTAATGGCCTACCTGTATCACTACAACCGCCGGTTCAACGAGACGTTCAAGCGCGCACTGATCCGGCCGTATAATCTCTATGCCGACCTTCGCGATCTTCGTTCGGTGTCGATACCGCAGACGATTGTCATCGCCGTCGCGGTGTCGGTGACGCTTTCAGTCGTGGTCTCAGGTACTCTCTACCGGTTCCGCACCGAGCCGATCGCGGACTACCTCCTCACGCAGGTGGTAATTTCAGACGCTCTCAAGGAGCACATCATCGATGCGGCGTGGCATCCCTTCGAAGGTATCATCGCGTTCACGGTTGTGTTCCTGATGTGGTATCCGCTCACGGCAGCCCTTATCAGACTCTTCTCGATGCTCGTCAAGACACGGGTGTATTGGTATCACGCATTCGCAATCGCCGTCTGGGGATCGCTCCCGCTGGTTTTACTCAGTCCGCTCGGCATGGCATTGTTCAAGCTCCTGCAGAGCGATTTTTATGTTCTTCCCGCGTTCATCATAATATGTGCATTTCTCCTCTGGTCGTTCTTCCGTGTGCTGAAGGGGGTTTCGGTCATTTACGACATCAGCCCGATCAAAGCGTATGTCGGGGGTATCCTTGTGACGCTCGCTGTCGCCGCGGGTCTGTTCGCCTTCTATGAGAGCACCTATGCGATCACGGGCTACATTCAGCTCATCCTTCACATGGCGGGGAGTCTCGGCTAATGTATCTCTCGAAGCTTGAGCTTTTCGGTTTCAAGTCGTTTGCCCAGAAGATCAACCTCACGTTTGACGCGGGGATCACATCCATCGTGGGCCCCAACGGCTGCGGGAAGACGAACGTGGTTGACGCGATCCGCTGGGCGCTTGGCGAGCAGCGGCCCACGATGCTCCGCAGCGACAAGATGGAGGACGTGATCTTCAACGGCACGAAGAATCGGAAACCGCTGAGCATCGCGGAAGTCTCGCTGACGATACAAAACACCCGGGGAATCCTTCCGTCCGAATATGCAGAAGTCGTCGTTACGCGCCGCGTCTATCGCTCGGGGGAGAGCGAGTATTACCTTAACAAGACATTGTGTCGTCTGAAAGACATACGCGACCTCTTCATGGATACCGGCATGGGATCCGATGCGTACTCCGTCATCGAGCTCAAGATGGTGGAGACAATTCTGAGCGACAACGCTGATGAGCGGCGGAGACTGTTCGAGGAAGCCGCCGGGGTGACGAAGTACAAGCATCGGCGGAAAGAAGCGTACCGCCGCCTAGAGAGCGTCCAGCACGACCTCACGCGCGTGAGCGATATCGTTCGTGAGGTACAGAAAGCCGTGAACTCGCTCGAACGCCAGGCCCAGAAGGCGAGACGGTACAACGATTTGGCCAAACAGCTGCAAACTCTCGAAATCAATCTCATCGCCCGCGAATACGCGAACATCCTGGCCAAAATATCACCGCTACAGGAGCAGCTCAATCAGACGGTCACCGAGAAAACCAAGATTCATGTCGAGCTCTCCCAGGAGGAAGCGCTGCTCGAAGTGCTGCGTGCCGAAATGCTTGAGCACGAAGACCGTATGGCGGAGATCCAGTCCGACCTATCCAACCAGCAGGCTCGCGTCCACCAGCTTGAGCGCATCGTTGCCACATCGAATGAACGCCGGCGTTTCCTCTCGGCAAATATCGAGCGGTATGAAAAGGAAAAAATCCAGATCCGGCAGCGTCAAGAAGACCTGTGCCGGAGGCAGGAGACTCTGGAAGCAAAGCTCAGCAACGTCAGGGAAAAGAATGTCGCGGCGGAAGAAACGTTCAACCGGAAGAAAGCCGAGCTTGAGGAGTTTGAGCAGCAGCTCAACGCCAAGAAAGCCGAACTGAAAGAGTGCCAAGACAGGGTAGTCGGATTGCTTCATGAAATCTCTGAGCTGCGAAACCGCGAGAGCCAGGCAAAAGCACGCATCGAAAACCTGCGGGGCAGGATCGAGTATACGACCGATGAGAACCAGCTTGCGCAGGAGGAGATTGAGAAGAACTCTGAGCTGGTGCGGCATTTGACGGCCGAGGACCGTGAACTGAGACGGAGACACGCCGAGGCCGAGGTGCGCGTGCACCAAATGGAGGAGCGGAAGGTCGAGCTCCAAAAGGAGATCGAAGCGCTCCGTGATCGGGACTTCGAGTTCCGCAGCACACTCGAGCGCAAACAGGCCAAAATGGATTTCCTGAAAGGACTCATCGAGAGTTACGACGGCTACTCCGAAGGGGCGCGGTTCCTCGTCACCAGCGGCGATTGGAAGTCGATTGTGCACGCAACGGTCGGGGAAGCAGCGACCGTCGATCCGCGATACCGGATCGCGGTCGAGACCGCGTTGGGCGAGACCGCGGGGTATGTGATCGTCGAGAGCACCGAGCATGCATACGCCGCGATCGATTTCTTGAAGAAGAGCCAGAAAGGCAAGGCAACGTTCATCTGCCTTGACCGGCTCCCGCGGTTGATGGATCACCGGCCCCTGTTCAGCGAACCCGGCGTCATCGGATGGGCCGGGAGCCTCGTGCACGCGAGTGATCGCTATCGAGAGCTCTACCAGGTTCTTCTGGACGACACGCTTGTCGTGACCGATAACGACGTGGCGCGACGGATGGTCGGACGGGAAAAGGGCATCCGCTGCATCACGCTTGATGGTGAGATCGTCACGAATAAAGGTGTCGTGCGCGGCGGCAGCGTTCGTCAGGATGAGGGGGGGCACATCGGCCAGCGCTCGCAGCTCGGTGAGCTTCAGGAGGAACTTCAGGGGCTGGTGCGTCAGCGGGAGCGGTTGCTGCAGGAGATGGACCGAAAGAACGATGAGCTCAACCGCATCGATGTCAAGCAGCTAGTTGAAGAGGCGAAGGAAATCGAGCAGCAGATGACGACCGTGGAGATCCGCATCGCCCAGCTTGAGTTTGAGAAGAAGCGAGCCGCCGATGTGATCGAGCGGAACGAGACGGAAGGCCAACGGCTCCAACAAGAGATCGAAGTTCTCGAGCAGGAATTGAGCACGCTGGTGCCTGGGCTCGGACAGCTTGAAGAACGAAAGACCGAGGCGGAGCGCCAATCAGGGGTGGCGGTGAGCGAAGTCGAAGCGATGGAGGCGCTCTGGAGTGAGTATTCGCGTGCGGCGAGCGAGGCGAACATTCAGGTGCTGTCGCTCAAGGGTGAGGAACGAAGCATTCAGCAGGACATTGAGCACGCCGCATCCACCGTTGAAACGCTCACTGCGACCTTCGACCAACGATCGGCCGATATCCTTGCAGGGCGCGAAGAGATCGATCAACTCGGTCAGGATACGAAGGAAACGGAAGAGCATATCACGGCGGCGAAGGCGGAGCTTGATGTCCTGATGGAGAAGAAGAAAGCGGCCGAAAAGGAAGTGTTGGGAAAGCGCGGCCAGGTGCACGAGATCGAACTAAGGTTGAAAGATGAGCGCCTGCAGCACGAAGGATCGCTGAAAGCTGCCCACGATCTCGAGATCAAGATGCAGGAGCTCACCATGAGGGCCGAGAACCTGAAGGCGCGCGCCAAGGAGGATTTCGAGCTGGAGCTCCAGCTCCAGCACTTCGCGGACAACGAGACGTTTGACTTCCACGCGGCTCGTGAACAGGCGAGAATGCTGAAAGAGAAAATCCGCGCCCTTGGTCCGGTGAACTTTGCCGCATTCGACGAGTACAAGAGCGAGAAAGAACGGCTCGATTTTGTGAACGCCCAGCGCAAGGATCTGGTGGAATCCGAGCAGACGCTGCTTTCGACCATCGAAGAGATCAACACCACTGCTCAGCGGCAGTTCCTGGAGACCTTTGGCGGCATCCGTGAGAACTTCATTGCGACCTTCAAGAGTCTTTTTGACGAAGGGGATGAGTGCGACCTGAAGCTCGAAGAAGGCGTTGATCCGCTCGAGGCCCGCATCGAGATTACTGCCAAACCGCGCGGCAAGCGGCCGACGTCAATCGACCTGCTCTCCGGTGGCGAGAAAACGCTGACGGCCATCGCTCTGTTGTTCGCCATCTATCTCGTGAAGCCGAGTCCGTTCTGCATCCTTGACGAGGTCGATGCGCCGTTGGATGACTCGAACATCGACCGCTTCACGAGGATTCTCCGAAAGTTCTCCGACAATACGCAGTTCATTGTGGTCACCCACAACAAACGGACAATGGAATCCGCCAACGCACTCTATGGGGTGACGATGGAGGAAGAAGGCGTATCGAAGTTGGTCTCTGTGCGCTTCAACGAGCCTGTCACGAGTGCCTGACGGAAAGGAGGGCCACGTTTCAGGGATGCTGCGAGTGTTTTGCGATTTCGACGGAACGGCGGCTTCGGATGATGTCGGCGAGCAACTGTTCCGGACATCTGCCGGCGGGAAGGCCGTCGAGATTGTCCAGCGATATTTCAGAGGGGAGATCAACGCGCGGCAGTGTTTGCAGGAGGAGTGCGCTGCCGTCGAGAGCCTGAGTCCGGAAGAGTTTGAGCGGTTCATCGAGCAATTCGCCCTGGATCCGTACTTCGACGAGTTCATCAGGTTCTGCGAGTCACGAGAGATCCCTGTTGTTATCTTAAGCGACGGTCTCGATTTCTATGTGGGCCGGATCCTCCGGCGGCACGGCGTGGAGCACCTGCCGTTCTTCGCGAACCATGTCGAGTTCGTTCGGGAGGATTCAAGGACAAAGCTGGTACCGTCGTTCCCATTTACCGATTCGGAATGCGACCTGTGCGCAAACTGCAAACGCAACCATTTGCTGATCCTCTCGGGAGATGATGACGTCATCGTCTATATCGGCGATGGGATCTCCGATCGTTGCCCGATCCGCTATGCCGACATTGTGTTCGCGAAGAAACGGCTCATCAAGTATTGTCAGGAGCAAAACATCTCCTACCATGCGTTTGTCCATTTTGGCGACGTCCGTCATCGGCTCGACCAGATTCTGCAGCGGAAGCGGGTCAAGAAGCGTCGTGAGGCTGTTATGGCCAGACGCGAAGTTTTCATGCAAGGATAAGAGCCCTTTCCGGAGCTGTGCGCCGTGAGTGATGTTCGAGAGAAGCTTTTTCAGTACCGGGGATACACGCCGGTCCCCTTCTTGCTGGCTATGATCCTTTTCGCACGGCCGACGGAGGCTACGATGCTGATCGGTGCGATCGTCGCACTCTTCGGCGAGATGTTGCGGCTCTGGGGTGTGGCCTACACCGGCAGCCTTACCCGGGCGACGGGAGGTGTTGGAGCGCCGGAGGTGGTCGTTGCCGGACCGTATGCCCGTGTGCGAAATCCGCTCTACATCGGAAACCTGCTTCTGTACACCGGCATCGGGATCATGGCAAATGCTCTTGTTCCCTGGCTGGTCATCATTGCGCTGGCGTTCTTCTCTCTGCAGTATGCGTTGATCGTGTCCCTCGAAGAGGAATTTCTGGAAACGGAATTCGGTGCAGACTATTTGGAGTACAAGAGGAACGTCCCCCGCTTTCTGCCGCGACTCACCCCATTTAAGCACCCGGCGCAGGACCATCAACTCCCGAACTGGCAAGAGGCGCTCAAATCGGAAACGCGCACGCTGCAGGCGATTGCCATTGTTCTGCTTATCCTTGTTGCTATCTGGCTGAGGGGCTGGGCATGGTTCAGCGCGTGATGATCATAGCGGGCGAAGCCTCCGGCGACCTCCACGGATCGGGCGTCGTTCGGGAGCTGAAGCGAATGAATCCAAACATCGAGATCTTCGGAGTGGGTGGAGACAATATGCGACGCGAGGGGATGCAGCTCATATATCACGTGAGAGAGCTGAGCTTCATGGGATTCGCAGAAGTGCTCAAACATCTCCCCGTCATCCGCTCGGTGAAGCGCGCTCTGGAAATGATTCTGAAGTATCGGAAGCCCGATGCTGTCCTGCTGATCGATTACCCAGGATTTAATCTCCGTTTCGCACGAACGGCAAAGCTCAACGGAGCCAAAGTAGTGTACTACATCAGTCCGCAGGTGTGGGCGTGGCATCGGTCTCGCATCAAGAAGATGCGAGGTGCCGTCGATAAGATGCTGGTGGTCTTCCCCTTTGAGGTCGATCTGTACCACAAAGAGGGTGTCGACGCCGAGTTTGTCGGCCACCCTCTGCTTGAAGTGCTGAGTTCCAGCCTCGATCGAAAGGGCTTCTGCAAACGATACGGCATCGACCCGACGAAGAAGCTTCTCGGACTCTTGCCCGGCAGCCGCAAGCAGGAAATCGAAAAGATCCTCCCGGAGATGCTCAAAGCCGCGCGTACTATTGCTGAGGACCAGGATATGGAAATTGCGGTCGCTGTAGCCCCCACGCTGGAGGCCAGGTACTTCGAGACCTTCTACAACGTGGCCGGTGTCCATTTGGTCAAAGGCGCGTCATACGAGGTCATGCAGCACGCGGAGTTTGCGCTCGTTACCTCGGGAACGGCGACGCTGGAGACCGGTCTGTTTGGGACTCCGATGCTTGTGGTGTACAAGACGTCGTGGCTGACATATCTGATCGGCCGAGTGCTGATCCGGGTGAAGAACATTGGGCTTGTGAACATCGTTGCGGGCAGGCGAATCGTGCCCGAGTTCATTCAGCACCGGGCCACGGGGCCTGCGATGGCGAAGGAAGCGCTCAGGATTCTCCGGGATAAGTCGTTGCTTGAGTCAGTCAAGCAGGAGCTGTCCAAAGTCAGAGAGAGACTCGGTGAAGCCGGCGCATCGCATCGCGTCGCCGAGCGCATTCTCAACGTCGCCTCGGTTTGAACGCCATGCGCGCGCTTCTGCTTCCGCTCTCATACCTCTATGGCGCAGGAGTAGCGCTCCGCAACCTGCTCTTTGATATCGGAGTTCTGAAGATCCGAAACGTCGGGATTCCGGTGATCTCGGTTGGAAACATCTCCGTCGGCGGGGTCGGCAAGACGCCGTTCGTGGAGTTGCTCGTGAGGCGGTTGACACAGCGCGGCCGGAAGGTGGCAATCGTGAGCCGGGGCTATCGGCGCAAGAGCACGGGGACCGTTGTCGTCAGCAACGGGGAAGTCAAGTGTGCCGAGGCTGATGCCACGGGAGACGAGCCGGCACAGATGTCTGAAAAGCTGCCCGGCGTCGTGGTTGTCGTCGATGAGCTTCGGGTGCGAGGTGCTCAGTATGCGAGGGAGCATTTCGATGTCGATATCATCGTTCTGGATGACGGATTCCAGCACCGGTACCTGAAGCGTGACCTCGACGTCGCTCTCGTTTCCGCCGACGAAGTGTTCTCTCGTGATTGGCTGCTTCCGGCTGGAAACCGGCGGGAGTCATTGGGAGCGCTGCGGCGCGCCGATCTCCTTGTCGTTTCCCACGTGGCCAATAGAGAACACTGGGTCTCCTTGGAGGGGCCCTTGCACGCTCAGTTTCGCAAGCCGGCTATTGGCGTGCGTGTGCGTGTCCGTGCGTTCAAGAAGGCGGTCTCCGGATTCAGTGTCGACCTGAAGAGCCTGGATGGAAAGCGCGTCGTCGCGTTCTCGGGGATCGGAATCCCGGAAGGATTCGAGGAAACAATGAGATCGCTGCAACTTGAAGTCGTGAAGCATTTCCGTTTTCCAGATCATCATCGCTTCAGCGTGAACGATTTGAAGGAAGTCGAGACAACCTTTCAACACACCGGGGCTGACTACCTGGTAACGACAGAGAAGGATATCGTACGGCTGAAGGGATCCGGGTTGGGCGCGCGGGAATTGACGGAACGAGCGCCGCTTTTCTACGTTGAGATCGAGCACGAGGTCATTGCAGGGGAACAGCATCTCACGGCAGCGCTGGCAAGGATCTAGGGCTTTCGAGAGGAAGGGTCAGCACGATCATGCGGGTCGGCATAACGGACACGATGGAAACAGGCCGGAAATCCGGTCTTTACGCAAGCTGGCTTCATCGGCTCGATCCGTCTGTGGAGATCGTCGTGCTCTCATATCGTGACCGGAATGCGGGTCAGATCAAGGCCGTTGACGCACTGCTGCTCACCGGCGGGGGAGATGTTCATCCTGGATACTACGGTATGCCTGACGCTCTCCCTCGTGCGCGCGGAGTCGATGAACAGCGGGATGAGTTCGAATTCGATCTCATCGAGCGTGCTCTTGACAGCGATCTTCCCATTCTGGGTATCTGCCGCGGCATGCAGGTCATGAACGTCTTCCTGGGCGGCTCGCTCATCGTGGACCTTCCTTCTTCGGATTATGAGAACCACAGCAGCAGAGAAGGGCACGACAGCGAGCATACCGTGCAGATAGCGGCGCAGTCGATGCTCAACGCAGTCACGGGAGCCAGCGAGCTGAGCGTGAACTCTTCTCACCATCAGGCTGTCAGCGGGCTTGGTAACGGGCTGATGATGAGTGCGATGTCTCCGAACGGAGTCATCGAGGCGGCGGAATGGATCCTCAAGGATCGGATGCCGTTCCTCCTGTTGGTGCAATGGCACCCGGAGCGAATGAAGGAGTTCGAGAGCCCGGCGTCGAAGAATGTTGTCAAGCACTTCTTCAAGGAAATTCAGTATTCAAAGAATCAGAAGTCACCATCCACATCTATCATTTCATAGTGATCACCAGAAAGAGAGAAGTCGACCATGGCGAACAGAGCCAAGTACGTCTATTTCTTTGGAAGCGGTAAGGCTGAAGGCACTGCCGAGATGAAGGGCTTGCTCGGCGGCAAGGGAGCGAATCTCGCGGAGATGACCAACATCGGTTTGCCCGTTCCTCCCGGATTCACGATCTCGACAGAAGTCTGCACTTACTTTTACAAGCACGGGAACACCTACCCGAAGACACTGAGGAAAGAAGTAGAGGCGGCGCTTGCGAAAGTGGAGAAAGCCATGGGCGCAAAGCTTGGTGATCCAGCCAATCCCTTGCTTGTTTCCGTGCGGTCCGGTGCGCGCGCTTCGATGCCCGGAATGATGGATACCGTGCTGAACCTCGGCCTGAACAATCAAACCGTGCAAGGTCTCGTCGAGAGAACCGGCAATGAGCGCTTTGTCTTCGATTCGTATCGCCGCTTTGTTCAGATGTACGGGGATGTCGTGCTGGGGCTGAAGCCGGTCCACAAGGACGACATCGATCCGTTCGAGGCGATTATCGAGCAGAAGAAGAGGGAAAAAGGGGTGCATCTTGACACCGAGCTTGGGGCCGACGATCTGAAAGATCTCATCGAGCGGTTCAAAAAGGCGGTGAAGGAAAAGACTGGCAGGGATTTCCCGGAGGATCCGATGGATCAACTCTGGGGTGCGATCGGGGCAGTGTTTGGCTCATGGATGAACGAGCGGGCAATTGCCTACCGCAAGCTGTATGATATTCCCGAATGGTGGGGCACGGCGGTCAACATTCAGACGATGGTGTTCGGGAACATGGGTGAAGACTCCGGAACAGGCGTCGGATTCACACGCGACCCGGCGACCGGTGAGAATGTCTTCTACGGTGAATACCTGATGAATGCCCAGGGTGAAGATGTCGTCGCCGGCATCCGGACGCCGCTCCCGATCTCTCAGATGAAGCAGCAGAATCCGAAGATCTATGCTGAGCTTGACAAGTTCAGGAAGGTGCTGGAGAAACACTATCGGGAGATGATGGATATCGAGTTTACCATACAGCAGGGCAAGCTCTACATGCTGCAGTGCCGCGTTGGCAAGCGGACAGCATTTGCAGAGATCAGGATCGCCGTTGATATGGTGCAGCAGAAGCTGATTACCGACCGGGAGGCGCTGCGCAGGATTCACCCCGACCAGCTCAATCAACTGCTACGTCCCGTTTTTGATGCAAAGGAGAAAGAGTCGGCTGTCAGGGCGGGACGGCTGCTGGCAAAGGGGCTCAACGCCGGCCCCGGCGCTGCAACCGGACGGGTCGTTTTCAACGCGCATGACGCCGAGGAGTGGGCCAAGCGGGGCGAGTCCGTGATCTTGACACGAATTGAGACCTCTCCAGAGGATATCAAAGGGATGGATGCCGCGGAAGGAATCCTCACGGCCCGCGGCGGCATGACCTCCCACGCGGCTCTGGTCGCCCGCCAAATGGGGAAGGTGTGCGTCGCCGGCTGCAGTACGCTTGAAGTCGATTATTCGACTCACACGATGAAGGTGAGTGGGCAGGTGATCAACGAGGGCGACTGGATTTCCATCGACGGCACTACGGGTGAAGTCATCAACGGAAAGATCGACACAAGGCCATCCGAAGTCTTGCAGGTTCTCATCGAAAAGACGATGGACCCGAAGGACGCCCCGGTGTATCAAGAATTTGAGAAGATCATGAAGTGGGCCGATAAATATCGGCGCTTGAAGATACGGACAAATGCAGATCAGCCGGATCAATCGGCAAACGCCGTCGCGTTTGGCGCTCAGGGGATCGGTTTGTGCCGCACGGAGCATATGTTCTTCGGCGAGGGAAAGATCGGGCCGATGCGTGAAATGATCCTGGCAGACACCGTCGCAGATCGGAAGGCCGCTCTCTCAAAGCTCCTGCCCCTGCAGCGCCAGGACTTTGCAGGCATTTTCGAAGTCATGGACGGTCGGCCGGTGACAATTCGCACGATCGACCCCCCGTTGCACGAATTCGTCCCTCACGAGGAGGCTGCACAGCGTGAGCTTGCGCAGCAGATGGGGGTTCCGTACGAGAAGGTCAAGCAGCGCGTCGATTCGCTGCATGAGTTCAACCCGATGCTTGGCTTCCGCGGGTGCCGTCTGGGCATCATCTATCCCGAGATCACCGAGATGCAGTCGCGGGCAATCTTCGAGGCTGCTGCCGAGGTCAAGAAACGCGGCATCCCAGTCGAGCCGGAAGTGATGATTCCGCTCGTGGGCCACGTCAAGGAGCTCCATCATCAGGCGCAGATCGTGCGTCGGATGGCCGAGGAAGTGATCAGGGAGCAGGGCGTGAGATTCCCCTATCTGGTGGGGACGATGATTGAAATTCCCCGGGGTGCCATTACGGCGGATGAAATTGCTGAGGTCGCTGAGTTCTTCAGTTTCGGTACGAACGACCTCACTCAAACAACGCTTGGGGTCAGTCGTGACGACGCAGGTCGGTTCCTCCTCCCGTACGTCGAAAAGGAAATCTATGCGAAAGACCCGTTTGAAGTGATCGACCGGACCGGTGTTGGTGCGCTGATGAAGATGGCTGTCGAGCGAGGCAGGGACAAGCGACCGGACATCAAGCTGGGTATTTGCGGTGAGCACGGGGGCGATCCTTCAAGCATCGAGTTCTGCCACATCATCGGGCTGAACTACGTCAGCTGCTCGCCGTTCCGCGTTCCGATCGCGCGACTAGCGGCTGCGCGAGCGTCTCTGCTCAACGATAGGCCCACAGCTCGGGGGCGAGCTCGAGCACGGATAGGAAGGGGGGCACGCAAACGCCGACGGTAGTTGCCAGCCGTCGTCGGTCGACGCATGGAGACCCGAGGAACAGGAAGATACAAAGGTCGAGTCAGTGCCATCTTACCACACACGAGAGGTAGAGAGAGATGAAGCTCTCTGATTTCAAATACCCTTTGCCGCGAAACCTGGTGGCAAAGTATCCTGCCAAGCCGCGTGATCACTCGCACTTGATGGTACTCAACCGTGCAGACGAGTCGATTGAAGACCACCGGTTCTACGACATTGTCGACTACCTCGCCAAGGGGGACTGCCTGGTCGTCAATGAAACGAAGGTGTTTCAGGCACGTCTGTTCGGTAAGAAAGAGAAGACGAATGCCAAGATCGAGGTCTTCCTCCTGCGCGAGCTGAACGCGGAGGAGAACATCTGGGATGTCATCGTCGACCCCGCCCGCAAGGTCCGCATCGGCAACAAGATCTTCTTCGACAACGGGAAGTTGTGGTGCGAAGTGATCGATAACACGACCTCCCGCGGACGGACGGTTCGTTTCAATCACAAGGGTGACTTTTTCAAAATCATCGAGCGCATCGGGATCACACCTCTGCCGTACTACATCAAGCGCGACGCAACGGAGAAGGACAAGGAAGCATACCAAACGGTCTACGCGCGCGTGTTGGGGGCGGTCGCCGCACCGACGGCCGGTCTGCATTTCACCAAACAGCTCTTGAGGAAGATCGAGAGCAAGGGGGTCAAGACCGTGCCGGTGTTGCTCCACGTAGGGCTCGGTTCGTTCCGGCCGGTGGAGGTGGAGGACCTGACCAAGCACAAGATGGACTCCGAATACTATGAGATCTCCCCCGAGGCGGCCCAGATCATCAACAAGTCGATCGACACGAAACATAACGTGGTCGTCGTCGGAACAAGCACGGCCCGTGCTCTGGAGTCCAGCGTGACGTCGGATGGCCATCTTAAGTCGTCGAAAGGTTGGACGGACAAGTTCATTTTTCCGCCGTACGATTTCAAGATCGTGGACCGGCTTATCACCAATTTCCATCTCCCTGAATCAACGCTCCTGATGCTGGTCAGCGCGTTTGCAGGTCACGAGTTCATCTTGCGGGCTTACAAGCGCGGGATCAAGGAAAGATATCGGTTTTACAGCTACGGTGACGCGATGCTCATTATGTGAGCGCGGGCTCTCCTGCGCCAGGTTGCCCACGCGCGGGAGGTACGGCCTGTGATCTCTGCAACTATGCCACGAAATCGACCAAAAGTCGTCGTTATCGTCCCAGCGGCGGGTGCCGGCAAGAGACTCGGGGGATCCGTGAAGAAGCAGTTCCTTGAACTGCGAGATCGGCCCATCCTGGTGCACACGCTCCAACGGTTCGAGCATTGCCCTGATGTGGACGAGATCGCGATCGCGGTCCCCGAGCAGTCCATCGCCGAGATGGAAACCCTTGTCTCCCGATATCGGATTCACAAAGTCAGCAAGATTACGGTGGGGGGCGAGAGGCGTC
>Ga0194110_10001345_pt1 | contig 31422 bp, 23 predicted proteins | sample TA2Kig1200mmetaG_FD_146192 | JGI IMG/M metagenome (GOLD analysis project Ga0194110, IMG submission 146192) | Freshwater microbial communities from Lake Tanganyika, Tanzania - TA2015032 Kigoma Deep Cast 1200m | ecosystem: Environmental > Aquatic > Freshwater > Lake | place: Tanzania: Lake...
GACGAGATCGGGATCGTGCTGCTGCGGGCCACGGAGCCAGGCAGCTGGCTGGAGATGACCTTTGGCCTACCCAAGCCCGCCTCCGGCGAGGCCTTCGCCGAGCTGGTCGGGTACACGGATCGCGGCGTGATCCGGCTGGTGCTCGATGGGCAGACGGTGGTGCCGGAGTACGACCATTACGCGACCGACGCGACGCGCGATCGGGTGTCTCTTGGGCGCCGGGACCTCGCGGCGGGTGCGCACAGGTTGCGCGTCGAGGTTGTTCGGAAGCGCGAGGGCAGCGACAAGTGCTACGTCGGCCTCGGTGGCTTCAGCGTCCGCCCGGAGGGCGCAGGCGAGGCCACGGCCCCGAGCGACTACACGCTCATCTCCGCCGACCGCACCGAGGCCTCGCGTGACGGCGCCGTCCTCACAATGGACTGGACAGGACCCGTGCAGGCGAATGGGCGGCGCGTGAACTTCTATGTCATCGCCCCACGCATCGCCGGCCAGGAGGCCCCGGTCTGCTGGCGGCTGGCCGACAATGCCGCCGGGCTGTGCTTGCCGGATCCGGCGGTCGCCTTCACCGGCGAGTACCTGGGCAGCAAGGCCGAGATCGGCGTCATCGCGCAGACGCACCTGTTCGGCCGAGGGATGACCGAGGCCTCGCTGAACGGCTCCCTTGTGCGGGCCGACGACCCGGTGGACATCGACTGGGACTTCGCCTCGGGCACTCTAACGTACGTCGCCCCGAGGCCGACTCAGCTGACCCTTGCTGCTCAGGGACCGTTGACGCTCGACGGACAGCCACTGGCCGGCGGGCAAGTACCGGAGGGCCGCCATGTGATCGAGGGGGCGAAGCTGCGGACCGAGGTGCTGGCCGGACTCGGCGGGGGTCTCAAGGACCTCGCGGCGAAGGCGCGGGCTGACCGGGAGGTTGCTCTCGCGGCTCCTCCAACTGAGATCAAACCGCAAGCGCCCGCTCTGACCCAGGCGCTGGAGGCCAAGGTCGCCAGCGAGGTCGTCGATCTCGTCACCGTGCCCTCGGCCCAAGGCCCGATCATCTGCGCTGCCGAGGGGCAGACGGTGCATCTGCTGGACATGGCCGGCAACGAGCTTCGCAAGCTCGAAGCCGATGGCAAGATCCGCATGGTGCGCTGGTGGCCGGAGCACGAGCTCCTACTGGTCGGCTGCGTGAACGAGCACGTGATCGCCTACACGCTGGATGGACAGCAGAAGTGGGTCTTCACCTCGGAGATGGACCCGGCGGTCTTCCGCGCCGCGAAGACATACTGGTTCAAGTCCGCGCCCGGACACGAGGGCATCCACGGGCTGTTCACCGGCGTGTTCCTCGACGGGAAGAGCCAGTGTTTCGTCGGCAGCGCGTGCACGCTGGAGATCATCGACGAGAACGGCAAGCTGCTGCACCGAATGCCGATCTTCTGGGGGCCGGTCTCCGACTTCAGCGTCATCGCCGGGCCCGAGGGGAGCCTCAACCTCGTCTGCTCTCAGCGCTACAACGGCACGGACGTGGCGGCGGTCGTGAACAACCGCACACTCGACCCGAACCCGCGCAGCTTCTACGCCGTCCCCGCCGGCTACACCGACGTCGGCGGCTGGTCGGCGCAGAACCGAATGCACATCTTCTACGAGGACCTCGATGGCGACGGCACCAAGGAGGTCATCAGCGAGACGAACGGGACCTGGAACCGCGTGACCGTCTGGGACGCGAACGGGAACGCGCTCTACGACGCGAGCTTCGGGCCGGGCGACAGCATCCCCGCGAGGAACATGCGCGACCTCGACATCGCCGACCTTAATGGAGATGGGAAGCAGGAGACCCTCGCTGCGACGTGGCTCGGCCTGATCGTGGCACTGGACAACCATTGCGAGAAGCTCTGGGCGACGAAGCTCCCCAGCCCGCCTACCGCGATGAAGGTCGTGCGCAGCACAGACGGCACGCCCTGGATCGTCGCGGGCTGCGAGGACGGCACGGTGTTGGCGCTCGACGCAACCGGGAAGATCATCCGCCTCGGCGCCATCGACGGCGCGCCGACGACGATCGCGGCGGAAGGGACGGTTGCGCTGCTCGGGACGAGCAAGGGCCAGGTGAAGGGCTTTCGAGTCGGGGGCTGAGGTCCAAGTGCTCCGGGGGCCCGGCCAACGTGTCCCTCCCGTTAGCCGGCCCCGGGCGCGCCCAGCTCCAGGACGAAGTCCCACTCGTAGCGACAGCCTGTCGAGCCCGGGCGGAATGAGCGCGTTTGACGGTTGTGGATGGGGGACTGCTGTGGTGCACGTACGAGACGAGCGCCAGGGAAGGCATGGGTGAGCGACTGTAGCAGCCCTCGCTTGAGTTCGCCGACCCCAAGCCCGCGGCCACCGAGCCTACACACCAGGACAGCGTCGCCGGCCACCAGCGGTGAGATCCCCTGCCAAGCCTCGGCCAGGAACTTCCAGTACGCCGCCTTGCGCACGTGGCGATCGTCCCGGGAGATCGACCCGTAGGTTGGCCGAGGCGAGTACCCCAGGAACCACAGCCGCAGCCACTGGTCCTCCTCGAAGTTGGTCACATCGTAATAGGGCGGCGAAGTGACGACTACCTTGGCCTGGCCTCGGATGTCGGGGAAGACGCGAGCCGCGTCGCGAGCGTCCGCCAGCGCCACGCGACCAGTCAGGGCGGGCCGCTCGCCAGCGAGCCGGTACATGGCCCTCTCGCGGAGTATCGCGAAGACGTCTCGCTTGTGGGGGCGTAGGCGATTGGCCCTCCAGTACCGCACCGAGTACTCCGGCTTCGTGCTAATCGTGCGCGGCATCTGGTTGCTGAAGTACTTGGTGCGCTTGTCCCGCTCCCCGTGGAGCGAACCAAGGCAGAGCGCCGCGATGAACCGGTCACACGAGTCCTTTCGCCACCGAAGGGCCCTGCGCAGGTACAGAAGCTGGTGCAGCGTCGCCCAGTAGAACGCGGAGCGGAAGAAGGAGGACAGCCCGAGACGCTGGGCTTGCAGCTCCTCGTGAGGATGCCCGACGAAGTCATCTTCAAGGGCGCTGAGGCGCTCCGAGACCTCAGGGAGGGTGGGGGCCTCCGCCTTCGCGCCCGTCACGCAGTACGCGACTGGGTTCACGTCAGTCGCCGCCGCCGAGCGGCCCAGAAGAAGAGCCTCAAGGAGGGTTGTGCCTCGGCCAGAGAACGGGTCGAGAACAAGGTCGCCGGGCACGGTGTACTCGGTGATGCGGGATCGCGCGAAGTCCTCCGGGAACATCGCGAAGTAGGGGCAGAGGGCGTGGAGAGGGTGTCTCATGGCGTCTGGCGAATGGCACCAAGAACGTCCTGGACCCAACTGCGCTGAGCAGCGAAGTCTGCCTCCGTACCGGCCCAGAAGGCAAGACGGCACCGCTCGAAGATGATGCCAGCGGCCCGGGTGTCTGAGCGCCACTGGCGTGGCTCGCAGACGACACGGTAGGGGATGAACAGCGACCGCAGGATGACGCTCGGCGGGTCATCCTGGACCCAGTCTCCCCGGAACTGCCGGACAGACATCTCCCTGAGTTTCCTGGTCCTCCAGTGGCGCGAGGACGTGCAGTTGCCGAAGAGCACGAGCTTCCCCTCTCGGAGATCCGGGAAGTCGCGCCAAGCCACGACATCAACGTGCGCATCCCCGGCGCTGATCCGCGCGTCGTGCAACTCTGGCTTCAGCCCACCGCCCTCCCCCATGAGCGTGCAGAGGCGCTCAACGGCACACTTGAACGACCTCGGGAGCTCTGAGGGGCGGCGAGGGAAGGCCAGACGAACCGCCCGTCCGCCAACATAGCGCCGCGCCGCCTCCTGGGCGAGGTCCTCAAAGAGGCGACGAGGTCGGTAGTCTTGCGGGTCGAGCCGCAGAATGGTCTCGTTCGCAAGGCACAGGCAGAACACGTATGGGACGCCCAGACGATGCCAGTGGGGGCTCGCGCACAGCCGTGGTTCCTCCACCCAGAAGGGGTAGGCGGGACCTGCATCCCGTTCCCGCTGCCGCAGCTCCATGAACGCGTTCCGAACGAGAGCCCCTGCCGCCTCCTCCTCATCCCGGCTGTACCCGCCGCCATCCGCCTCCAACTCCTCGAGGTCGCCGTAGTCAGCGCCGGGGTAGATGGCCATCTCTTCTGCGCTGAGCAGCTCATCCGGCTCGACGCACATAGAGGGGTCGAGGGGGTCCGGCTGCAGCCCAGAAGCTCCGCGCAGAAGAGCGTCGGTTGCGTCTTCAGCGCTGTAGTTGCCGTCGCCGGCGGCCAGAGTCTCTAGTTCCAGCCAATCAGCCAAGACTGAGGGATCTGTGGGGTTCTCCGGGACAGGGAACATCAGCGCGCCTTCCCACTCCGGGCTCGGCGGCGCTCATGCTCTTGCCGCATCAGCTCGTGAAGCGTGTCGGTAGTCTTCAGGATCCCAGTGAGCGTCCGCCACGGGTCCTCTTCCCCCTTGTACCCAGTGGCGACCAAGCGCATGGCTTGTTGCAGGTACTCCCGGGCCTGTAGCAGCATGTCGGCGAAGCGCCTATCGTCCCCAACGCTTATCTCGAATGCTCGTCGGAGCGGGAGCCCGGCCTCTAGAGCCACCACGCCGCGCGGGGTCGAGATCGCCTGCCTGAGCAAAGCCATGTCGCGGTGCTGCGTCTGAATCAGCGGAGGTCGGTTCTGCGACCGACTCCCGTAGAGCCACAGCATCAGGTTCGCCAACTGGGCTCGCCGGCTCTTGGGCACCGGGGCTCTCTTTGGCGGGGCGTCGGGGTCGACTCCCAGGAACTCCTGGAACTCCCGGTAGTCGGCGGCAGTGTACAGGTGCGAGAAGTAGAAGCGGCTCCTTGCTTGGTCTTGGCGGTCGAAGAGGCCTCCCTCCTCGGCTTGGCGCAGGATGGCAAACCCGCGGTAGAGCCGCCTCACGGTCGAGTGCTGGTCGGCGATGCTCCGCGCGATCTCGTCAAGCGGGCGGTCATACTCCTCGTGCACACGAGCCACGTACGCTGCCTTGCTGTAGGAGTCCCACCGCTTGACCCCGGCTACGTGCTGGAACCCGATGTACGCCCATAGGTCCTCCCTGGTGCGGAACTCCAGCACGGGAAGCCTATCAGGCGGTTCGTGGCCGCCGCGCAAGAACTGGTCCAGTTCAGTAGCGCCCACCCTCCTCCGCAGTGACGAATCCCGTAGCAAGAGGACGGCCGCCAGTCGCCGGTTGCCCTCCACAACGTCGTAGGCCCCATTGCCGTCTGCGGCGGGCACGACAAACAGACGCTCGTAGGGGAAGTAGCCATTGACCGCAATCGACTGAGCGACCTCGGCGACCGCCATGTCGGTCCAGAGCGTGCGGATGAGGTCCTCCTGGCTGCCAGTCTCGGCCCCGACAGTTGAAAGCAGCCTTGGGTTCTGGGGGTCAACACGGAGGCAAGCCACCGGGACTTCGTCCGGTCTGCCCTGTGGGGTAGCAGCGGGCGCACCGCGTGCCAGCTTCTTGGGCATCCGTGGCCTCCGAATGCAGATGGTGCAGGGCAGAGAACATGCCCAGCCTATCGCTCCTGCCCGTAGACACTTTATGGCGCAGGGCGTCTGGTGTCAAGCCGGGATGTCCGCCAGAGGGCCAGTCCGACGCGGCTTCGCACCCGAGGCCGAGCCCGGTGCCGCAGGCCTCGTCTACGTCTCCTTCTCACACGTCCGTGCCATGATGCCGCCCTGCATGACGCGCACGTTGTCCGGACGGTGCGGAAGGGCAAACGGAGCGACGCTAGCCCGAGGGCGTGGTGCGCGATCCGCCCGAGGGTGCCGTCGGAATGCGAGGGACGGGCTTCGGCGGCGGCCCTGTTTCCGACGAAGGCGGAGTTCCCGTGTCCGTCCCGGCCGGCTGCTTGGTCTCGGACTCGCCGGCCTTGGTCTTGTCCTTATCCTTGTCCTTCTTCTTCGCGCCGACCTTGTAGACGTTCGGCCCGGGGCTGTAGGAGCTGCTGTCGCCCCACGTCTTCTCCCACTTGCCGTCGATCTTCGTCATGCGCCAAGCGGTCGCATACCCTCCGCTCCAGCCGGAGGATTCGAGGACGCGCTTGCCCTCCTCAAGGTCGGGGTCCTTGATCTCCTTGGTCGAGGGCCCGACAGTGCCGACCCCGGAGCGCTCAACCTTGACCTCCGCCTTGTCTGCCTTGCTGCCGATGATCTTGAAGGTGAGTTCATCGCCGGAGACGTCGCCGAGGATCAGTACCGGGTATTGGAGGGAGTTCCGGAAGCGCATGTCGATGCTGCCGTAGCTCACCATGGCATCCAGGCCCAGAGGGACGTAGGTCACCATGCGGTTGTGCTGGGAGCGCTCGATGATCTTCATGTTGGCGCGCAGGGCCGCGTTGAAGAGCGTCGAGGCAACCTGGCAGAGCCCGCCGCCATAGTCGTCCCGCAGGTTGCCCCCCTCGCCGAAGATCGGCGCCCGCTGGTAGCCGCGGTGGGGACTGCGTTCGCCGACGGTGTCGTTGACCGAGAACACCTCGCCCGGCATCACGACCGACTTGTTGACCTCAATCGTCGCGAGGGTCAGGTTGCGTGTTCGCCCGACCTGCCCGGGGTTGAAGTGGGTGGAGTAGGAGGCCAGCACGGTATCGAGGTTCTGCAGGTCGCCGGCCTTGATGTCGGGTTGCTGCTCAGTGACGACGAGCTGCACGTCCTTGGCCTCCACATCCTTGAGGCCGTTCAGCAGCGCTTCCTTCGACTTCTCCAGGTTCACGACGACGCCGACGATCTCCGGCTTGACGATGACCTTGTCGCCGTCGGTGACCTCGACCTCGGCGTTCTTCGGTTTCTTGTTCACCTGGCCCGCAATCTCGGCGAGGGCTGCGTCAAGCGCCTCCTCGTTGACGGTGCACTCCACCTCGATGTGCACCGGCCTCCGCCGCAACTGGACCTGTGTCAGCACGCGCTGGAGCCAGCCTCCTTCGCGCCCGACACGGTAGGCCGAGGCGGCAGCCTTGTCCGTCTGCAGTGAGGCCCCCAGCGTGCCGGGCGGGATCGCGAGTTTGCCGCCGGGATACTGAAGCTCCAACTCTTTGGGGAGGCGCGGAACCCAGTCCCGCTCCAGAGCCGCCGAGGCGTCCGCGACGGTCATGCCCTCGACCCGCAGGTCCTCGATGTAGACGTTCCGCGCGATCCTCTCGCTCTTCACGAAACCGCTGGTCACGAGCGTCAGCGCAGCGCCCGTCCCGACGAGCAGTAGAACGACGGCCAGCGCGATCACGCCGACGATGCGACGCCAGCGCTTGGGTCCGGCAAGGGCACGTCTCCGCTCTGCTGTGTCGTGTGTTTCAGGCATTACCGTATGCACCACTCATCTGGGTTGCAGCGACAACGGTCGCCGGGCTTCCCGGCCCGTCACCGCAGTATACCACCTGATACGAGAACAGTACACCCGGCGAGGGGGGTTCCTTCGAGATGAGCGCTACGCGGGGCACGTGCAGGGCGTGTCGCCGCACTTGGGGCAGCCGTGGGCGTACTTGCGGCCGGCGACCTCCTCCAGATCGACGCCCGCGATGCTAGCGAGGGTGCAGAGCCAAGCCAGCACATCTGCGAACTCCTCCTCGGCCTCGGCCATGCTGCCCTTCCGCAAGGCCTGCGCCAGCTCACCCAGTTCCTCGACCAGCCAGGCGATGTTGGCGGGGATGCCGCGGTCGCGGTCCTTCGTGAGGTAGATGTCCTCGATAGCCGTCTGGAACTCGCGGATCGTCACAGGCGCCGTCCTGCAGCAGGTGATCGAGTGCCCGGAGCCGAAGGTGTCCGGCGGAAGGAGCGTTCGCCATGCGACATTCCCCTCTGGCCGTCGGCCTCCTGCTCGCAAACTGCCTCGGACTCGGCCACGCCGAATCGCGGACCTACATCTCCTGCGACCGGCCGGTCACCTGTTGCGTCTCCTACGGGACCCAGACCGTCACCCTTCAGGTCCAAGCGCGCGAGGCCTGCCAGGTGAGCCTCTGGGCCGGCTTTCGGCCGACGTGGGCCTTCCTCAACGGGGAGAAGGCGCGCGAGGGCTGGCAGCACGCGGCTGACGGCATGGTCGTCGTGCAGGCGGCGGCCGGCGATGCGCTGTGGGAGTTCGGCGTCGGCGGTTGGCCGCTCCGTGGAGATGGCCCGCCGTTCGCGCTCAAGGTGGACGGCAAGCAGCGAACCCTCATGCCGACCAGCTTCTGGGCGAGACGAATGGAGGCGCGCGGCGAAGTCAAGCTGCCCCTGGGGCTCTACCGGGTGACCCTGATCCCGGCCTACCCGATCCCGAACGGCACGCCCGCGCCGAAGCTCCGCATCGGCGGCCAGGAGCTGAGCGAATGGGACGAAGTCCTCGCCGCGAATGGCCGACAGGGCCTTCGAGCCGAGGCCGATGCGCTCCTCGATGGCGAGGTCGGGTTGCAGCTCACTTGGGCGGACACGTTCACCCGTTCGCCGATGCGCGAGATTCTGCTGGAGACCGCCGCAACCGCGACGCCGCTCGCCAAGATCGATCCGCCGGACCTTGAAGCTCCCGGCGTCATCATCATCGAAGCCGAGAACTACACTCGCGAGGGCGACGGCGGGCCGGTGCAGGTCTCCAAGGGCGAGCACGCCGACCAGCACGGTGGCGCCAGCATCTTCAGCTTCGGCCCCGGCAAGGGCCACTGGGTCGAGTGGGAGTTCAGCGTCCCGACGGCAGGCAAGTACGCTCTGTACGCGCGCACCGCGACCCAGGAGGAGTACTCGCTCCGGTCACTCACCATCGACCGCAAGCCGCCCTTCCCGGCCGCCGCGCTGCTTCAGTTCCCCGGCACCGGCGGCTGGGCGCGCACGGACGCGACCCAGTGGGTGTGGACCGTCCTCGCCGGCGCAGAGGGCCGTCCGCCGCTTGAGCTGACCGCCGGCGAACACCGCCTGCGCCTGACGACCGTCGGCGAGAAGCACGTCAACGTGGATGTGATGGCGCTCGTACCGAAGGGGTGAGCCGGCGGGGTCGCCGGTATGCGGTCACTCAGCGACCAGCGTTGCCCGCTGCTCAGGGGTGAGGAACTCCTCTTCCCGCACGGCGAACCGCCCGAAGAAGTGCGCCAGTCGGGCCTGCAGGAACTGCTTCGCGTGGGGCGTGAGTCGCAGAATCCCCTTCGCGGCGAGCACCAGCGCATCGGCACGGGGCACCGGGTGGATCTCGCGGAGGTCGGCGACGGAGACAGGCAGGCCCTGTTCGGCGGACTGCTGGAGGTAGAACAGCGGCACGTACCGCCCCAGGTTCAGGAGGTTCTGGCGCAGCCACCCAGCCGAGGCATCCGGCCCCTTCTGTTCAGCCTCCTCGTACCCCCGCGCGCGCTCCTGGATGGGATAGATGCGGGCGACGAGCACGAACGGCGTCTTGGCCTGCACGATGTCGCAGTCCTGGGAGACGACCAGACCGTGAGCGCAGTGGACCGGGGCAAGGGCGGCCGACCCCGTCGGCGGCGGCGCGGCGCAGAGGTCCCACTCGACGAGGCCTCCCTCCTCGGTAACCAGCCGGGCCTTGCCTGGCTTCACATACGGGAAGGGAACGCCACGCACAACGTCGCCCTGTTCGAGGGGGCCATCCGCGGTCGAGGCGTACATGCAGCGTCTTCCCTCTAGCCGTGGGACTGCTCGTAGTAGGTCATGTCCACCTCGCACAGGTCCTCCTCCGGGGCGTCCTCCTCGTCTAGTGCGGCGCCGCGGAGGATCTCAGCGGCAGCCTCATTGGCCGCCCTCGCCGCAGATGCGAGGCGCAGCCGACGTGGTTCGGCGGTCAGAAGGACCTTGACGACCTTGCGCCTCGCGTCCTCGAGGCGCGTGGCCGTGCGTAGCAGTGCGTCGATGCGCTGTAGATGCGGTGGAAGCCACGAACCCGCCGCCACCGCATCCCCTCGGTGTCCCCTGCTCTGTGCGGACGTCCTAGTCGTAGCCATCTAGTAGTCTCGTCCTCCTGATCGCCTGGAGCGCATTGCGGTGCTCGCGGCGTACTGCCGCCTCGCTAACGCCGAACTCGTGCGCAATCTGCTCGCAGCTCCAGTCCTGCAGGTAGTGGAGGTACAGAAGTAGGAGTTGCCATCCGGAGAGAGCACCGGCAGCCATCGCCGCCTCCACAGCCTTCTGGACGTCCGCGCCCAGATTCCCCGGCACGTGCGTTGCGTCCGTCCCAGGGCCAGCCGGATGAGGTCCCATGGTTCCTCCTCTCCTGGCGGGATGCCCCCGGCCCGCGCCACTCGCACCCCGCGGCATCCAAGTCCGGTGCAGACATTATATCACATGGGCGAGTGTCTGCGCTCCCTCTACTTGGCTCGCTCGTTCACGAACACAAACAGACCCGTCTTGCATGCCGACACGATGTCGATGTCGCCGTCGGCGTCGAGGTCGCCGATCCACTGTTGCAGGCCGATGCCTGCCCCGTCGTTGTAGCTGACCACCCAGCGGCGCCACTGGTTCGTTCCCCGGTCGAACTCGTACCAGTACACGCAGAGGGGATCATCCACGCCTGGATCGGTGTCGTGGGCCTTGTAGCGCTTGCCGGCGACCACGTCGAGGTCACCATCACCGTCGATGTCCGCCAGCTCAGGCGCGTGGACTTGCGACCACGTGGCGTCGATCGTCGCGCGCTGCCACGTCCGGGTCTCGCCCTGCTTCGCCTGGCGAAGCCAGAAGAGACCGTAGGCGTGCCCATCGCCCCAGAGGATGTCCGCGAGGCCATCGCCGTCGAAGTCGTGCGCGAGGATCGGCACGGACGTGGAGCCGAGGCTGAACTCACCGTGCCACGTCCACTTGCCCTCTCGTCGATCCTCCGGCGCCTCGTACCAGCCGGCGGGCGCAATCACATCCACGCGACCATCGAGGTTCACGTCGCCGTACCCCAGCCCGTGGCCTGCGCCCTCGGGGCCGATGTCATGGCGAACGAACTGGGGCTCCCCGTCCTTGCGCACCAGCTCGTACCAGCGGATCGGCGGGCCGGCGTTCGGCAGGAAGTCGCCCTGTCCGTCGCCGTCGATATCGACCATCACGAGCGTCTCGTAGAACTCGCTCCCGCGCGACCACGCCAGGTGCTTGGGCCACGGACCCTCCTTCCCCTGCGGGTTCTCGTACCACGAGATGTCCTCGGTGTGGAAGCCGCCGGAGAGGATGTCGGTCCAGCCGTCGCCGTTCACGTCGAGCGCGAACTCAGCCCAGTCGTTGGCGTAGTGTCCGTCGTTGGTGACCTCGCGGTAGGCGTGCGGCGTCCAGGCAGGCGCATCGTACCAGAAACCCCCGCTCGCGATGTCGAGCTTCCCGTCCCGGTTCACATCGAGCACGGCGCAGCCCTCGACCAGGCTTGCCCCGTCGGCGAGTTGCACCTTGCGGAAGGGCACCCTCGCCTCTCCCCCGCCGCCGATGTCCTGCGTGAACCTGAGTGCGCGCCCGCGGGCGTCGCACAGGCGAACCACCACGTTGAAACCGCCGGCGTTGTTGAAGACCTTGCACAGCAATCGGTTCACACCGGCCCGCGCGTTCCCGTGGGCGATGTCCTGATCGACCTGCGCCCCCCGGTCCACCATATTCTCGTGCACGCGCTCGCCGTTCAGCCAGACGATGACCCCGTCATCGCTGCCGATCTTCAGCGTCACCGGCTGGGCCTCGTCGATGAGGAACTCAGCGAACGCATAACAAGCGGTCTGCGCGACCGCATCCACACCGCCGAAGGGGCCGACGAGGTCGAGCGTCTGGTCGGTGGTCTGCTTCTTCCAGGCCAGCGTTCGGCCGTCTACGTCGTACCGCTTGTCGAGCACGACCTCCTGTTCGGGGAAGAAGACCTTGTCCCAGGCGCTCCAGCCCTCGTTAGGGAAGGGACCGATGACCCACCACTGACGCAGGAAGCCGCGCAGAGCGGCCAGGTCCACCGGCTCGCCAAGCGCGGTCAGCTCTTGGGCAACCTGCTCGACCTCCGGGCCAGCGGGGAGGTTGCCGAGGGCTTCGCGGTAGAGCCCCTTGGCCTTCTCCACCTCACCAACCTCGACGAGGCCGTCCGCGATCGTCGAGCGCCTCGCCGAGGCCGTCGCGAAAGCGTCCCCCTCCAGGCCTACCAGCGGGGGCACCCACGCAAGGGCCTCACCATACGCCTGACCCGCGGCCCCCCGTTCCCCGGCCTGGGCAAGCGCCCCGCAGATCGCGAAGTAGGCAGCGAACGCCTGCGCTGCCTGTTCGCCCTGCGCGTCCCTCAGGATGCCGCCCAGCACGGGCAGGGACTTCCCCGACCCGACGGCGCCCAGGCCGGCCACTCCTGCCGACCAGTGTGCGTCGCGGTCGGGAAGCGCTGCGAGGTCCTCGAAGATGCCCCGAGCGTCCTCCCGCTGCCCTCCCTTCGCCAGGTCGTTGCCCAGCTTCACATAGGCGTCCAGAGCCGCCGTCCTCACCTCGGGGTCCCCGTCCGCCAGAGCGGCTCTGAGGTCGGGGATCGCCGCCGGGCTGCGCAGGCACCCGAGCGCCCAGAGCGCCCGCAGCCGCACGTCTCGATTCAGGTCGGACGCCAGCGCACGCACGGCGGCCAGAGCCCCCGCATCGCCTCGGGCGCCGAGAGCCTGCAGTCCGGCGATGACGACATACGGCGATGCGTCGCGGAGTGCCTCGGCCAGCCTCGCGGTGGCCTCATCACCGGGCAGCTTGCCCAGCGTTGCCGCAGCGGCGATCTGCACGCGGCGGCTGTCGTGCCTGAGCAGCGGCTCCACGTCACCAACTGCTGCGGCGTCGCCGAGCCGCCCCAGCCCGCTCAGTGCGCCGATTAGCACGGCCTCGGTCCCGCCCTTCGCAAGCACTGCCCGGTAGAGACCGAGCGGCTGGTCGGGGGTCTGCCCTTGCTCGATGGTTGCGCCCGCAATCCGCAGGCACGCGTCCGCCGCTGCGGCGCGCACCGAGGCGTCAGGATCGCTCAGCCCCTCTCTCACCACCCGCGTAGCGGTGTCAGCGATCTGACCGAGGGCGTCCATCGCCGCCGCCCGGACGCGCGCATCCTTCGAGCGCGCCATCGCGTTCACGTCCGGCACCGAGCGCTTGTCATGCCGGCGACCAAGCCCGTGAAGCAGGGCGACCTGCAGGTCGGGCGGCGCCCACTCCAGAGCGACGGCGAGCGCTGCGGTCGGCGGCGTGCCGGGAATCTGCTGCAGGCATCCGCACGCCGCGAAGGCGACGTCTGGGTCGTGGAGTAACTCCACGACCTCGGGCGTCACGCGCTCATCCGCCGCCTTCGCGATGAGGCTCAGCGCGTATCGGCGCACAGCTGGGTCCGCCTTGCCCGCCGCAACCTCCAGCAGAGGCGCAGTGACTTGCTCTCCCCGCTCAGGGGTGTTCGACCAGCGCATGACGAGGAGGAGCAGCGTCTGGCGCGCCGCCTGTTCGGTCCGCGACTGATCACTCGCTACGAGGTTGAGGAGCGGCCCGACTGCCTCAGGTCCGATGTCCGCCAAGCGCTCGCGCGCAGTGAGGCGTGCGGCCTCATCGTCCCCCTGAAGCGTGGCGACGAGGTCGGGGACCGCCTGGGGATGGACGGGCGACGCCAGCAACGCAGCCAGTACCGCAAGCATGGGGTGCCTCCGGTCTCGGAAGGCCGTCAGGTGCGTGCGAAGTGCTCGATGTACTCCTCGACCGCGCCGCGCGAGCGCATGAAGCCAATGAGGGCTTCGTTGAGCTTCGCGGCGATTCGAGGGTGTTGCCGGATGGCGTTGCGCCTCTGGTCCGGGTCCGCCTTGCGGTCATGCAGCGTGGGACGCCAGGGCTCACAACCCGTGACAAACGTCCAGCGCGGCCCGGTTACCGTGATGCACGAGGGCAAGTACTGAATCCGGCCCTCGCCGGGGCCCGAGTGGCAGGATGTGAACACCAGGTCGTGCAGCCGGCTCGTCTCGCCCCGCAGGACGGGCAGGAGCGACCTGCCAACCATCTCCGGCGCCTTCACACCGCACGCATCGAGGATGGTTGGGGTGATGTCCGCCGCCTGCGTGAGCGCGGAAGTGCGTTTGGGGCGCTTGCGACCGGGCAGCCGGATGAGCAACGGCAGGCGGCCCACCTCGTCGTGGATGGGCCATGGATCGCTCGCGTCGACCGAGTGCTTGCCCATCCGCCTGTGCTCGCCCAGGTACATGCCGTGATCTGAGACGATGATGATGAGCGAGGTATCGAGGAGACCCATCAGCTCGATGGTCCGCAACAGGTGTCCGACCCACCGGTCCGTCAGCGTCACCTCAGCAGCGTAGCGCGCCTGCAGACGTCTCAGCTCGTGGGGCCGATACAGCTCCGTGTAGCCGTAGTTCGGATAGGAGTAGTCGAGACCCTCGTAGTTCGGGCTGTACAGCTCGGTGTAGAAGTCCGGGGCATACCAGTCCTCATGGATCTCGAACGTGTCCACCCACAGGAAGAAGCGCTCGCGCTTGTGGTTCTCCTCGAGCCAGCGGCTCGCGGCGAGCATCGTCTGGGCTACGAACCAATCGGTCTCGTGCTCGCAGTGGGCCACTCGCGCGCGGTCGCGTACGAAGCCGTGGCCGCCCTGGCGCATGTTCTCCATCGGCACCGGCGGCTTCACCTTGTCGATGTTCGCTTCCCATCCGTCAGGCGGCTCGAGGAAGATGTCGTCATCGAAGGCGCGTCCGAAGCCCGTTGGCACCATGTTCCACGTGTCATGCACGAAGGCCGTGTGGTAGCCGGCCTCCTTCAGGTACTGCGTCACCGTGATCTCGTCGTCCCCGAGCTTCTTCCAGCCATAGCGCGGCCAGTTCACGTTCCCCGTGAACGCATCGGTGCGCATGGGGATGGTCGGGAAGCTCGCGCAGAAGGCAGCGTCGAACCGCGTCGCATCCCGCGCGAACGCGTCGATCCCTGGAGTCGAGATGCGCGTCTTCCCGTAGCACCCCAGGTGATCCCAGCGCAGCGTATCCAGGCAGATGACGATGACGTTCATCCTGCATCATCCTGTCTATCCTGCTTCAGCGCCGTCCCCCGGTTCGCGACGAGGGCCGCGAGACCTCCGCGTCGAACAGGAGCGCGGCCTGTGCCCTTCCCTTGAGAGGAGACTTGCATGAAGATCGCCTACGGGACCTACGCCATGCCGACCGTGCCTCTGGAGGAGGCCTTCCCGGCTCTGGCGCAGATCGGCTATGACGGCATCGAGATCTGCATCAGCCCCAAGCACGTCGGCTCGCTGCCGGAGGAGATGGACGCCGCGCGCCGCGCGCGTCTCAAGGAGCTGCTGATCGCCAATGGCCTCGGCGTGCCGGCGCTGTTCATTGGCGGCTCCCTATGGACGCGAGACGCGGAGCAGCACGCCGCCAACGTCGAGCGCATTCGGGCCTGCGCTGCCCTCGCGCGTGACCTGGGGCTGCGCGAGCCGCCGGTGCTGGCGATCGGCATCGGAGGCGCGCGCAGCGATTGGGACGACATCAAGGACGACCTTGTGAAGCTGCTGCAGGGCTACGCGGGGATCGCCGAGGAGGAGGACATCGTCATCGCCGCCGAGGCGCACTGCGGCGCGGCAGTCTACAACTCCGAGCGCGCGATCTGGTTGTTCGATACGGTCAGCAGCCCGCGCGTGAAGATGCACTTCGACATCGTGCACATGTTTCTTGCCGGCGAGAAGGAAGACGAAGCCGTGCAGCGGCTGGTCCCTTACACAGCGCACACGCACATCACGGACGCCATCCGCAACGCCGATGGCTCCTTCCAGCTCGTGCTTCTCGGACAGGGCGAGCTGAACGCGACCGCCTACATGCGCGCGATGAAGGCCGCGGGCTGGACGGACTTCATCACGCTCGAAGTGAGCATGATGGTCTGGGGCAAGGAGGGCTACGACCCCCTCGCCGCGGCGCGCGAGTCCTACGCTGCCATCACCAAGGCCTTCGCGGAGGCCGGCGTACCGAGAGACTGAGAGCGTGCGTGAGAAGCACGCGTGGGCGCCATGAATGGCGCCCCTACCCGATTGGGCGCGATGAATCGCGCCCCTACATCACAAACGAAGGCGGACTACCGTAATGTAGGGGCACGATTCATCGTGCCCGAGTGTAGGGGCGTGATTCATCACGCCCGATGCCGTCCTTCCCATGGACCCTCTGAGGTGCAGAAGATGAAGTTCGCCATCTGCAATGAGATCTTCCAGGACTTCCCGCTCGAGGAGCAGTTCGCGGCGGCGGCGCGCCTCGGCTATGACGCGGTCGAGGTCGCGCCCTTCACGCTGCAGAAGCACGTCACCGACATCACCCCCGCCCAGCGCGAGCAGATCATCGCGCTCGGCGAGCAGTATGGGCTCGAGATCGCGGGCATCCACTGGGTGCTCGTCGGGCCGGAGGGCCTGCACATCACCGGCCCCGGCCCGGCGGTCCGCGAGCGCACGGTCCAGTACCTGAGGGACCTGGTGCGCTTCGGCTGCGACATCGGCGGGCGGGTGATGGTGCTCGGCTCGCCGAAGCAGCGCAACATCCTGCCGGGCGTGGACCCCGAGGACGCTCGCGCCTGGTTCGCGCACGCGATCTCCGAGGCGGCGCAGGTCCCGGGAGCCGAGCGCTTCCAGATCTGCATCGAGCCGCTGCTCTCCGATTCCACCAACATGATCACGACCGCCGCCGAGGCGCGCGAGATGGCGGACCGCATCGACCTCCCCAACGTCGGCGTCATCCTCGACGTGAACAGCATGTCCCACGAGGAGACCGACCTCCCCGCGGCCATCCGCGCGACGAAGGGCTACCTCCGCCACTTCCACGCGAACGACCCCTGCCAGCGCGGGCCCGGCTGGGGGGATGTAGACTTCGTGCCGCTGTTCGAGGCGCTGCTGGACATCGACTATGCGGGCTATGCCTCGGTCGAGGTCTTCGACATGTCCCTCGACCCCATCGAGCACGCTGAGAAGAGCCTGCAGTACCTGAAGGAGACCTTCGCACGAGCCACCGGTGCATGACGCCGCTCCGTGTCCTCCTCTGCCCCGCCGGCAGCGCGGGCGATGTGCACCCCTTCATCGGCCTGGGCCGCGCGCTCTGCGACCGGGGCCACGACGTCACGGTCATCACCAGCGCCTACTTCGATGATGTCATCCGGCGTGAGGGCCTGCACTCGGCGGCGCTCGGAACCGCGCAGGAGTTCGAGGCCGTCACCCGCGACCGCCGCGTCTGGCATCCGCACACAGGCTTCATCCATCTCACCCGACACATCCTGCCGCTCATCCGCCCGGCCTACGAGACCCTCGTGAGTCTGTGGGAGCCCGGGCGGACGGTGGTACTCGCCCCGCTGCTCCTGGCCATCGGCGCCCGCATCTTCGCCGAAGCGCACCGCGTCCCGCTCGCGACCGTCCATCTGCAGCCGATGGCCTTCCTGAGCATCGAGCAACCGCCCCACAGCATCCTCCTGGTCATCGAACGCACGCCGCGCGTGCTCCGCAGGCTCGTGCGCCGACTGGCCGACTGGGCCCTGGACCCCGTCATCGGCCCCGAGGTCAACCGGCTGCGCCGCGAGGCGGGCCTGCCTCCCGTCAACCGCATCCTGACGCAGTGGGCGCACTCTCGCGACCGTATCATCGGCCTCTTCCCCGAGTGGTTCGCCGCACCCGCACCCGACTGGCCGCCCCAGACGCGTCTCACCGGGTTCGTCCTCTACGACGCAGCCGGCGCCACGCCCATGCCGGAGGGCCTGGCAGCCTTCCTGAAAGGCGGCGACCGACCCATCGTGTTCGCGCCCGGATCGGCCAACCGTTTCGGTGGCCCCTTCCTGACGGCAGGCGTGGAGGCGTGCAGGGAGTTGGGCAGGCGGGGGGTTCTGCTCACGCGCCACACGGAGCAGGTGCCGCGTGATCTGCCAGCCTCGGTCCGGCACTTCCCCTACGCGCCCTTCAGTCTGCTCCTTCCGCGCGCCGCGGCCCTCGTGCATCACGGCGGCATCGGCACCGCCGCCCAAGGCCTTGCGGCAGGCATCCCTCACCTCGTCATGCCCACCGCCTTCGATCAGCCCGACAACGCCCGGCGATTGGCAGCACTGGGTGTGGGGCGCGTGCTCCCGCCGCGACGCTTCCGCGCCCCAGCCGTGGCCCGCGAGTTGCAGGCGCTCCTCGCCTCAGTGGATGTGGCGGACCGGTGCCGTAACCTTGCGCAACGGATCGCTGCCGACGACCCGGTCCCCCGCACGTGCGAACTGATCGAGGACCTTGCTCAGCCGGGCTCCCTGTGATCCGCACCAGACGCAACCGCCGAGGCCGAACAGGCGTCCTTCGAGTCAAGCCGCGTCGGGAGGGATCGCGATGGGGAGAGGCCTGTTCGTCTGTCTGCTGCTCTGTGCTGGTCTGTCCGCGGCGCACACTCAACCGGCGTTGCCCGCGGGGGACGCGGACAGCATACTCACCCCCGTCACGCGCGAGTGGCAGACGGCAGCAATCGCTAGACTGAGAGCCTTCCGCCCAACAGTCACGACGCGGATCATGTACATCGAGGATCAGGGGCAGGGGAGGCTCATCATCGGGCCACACCCCGACGGCATCCTCTGGCTTGGCCGGGAGGACTGGGTCTACCTGACCAACTACTGGTCCCACGACGCCAATCCACAGGTCGTACTGGTCATCGACCGCAAGGGCCGCATCTACCGCAACTTCGAGCACATCTGCCCAACGCTGTTTCTGCAGAGCCCGGCCGGCGCGGAGCTGAACTCCCTCGACGCGTTCCTGAAGACGCAGACCGACCCCGGCGACGGCCCGCCGGAGTGGCAGCTCCTCGACGACTCGGCGGCCACGCCCGAGCGCGAGACCCTTCCCACCGCTCTGGAGCACGAGATGCAGGTTGCCGTGGCGCAGGAGGCCTCGGCCAAGGCGCGGGGGCTTGCGGCGTGCGCGCTGATCCGAGAAGGCAGCGAAGAGGCCTGGGAGGTCGCCCAAGAGGTGCTCGAAGGCAGGGAGGACTGGGGGCTGCTGGAGGCGGCGCGACGGGCAACGGGCGGGGATGCTGCCCGGTCGGAGGCGGTTCGGCGCATCCTCAACCACTCGCTGGGCGCTGACCCCGCCGAGCGTGCCGAGCACCTCGCGGAGGCCATTCTCGCCGCTGAGGATCGCGAGGCGCTGGACTACCTCCTCCCGCTGTCCGAGGGAGCGAACAAGACCGCGCTCTGCGCCGCGTTCGACCATGTTGCGCGAACGCAGGACCAGCAGGTCTTCTGGCAGCTAAGCTCGTTCCGCGCACTGCGCAACTCGGTCACTGCCTTCATCGCGCTGGACCCCGAGCGGGCAGCCGCCTGCTACCGCGGGCTTCTCGACTCCCCGAGGAAGTACGCGCGCCAGGCCGCCATCTACGGCGTCGGCGAGCTGCGACTGGCGGACACGATCGAGAAGCTCATGGCGCTCGTCGATCCTGAGACCGAGAACAGCCTCTACCCCAGCGCGGTGTGCGTCGCGCTCGGCAAGATCGGGACACCCGAGGCGCACGATGCGCTCATCGAGCTGCTCCTCCGGGAGCCGGTCCATGTGGAGCAGTCTTGGTCCGTGCTGGTGGTGATGACGGAGGTGTGCGGCCGACCCGGAGGCAGCCTGCGGGGCGAGTGGTGGAATGGCTTCTGGGCCACGGTGGCCGAGGACCGACCAGCAGTCGCGAAGCGCTTCTCAGAGGCGATGAACCAGCTCGCCGAGCAGACGACTGACAAACCCCTCGCCCGCGAAGCCCGAGGCCGGGCCTCCTCCGTTCTCTCGCAGGCTCCGTAAGGACTCTACTCGAACTTCACGTCATCCACGCTGAAGGTCACGGGGAACTGCTGCACGCGGGACATGTCGGCGGTCACGACCAGCACGCGGATCTGCTCGCGGTCCAGGCGGCCGTTCTCGTCGTCGGAGTCCGTCTCGAGCAAGAGCGAGTCAAGGGGAATCGTCTTCTGCACCCAACCGTCAACCGGGTCGAGGCCGACCCGATGGCTGTACTTCGAGTTGTCCCATTCCTCGAGCTGTACGCTCAACACCATTGGCTGTGAGGCCTTGAGGCGCAGCGAGAGCGTCGTGGCGGCCTCCAGGTCGAGTTGGCCGACCGCCATCACGAAGCCCACCCACCGCTGCGTCCGCTCCTCGCACAGCACGCCGAGGGCCTGACCCTCTCCCTCCGGGACGCGGGCCAAGAGAGCGTCGCCGATGGCGAGAACGTAGATCGGGTCGCGCTCGAAGTCCTCCGCCACCAAGCCCTGCGCGCCGACCGCGGGGGCAGGCCCGTCCGAGATCGCCACATCGTCCAGGCATAGCCGGTGCACGCCGGCCTTGCGGCCCAGAGCATCGCCGAGCACGCCGGGCAGGTTCGCCAGGTCGGCCAGACGGATCTCGGCGATGCGCTCAGGCTCCAGCTTGCCGGACGCGTCCTGCGTGTCCTGGGACAGGATGAGCGAGGTCAGCGGCACGCAGAGGTGCGTCCATTCGTTGGCCGTGAGCCACGCGAACTGCTGGTAGAACGCGCCGCCGCGCTCGACGACTCCGAAGCTCAGGTTCGTCGGGAGATCGGCCTTGACCCAGAACGACAGCGTCGTCGCCGCCTCGATGTCCAGGGGCTGCGCCGAGATCTGCTCGAACGCGGTCTCACGCGCCATGTAGGAGACGCGCAGGCACCCACGACCGCGGCGGGCGACGCCCTCGTCAATGGCCAGGTCGATCACCGCCTCCGGATCGAGGGCGCTCCAGACCGCCGCTTGCTGCGGGGTCTCGAAGTCGAAGCGAGCGTTCGCAGGCAGCTGCGTCGCCTCGGGCTCCGCCGGCGTGTCCGCCGGGGGCCTGGCGGGCTCCTCCTCCTCGAAGAAGAAGCGAGGCTTCTCTCCCTGGTGCCCCTCCTGCGCGACACCGACCGCGAACACGCAGGCACAGACGAGGATGGAGACGATCAGAGCACGGGTCATTGTCCAGCCCTCCCCCGGTCGCGGCCGAGCGCAAGCATCCCGCAAGGCGAAGCGCTTGGGTCGCCTCTACTATTGCGCGAACACGCCGAAGGTTCCGCGGGGAGCGTCAGGGCCAGCGAGCGTGCCAGGCTTCCTTGGCGCGGAGCACATACTCGCGCAGGACGCTCGCGGGGTCGTCGGCCTGGATGAGCGGCACGCCGATGGCGACGATGTCGGCCCCGCCCTGCATCGAGCGCACGCCATCCTCCACCGAGAACGTGCCCACTCCGATCGGCGCGCCGATGTCCTCGCACTCGCTGAGGAACAGCAGAGGATCGCGCCCCGGGTCCTCGGCGCGCTGGTCGGCGCCGTAGTGGATGTACGCCGAGTCCACGCCCATAGCGATCACCTCACGCGCGCGCCGTGGGCCGTCCGGAGCAGCATACAGGTCGCTGATGACGCGCACGCCGCACTGCTTGCCTGCCGCGACCGCCGCGCGGATGCTCGCGTCCGCCGCCACCGAGCAGATCGTGGCGATCCGCCCGCCCTGGCGCGCGGTCTCGTACACGTACTTCGGCACGCCATCCATCATCTTGAAGTCGGCGAGGATCGGCTTCTCCGGGAAGGCGCGCGCCAGCACCCCGATGGCCTTCACACCCTCGAACGTGATGAGCGGGGTGCCGGCCTCGAGCCAGTCCGCTTCGGCCTGACATGCCGCCTCCCCCATACGCAGCGCGTCGTCGAGGTTCAGCACGTCAATGGCAACCTGAACGACCGGCGGCTCAATGAGCAGCGGGGGGACCTTCGCAATGTCCATGGCGCGCCTCCCAGGCGAGCGGTTACAGCCACTGCCGTCGCGCGACCACCAGCAGAACGACAACGACCAGCGCGAGCGTTACGTGCCACTGGCGATTCCGGGCGACGCCGTCCCACGACCACGAGACGAACTCCGAGAGCCTCGGCAGTCGGCGCGGGAACCAGCGCCCCACGCGGCTGCAGTACTCTGTGTACGGCTCGCCGAGGTACTCGAGCAGCCTCTCTTCCTCGCGCAGAACCCTGGCGTGGACGTACACAATGTAGATCACCGCGAAGATCGGCAGCATCAGCCACCAGATTCTGAGCATGAGGGCCAACCCGACGCCGACGAGGAACCGCCCCGAGTACATCGGGTTGCGGCCCCACGCATACGGCCCTCTCTGGGCGAGGGACTCGTTCTTGAAGAGGTTCGCCGCCGCCCAGAGCTGAAGCAACTCACCGGCCGCCACGAACGCAAGGCCCGGCCAGAGCGGAACGCCGTCCGCGAAGTACAGGTACGGCACAAGCCCCAGCAGCACGATGAGAAACCGCACCTTGGGGAACGCCACGTGGACCCACCGCCAGCGGTCCGCGTTGAACCAGAACATCCGGGTGACCCCCAGGCGCGTTGGCAGTAGAGCAGACCCCGGCTGAGAGGGAAGTCGGAGGGGAGGTCGCTGTCGTTCGGTCACTACAGCGGGGCCCCGCGGAAGGACCGCTCTCGGAAGTGCTTAGACAGCCTCCACCCGCGTCGAGTTCCCGACCGACGCCTGGTGAGAAGCAGTTGACAGAAACGGGGTCGCCTGGTACAATCCCGGTTGCCGACGAACGTTTGTTCGAAGCCTGCGACTACCCCATCGGAGCCACCAGAGGTTGAGCGCCCCTGTCCTGCGCGTGCGCGGAGCACGCGAGCACAACCTGGCTGACATCAGCATCGCGCTCCCCAAGAACCGGCTCATCTGCTTCACGGGCGTCTCCGGTTCGGGCAAGTCCTCGCTGGCGTTCGACACGGTCTACGCCGAGGGACAGCGGCGGTATGTGGAGTCCCTCTCCGCGTATGCTCGGCAGTTCCTCGGCCAGATGCGCAAGCCCGAGGTGGACGCCATCGAGGGGCTGGCGCCCGCCATCTCCATCGAACAGAAGGGCGCCGGCCGCAACCCGCGCTCTACGGTCGGCACCATCACCGAAGTCTACGACTACCTGCGCATCCTCTACGCCGCCATCGGACAGCCCTTCTGCCCCAACTGCAGCAAGCCCATCGGCGCGCAGAGCCGCGAGGAGATCATCGGCCGCGTGCTGTCGCTGCCGGCGGGCGCGCGCGTTCAGATCCTCGCGCCGGTGGCGGTGAAGCGCAAGGGCGAGTTTCGCGATCTGTTCGAGGACATGCGCAAGCTGGGCTTCATCCGCGCCCGCGTGGACGGCGAGTACGTCACCCTCACCGAGGACCTCGAGCTGGACCGCTACCGGCGGCATGACGTGGAGATCGTCACCGACCGGGGCGTGATCGGCCAAACAGGCTTCGCCCCGGGGTCGCGGACACGGACTGCCGAGGCGGTCGATCAAGCCCTCGAACTTGGCAAGGGAGCAGTGATCGCTGCGTGGGAACACAGCGGACACGGAGATGAGATCGCGCTCTCGAGCAACTACGCCTGCCCGCGCTGCGGCGTGAGCTTCCCTCGCCTCAGCCATGCGAGCTTCTCCTTCAACGTCCCGATGGGCATGTGCCCTGAGTGCCACGGCCTCGGGACGCAGGTCGATATCGACCCCCAGCGGCTCGTCGCCGATCCCTCGAAGTCCCTCGACGACGGCGCCATCCCGACCATCGGCGGGCTGCGCAACCAGTGGCGGCGCCACTACTACGAAGGCGTCGCCAACCACTACGGCTTCACGCTGCAGACGCCGTGGCGCGAGCTGACTGAGGCACAGCGGCACGCACTTCTGCACGGTTCAGGCGGCGAACGCATCGAGTACGTCTTCGTCCACGTGCGCCACAACTGGACGTACCGCCACCACGGCACGTGGGAGGGTATCGTCGCGGACCAGCGGCGGCGCTTCCGAGATGCGAAGTCGCCCAGCCAGCGGCGCCGCTTCGACAGCTTCATGTCCGAGGTGCCCTGCCCCCTCTGCAACGGGCAGCGGCTGCGCCGAGAGAGCCTCGCGGTTCGGATCGGTGGCAGATCAATCGCCGAGGTCTGCGCGCTGTCCATCGGCGAGGTGCGGCGGTTCTTCGATGAGTTGCCCCTCTCTCTTGAGCACCAGCTCATCGCCGAGGACGCGCTCAAGGAGATTCGCGCGCGGCTGGGCTTCCTGCTGGACGTGGGCCTACACTACCTCACGCTCGACCGAACCGCGCCGACTCTCGCCGGCGGCGAGGCGCAGCGGATTCGGCTGGCCAGCCAGATCGGCAGCGGCCTGGTCGGCGTGCTCTACATCCTCGACGAGCCCTCGATCGGGCTGCACAACCGCGACAACGCACGACTACTCGGCACGCTTCAGAACCTCCGCGACATGGGCAACACGGTGGTCGTCGTCGAGCACGACGAGGACACGATGCTCGCCGCCGATGAGGTGGTGGACTTCGGCCCGGGAGCGGGCGTGCGCGGGGGGCGCATCGTCGTCGCCGGGCCGCCGGAGGAGATCGCCCGGCACCCCGCGTCCCTGACGGGGCGCTACCTGCGTCGGGAGCTGCAGATTCCCATCCCCGAGCGCCGCCGGCCGGGCAACGGCGCGTGGCTGACCGTTCAGGGCGCCCGTCACAACAACCTGAAGAACATCGAGGTCCGCGTGCCGCTCGGCGTCCTGACCTGCGTGACGGGCGTCTCCGGCTCGGGCAAGTCCTCTCTGGTTGCCGACATCATTCGCGAGACCCTCGCGCGGGACCTCAACGGCGCTCACGCCGACCCGGGCGACCATGACGCGATCCTGGGCCTGGAGTACCTGGACAAGGTCATCGACATCGACCAGTCGCCCATCGGCCGCACGCCCCGTTCGAACCCGGCGACGTATGTGGGTCTCTTCGATCACATTCGGGCCCTGTTCGCGCAGCTGCCGGAGTCCCGGGCGCGCGGCTACCGGCCGGGGCGGTTCAGCTTCAACGTTCGCGGCGGGCGCTGCGAGGCGTGTGAGGGGCATGGTGCAGTGAAGCTGGAGATGGACTTCCTGGCGGACGTGTGGGTCGAGTGCGAGGTCTGCCGGGGCGCGCGCTTCAGCCAGGAGACGCTGCAGATCGAGTACAAGGGCAAGAGCATCGCGGATGTCCTCGCGCTCGACGTCTCGGACGCCCTGCAGCACTTCGAGAACCTCCCCCCCATCCGCCGGGTGCTCGAGACGCTGCACGACGTGGGCATGGACTACGTGCACCTCGGCCAGCCCGCGCCCACGCTCTCCGGCGGCGAGGCCCAGCGCGTCAAGCTCTCGAAGGAGCTGTGCCGGCGCGCGACGGGACGCACGCTCTACATCCTCGACGAACCGACCACGGGCCTCCACTTCGCCGACATCCGCAACCTGCTGAGCATCCTGCACCGCCTCGTCAATGAAGGCAACACGGTTCTGGTGGTCGAGCACAACCTGGAGGTCATCAAGACCGCCGACCACATCATCGACCTCGGGCCCGAGGGCGGCGACGAGGGCGGGTACGTGGTCGCAACCGGAACCCCGGAGGAGATCGCGCGGACGGACTCCCACACGGGTCAGCCCCTCCGACGGTTCCTCGCGACACAGCGCCGGAAGGCCGTGCCCAGGCATGTCGGCCGCCGCGCGAGCCGACGCCTGGCGGACGCCGAACTCGGCAACACGCAGCAGATCACCGTCCGGGGAGCACGCGAGCACAACCTGAAGGACATCAGCGCCGCCGTCCCGCGCAACCGCATGACGGTCTTCTCGGGCGTCTCCGGGTCGGGCAAGTCCTCGCTGGCTCTAGACACGATCTACGCCGAGGGGCAGCGCCGCTACGTCGAGAGCCTGAGCGCCTACGCCCGGCAGTTCATCGCGCAGATGCCCAAGCCGAAGGTCGATCAAGTCACCGGCCTCAGCCCGGGCATCTCCATCGAGCAGAAGCAGCGCGGCGGCAGCCCCCGCTCGACGGTCGGCACCGTCACCGAGGTGCACGACTACCTGCGGGCCCTGTACTCGCGCATCGGCAAGCCGCACTGCCCCGACTGCCGACAGCCGGTGGTCGCCCAGACCTCCTCGCAGATCATCGACCGCATCGCGGAGGACTTCGCGGGGCGCCCAGTCATGCTGCTCGCGCCCGTCGAGCCCAAGCAGGGCGAGGAGTACCGGGACGTACTCGCCCGGGCGCAGCGCGACGGCTACCAGCGCGTGCGGCTGGACGGGGAAGTGCGGCGGCTCGGCGAGAGCATCACGATCGACCGGAGGCGCAAGCACCGATTGGACATCGTGCTGGATCGGCTGACCGTCCGCCCGCAGACACGGACTCGCCTGGCCGACTCCATCGAGCAGGGGCTGGACCGCTCCGGGGGTCTGCTGACGGTTGCTCCTGAGACCGGCCAAGAGCGCACCTACAGCCAGCGCGCGTCGTGCCCGTCCTGTCGGCGGACCTTCGAACCGCTCGACCCCAAGGCCTTCAGCTTCAACCACCCGCGCGGTTGGTGTCCGCGCTGCGAGGGTCTCGGCGCCGAGCGCGGCGCCGATCCGAACGTCATCATCCCCGACCGCACGAAGAGCATCGCGACCGGCGCCGTCCCCTTCTGGGGCCCCATCGGCAAGAGCACGCCCCTCGGGAAGATGGTCCACGCGCTCTGCCGCGTCGCACGCGTGTCGGTTCATACGCCCTGGCGCGACCTCTCCGACGCTCAGCGCGCGACGATCCTGCACGGTACGGGCGACCGCTGGATCGAGGCCGATGGCTTCCGGTTTCGGTTCCCCGGCCTGTTCGCCTCCATCGAGCGTGCCAGCCGGCGCTCGAGCCACTACCGCCACACGATGGGCCGCGTGATCCGCGACCTCCCGTGCACCCACTGCGGCGGCGGCCGCCTGCAGCCGGAGCCCGCGGCCGTGCTGATCCACGGCCGGTCCATCGTGGATGTCTGCGAGCTGTCCCTCGATGAAGCGCACTCGCTCTTTGCGAACCTCGAACTCACCGACCGCGAGCGGGAGATGGCCGGCGAGGTGGTGGAGGAGATTCGCCGCCGCCTGCGCTTCCTGGTGGACGTGGGGCTGGAGTACGTGACGCTCAACCGCGCCAGCCGAACCCTCTCCGGCGGCGAGTCCCAGCGCATCCAGCTCGCGGGCCAGATCGGCTCCGGCCTCACCGGCGTGCTCTACGTGCTCGACGAGCCGACCATCGGGCTACATCCGCGCGACAACGCCCGGCTCATCGCCGCGCTCAAGGGGCTGCGCGATCTGGGCAACACGGTCCTCCTCGTGGAGCATGACCGCGACACGCTCAACGCCGCCGATCACATCCTCGACTTCGGCCCCGGCGCGGGCCCGCAGGGGGGCCGGATCGTGGCCTCCGGGCCGCGCCAGGTCGTCACGCGGCGCCGCCAGTCGCTCACCGGCCGCTACCTCAGCGGGGCCCTACAGATTCCCGTTCCCCTTCGGCGGCGGCCCACGCCCGACCCGCACCGGGACGCCGGCTGGCTGACGGTCGTCGGTGCGCGGCACAACAACCTCCGCGACATCACGGTGCGGTTGCCGCTGGGCTGCTTCATCTGCGTGACCGGCCCCTCGGGGTCGGGGAAGTCGTCATTGGTCCACGACATCCTGCACAATCACCTGGCGCACGCCTTGCACGGCGCGCGCACGGTGGCCGAAGCCCACGACGCCATCATCGGCGCCCAGCAACTCGACAAGGTCATCAACATCGACCAGACGCCCATCGGGTTCTCGCCGCGCTCAAACCCGGCGACGTATGTGGGCGCCTTCGGACTGGTCCGGGAGCTGTTCGCGCAGCTTCCCGAGGCCCGCGTGCGGGGCTACCAGCCGCGGCGATTCAGCTTCAACGCGCGTGCGGGGCGGTGCGGCGTGTGCGGCGGCGTCGGCAGCCGCTGCGTGCAGATGCACTTCCTGCCGGACGTCTGGGTCCCGTGCGAGACCTGCGGCGGGACCCGCTACAACCCCGAGACGCTGGAGGTCAGATACCGCACCAAATCCATCGCCGACGTTCTGCGGATGCCGATCGAAGAGGCGCACTCGCTGTTCGAGAATCACCGGGCCATCGAGCGCCAGCTGCGTACCCTCGTCGATGTCGGGCTCGGCTACATGGAGCTGGGCCAGCCCGCGCCGACGCTCTCCGGCGGGGAGGCGCAGCGCGTGAAGCTGGCCCGCGAACTGGCGCGCCCCGGCACCGGCCGCACGATCTACCTCCTCGACGAGCCGACCACGGGCCTGCACGTCGCGGACGTGCAGCGACTGCTGGCTGTGCTCAACCGCCTCGTGGACGCGGGGAACACGGTCGTCGTCATCGAGCACAACATGGAGGTCATCAAGTGCGCCGACTGGGTGATCGACCTGGGGCCCGGCGGAGGGGAGGACGGCGGCGACCTCGTGGCCGCCGGCCCGCCCGAAGCGGTAGCCCGCACCGAACGCTCAGCGACCGCGCCCTTCCTCGCCGAAGCCCTCAGCCGCAACGTTGATGCGGCAGCAGGAGCCTGACCCGTGCGTCACCGAGCACCAACCGCCAAACCCGACCTCCCGCCACGCGCCATCTTCGATGTGTGCGTGCCGATCCGCCGGCGCACGCGCCGCCTCGCGATCGACGGCGACCTCTCGGACTGGTCGGACGATTTCCTCCTCCCCGACCTTGCGGCCATCGACGGCACGCCGGGGTTCGCCACGGTTCGGATGGCCTGGGACGAGAAGGGCCTCTACTTCGCGCTCGACGTGCCGCGGAGGAGGGGCGTCTCGGTCAACCCGAAACGCCCGCACAAGGGTGACGCCTTCTTCCTGTGGATCGACACCCGCGACGTGCGCGATGCCCCACGCGCCGGCCGCTTCTGCCATCACTTCATCGCGTTGCCGAGGGTCGCAACGGGCCCAAAGACCCTCGCCGCGTGGCAAGCCCCCATCCAACGTGCCCGCGAGCAAGCGCACATCTGCCGACCCGAGCAACTCGCGACGGCAAGCATCCTCCGCCCGGACGGCTACTCCCTGGAACTCGCCATCCCCGCCGCCGCCCTCACCGGCTACGACCCCTCCGAAGCCCCCCGCCTCGGCATGACCTACATGGTGACCGAGTCCAGCACCAGCCAGAAGCAGCTCTGGAACGTGCCCAGCCACCTGCCCTTCGCGCACGACCCGTCTACATGGGCAGTGATCGAGTTGGTGCGGTGACGCGGGGGCTCTCAGGAGCCACGGGCCCGGACGGGGTACTCCACGACGCACTCGACGGAATCTCGCAGCACGACCCACTGGCCTCCGTGCGTGGCGGACATGCCGGAGAAGGCCTTGGCCTTGCCAGGGTCCCGGCCGCAGCGGAACCTGATGAGGAAGCCCTGGAGGCCCGGCGGCTGAACGGCCTCTGGGTCGGCCACATCGACGCACTTGGCGTTGTTGCGCAGGGCCCCGATGTAGGCTCGGCCTGCGCCGGAGGCCGCAACCGAGTAGCAGTCGATCCTGCGCGCCTGGCCGTAGACACCTTCCGAGCACAACGCGTCATTGGCGGCCGTCGCCAGCTTCGCTCGCGCGAGCAGGGCACGGTAGACGGTCTCCGACCGGGGCTGGATTGCACTCAAGGGGTGGTGCTCTCTCGTTCAATTGTGCCGTCGGCGATCAGCTCTTCGACGACCTCGCCCACGAGGTCGGGGGAGAGCCGCAAGGCGATGGCGACATCGAAGGGGAAACTACCCGGATGCTCCCTGACATAGGCCGCGATCTCCGCACGCGCCTCGTCGCGCGCCACGCCCTCACGCAGCACGAGTTCCGATGTGTCCACCGACTGCACGATAGGCGTGACAGCAACGTCGCCCATCTACCTCACCTCCCTTGGGGGTTCGGGATCGAGGGCTCGTCTACCACTGCACCCAACAATTCGACACTTCCCCCCGTTCCTCCTGCCGCCGGTTGCCACCGAACAAGGGTGCCCGCCATCCTGTTGGGAACACCCGTTCCCGGCCCCACATGCTGACGCGAAGGGAGCCTACGATGCCCGCCTCTCGTCCCAACATCCTCGTCTTCATGACCGACCAGCAAGTTGCGGACGTAGTGCATCCTGACCATCCCTGTCGTACGCCGAACGCGTCGCGGCTGACGGAGGAGGGGGCGCAGTTCACCCAACTCTACTGCCCGACTGCCCACTGCTGCCCCACGAGGGCGACGTTCATGACGGGGCTGTACCCGAGCCGGCACGGGGTGCACAACAACGTCTCGAACCCCGTCGCGCTCAGTCGTGGCCTGAAGCCCGGCGTGCGGATGTTCTCGGAGGACCTGCGCGAGGCCGGCTACGAGTTGCAGTACACCGGCAAGTGGCATGTCTCGGACGAGGAGAACCCGGGCGATCGGGGCTGGACGGAGCTGATGGTCACTTGCGGCAAGGGGTCGTTCCACCACCAGAGCTGGGAGAACTGGGAGAACCCGCCAGGCGGGTGGCCGCCGCCGGATGGGCCGCGCCGGCGCGGCCAGGTGCTGCGACCGGGCTGGGGGCACTACCAGCTCTATGGGTCGGTGCCGGATGGCGGTCCGAAGGGCTACGAGAAGCTGCACGACTACCGGATCGTGGAGTCGGGGATGCAGGCCTTGGGCCAACTGGCGAAGCGCGATGAACCGTGGATGCTCTACATCGGGGTCAACGGGCCGCATGATCCGTTCATCGTGCCGGAGCGGTTCGCGCGCATGTACGATCCGGGAGACGTGCCGCTACCGCCGAGCTTCACCGACACGATGGAAGACAAGCCGCGCATCTACCAGCGAATGCGCAACATGTACTGGGGGCAGCTCACCGAGGCGGAGGTGCGCGAGTCGATCGCCCACTACTGGGGCTACTGCACGATGCTGGACGAGATGTTCGGCGAGGTGCTGGCGGCGCTGGAGGCGACCGGGCAGGCGGATGACACGCTGGTCATCTTCACCTCCGACCACGGCGACTACGCGGGTGCGCATGGGCTGTACTGCAAGGGCGTGCCGGCGTTCCGCGAGGCCTACAACGTCCCGCTCATCATGCGCTGGCCGAAGGGTCTCGCGAGTCCGGGTCGCTTGCAGGACGAGTTCGTCAGCACCGCCGACTTCGCGCCGACCTTCCTGGAACTGGCCGGCTGTGAGGTGCCGGAGGGGCTGACCGGGCGGAGCCTCCTCCCCCTCCTCCGAGGCTCCGCGCCGCCCGATTGGCGCGACGAGATCCACTTCCAGCTGAACGGGGTCGAGTTGTACTACTCCCAGCGCACGGTGCGCACTCTCCAGTGGCGCTACACGTACAACGGGTTCGACTTCGACGAGCTGTATGATCTGCAGCGCGACCCCCACGAGACGGTGAACCTGGCTGACCCCCGCCGCTACCCGCAACCCCTCCTCCACACGGGCGAGAGCGCGACCAGCAGCGCCTTCCGCCCCTGGCCGCACCTGACGCCCGAGCTGGAGGCGGCCCGCGACGATCTTCTGCGGCGCATCTGGCGCTTCGGCCGGGCCGAGGACGACATGCTCTGCAACCCCTACGCGACGGTCGCGATGGCCCCTCGCGGACCAGCGGATGCCTTGGCCAACCACCACCGGTAGTCACTGGCTCCCGCAGCGGGTGCGATTCTTTTCCGTAGGTAGTCCACCTATGCGACACGACGTTGTCGGTTCCAGTAGGCATCCCATCGACCATTGAGGTCGAGGATACGTAGGTTGAGAGTGGCTTGGGCGCCGGGTTGAGTC
>Ga0194110_10001354_pt1 | contig 31305 bp, 34 predicted proteins | sample TA2Kig1200mmetaG_FD_146192 | JGI IMG/M metagenome (GOLD analysis project Ga0194110, IMG submission 146192) | Freshwater microbial communities from Lake Tanganyika, Tanzania - TA2015032 Kigoma Deep Cast 1200m | ecosystem: Environmental > Aquatic > Freshwater > Lake | place: Tanzania: Lake...
CCTGTTCTACCGGAATACAATATCTCCGGTAGCCCGGTTTTCAAGCCGTGGCCTCTTCCATACGCCCCGGTTATAGGTATAGCAGATTCCATTTCAGTTGTCTACTAAAAAATTTGTCGCTGTAGTACTAATTGGCCACAATAGAAATGTCCTCTTTAGTACATGCTACAATGCCCTTTTTTGAAGGAGGGCATGATGGCAGAAGAGGACATGATCATGGCACGTCAAAGAGACTTAAATCGGTTACATGTTATCCAGAAGGTTCTGGAAGGGATAATTAAGCAGGTAGAGGCAGCCCAGATCCTATCGCTCAGTGGAAGGCAGGTACGAAGGATCGTTAAGCGTATCAGGAGGGAAGGAGACAGAGGCATCATCCATCGATCCAGAGGCAAGCCCTCAAAGCGCAGGATAGCATCTAAGATTAAAGAGAAGGTGATGAAGCTTTACCGGGTGCACTATAAAGGCTTTGGGCCGACGTTGGCTTCAGAGAAGCTTTTAGAGAGGGATAGGGTTCGGATCAGTGATGAGACACTCAGGAGGTGGTTAATCGAGGCTGGGGATTGGAAGAAGAGCCGAAAGAGAAGGAAGCATCGTCAGTGGAGGGAGCGAAAGCATCATGTTGGAGAGATGGTACAGATGGATGGGTCCCATCATGCTTGGTTTGAGGACAGATCGGAGCCTTGTGTTCTGATGAGCTATGTGGATGATGCCAACGGGGGAGTCTTTGGGAGGTTTTATGGGTATGAGGGGACGATTCCTGCGATGGATAGTATGAAGCGCTATATCCAGAAAAACGGTTTACCGCTGAAGATCTATCTGGATAAGCATTCGACCTATAAATCGACGGCCAAACCAACCATTGAGGAGGAGTTGAACGATGAGGGGCCACTGAGTGAGTTTGAGAGGGCCTTAAAAGAGCTGGGGATAGAGGTGGCTCATGCTCATTCGCCGCAGGCCAAGGGGCGAATTGAGCGACTCTTTAGGACGCTTCAGGATCGCCTCATCAAGGAGATGCGTTTAAGAGGGATTAGCAGTATCGAAGAAGGTAATCGGTTCTTAGAGGAGTATCTTGTTGTCTATAACAAGAGATTCTCGGTACAACCCAAAGAGAAGGAAGATTTTCATCGGCCCTTACCTAGGGGGATCAATCTTGATGCGATCTTATGCATTAAGACCGAGAGAACTCTGAGAAATGACTTTACGGTGGCTCATAACAGGAAGTTGTATCAGGTGGAGGATGCGATCAGGGCCTCCAAGGTAATGGTCCAGGATCGAATCGATGGTTCTATGGTTATGACCTATAAAGATCGGGCTTTGAGATTCAGGGAGATCACCCAACGACCCGTAAGAGAAAAACCACTCTCGGTTATCCCTAAAACGATCAAACCCACTCCTCCTTCAGCCACTCACCCTTGGAGGAGCTTCAAGTTTGGTAAACATCGTTATGAACGAGCAAGACCCATTGAATCTCAACCTTAAAAACAGGACATTTCTATTTTGGCTTGACAGTCAGAGGATGTCGCAATTGAAAAAGTATTTATGTTATGATAACTTTATTTTCGATAAAAAATTATTGAGAATTAAACAAGGCTGTCATTTTTTTTCATTCTTTTCAATTCCAAGGGAGATATCTTTGTGAGTGGAATGGCTCAATCTGTTTCAACCAGTGTTACATTGAAAGTGCCCTATTACGATGTAGATCTTATGCAGATTGTCTGGCATGGTAATTACTTGAAATACTTCGAAGTGGCTCGGCAGACGCTCTTTAGAGAATGCGGAGTAGATTTAAGGCACTATATGAAAGATACAAGGTACGTATTTCCTGTAGTCCGCTCCACGATCAAACATATCTGGCCTTTGAGGTTCGATGATGAGTTCATCTGCACAGCAGTGGTCAAGGAAGCTCGCGTTAAGATCGTCCTAGATTTTGAAATAAAGCTCATGTCTAACGGCAAAGTCTGTGCCAGGGGTCGGAGTGAACAGGTAGCGGTTCTGATACCGGAGATGGAAATGGTTTTTCAGATCCCCGAAGAAATCCAGAAAGCCTTATCCGGCGATAAGCAGATGAGATGATAATAGGATGGCTATGAAAGTTGGACCAACCAGAAACCATGGGTCATAGAGGCTTGTACGAAAGATTTGTTGAAAATGGATAAGAGAAGAGTTGTTGTGGTAGGCATGGGGATAAGGTCTCCTATTGGCAATACCCTTGAGGAACTTGTAACATCGCTCAAGGAAAGACGAAGTGGTATTTGCATCATGCCCGATTGGGAAAAGATGACGGGATTACGAACCCGAGTGGCCGGATTGTGCCATATTGAAGGGCAGGAAGAATTAATCCCCCGGCAATACCGGCGCAGTATGGGCAGAGTGGCAATGTTGGCAGCTCTCTCAGCCATTGACGCGGTAAAGGCATCAGGCCTTAGCGAAGAGGAGATAGCTTCGCAGACCTGTGGCGTCTCTTATGGATCAACCGAAGGAAGCACCAAAAGTCAAATGGAATATATGGGAACCATAATTAAAAACCGTTCTCTCACAGGGATACCCCCATCATGGTACTTGAAATGTATGAGCCATACTTGTGCAGCCAATCTCTCCATTCTATTCCATACAAGGGGACCCCTCATAGCCTCCTGCCCAGCCTGCGTTTCCGGTTCCCAAGGGGTAGGATTTGGCTTCGAGGCGATCAAGGCTGGAAAGGCTGACATCATGATTACGGGGGGAGCGGATGAGCTGGACATTCTCTCTGCCGTCGTGTTCGATTTAATGCTGGCCACATCATCCAACTATAACGACCAGCCATCACATACACCTCGACCTTTTGATGAAAACAGGGATGGTTTAGTCGTGGCCGAGGGTGCAGCGACTTTGATCCTTGAGGAATACGAGCGGGCCAAAAATCGAGGCGCCCCTATTTGGGGCGAGATTGAAGGCTTCTGGACAAATGGAAGCGGTGTGCATCTTACGAATTCGGATGCTCGGTCTATGGAAGAATGTATGCTATTTGCTCTAAAGGACGCCAGACGCAATCCGGCTGAAATCCAGTACGTGAACGCTCATGCAACAGGGACAACCCCTGGAGATGAAGTCGAGGCAACAGCCATTAATAAAGTTTACGGGCTGGGTGTCCCGACCACCTCCATCAAGGGTTACATGGGGCACACCATGGGGGCCTGCGGAGCGATTGAGGCCATTGCCACTCTTCTAATGATGCGGGAAGGCTTCATTGCTTCCACATTAAATCTTGAGACCCCGGACCCAGCCCTACCGCCATTACACCATGTGATTGGCGAATCTTTGGACCAACGTTTTAGTCTCGCTGTAAGCAATAACTTCGCCTTTGGCGGAGTCAACACTTCATTAGTCACCAGTTTGGTCTAAGTGATGAACTTCCTCGCGACAGCCTCAACCTCCTTCATCATTTTTTGAGCAACGGATGCCTCCTGCGAAAAATGGACAGGTTCTGCTATGATGGGAAAAAGAGACATCTCCCTTTTCCTTCCAAGAAAGCCTGAAGTCTTTTCATTTCCGAAGTCTTGATGGGATGAGCACCCTCATAGCGATCAGCCGTGCAAAGGTCCGAGTGTTGCGCCAGAAATCTCGCCACGGTCTGAAATAGGAAACCCTTTCATCAAGGGGCCCATAGAGGGTACGCACAGGTGCCTCGAGGACAGGAATTCCACGCCACACTGCCCGAACTAAAACTTCCACTTCAAACTGGTATCTCTTGGTTTTAGTCCCAAGATTCGGAGTTTCAGGTAGGGGGTACAGCCGAAACCCAGACTGTGAATCTGAAAACCATCTCCCGCATGAGGCCCAAACCCAAAAGTTGGCGAATCTTCGCCCCCAGCGACTGCTCCATGGGACATTTCCATGCTCCATCCCCGTCCGTTTCCCTATGACGATGGGTCGCTGCGTCACAGGGACTGCTTGAATCAGGGGAAGGATATCTTCTGTATCGTGCTGCCCATCGGCGTCAATCGTAATGGCCCAGTCGGCAATCCGGAAAGCTGCAACAAACCCTGTAAGCAAAGCAGCTCCCTTGCCCTGATTTTTTTTGTGGCGTATCACGGTTATTCCGGAAATGGAAGCGAGGACATGGGGAGTTGAGTCTGTTGACCCATCATCAACCACAATCACAGGCAGTCTGAGCTGGAGGCATTTCTCGACCACCCCCCGTACCTGTGTCCCATGGTTATAAACGGGAATGACAATGGCATATCGAAGAGGTATCGTCATGAGATGAGAGATCGTGCGAGTTCAGGTATTCGCCTCGGGAATATCCTTCTAACGTTACCGCCTAATGGAGAAATCGGGGACGGGTTCACATTTAGATGCTGTGGCAGTGATTCAACAGCACATGAGTCAAAATTAAAATCGTCTGTATGAATTTTTTGAAGGGATAACAAGAAAATGTGAACCCGTCCCCAATTTCTACCAGCTCCCGCCGCCTCCGCCGCCGAAGCCACCTCCAGAGGAACCTCCTCCCCCAAATCCTCCGCCTCCCCCGCCTCCACTGCTCCCTCTTGGTGCGGAGAACATGGCCGTGCCGAGGCTTGAGGTCACTGTGTTGATGGATCGAGTAAAACTAACCGGATGAAATGTTCTGAATCCTCCTGGGGAGGCATACCAGTTAGGCGGTTCTTGATAAATCCCCTCAAATGCCTCTGCCCAGTTATCCGCCACATCAAGGGCAATGGCATAGGGTAAAAATTTTGAAAAGAGATCTTTATCTCCCATTCGCTCAAGTCGGTCTTTCTCTGCGCGATTCATAAATTCCTGAAATCCTAAGATTCCCATATAGGCCAGGGCACCTGTACTGGTTTTCGCAGGCATATGCCATCCGAAAAAAAGGATGGGCAGTCCAGTTAATCCGCTTGCGATAAATCCTTTCCACATAGAATCAGGGAAGAAGAGCGCAAGGACAAAACCTCCAAGGACAATGATGAGAAACCCCGTCAGAAAATAAAGATTCCTTACCTTTTCGGGGCTAACGAGAAAATATTTATTCCTTATGAGTTCCCCATAGAGAGTCTTCTTCAGGGCGGGTAAATCCTTATAAAATTTATTTTTCAAACTCGATATAGAGAGGCGGGACGGAGCAAAGGAGAAGAGGCGGTTGATCAGTTCCGACTCAAAAGAGCCAAGGGCACCATCCGACTCTTTGATCTTTTTCAGATAGTAATCCGATTTGTCAAAAAGCAACCCCTCCTTTTTAACCTCTTCAATCTGAATATATCCTTTGACTGCAAGGCCCACGATCGTTGAGGTGATATCCCTTGGGTCGAGCTTCTCATCAAGCAGCGTTCCTACCTCTGCAGGAGTCAGAGAACGGTGTTCAATCTTAGGGGGTTCATATGTGACGGTGACAGATTCTCTCACTCTCGGGTCCCTTCCCTTTCGATGCCAGAGATTGAACATAAATAAGACGGAGAGGATGGGAATGAGAAAAACCCAATTCTCCTGGAAGTTGACCATCCATAGTAACTTTTTCCATGAAGAAGGCGGTGAGACAAGCCCCTTGTCCCATCCAAAGGCAATGGTCAAGCCTTCACCAGCGGCAAGACTCTTCTTGGCGATAAACCTTCCCTTATTATCATTCGCCTCATGCTCACACTCTGAGGCCTTGGAACCATAAGTTCCTGTAAATCCAGCAGCCCATAGATTCTTGCTTTTCTGTGTTGTGGCTAAAGATACGTCTGCGGAGGCATTGACAATATCTGCTTTCCAGTAATTGCCGGTCACATTCCAGTAAAGTTCGTCGTGGTCATTAAGAAAAAGGATGGCGTTTTCCACTTCATAGGTGATTACATAGGTCTGATTGCCGGAGACAAACCGTTTGGGGTCACCAATTCTGATATGGATTAACGATCCGGCTTTCTTGATCTGATATTCCCAGGGTTTTCCGGATTCGTCCTTCACAGCCAGAACAGAGGTAGGTGTGGTTATGGTCTTGCCAAACTCATCTCTGTATTTAAACGGGATTTCCCGATAAATTCCACGCCTGGGACGATGGAATTTTACCTCAATCGTCTCGTGAACAATAAAGGACGAATCCTTCTGAATGGTGATATCCGAGTGAAATTTGGTGATGGTGAAATACTGTGCCAACGCCGGAGAAGAAATTAATAGGTTAAGGCTAAGGTTGAGGATGAGGAAAATAAATAGTCTAAGATATTTTTTATGACTTTTCATTTTTGACTCTTGCCTTTTTCAATCTGCAATCTACAATCTGAAATTTTCTAAAAACTCACCTTCACTGGTTTCCTTTCTGCATCAGGGGCTTCCAGTTGGAATAAATCAGCCTGTTTAAAATTAAACATTGAGGCAATCAGGTTTGAGGGAAACGATTCAATCAGGATGTTAAAGTCTCGTACCACAGCATTATAATATCGCCTGGCGTATTCAATGTTATTCTCCAATTCCTGCAACTGTGTCTGGAGTTGCATGAAGTTGGCATTGGCTTTCAGTTCCGGATAAGCCTCTGCCACGGCAAACAGGCTTTTTAAAGTATCCCGGATCATGTTCTCTGCCTTTGCCATCTCGGTGGGGGAGTTTGCTTGCATGGCCATCGCCCTTGCCTGAGTCACCTTCTCAAAGACCGTCTTCTCATGAGCGGCATATCCCTTCACGGTCTCAACCAAGTTAGGGACAAGATCAAATCGTTTTTTACACTGGACATCAATATCGGACCAAGAAGACTTGACTGTGTTGCGGAGCCGAACGAGTTTGTTATAGATCGTGACGACAGCAGCGACAACGATGACAATGATAATAAGAATGACAAGTAAGGTCATTTTCCCCTCCTTTTTCAAGACTTTTTTATAGATTACAGAAATGAAAGGATTTTTTCAAGCATTCTTTGTACGGTGAGTTAGGGTGAGGAGGAGATGTCGGACATACATATGGAATTGAGCTACCACCAGCTACAAGCTGGTGAATTCTCTACTAAATGAAGCTAGCTAAAGACAAAATGGCAGGCAACGAGATGTTCCTCTCCATGGTCCATGAGGAGAGGTTGTTCCATCTGGCATTTCTCTTGTGAATGAGGACATCTCGGCTGGAAGAGACACCCCTTGGCCATGGCACCCGGACGGAACTCTTCTCTAAGGGGGGGATCCTCACTTCTTCCTGAAGGGTCCAATTTGGGGATGGCTTTAAGCAGGATTTGAGTATAAGGATGAAAAGGCCGGCGGAAGAGATCTTCAGCCCTGGCCATCTCTACCATCTTTCCAAGATACATGACGGCAATTCGGTCGCTGATATGTTTGACGATGCGAAGGTCATGGGAGATGAAGAGATAGGTGAGGCCTAACTGATCTCTGAGGTCCATCAGAAGGTTGAGGATCTGGGCCTGGATGGAAACATCGAGGGCTGAAACAGGTTCGTCAGCAACGATCAGTTCCGGATTGAGTGAGATAGCTCTTGCAATGCCAATCCTCTGCCTCTGTCCTCCGCTGAACTCATGGGGATAACGCATCGCATCCCCTGGGTGGAGTCCAACCTTCTTAAGGATCTCCGATACCCTGTCATCCTTCTCCTTCCCCTGGGCAACCCGATGAATCTCCAGACCTTCACCTACAATCTCTCCCACCCTCATCCTCGGATTGAGCGATTCGTAGGGGTCCTGAAAGATAAACTGCATGTGGGGTCTCAATCTTCTGAGGCCTTCCCGGTTAAGGGCGAGGATATCTTCTCCTTTGAATAAAATGAGGCCAGCGGTCGGCTCAATCAATCTCAGGATGGCTTTGCCTGCCGTTGTCTTGCCGCAACCGCTCTCTCCCACCAACCCGAGCGTCTCTCCTTTTCTGATGGAGAACGTGACCCCATCGACTGCGCGGATCGGTTCCCTTTCAGAAGAGAAGAGCTTCTCCCGATAGAAATATTTTTTTAGATCACGAACCTGAAGCAGGTACCCGTTTTGATCCATATTAATCTCAACTTCTCCAGTTCGGAGTCATGAGTTCGTAGTTCGGAGATAAGAATTAAAACTCCGAACTCTGAACTCCGAACTCATAACTGCATTAACAACATTCTTTCCATCGGATGCAGCGGCTGTAATGATTGCCATTGACCTGAAAGAGAGGAGGTTCCTCATTCTTACAGGCGTCAATCATCAGATGACATCTCGGATGAAATTTGCAACCGCCGGGCAGATTCATCGGGTTTGGGACTTGACCGGGGATCGCATTAAGCCTTTCCCTCTTTTCATTCAGCTGAGGAATCGATTCCAACAGTCCTCTCGTATAGGGATGGCGCATTCCTCCGAAGATGGACTCAATTGGCCCAGACTCCACAATCCTGCCTGCATACATGACCGCCACCCGGTCAGCAATCTCAGAAACTACCCCCAGGTCATGGGTAATCAGCATGACTGACATCCCCATCTCCCGCTGGATTTCTTTCAGGAGGCGGAGGACCTGTGCTTGTATCGTTACATCGAGCGCTGTCGTGGGTTCATCTGCGATCAGGAGTTTGGGCTGACAGGAGAGAGCCATGGCAATCATCGCCCTCTGTCTCATTCCTCCACTCAGTTGATGGGGATAGGAATCAATTCTCACTTCCGGAGAGGGAATCCTCACCCGGTCTAACATCTCAATGGCCTTTTGTCGCGCCTCTTTTTTATCGAGATTCTGATGAAGCTGGAGGGCCTCCATAATCTGATTCCCGATCGTAAATACGGGATTGAGAGAAGTCATCGGTTCCTGGAAGATCATGGAGATATCATTTCCCCTCACCTTTTCCATCTCCCTCTCTTCCAACCCTAAAAGATCTCTTCCTTCAAAAAGAAGTTCACCTTTCAGGATTTTCCCAGGAGGCATTGGAATCAGCCGCAGAAGAGAGAGGCCCGTCACACTCTTTCCGCATCCAGATTCGCCTACGAGGCTAACGATCTCCCCGGGGAAGATTTCAAGACTCACATCTTCGACCGCCCTCACCACCCCATCCTCTGTAAAAAACCAGGTGGTCAGAGACCGAATTTCCAAAAGAGGGGTTTTTTGCGAATTTTCTTTAACTTGGTTCATCCTTTTAAATTCCAAATATCTAAATCCAAATGCCAAAGGAATGATAAATGATCAAATGCTAAAAATCTATTTAAAAATATTTGGAATTTCCCCTCACCCTTCCCCTCTCCGCAACGGGGAGAGGGAGGGAAGAGTTTCCTGTTTCATGGAATTAGAAAAAAATCTCAAATTTAACGTGTTAAAATCTAATTAAAAATTTTGTATCAATTTAGCTTTTTGAAAAGAAGAGATATATGAGTCAATGGATCAAAAGAATCATCATTAAATCCCCTCGGTTTCGAGTCGCAACGACCTTAGTCCCCCTTTCCCCCGTTTTCTACGGGGGAAAAGATTACCAAAGGGGGAATTCCTTTCACCTCCCTTTGGCAAAGGGAGGTTGGGAGGGATTTTATAAAGTTTTTTCAAACCGCTAAAGTGTTACAAAATTTTGTCATTTGAACTTTGACATTTGGCATTCGATTTATCTATCTTCTTCCTCTCAGCCTCGGGTCAAGCGCATCTCTTAACCCCTCTCCTAACAAATTAAACGAGAGAACTGTGATCAGAATGGCTAAGCCCGGAAAGACAGTCAGCCACCAGGCGTCAAAGATATAGGTTCTTCCCTCGGTGAGAATATTCCCCCAGCTTGGCGCAGGAGGCTGGACGCCGAACCCCAAAAAACTGAGGCCTGCTTCGACCAGCACGGCTGTAGCCACATCGAGCGTCGCCGTCACAAATACCGGCGCCAGGCCATTGGGTAAGATATGTCTGAAGATGATTCTGCTATCCTTCATACCGAGCGCTCGCGCCGCCTGGACAAAGTCCCTCTCTCTCAGGGAGAGAAACTCTGCGCGTACAAACCGTGACGTCCCCATCCAGGAGGTGATGCCAATCACCACCATGACATTCAACATGCTCGGGCCGAGAAGAGCCACTACGGTGAGGATGAGAAAAAAAGATGGAAAACAGAGCATGATGTCCACAAACCGCATCAGGATCGCATCTATCCACTTTCCATAATAGCCCGCAATAGCTCCGACAAAGACACCGATGATGATGGAAATCGCCACAGCAACAAACCCCACAGAGAGGGAGATCCTCGACCCATAAAGCATCCGGCTGAAGACATCCCGCCCGAGTTGATCTGTTCCGAGAAAATGTTCAGAAGACGGGGATTTCAATTTTTGGGAGACATTGGTCTTTCCCGGATCATAGGGCGCAATCAAGGAGGCGGACCCAGCCACAAAAAAGATGAGAAGGATCACCAGCAGTCCCCCAACCGCCAGCCTATTCCGTTTAAAATAACGCCAAAAGGTTTTAGTTTCAGAATCCATCGATTAATTCATAAATCCGAAATTCGAATATCGAAATCCGAAACAAATCTGAAATTTTCAAATGGAAAAATTCAAGGCTTTTGTTTTGAACATTTGGATTTTGTATATTCGTGCTTGTTTCGTATTTCGGATTTCGTGCTTCGGATTTCTGTCTTATTGATACCTTATCCTCGGATCGGCGACTCCGTAAAGAAGGTCAGCGACAAAATTTCCCAGAAGAACGAGTACAGCGGTAATGGTATTGATCGTCATTACCACCGGGTAATCTCTTGCAAGCACCGCTTGGTAAGCCAGCCTTCCGATTCCGGGCCAGGCAAAAACACTCTCCATGATGATCGATCCTCCGATTAAACCCGGAATGAGAAATCCGAAGAGGGTGACAATCGGAAGAAGCGCATTCCGGAGTCCGTGTTTATAATAGACCGTTTCTTCCGGAACTCCCTTCGCCTTTGCCGTCCGGATATAGTCCTGACGGATCACCTCCAGCATACTCGAGCGTGTGTATCGTGAAAGACCTGCCAGCCCGTGAATCGCCATAATCAGAGCCGGCAGTAACAGATGCCAGATCCTGTCCAGGATGAGTTCTCCTGTACCAAACCCTTCCGTCACAAAAGAGCGCATGCCGAGAACCGGGTAACCGAAAAGCTCAACGGTTCCAAGGATGATGAGATAGGCAAGCCAGAACCCGGGAATGGAGAGTCCGAGAAAAACACCGAACGTGGTGAGGCGGTCCATCATGGAGTACTGTTTTCTCGCTGAAAAGACGCCGAGCGGAATGGCCAGCGAGAAGATAATAACTATGGCCACCAGGTTCAGCAGTAAGGTGTTCCCGATCCTTTCCCAGATCTTTTCCAGGACAGGCCTTCCGTCTTTGAAAGAATAGAGCTTGCCGGTGAAAAGTTTTTTGATCCATAGGAAATATTGCTGGTAGATCGGTTTATCCAGGTCATAATTCTTCATCATCTGCTCGATGATTTTAGGCGAGATTTTGGGGTCCATCGTCAAAGAAATCGGGCCACCGGGCGCTGTCGTAATGATGACCCAGGAGATGATGCTAATCCCGATGAGGGTGATGAACATCTGGCCAATGCGTCGTAGCAGGAAAGAAGCCATTCCCTATTTCTCCATCACCGTTTTGGTTGGCACATACCAGCGGATGAGATCGTACATCAGGCCTGCCTTTTCAATCTTAATCGGTCGGTAGGTCTTCTGGCCCGATGGGCCATCTTCCACCAATACGAATTTATTCTGAAGCGCCGACATCCCGATCGGCGAGAAGAGAAAGGTGTAAGGCTGATCCTCTGCCATCAGCTCGTGGATGCGCCAGTAGATCTGTTTTCTTTTCTCGACGTCGTATTCCTTTCGTCCTTCCTCCCAGAGCTGGTCCACTTCAGGGTTGTTATAGGAGACGAAATTAAAACCCTTCTCGATCTGACTGGAATGCCAGATCTGATAATCATCCGGGTCCGGAGACAGTCCCCATCCCAGGATGCAGGCATCGAAGTGTCTTGCATTGATGAAATTTTTAAGAAAGACGCTCCACTCATAAACTTCAAACGTGACATCCACTCCGAGCTCACGAAGCTGCCGCTGAACCAGAACTCCGACATCCCGCCGAACATCGTTCCCGCTGTTGGTGATGAGCTTGAAGCGGAAAGGCTGACCATTTTTATCCAGGACGCCGTCCCCATCCGTATCCTTCCATCCGGCCTCTTCCATAAGAGCCTTGGCTTTCTGTGGATCAAAGGGAAAGGGCTTTACATTTGGATTGTAATACCAGAGGTGGCTCGGAAAAGGCCCACTGATTACCTTCCCATATCCATAAAGAACATATTGAACGATCTCCTCCCGGTTGATGGCATGGGTAAATGCCTGTCGGACCCGTTTGTCCTGGAAAAGAGGGTTTTTGAGATTATAGCCAATATAGGTGTAACCCAATGCGGGCTGAGAATAGATTTTCAGAAAATCAATCTCGCTCATTCTCCGGAATTGATGGGGCGAGACGCCGTAAGAATCAACGCCCTTGGTCAGCAGTTCCATCTCGCTGAGAGAGACTTCCGGAATGATCCGGTAGATGATCCGGTCCAGAAGAGGCCTCCCCTTGAAATAAGCGGGGTTGGCATCCACAACGATCTTCTCATCCGTCACCCACTCCACAAACCGGAAAGGTCCGGTTCCCACAGGTTTCCGGTTAAAAGGAGTGGTGTTGATGTCTCCCTTTTCCAGGAGATGCTTCGGAATGATCCCCATGCCCCAGGTTCCCAATCCCGGAGAAAAGGGCTGTTTGTAGGTCACCCGGAAAGTATGCGAATCCAATACCTCTGCCTTTTCAACGAGCTCGTAGTCGCTTCGGCGGACGGTATTGGTCTTCTCATCCATGATTTTATCGTACGTGAACTTCACATCTTCAGCGGTAAATTCCTTCCCGTCATGCCAGAGAACGCCCTTTCGCAAGAAAAAAGTGATTTCGGGTTTCTCTCCTTCTTTAATTTCCCATGACTCGGCCAATTCCCCGACAAAGCTCTGGAGATCTCTGTCATACTTGATCAGGCCGTCAAAAACAAAAGAGTTGATGTCACTGGAGGCAGAATCCTGGGCCAGGATGGGATTGAGGAAAGAGGCGTCGCCAATGGAACTCATGATCAACTGGTTCACCCGCTGGTCAGGCCGTTGACTGACGAAGAGGAGATTCACTCCAAGGACAATCAGAAAAACCACAGGAGGAATTAAAAGGATGGTCTTAATTTTCATCAAGTTGGCGGAAATAAGTTTGTCAATCCTGTCCCCACCCAGCCTCCCCTTATAACTCCCCCTTCCCCCTCTTATCTTAAGAGGGGGAAGATGGATGGGGGCGTTAGATTGAGAAGTGTGGAGAGGTTATTTAAGAAATATAATTCATTATAGGGGAAAAATATCCCCTTCTCAACCTCTATTATACTGTTGTTAGCCTTTTTCTCCGAACTCCCAACTCCCTGCCTGCCGAAGCCTCGGCGTAGGCAGGCGAACTCCGAACTTTGTTTTATCCTACCGATTCGTCACCAATACATTAAAACCCATTCCGGTTAATTTAGATGCAACTGGAAGAGCTGCCTCTTTCGTTCCGAACGGCCCTATTCGCACCCGATGGTATTTCTGTGTTTGGGTCTCCACCATAGCCACATAGACATTCTCGAAATTCTTCTTTAACTGTTCAACCAGATCACGAGCTCTGGCTTCATCACTGAAAGAGCCTACTTGAAGATTAAAACGCTCCACCTGTTCAACAAGCGGTGAGCCTACCCACTCCACCTTGACGTTGGCTGTACCTTTTCCCCACATTCCGAGCATTCGCGCAGCCGCATAAGAGACATCAATAATCCTTTCCTTAACAAAAGGCCCCCGGTCATTCACTCTCAGCTCCACAGATCTCCCGTTTTCGAGGTTGGTCACCATCACCATCGTTCCCAGAGGCAGGGAGTTATGGGCACATGTGAGTTGAAACATATCATAGACCTCGCCGCTCGAAGTCGGTCTTCCGTGAAACTCGCCTCCATACCAGGAGGCGACCCCGTATTGAACCTCACGCGTCTCCCTCTTCTCAAGCTTTGCTTCAGGAGGAAGCTTCGCTTCCTTCCTGATTTCCGGTCTTTCAGGAGGAGGCACGCTTCGATCAATCACAACCCGTTGCCTCGGCCCACACGCAGTCAAGAGAAAAAATAGGATTAATAAGAGAACTTTCCACATCTCCAATAGACTCCCTTGATCAATTTTGCCAAACAAACTCAATAAAATGATGCCATTATACAGAAAATATCTATCGACTTCAACGGGTTTCCAAAGAGTGAATTTTGTTTGACAAGAATAATGATTTTTTATAGAGTTTTAGATAATCATAAACACAGTTCAATAATTGTTAGCTGAAGCCAGGGATCTCATTCGCGGAAGTGGTGGGGTCAGGAAGGTCAGATGGGCACAGAAGGGAAAAGGGGAAAGAGGCGGAATTAGGATTATATATTTTTAGAAAAAATCAGATAATGAAATATGGTTGCTTACCCTATATTCAAAGAATGAGAAAACAACAATTCCAAGCCATTTTTTAAAAAAGATTGCGGAGGAAATTGAAAATGAGTAATCGCAATATTGGTCAAGAAATATTAAATAGAATAAAAGAGATAAAACGCTTTAAAAAAGGCGAGATAAAATTAAAAGCACATACCTTAAATGAACCATCTCCTACAAAAACCATTAGAAAGAGGTTGAATCTGTCACAGACAACTTTTGCAGGCTTAATGGGTGTTAGCCCGCGTACTATACAAGATTGGGAGCAGGGAAGACGAAGGCCTCAATGCCCGGCAAAATCTCTGCTACGTATTGCTGAACAACACCCCGAAGTATTTACTGAAATAAGATAAATCACATCGAATCGGGTAAGGGACGGTAATTCGCCGTCCCTCCCACACCACCTATCATGCAGGTCCTATTTGCCTTTTCCAAAAGTAAACAGGAGGAGCTAACATCGAAACAACTCAAACAACTCAGGAAGGCTGTTGAAGGAGAATACCGATGAAAAAGGAACTATTTGACGAACTACTCGAAGGTGTGAAGCAAGGTGCCGCGATTATGAAAGGCACCATGAAGCCTTTGCGAACAATTGAGTTTCCTGAATCCCAGGTACTGAAGATACGCGAACAATACGGCTTATCTCAAGACAAGTTTGCTACTCTGATGGGGATAAGTGTTGCTACGCTTTGCAACTGGGAACAAGGACTGCGGAAACCGGAGGGGCCGGCTCGTTTTTTATTGAGGGTTGCAGCCACACATCCAGACGCTCTGCTTGATATGGTTGGTAACAAAAGGTTGAGAAAACAGGCATAATGAATCATTCCAGCGGATTGGTTTGTAGCCCCCGTTGATTCCAGTCGTTAGCCATCAAGGAGGCAGAAAGAGGATGCTTGCTCGTATTTCCACGCGCCTTGCTTGTACCGAGATCGAGCTTTGGCAGAAGATCATCGAGCCGAGGTCACTCCAGTTCGTGGCATCGCCCATTCTCAGCTTCGTTCCAGTTGAGGCCGGTGTGCTTGATGGCGAATGGCAGGTCGGGCGGACTTATCCGCTGAAGCTGTATTTTCTAAAGTTCATCCCGCTGGGGCGTCACATCATCCAGCTCGTAAAGATCGATAGAGATCACAACACCATCTCAAGCCGCGAGAGTGGGCTGCTGGCGTCGGTCTGGAATCACAACATCTTCTTTCAAGAGGAGGCCCCGGGTGTGGTGAGCTATACCGATGAAATTGAAATCCAGGCGGGCTGGTTAACCCCATTCATCTGGCTGTTCGCTCACTTGTTCTATCGCCATCGGCAGCGGCGCTGGAAGGTGCTGCTTCAGAAGAAAGATGAACAAGAACAAGAGGCTAACTAATGGTGCTGAGCAAAGCCCAGAGCGCGGTCACTCCGGCTTCACAACTTCATGAAGCCTCCGTGCCAGTCGCTCAGCGTCGAGCGTTGTGTGGGAGAAACAAATATGAAACTACTGGAAGATGTCGTTATTACAGATTCAGTGGAAGTTGGGGTACCCCCAGAGAAAGTCTTCGATTTCTTTCTCCAGATTGTTGACGATGCAAGCTATCGCGCCTGGCATCCCATTGATCATGTGACGTTTCGCTGGATAAGGGGAAATCCCTACGAAGAGGGTTCCGTTGCATACGCTGAAGAGTATCTGCATGGCAAATTGCATAAGCTGAAGTTCCGTATTTCCAAGATAGTGCCAAACAGAGAGATCGAATATGTTCCCTTATCTCGACTCGTCAGATTCTTCTTCCCCAAGAACAGGTTCGAAATAAAACCCAGCAGAGACGGTTGTGTCTTTACTGCCGAGGTCTATCTCCGGATTGGCCGCATAGCCAGAGCGCTTGCCAAACGGAAACTGGAGATGGGACTCTCCTCCATCCGAAAGCATATGAAGGAGGAGGGGGAGAACCTGAAGAGGATCCTCGAGGAAAGAAATTCACACGTAACAAACGGGTCTAGGCAAGCGTGAATATCTCTGCCTTCTCTTCAGGGTGAGTCTCCAACACCTTACCCTTGACATTAGCCAGCAAGAACGAGAAACAAGAAACCCATGAATCCGAAGATCGTTATCAGGAGCGAAACCGATGCCGATGTAAGCGCGATAACCGAGGTAACGGTTGCCGCATTCAAAACCCTGGAAATCAGCAACCACACCGAGCAGTTCATTATTGAGGCACTGCGGGCCGCCAGGGCTCTCACGATATCACTCGTCGCAGAAATGGATGGCCGTGTGATAGGGCATATTGCATTTTCTCCCATTACCATCTCGGATGGCACTCCGAACTGGTACGGGCTTGGACCTGTTTCGGTGTTACCAGCGTACCAGCGGCAGGGCATTGGCAAAACTCTGATACGGGAAGGCCTGTCACGACTAAAAGATATGAACGCTCAAGGATGTTGTCTCGTGGGACATCCGGATTACTACAGAAAATTCGGGTTCAAGAATATGCCGGGACTTGTGCACGAAGGAGTACCACAGGAGTTTTTCTTCGCTCTGTCTTTTGACGGACACACTCCGCGGGGTACTGTTACTTTCCACAATGGATTCAAAGCAGATGGCTAGCAAGGCGGTGCAGGCAACGCTAAAGCGTAACGCCCCGAAAATTATTGGAGGAAATATTATGAGTGCTCTAAGTCTCCGCTTGCCCGAATCCATTCATCGTCATATCAGAGAAATTGCAAGAAAAGAAGGAGTTTCAATCAACCAGTTCATTTCATCGGCAGTTTCAGAAAAAATTTCTGCGCTGATGACGGAGGACTACCTGGAGAAAAGAGCCACAAGAGCAAAAATGGGACTTTAAAAAGATATGGACTAAAGTTCCGAGTCGTAAACCTATTCAAGGCGATGAACTATAGATTTTGGGTTAACAATAAGTCCTAATGCGATTGCATCAGGTTCGGGTTGGACCAAAATGAGTAAATTTGATTTGAAAGATGAAGAAGCGGCACCGCAAGATGAAACGAGAGGAAAAGACTTTCAAAAAGGAAACACATGGATCTTAACCATATTCTTCAAAAAATCCTTGAGGCCCATGGCGGACTGGACTTGTGGAACAATTTAGAGGCCATTGAGAGGCCATTGAAGCTGAGATCTCGGCATGTGGCTTCTTATTCACTGCTAAGCGAAGGTCCCCACTTAACCATGTAAAGGTTACTGCCAAAGCCCATGAACCGAGGTTTCTCTTCCATGATTTCCCCTCCCCTGGATTAACTGGGGAGCTCATCGGGAACGATGAGGTGCGAATTTCAGAAAGCGATGGGACAATTGTCACAAGACGGCTCCAACCTCGCTCTGCATTCAGGGGGCTCCGACGACTTCTCTATTGGGATGTACTCGACTTCATCTACTTTGGAGGATACGCAACGTGGAATTACCTAAACGCACCATTCCTTTTTCTGCGTGATGGGTTTCGGTTTGAACTACTTGAACCCCTACCAAACCCGTCACAGCAATGGGTAAGATTGGGCGTCACCTTCCCTCAAGATTTGCCTACGCATTGCAGGAAACAAATATTTTACTTCGACGAGAATTGGTATTTGCGACGCCTCGATTATACGGCAGAAGTGGTAGGCCAATGGGCTCACGCTGCCCACTTCTGCGAGAATTTCAAGGACTTCGGCGGGCTTAAGGCGCCTACGCAAAGACGAGTCTATCCGCTGTTAGGAAAAAGACTCTTACCAGGTCCGACTTTAGTGGCCATAGAGATTCACAACATTCACCCAGTGCGCGTTTAAGATTTCCAGGTTCGGCTAAGACCACTGATTGATACATTCAACGACACAACCTCCGCCTGAGCGGTTCAACTGAGCTCGCCGATGTCTCGGGTCGAAGGCAAACCCTGATTTTTAAACCATCTGCTGTATATGAAATGAAAAAATCATTTTTTTCGAAATACCATGTTAATGAAGTTCCGTTAGTTCTTAAACCAATATTCTACCTGTTTGGATATGGAATACCATGTTTGGGTTCTATCTACCTATTCATAGTCCGTTTCACGAGTAAAACTGTATTCATCGGAAAGGAGCATCTCAAAGAAAGTTCAAATTATATCTTCTGTTTTTGGCATACCTATATATTCCTTTACTTCACGGTCTTTTTTCGCACTCAGCTTCATGTATGGATGCAACACCCGACATGGTATATGAAACCAAGTCACGTTATGCTCCGTTTGATTGGCGTTAAAAAGATCATTCTTGGATCCTCTGGCTATTCAGGCAAAGAGGCCGCGGATCAGCTTGTGGAATATCTCAAACAAGGATATTCCACTGTTCTCTTGCCAGATGGTCCCAGTGGCCCTCCATTTCAAATGAAGAAGGGCATCCTTTATATTTCCTTGCAGGGTAACATTCCAATCGTCCCAATGCGCTTTCACATTACTCATTCACTTGAAATTCCCTACTGGGATAGACGCAAGTGGCCTTTGCCGTTTTCTACGATTACGGTGGAATATGGAGAGCCAGTTCAAATAACAACAGATAACTTCGAAACGGCCTATGATTTAATTTCAAAATCATTGGGGTGATACAGGTCTCTTACCATTGATCTCTATCGCTCATGTGGTATAGCGCTGGCTAATCGCTCTGAGCGAAAAGCATTGACTAAGGAGTTTGCTGATTTTCTGTTATCTGCTGAGGGTCAAGAGATCTTCGTAAGGTGGGGATGGATCGCACGATAATCCTATTTCAAATATTCAGTATGATTTTTATTATTTAATACAGTTTCTTTAGAAACGGCCAAACGCCCCTTTTATTGGATTGGGGAAAATAAAATACCTTAAAAGGAGGTTAAGAAATGTTCGCAGGACGGTTAAATATTATTGCTGGCGGAATTGTTATTGTTTTGGGTGGGTTGGGAGGTTTTATTCTTGGATTTACGATGGATCCTTATTTTGCCAAGGGATTCTATGCAGTTCCACTTGGAAGGGTTCTGTTAAAAGCAGCACATACGCACGGAATGCCATTTGCCCTCTACAATATCATTATAGGTTCTTTGCTCGACCGGCTGGCATTAAGTGCTTCATGGAAGAAGCAGTGTTCGATTTTCACGATGGTCGCATTCATTATGCCTATCGGTCTGCTTCTAAGAGGAATCACCGATGGGGCGATGACCTTTGCACCTGTTGTTTTAATCGGAGCACTATGTCTCTTCATATCCGCCCTGATCGTGGTGAAGGGTGCCCTAGCAAGTAAAACAGTTTGATCATGTCCGGAGGCAAAGCCCGCAAACAAATTTGATCGAATTTATTAAAAGGTTGGGCTGGGCCATTGCAATGAACGGCTTTTTCAGGCTGGATGCTGCTGGCTGAGGTTACCGACGCATATCTTTTTCATCCGAATGAATTTAAACTGAATCATGAGGAAGTGGGTTTACTCGATACTCTCAAAAAAAGAATTTCTGACGCCATCTAATAACTGGAATGATTTAATCCTGACAGAAAATATTTCCGCACCCGGGCATAAAACAAAACCTAACTATAATCATATAACAATAGGAGTAAAAATCCATGGAAAAGATCAAATTGGGAATCAGTACCTGTCTCTTGGGTGAAAATATCCGTTATGACGGGGGGCATAAATTGAGATTGAAAGGGACAGAGATGGCCGTCCTCTCTGCATGTGAGACAGGAGTAGGAGGTGTCAAGAACGGTGAAGGGGCCTTTGGCTTGAAGAGGGCTCTTATTCTATCAGGAGGGAAAACCATAGTGATGAGCCTGTGGAGTGTGCAAGCGAAGAGACCACGGAGTTGATGACGAGGTTTGATAGACTCATGGCAGAGGGAAAGACCAAAGCAGAGACATTGAGACAGGCTAAAATGGATATGATGGAGAGAAAAGGACATCCTTTTTATTGGGGAGCTTTTGTGTGAGTTGGAAAACTGGAGCAAAAGGGATCAAATAATCGTCAACCTACAGACCCACTTGTTATTGAAGGATAGGTGAAATTTGAAAGGCGGTAAGTCGCTATTGAATTGAGCCGTAAATAAATATTAGAATTTAATTCAGGATAGTTGGAAAGAACTAAAGAAGGAGGTGATAGAATTGACGAATTCTGGAAAAATATTTCTATCAGAGGCGGCACTCAGGGTACCTCATGAGGGGCACGACCGACATCTCTGTGAGCTTCGTAGCACGATGACACAGGAGCAATACAAGTGCTTTATCCAGGATGCCCAGTATTACTGTCAGCACTGCGGTCGATCCGCAGCAAGCAGCGAGAATCTGTGCTTCCCAGAAAAAATCTGAGCAAAGGTTATTAGGGACGTTCCTGAAATTATGATTTATTTATCAAGGCATTTATGGTAAGTTTAGAACATGCCGAGACAAGCCCGACTCGATGCGCCAGGTATGCTCCAACACGTGATGGCCCGCGGAATCGAGAAAACAAGAATTTTTTCTGCAGAAATCGACTATAGATTCTTTGTCAAACGATTGGGGGAACTGCTGGACGAGACTCATGTTGATTGCTTCGCGTGGGCTTTAATTCCGAACCATTTCCACCTGCTCCTTCGTACCGGTCCAACTCCTCTTGCCACATTCATGCGGCGTCTCATGACATCTTATGCCGGTTACTACAATCGATATCATGAACGGTCAGGGCATCTTTTTCAAAATCGATACAAATCGTTTGTCTGTGAAGAGGATCTTTACTTTTTGGAACTGGTTAGGTACATCCATCTGAATCCTCTTCGGAGTGGTTTGGTTAAGGATCTGGAGGGACTCAAACGATATCCTTGGTGTGGGTTCGGAGTACTGATGGGAAGATATAAAAATTCCTGGCAAGAAATCGATGAGGTCTTGAAATATTTTGGTGACCGGGTTGGGCAAGCTCGCATGGGTTACAAGAAATTTATGGAAGATGGCATCAAGCAGGAATCAAGACCTGATTTGACAGGTGGAGGATTAACCCATGACAAGGGAGGGTTAGGAATGAGGCTTAATGTCCAGGAGAAAAATTTTGAAGATTTTCATGACCCAAGAATTCTTGGAAACGGTAATTTTGTAAGGAAGATCCTACAAAACCTACAACGGTTTGAAGAAAAGGGTGGTCCTCGATTGACATTAAAAGATCTTACAGAAAGAGTAGCAGCTTGGTCAAATCTCTCAACATCGGATTTAAGTTCTGGGAGTAAGCGTACTGAAATTGCAAGAGCCCGAGCGGTGCTCTCCTACCTGGCTGTCCGTCTCAATAGAATGAAAACGACTGAGGTGGCTGATTTTCTGAATGTTTCTCAATCGGCCATTTCAAAGTGCCTCTTAAGTGGAGAAAGGGCAGTCAAAGAGAATAAAGGAATCCTAGATGAAATTCTTAAGTAAGTCATAATTTCAGGAACGTCCCTTATAATCCTCTCCAATCGCACCTGCTTGCAGGCGCACGGATACCGGCTTTCGCCGGTATGACGAATTCGGGGCAAGCAGCGGGGCTTTCTAACGGGGTAAAATTTAAATAGCCAAGCGCAAGTAACAAGTAAATGCAAAGGGATCTAAAGGTGTGTGAGAAACTATTCTGAGCTCAACGTTTGTAATTGGACTAAGTTGTAAAAATAAAGATTTGACTATACAGACATTGTCAAGTGTTGTGCTTACTTTCTTCCTGAAAGATTTGATTCCTTAAATTATCAGAAAGGTGTATATTACAATTGCAAATAAATAATGTGGATATACCCCAGACGTACCTGAATGGTTGACCGGAATATGGGCATGATAAAGCATTTATTTAATGGAATTCTGGATCACGAAGTGAACAACGCAGTGGATGATCACGGATTGCTTACAGTTAATGGAGAACAATTGTTGAAAAAAATGGGTGTAATTGCAGAACAGGGCTTAATTATCGATAAAAGCACTATTAGAATTCTGGCAAACGGCTATAATGAATGGAAAAAACCCATAAATAAACAGAACTTTCTATTTAAAATACCTGTCAAAAAGAGGCCTGATCTTGAAAATAGAATGAATACATCGAGGCCCTTTATTAAATTAGGGATAAAAATCGGAGAGGGGACAAGAATTGGTAAAGACGTTTATTTGGGATTGGGGGCGACTATTGGAAAGTATTGCCGAATATCAGATTTAGCTGAAATTTGTATGGGCTCTATTTTGCACGACAGGGTTTATGTAGGAAAGGAAGCTATTGTTTGTAAGGAATCAGAAGTGGAAGCGGATGCTCAATTAATGTATGGAGCAATTGTTGCCCCCCGAACTTTAGTAAAAAGAAACGTCATTATCCTTGCAGGGTGTGTTTTTACTCAAAATAACAAAAGTTCACCAAATTTTTAAAGTAAGACACCATTTATGTAACAAATCAATCGAGGCCGCAGGGATAGCCCCAGTAGTTTTTTGAAAAGGCAGGAGTTAATCAGCCCAAAGGTTCTGCTCAACTCCGCCGTTATGCTTGCTTTCAACAATGACTTGTAAGTGCTAGCACCAAATCAGAGATCGGGTCGGTTGGTTTTTGAAAGAAAGAGGATTCTTCCCGAAATCTGCACCTTTAAAAATTCAGAAAAAGATGTATATTATAACCTTAAATCAACAATACGGGATGTGCTACAAGGGTTCTACTGGGGCTTTTTAAGAAAAAAGAGAGATGTAGCAGACAGCAATAGGGTAGAGTATTATCTATCCATTTACAGGGAAATCGAAGAAAGGGAAATAAAATGAATAAACGAAAGGGGTTTTTAAGGTTAACGATTGTTTTATCTATGGTAGTTGCAATAATAATCCCTTTCTATATGAAGGATGCTTTCAGACACACAATTTGCGAAGCAGAGGAAAAGGTATATGAATCTCCGAACCCTCCTGAGTATCAAGTTCCTGGATCAATGGGACGACAAGGCTATGGAGGTCTGAAGCCACCTATAGATATCGGCGGACACCCAGTGCAACCTCCAAAACCTCCAAAGGTTACGTTTACTTTTTCAACTCCATCTAACGGTGTTGTGAGGTCCACACGGAAAGTTATGTTTAAATGCAACGGTAAACTTAATCTTGTCATGAACGTAGAAGGACTCAATAAAATCTTTGAAGATAACTTAGGCAGAATAGCAGTAGACAAATCGGAAGGAGCTTATATTACTTATTCCTATACAATTTTAGGGGAGAAAGATGTTTTTGAATGGAAGGGTTTTATTGGAACGGGTATCAAGAGTTTTATCTTAGTCTGGTTCGTTTATGCTTTTATAAGGTGGGTTATTATCGCTTTCGTTGTTGGAGGGTTTAAACACAAATCATAAAAGGAGAAACCGAAATGGATAATGACCCAGGTTAGGGTCAGACCCTTTGAGATGGACATGAACAAGAAATGAAAACCGGAGAATAACTATGGTACGGAGCCCCAAGGACTTGGGCTATTCTTAAGCAAGAGAGATTTTTGGATACGTGCATGGCCTGCTCTTTTCTTTAGGGAAATATGGCACCAGCATAAGTAATTTGAAGAAAAAATGAAATGAAAGGTGGAGGTTATTCGATGGGCTGGCCGGTAAGAGTTTACATAGCCGTGCATAAAGGTGAGAGAAAGGTTGAGATCCCAGTCTTTGATATCCAAGGTCGATGTTACAGTGCGGTGATGATTCCTCTTGACCGTAGCGACAAATCCCTTCTGGACCATTACCAGGATTACCGAATTCGCCATGAGGTAGGTAAAACAATTGAGGAGGCAGTCGCCTATTGCGAGAAATGGATTAAGGAGAACTTGTGGGATGATGTTAAAGTCCTGGAGGAACAGACTCCGCAAAACAAGGCATGACAGACCGCTGAACCAGAGCGCCCCTCCGGTTGGCGTTGGTATTATCCTCACTTTCATCCCGTAATCATTATTTATGGACACACCTTATTCTTATCGACTTGTAGGTGCTATACGTAACAGGGGTTATCTTGACACTGACCGTCAACTCAAATACTGGTTAGGACAACTCAGTCAATCTATTGATTCCTGTTTCGGAAGGCGTCGGCAAACGGATTGTTTGTAAATACCTCCTTGTGCTTCTGTCCCCTCTCCTGTCTCTTCTCTTGCTTCTCCTTCTTCTCCCCTTTTGAAATATCTTTGGGTCCGGGTTGACCGCTCTTCATGGAAAGGGAAATCCGTTTTCTTTCGAGGTCTACATCAAGGACCGTAACTATTACCTTTTGATGAACCTTCACAACTTCTGCGGGATTTTTTATAAACCGGTTCGCAAGTTCACTGATATGTACCAACCCGTCCTGATGGACACCGATGTCGACAAAAACGCCAAACGCTGCAATGTTCGTCACAACTCCAGGAAGCTTCATTCCTGGTTTGACATCCTCTATCTTTTCGACCCCATCTGCGAATCGGAAGGTTTCGAATTGCTCACGGGGATCGCGGCCGGGCTTGGAGAGTTCTGCCAGAATATCATTCAATGTGGGAAGACCCACCTTGTCAGAAACATATTGGTTCAGATCGATTCTTTCCCTGAGCTTCTCCTCGCGAACCAAATCGAGCACCGAGCAACCCAGATTTTTTGCCATGGCATCAACAATGGGATAGCTCTCCGGATGGACTGCGCTTCGATCCAAAGGGTTTTCTCCATCCCTGATGCGTAAGAAACCTGCGGCCTGTTCAAACGCCTTGGGGCCAAGGCGAGGCACTTTCTTCAATCTCTCTCTCGACTGAAAAGGACCATGTTCATTCCGGTACTCCACTATCCCTTTCGCAAGCTGGGGTCCCAACCCCGAGACATAGGTCAGAAGCTGCTTGCTTGCTGTATTGACTTCCACGCCCACATGGTTCACACAACTGATCACCACATCATCGAGACTGCCCTTTAATGCTCCCTGGTCCACATCGTGCTGGTATTGGCCAACCCCGATCGACTTCGGGTCGATCTTGACCAGTTCTGCCAGAGGGTCCATCAACCTGCGGCCGATGGATACCGCTCCTCGCACAGTCACATCCTGATCTGGAAATTCCTCTCTTGCCACCTCTGATGCCGAATAGACGGATGCCCCGCTCTCGTTGACCATCACCAGCTGAATCTCTTTTGAGAGATTGAGGCTTCTGATGAAGGCCTCTGTCTCCCTACCCGCTGTGCCGTTCCCTACAGCAATCGCCTCGATGCTGAAACGTTCGCACATCTCACGAATCTCCGAGCCTGCATCGGCTGCAGCCTTTTCGGACTGTAAGGGGTAAATGGTTTCATTATGCAAGAGCTTTCCCTGTCGGTCGAGGCAGACCACCTTACACCCGGTTCGGAAACCAGGATCGATGGCAAGGACATTCTTCTGGCCAAGGGGTGGAGCAAGAAGAAGTTGACGGAGGTTCTCGACAAAAACCCTGATCGCCTCCTCGTCTGCCCGCTTCTTGGTTGCTAACCGTATCTCGGTTTCCATAGAAGATGAGAGAAGCCTCTTATAACTGTCGTGCACAGCCATCCTCACCTGCTGGGACGCAAGCCCATCCCCTTTCACAAAGAGGCTATCGAGGATGTCCAATGCTTCATCTTCAGTGGGCAAGACCCGCAAGGTGAGAAATTCCTCATTTTCTCCGCGCCTCATGGCAAGAATCCTGTGGGATGGCGCTGAACTCACAGGCTCTTCCCAGTCAAAGTAATCTTTGTACTTGATCCCTTCAGTCGCTTTCTCCTGGATGACCTTCGACTTAAACACAGCCTTTGACGAATAGAAATCGCGCATCCTGGCCCTGGCGATCTGATCTTCGTTGACCCACTCTGCAATGATGTCACGCGCTCCTGCAAGCGCGTCTTCTACGGAATCCACCCCTTTTTCAGGATCAACGAAAGCAGATGCCTCGGCCATCGGATCCATCTCCTCCTGTGTAAAAAGACGCTGGGCTAATGGTTCCAGTCCCTTTTCCTTGGCCACGGTCGTCCGGGTCCTTCGCTTCGGCCGGTATGGTAAATAGATGTCTTCCAGAACGACCATGGTCTCTGCCGACAGGATCTTCTCCTTTAACTCATCTGTGAGTTGCCCCCGCTCCTCCAAAGATTTGAGGATGGCCTCACGGCGTTTGTCCAGTTCCATGAGCTGATTGAGCCGGTCGCGAATCGTTGTGATCGCAACCTCATCCAGAGAACCTGTGGCTTCTTTTCGGTACCGGGCGATAAAGGGAACGGTTCCCCCTTCATTCAAAAGGTCTGCTGTGGCCTGTACCTGTTTGGGTGAGAGATTCAGTTCTTGCGCAATTTTGGGAATATGTATTTCGCTCATGACCACCTTCTAAAAGATGATAAAGAAAATGCAAAAATGTCGGGTCAATCGTAACAGAGTATTGATCGAGGTTCAATCAATCTTAGATATCCTTCCCTACTTAATCGGCCACTCCCCTCGTTCCTTCAAGACATCCCGATAGACTTGGAGAGCCTCGTTCACGGCGGGCATTCCGGCATAGGGAGCCAGCTGAAAAAAGATCTCCGTGATTTTTCTTGGATCACATCCAACATTCAAAGCTGCATTGACATGGAGTTTCAATTCATCCGTAGCCCGCAACGCCCCCAACATGGCACAGGCAACCATCTGTCTTTCGGGTAGGCTCAACACCGTTCTCGAATAGAGCTTGCCCGTAATAAAGAGGGAAAAATCGTTCGCCAGGTCTTTGTCAAATTCCCTCCACGTCAGGTAGGGAGGATCCATCTTGATCCCTTTACCGAAAAGCCGATTGGCCGTCTCCTGAGTCTTATTTCTCAATTCATCATCCATCGTAGAGTTCCTCCTTCACGCTTGATCGCACTTTATTTTTTAGGTTCTTCCGGGAATTAAGTGGGTAACCTCCCCATATAACTCCCCCTTCCCCCTCTTAACTTAAGAGGGGGAAGATGGATGGGGGCGTTAGATTGGGAGGTGGGGAGGGGTTACTTGTCTGGGAGATGTGATAGGTCCCCTTCTTTCCACCCACCTGATTTCCCTCCCCCCCTTTTAAAGGTTGCTTTCATGATAAATCATTTCGAAGGGCCTCAATGATCTTCCTAACCCCCCTTCATCCCCCCTTAAGCTAATGGGGGAATAAAATAGGGGAAAGTACCTATACGAAAGCCGGAAGAACCATTTTTTGTCAATAAGAACTTACTAAATCCGAAAAAGGTCGTCAATATTAATGGACAAAAAAACAATCTGGGGTTTAGAAGATTGGACCAAAGTCTATGATTCTTGAGAGAGGATCGTGGTCACCGGTTGTTAAACATTAAAGAGAAAACTGATAATGTCACCATCTTCAACGATATAATCTTTTCCCTTCTGCATATATCTCCCTACTTCTTTCACCTTCTGTTCGCTTCCGAGTTTAATGAGGTCCTGATACTTCATCACCTCTGCCCGGATGAACCCGCGCTCAAAATCAGAATGAATGACCCCCGCAGCTTGAGGTGCAAGGGAACCCTTACGGTTGGTCCATGCCCGCACTTCGTCCGGTCCAACCGTAAAGAAAGAGATTAGGCCGAGGGTTTTGTAGCAGAGCATCGTCAATCTATCCAAGGCAGGTTGATCGAGTTGAAGCTCTTCAAGAAAGGCATGGCGATCTGAAGCATCCAGATGGGAAAGTTCCTGCTCGATCTTTGCAGAAACAACAACCCATTGAAAATCTTGCTGATCAAAATCATTCTTTAATTGATCCATCAAGGAATCTGCATTTGCCATATCCTCCCCGACATTGAGAATGATAATCATCGGTTTCCGGGTCAGAAAAGGATAACCAGCAATGAGTTTCTCTTCGGCCTCAGTAAAGAGGAAGTTCTTTAAATAATGACCCGTTTCAAGATGGACTTTCATGCGGGAAAGAAGGTTTTCTTCCTGAACCATCTTTTGAGGATCCTTCTTTCTTTGTTGTTCTTTCTCGAGCCGTTCGAGGCGTTTTTCAATAAAAAGCAAGTCGTTCAATTGCAGCTCTTCATTGAAGAGTCGGATATCGCGATGAGGATCGATCATGCCATGGATATGAAAGACCGAGTCGTCCTGAAATGTCCGAATGAGATGACAGATCACATCCACCTGATCCAGGTTCTTCAATATCTGCTCATTTCGAGAGGCCTGTTCATCTAAGTCAGGGAGGAGCAGAAATTCTATTTGCGCAGGGGTCTCCTGACGGGGGGCATAAATTTCCACAAGGCGATCAAAACGCACATCTCGCACTTTTGCCAGCCCCAAACCATTTCCCTTTTTCCCCTCTGAATTTGGCTCTTTGCCGGTCAACAGACGGAATAGTGTGCGTTTACCAACCTGCGGAAAACCTACAAGACCGAGTTTCATTGGACCCCTCTCTTTTCAATGCAGCAAAACCTCCCATACGATTTTCAGGGGCAAAGCATCACCCGATAAAAACCTCACACGAATCTCAGGGATGATCTATTGGAATTCTACGAGACCACGACCTACGGAGAAACGCTCAGGAGGGATTGAATTATTTTGTGATAAGAAAATAACACAGTATAGGCTCATTTTCAATATGTTTGTTGTTGGATTTTTAACCTTGACGTGTTTCATAGGGATTGCTAATATATTAATAATATTTAACTTTTCTTATTATTGTTGTTTCATAGGGATGGTAATGATTATATTTTTATTAAAAGAGGGAAAGGAGGAATGACTATGAGGATCAAAGACATGATGACAAAGAATCCGGTTACTGTAGACAGTAAGACGCTTCTCCTGGATGCCCAAAAAATCCTGAGAGAAAACAACATCAGAAGGCTCCCGGTCGTTGATAAAGGTAAATTGGTCGGGATCATCACGCAACACGATTTCCTGATGGCTTCTCCTTCGCCAGTCACTTCACTCAGTATACATGAGTTGAATTATCTCCTTTCCAAAATGGAGGTCAGCGAGATCATGAAAAAGAATCCCGTCACGATCACACCCGATACGCCTTTTGAAGAGGCATTAAAGATCGGACAAAACAAGAAGATCGGTTCATTTCCTGTGGTGGAAAAGGGAAAACTGGTTGGGATCGTCACTGAATCCGATATCGTCAGGGTCCTGATGCGATCATTGGGCATTCGAGAGGAAGGATCGAGGATCACCATCGAGGGATTGGGCGATAAACTGGGCGACCTTGAGAAGATCATCCAGATTGTGGAACAGCACCAAACAGTCATTCTCAGTATAATGTCTTTCCCTAGGCCTGAAAAGAAAGATTGGATGATTGTGCTGAGGTTGAAGACCACAGATCCTGACCCGATTGTCAAAGATTTTAAGAAGGCGGGGTTTAATGTCACCTACTCTGCGTGGTTCCGTTGTGAAACCAGTGAAACGTGAGAGACTTAATCCGCCGAACCTCTTTGGCAAAGAGGATGTCAATCATCTCGTTTAGGGGCTGGACCAAAGCACCTCATTGACTGCAATCTTAGTGCATCGGTGAGCCGCACAATAAGATGGCCGGAAGGGGAGGGAGAGTCAAAAGTATGATTGCAAGACTTGACCCTTTTCCCTATCCATGATGCCTTCTTTCCAAGATTCCTAAGCCGCACAAAGCGGCTACTGCCGCCATCCCAGCCAGGAGAAGGAAAGCCAGTTGGTAACTTCCGGTTTCATCAAAGATGACTCCACCAATATAGGCCCAGAATCCCCCGCCCAGGAAATGAACAGTGCTTACAAAACCGTTTAGAACGCCGATGGACCTCACCCCGTAAAGCTTCCCAATCAGCATGGGCCCCAGAGGCGCCGTGATCAGATGGGTGAAGCCAAAGAGCAAGGCAAATAGATAAAGGGAAGAGAGGGTCTTAAACTGAAGCACCAGTAGAAAGAGAAAGAAACGGAGTGCAAACGTCAGGACAATCGGGATTTTATTGCCGATCCGATCAGCCACAGGCCCTGCCACCAGAACCCCCGCAAAGCTCAACAACCCATACCAGCCCAACATATTGCCTGCGGTCTGCGGTGAGACGCCATAATCCGTAGCCAGGGGGATCAGGTGGGTAGTGGCAAAATAATCGCCTCCGCCACAGATGAACATGATCACCACAAAGAGCCAGTAGGAGCGGGTCTTCATCGCCTGCTTCAAACCAAAATCCTCATCGCTCGTTGAAGAGAGAAGGTTCCCCTTTATTTCAGTTTTTCCAATCTTATCACCTTCCTGTCCTAATGGTTTCAGTCCAAGGTGATGGGGATCTCCCCTGATCACAAAGATAACGATTAAGATATTTACCATCAATATGATGATTCCGCTGTAGAGGTATAACGCCCTCCATCCATAACTCAATGTAAAGAGGCTGAAGAGCGGCACGAGCGCAAAATGGCCAAGCGAACTTCCAGACACGGCCAGGCTGATGGCCAGCCCGCGTTTTTTTTCGAACCACTTACTCGTGACCGTGGCAATAAAGGGAACAGCGGTGCCCGCTATCCCAATGGCTGCGAGCACTCCGTAAGACAGGAAGAATTGGCCGATGGATTGGATGGTCGACGTCAACGCAAATCCGGCAGCAACAAATAGGGTTGAGACGATGATCACCCATTTGGGGCCATAGCGGTCGTAGAGTCGCCCGGTAACGATGAGGGTGAGGGCAAAAACGACCATATTCACGAAGAAGACAAGGGAAACCGACCCTCGACTCCATCCGAATTCTTCGATCATGGGTTTGAACATGACCCCGAAGGCATACCGGGCGCCGGCGTTGAAAAAGAGAATGATGAATGCAGCGGCAACGATATACCACCCGTAGAATAGATGACCTTTTCCTAAGAATCTCCTCATCTCTCCAACCTTCCCTCCGCGTTAAGAGACTCATCCGAAAGCAACTCCAATCTACCTCTGCTCGCTGGTTTTCCTATTTATCGATATTAATACAAACGAAATAAATGCTTTTACCCCTCACCCCCCCCCTCCCCCTCAAGGCTGGTCTTAGCACACACTTGACACAGGGGGAGGAAGATGTTATACGGGGTACATGTATGTTTGTGGTCAACATTTTTCCCCATCCATTTTGGATCGGATTCAAGAGACTGTCCGAAGAGAGCCTT
>Ga0194110_10001360_pt1 | contig 31253 bp, 33 predicted proteins | sample TA2Kig1200mmetaG_FD_146192 | JGI IMG/M metagenome (GOLD analysis project Ga0194110, IMG submission 146192) | Freshwater microbial communities from Lake Tanganyika, Tanzania - TA2015032 Kigoma Deep Cast 1200m | ecosystem: Environmental > Aquatic > Freshwater > Lake | place: Tanzania: Lake...
ATTTCTAAGAAGAGACCCTAACGTCCACCGAATCATGAACGGATCGCCATACAACATGGACGATCCTGCGTGGCTTATTAATGTATCGTACCAAAATAGAAATGTTTTTGCCTACAAGCTTTTCGCCGCCCTTCACATGTTAGGGTACGAAACAGGAAGGAAAGGTGTCAGCTTACCTCCTGATTACCTCCGTGTACTCAACAAATTTCAAAAGCAAAATGTGCTTCCTGTGGCCAATTTAGTGACAAGCGATTGTATAAAGAAATTAGATTCATTGCTTATAAAACCGGAACTTCTCGCAGCATTCGTGGGTAGGAAGTTTCCGCTCTACAATCACATGCAACCCCTACATTACCATGACATTTCAAAAGATTTTCTGGCCATGATCTATATATTGCCTATGAATGTTTTACCAAAATATCTACAGATGTCGGAGTATGAAATGGTCCAATGCATCGCTGGTAACTGCTTAGGTTTTATTCAGGATGGAAATGGCAATGATTGGCCAACCTATCCGGTAGACATAACCAAAGACTACCGCTTTGTTGGCGCTTATTTTGATCCCCAAAAAGCCCACAGCTTTTTGCCCAGTGCCTCGATTATCATGCAGACTGTATTACATGAGTATGCTCATTACCTGGACAGTCAGGGAACGAAAGATCCGACCTTGCCCAACAAAAGCATTATCAACACGTGGGGGTTCTACAACATTTCGTATGATATGGACAAATATCAGGCGAGTTGTGCACCTCGTAAGAGTAACGATCCAAAAGATTGGATTACAAAGTATGGATTTACAGGCTCTAGTAGCTGTCCTTCGGGCATGTATCATATCTCTGAAGAGTGGGCAGAGGCATTTGCAACGTATGTTGTCGCTGGAAAGAACTTTAGGACAGCCGCCAAACAAAACGTGACCATCGATAAAAAGTACAATTGGCTTAAAACCAATGTATTTCAGGCTATCGAATATGACACGGATTTGCCTGGAGATCTTCATAGCGGTTGCAATGACATTCCGGGTACTAACCAAGCACAACCTGGCTATGTGAGCTGTAGCGAGGATTATGTGTGGGATGGCGAATTAAGAATAAAATAAAACCTTTCAGGCTTCTTTTGCACCAAGGACGTTATCTTACATGTGGCTTGAGTGAATAAGTTTCAAGAATGAATTGTAAGGGGGGGTCAAAATAGGATTAATCTGCAAGGAAATAAACGAATGGGTAGAAGAGCAAATTGAGAAGCCTATTGAAGAATGGGTGGAACAAACGGAAGAAGTTTGTGAGGAATATGCCTGGTATGACCCACGAGGATGGGTCTGTTGGCTTATTACGATTCTTATTAAAGTTGATATATGGGTAGTCGTAACGGTTGGAAAGTGGGTTTTTCACACAGTTTGCGAAGTCGTTGAAGGTATAAAAGACTTTGTAGCCTCGGTGGCCATAGGAATATATGACATAGTAGTCGGAATTTTTACTGGGGATTGGGCTAGAGTTTGGGATGGATTGGTCGAAATATTCAAAGGCATAGTAGCACTTGTTTTAGATATCTTTAGAGTTGTTTATTTGGGAGATACCATTGATTACATCAGGGATGGAATAAATAAATCGGGATTACGTGATTATGTTAGAGAATTGCTTGAAAAAAAATATGAGGGTAAGCAATTAGAGGCTGTCAAGGATGCTTTAGGTATCGATTATGGCGCCTTTGGCTTCCGAATTCCTGCACGGGCATTGAGAACATATGTGAGGTCTGATTATAAGAGTGATCAAAATATGCCTCCTGATTTAATCCTTTGGCATGAAGACCCAAATCTTAGAATAAACCTTAAAGAATTAGCTGGATTTCAGTACTCTGAATTCTGGCGTCGGTTTCGCCCTGAAGTGGTACCCGACTCGGGAGATTTCTCCGAAAATGATTTAGATGAATATATTTCATCCAGAGGTACAAAAGGAAAGGCTTTTTCTGTCTTTTGTATGGATAAAGGAACACTTCAAACGAAACTTGACACAGCTTCGGAAAAAGCGCGTGAAATTGGTTTAATGTTAAAGTGGAAGGTGGAGGATGTTCAAGTAAAAAAACCGGCCCATGTTCGTCATAATGGTTTTGATACAGGAGTTTCTGGTCAATCACTTGTTGATTTTCTTGTAGAAATTGCAGGAAGGCATCGCAAGTCCATAGACCCTATCGGCGCTCGGTCAGACCTGTGTGTGGTTCCAGCCGCTGGAATTTTCTGGTATACGGATAATCTGAATGGACTTACGGTAAATTACCGTGATAGTGATGCCTCTGGGTTAACATTTAAGGATCGCATTCCAGATTTTGTTTGGAAATATGTCCTAATCCATGAGATTGGTCATTATTTTGGTTTGCCTCATGTAAGCGGGTTGGAAAGGATTATGTACAGTGCTGCTGAGAAAGACGAAACATGGCTTAGCTGGTGGTTGCTACCCGAGTATATTTATCTTTCAGGTGAGCCTGGTTTTGTTTTTGATGAGGCAAAAAAAGTTTGGGATTATATTATTGAATATTTCCCATGGTCATGTTTGTCGGTACGATCGGAGGAATGATGATGCATTTAGAAAAGAAATGTCTTTGAATATATATTACGCCACCAGTTTTGTTGGCTATCATTACTTGGTTATTTTACTATATATTACAATAGTCGCTTTTCGGGTTTCTAAAATAGAAACGGCCACATGTCAGATGACACGTTGCAAAAGACTGACGTCCAGACCTTTCAGGCTTCTTTTCCACCAATGACGTTATAGGAAATTGATAAAATTTTTATATATGATAAAATATTAACAGTTTGTATCAATTGCCGCTTATCTGGGGGAAAACATTAATATTTAAAGGAGGTAATTAATAAAAATGTCAAAAAATTCGCTTATTAGATTTATAAAAAAGAATATCTATTACTTATCCCCTAAAAATGAGGTTAGGCCCTTAGCGCCACAACATCGACAAAAAGTTGTCGATTTTCGAACAGGGAAATGGTAGGCGCAGCCTTTAGGCTGCGTGAGGAGCTCGAGTAGAGCATCTACCCTTTACGCAACCTGAAAGGTTGCGGCTACTACCAGAAAAAGCTGCCCCGAAGGGGCCACCTCTTCCGGACGAAGTCCCGGAAGAGGCGTAGACCTCTTAAGGACAAACAACGCTATAAAAAGAATAGGACCTCTGTAGCCCTATTATTTTTTGTGCTTGGTTTATTAGGATTAATAGTTTGCCTATTTCAAGATTCTTTGGACGTCCGCGTTTTTGCATCAGCTTTAGCAATGATATTCATAGGAGCTACCTATCTGTTATATTTACGATTTTTCTTTTAATCTATAAATGAAAAATGGGACGGTTCTACAACATTGCCGAAAGACATATAATGACGTTTCTAATATATCTTTAATAAATATGATAAGAATACTGGAGGAACCAATATGGGAAAGGTGATTGAAAAAGTTAAAATTACAAATTTGCTTAATCCTACAAAGTCCGTCAAGGTCAACGCAGTCATTGACACTGGCGCCACGATGGTAGTATTACCCCAAAATATCGTGAGGAAACTTGGACTAAAAAAAATTCGAAAAGTGAAGGTCAAATATGCAAACAACAGTACAGAATCAAAATCAATATATGGAGTAGTCACCATAGAAATTAAAGGGCGAACTGGCAACTTCGATGTCTTAGCAGAGGCAGAAGGCTCACAGCCTCTCATAGGACAGGTGGCTTTAGAGGTATTAGACCTCGTGGTTGACCCAAGGACACGAACACTCATCCCTAATCCCGCCTCTCCAGAGATGCCGATGGTAGAAATACTTACTTATAACGTTTTAGATAATGTTCGAGGCGGTCCATTCCCTCTTTTATGTTCTCCATCGAATTGGCATAAGAAAAACGGAGGTATCCCTCAGCGTTCGTCCCGAAATCGATCCCCGGTGCCACTCCGACCTTTGCCTCCTTCAGGATGTCGAATGCAAAGTGATAGGAGTCCATAGAAAATCGTTTTGCATTGGCTAAGATATAAAAGGCTCCAGTGGGCTCGACGGTGATTCCAAACCCCAGCCCTCTGAGCCTTGGAATCAGAAAACATCGTCGCTGATCATAGATATCTCTCATTTTCTGAATATCCTTCTCCGCTTCTCTCAGACCGATGAGAGCACCCCACTGCCCAAAAGAGCTGGCAGAGATGAAGAGGTTCTGTTGAATCTTTTGCATCGGGCGGATGAACTCTTTTGGCGCAATCACATAACCCAATCTCCACCCTGTCATCGCATAGAGTTTCGAAAATCCGTTAATGACAAATGCCCTGTCTGTGAACTCAAGAATCGAGTGGGCTTCTCCTTCATAGATCAGTCCATGGTAGATCTCGTCCGAGATGATGAAGGGGGGGAATTTGGTGATCTCTATCATTCTTTTGCTGTTCATAACATTTCCAGTTGGATTGGAAGGGGAATTGATGATGATCCCTTTAGTCCGCGGGCTCAATTTTTCTTCAATCATTTCGGGAAGGTACTGAAATCCTTCCTCTTCCATAACCTTGACAAAGACCGGTGATCCATCAACAAAACGGATGATATTGGGATAGCAGGGGTAATAAGGATTGGAGAGGATGACTTCATCACCCGGTTCTAACAAGGCTGAGAAGAGAAGGAGCATGGCTGGAGAGGTCCCTGAAGCTACAAGGATCTGCTCAGGTGAAACCTTCACTCGATATCTCTTCCAGTAATCTTCAGAAATCGCCTCTCTCAATTCTATCAAACCCAGGCTGTGGGTGTAATGGGTCTTCCCCTCACAAATCGCACGATAACAGGCCTCGTTGATACACTCCGGGGTATCGAAATCCGGCTCTCCTACTTCCATATGGATAATATGCTCTCCCATTCTTTCCAGTTCTTGAGCCTTCTCTAAAACATCCATCACAAGAAAAGGAGGGATCTCTTGGGCCTTCTTCGAAATCATAATTTACCCCTTGTCTATTGTCTTTGGTCAATAGTGAAAAAATGTATATTTTAATAACTGACGATTGACCACGGACAACATGCAATTATCTTATTTCAACAATAACCCGATCCCCTCTCTTGGCCTTCAACATTTTTTGGGCATTACCTTCTCTTACAGATATCTCTAAAAAACCTCCGCTTCCGAAGAGGGCTATGGGTTCGTTCTTCTTTCCTTTCCAGTACCCTTTTTTAAAACTCCGAATGGTTTTCTCCCCTATCCTGATAAGGAAGGGATGCCCCCTTGTAAAATGTGAAAACTCCTTTTCATCGATATTACTGATGAGGTTTCCAAAGGATTCGACATGAAGGATCTCTCCAACCAGTTTCTCTCCTTCTATCTTGGGCTTTTCAAAATCGAGCTCCACCCATTTATCGAGTTTATTTCCAAAGGCCCCGGGCCTGAGACCTAAGGAGAGGTGACCTGCTACCGGAGCAAAGATATCTCTACCGTGAAACGTCGCACTTACATTAGGCAAAAAATATTGGGGGTTGGTGAGAACGATGACCTTCCTCACTTTCTCTTTTCTTAGTGCGAGGCTAAATAATCCATTATCCGGGCCCACAAAAAAATAATCCTTCGTAACGATAAGGATGGGTTTTCTCAAACCACCCACCTCTGGATCCACCACGGAGAGATGGATCGTCCCTTTTGGGAAAAAGCAATAGACATTGGCCAATAAGAACGCTCCCTCTTTTATATTATGTGGGCTCACTTGATGGGTGATGTCGACTAAAGTGCACTTGGGATTGATTCTCAAAATCACCCCTTTCATCGAAGCCACATAAGGATCTTTCGTCCCAAAATCAGTGAGCAGGGTGATGATGGGATTCCTCATCCTTCCTCATCCTTATCAAGGATTTTTCAAAGGGCTTTCGAAGTATCCCTTTCTCTGTGATGATTCCTTGGATCAAGAAATGGGGGGTGACGTCAAAGGCGGGATTGAAGGCTTTGACCCCTTTTGGAGTGATCTGTCTCCGTCCGAGGTGGGTGACCTCCACAGGTGCCCTCTCTTCAATGGGGATATTCTCTCCAGAAGTTAAGTTAGGGTCGAATGTGGAGGTTGGTGCTGCCACATAGAAGGGGATATGGTGCCAGTTCGCAAGTACGGCAAGGGTGTAGGTTCCGATCTTGTTGGCTGTATCTCCATTTCGGGCAATCCGGTCTGCACCCACCAATACGAGATCAATCTCTCCTTTTTTCATTAAGGCTCCGGCCATGCTGTCGGTGATTACTATAACGGGTATCTTCTCCTGAACCAATTCCCATGTGGTCAACCTGGCTCCTTGAAGGAGTGGCCTTGTCTCATCCACATAGACACGAAACCTTTTACCTTGAGCCCAGGCTGCACGGATCACCCCCAAAGCCGTCCCATAGCCAGCGGTGGCTAAGCTACCTGCATTGCAATGGGTGAGGACTCCGCCTCTATCCTGGATGATAGCCTTTCCACTCTCTCCGATCTTTCGATTGACTTCCAGATCTTCTTCAAAGATGCGAATGGCCTCTTTCTCTAATCCCGATCTCATCTTTTTGACATCATTATTATAATGAGGCTGATCCAATATCCTCCTCATCCGATCCACCGCCCAAAAGAGATTAACCGCAGTAGGTCTGGTATTTCTCATGAGATGACAGACATCTTCAATATTTTTACGAAAGACGTCGGACCGATTGGATCGAATCTTTCTAGCGGCTAGTGCAATACCCATGGCCGCAGCCACTCCGATGGCGGGTCCGCCGCGAATAGTCATATTTCGAATAGCCCTCGCTACTGAGAAAGCATCCCTGCACTCAATATAATGAACCTCCTGAGGAAGCCCTCTCTGATCGAGAATCTTTACCCGGTCTCCCTTCCATTCGATGGTTTTGAATTTCATAGCACCTTCTCTTGAGTTGTCTTTGCGAGCGACCAACGGGAGCGTGCCTGCACGCCGTAGTGATGCGTTTCGGCACGCAGGCGTGGCAATCCTATTTTTCTTAACCCTCCCCTTTTAATTTCCTTCTCAGCAATTCATTGACCAGTTTTGGGTTGGCCTTTCCCTTCGTCTCCTTCATTATCTCACCTACAAAAAAGCCGAAAAGCTTCTCCTTACCCTTTTGAAAATCTTCCACAAGTTTTGGATTGGCCTCCATCACTCTCTCTATGGTTCTTTCAATCTCACCCTCATCCAGAATTTGGATCCAGCCTTTCTCACGGACAATCTTGGCAGGATCCTCCCCTGTTCGATATATCTCCTCAAAGACATCCTTTGCGATCTTTCCACTGATCGTCCCTTCCTTGATCATTGAAAGCATCTCTGCCAGATGCTTAGGAGTGACAGGGCATTGATCGATCTCCCTCTCATCCCTTTTCAGTTCCCTGAGAAAGTCTCCCATCATCCAGTTGCTCACGATCTTGGGTTCGGGAAAGAGTCGAACACATTCCTCAAAATATAATGCCATAGCCTTTGCAGAGGTGAGGATTTCAGCATCATATTCAGGGATCCTATAATCCCTTATAAACCTTTCCTTTTTCTGGTCAGGAAGTTCAGGGAGGTTTTTGCGAATCTCCTCAATCCATGCCTCATCGATCCTCAAAGGAACAAGATCCGGGTCAGGGAAATAGCGATAATCGTGGGCCTCTTCCTTTCCCCTCATCGAGACGGTAATCCCTTGATTCACATCCCAGAGCCGTGTTTCCTGAACCACTCCTTCCCCTTCTTCCAAAATTGAAATCTGTCGCTTGATCTCGTATTCCAATGCCTTTTCTACATGCCGGAAGGAATTCATGTTCTTCAATTCCGTTCTCGTACCGAACTCATTCTGACCTTTTAATCGAACAGAGATATTGGCATCGCACCGAAAACTTCCTTCCTCCATATTCCCTGTGCAGATCTCCAAATATTGAAGGATAGCTCGAAGTTTTCTCAAATAATCCCCTGCCTCCTGGGGAGATCGGATATCAGGTCCGCTCACAATCTCAACCAATGGAACACCGGTTCGATTGAAATCGACATAACTGAACGAAGCAGTCTCCGGTGTCTCACCATGCTTTAGCTTTCCTGCATCTTCTTCCATATGAATCCGGATGAGTCGGATGCGCTTCTTTTGTCCCTGAACGATAATCTCGATGAAGCCATCCTCTGCCAAAGGATACTCATACATAGAAATCTGGTATCCTTTGGGTAGGTCGGGATAAAAATAATTCTTACGAGCAAAGAGGCTATGTGGTGCGATTCGGCAGTGAGTGGCCAATCCCAATTTGATCGCATATTCCACTGCCTTCCGATTTACCACTGGAAGAGAGCCGGGCTGACCCGTACAGACAGGACAGGTTAAGGTATTGGGCTCCTCTCCAAAGGCAGTGGAACACCCACAGAAGATCTTCGATCGGGTAAGGAGCTGAGCATGGACTTCTAAGCCAATGACAGGTTCGTATTCCACCAGAGTCTCCTATCCTTACTTCATATGGTTTTTTTCTAAAAATATAATAAAGACTATCCCATGTCAAATATTGATGCTAACTTAACTAACTTTCCATAAATTTTTTTGAGGGGCTTTCTTTTTTACAAGCCGAAGTAATTAAAATATACCTGGTATAAAGCGAGCGGTTTCTGAGCAATATTCTTTATATTCTGGAAATATGCCTGCAAGAAGCTTTTCTTCCTGAAAAGCTCGGTAGACCTGTAATACAATTAATAAAAGGAAAATGATTATTCTTGAAAGCGTAATTTCTCCTAGAACAAAACCGAATACGCTGATTAATTCGCTAAGATATAGAGGATGTCTTACAAATCGGTAAGGCCCACTTTTAACTAGCTTTCTCGCTTGAGGAATAATGCTAATGTTTCTCCCAAGTGTACTAAGCGCATAAATCGAGAAGGATATGCCAGATATTATTATCAGGTCGGCCGCGAGAATTCTCCCTGGATTAACTAATGGTACCTTACTCAAAAGAGGTAAGGTGAATGGAAGGAGGGTTGCAATTACTGCTATTGTATTCGTGATAAATGACTTGCTTGTTGAGATGGCAGAAACTCTTAGGAAGTATAGTAAAATTATCAAGACATAGAAACATACGAAAAGTAGGTGATAGGTTAAACCGAAAACTTTAATCATATTTATAGGCAGCAAGGCTTTAAAATCTTTATAGATATTAAGGAAATTGATAATGAGAATTAGAGTGAATATTGGCAGTACTATTAGCCTGCCTATATCAATCTTGTATACCTTGACATGAAATCCCTTCAAAAAAGAAAGCATACTTGCAATTAACACTTGTAACCCATTAATTCTTTAACAATACACATATAGCATAGAACTTGGTTAAAGGGTAGCATAAAAAGTCTAAATCAAACAAGACAAATTGTACATCCAAAGATGACAAAAAGTCACTTTTAAAATCCTTAATTTAAAATCACTTTAAATATCAATTAGTTAATAAAATCGGCATTAATAATGCATATTTTATGAAAAAATTATTTCAATAAGAAACTTTAATGTTTCAGTTAATCTTAGAAAGGAGGTGAGTAAAATATGAATAAATTACTAAAGTTCTTGAAGGATGAGGAAGGAGCTTCCGCTGTTGAATACGGCATAATGGTAGCCTTGATTGCAGCTGTTATTGTGGGTACTGTTGCTACTTTAGGAGGCCAACTTCTTACCGCATTCCAAACAGTGGTTGCCGCACTATGACTTGGTCACATTTGGGGATACATTGCTTGTGAAGATATTTTCTGAAAGTAATGTATCCCCCCATATTTGCCATTTAGGTAGTAAATACCGAGATGTTCGGCATTAATTATATGTTTAAAATGACTTTCAACCTAAGGGATCCAATTATAGTTTTATTCTTTACCATAGTTCTGATAATCAGTGCGATAAGCGATATACGCTTACATAAGATTCCTAACTGGCTTACTTATTCTGCAATGATCGTTGGATTGCTATATCACACTTGTATGAAAGGCCTAGGGGGTCTTTTTTTCAGCATTGAGGGCCTTTGCCTGGGCATTGCCTTTTTGGTCGTTCCCTATCTGATGGGAGTAATGGGAGCAGGCGATACAAAGCTCATGGGGGTTGTTGGTGGATTTTTAGGTCCAAAAGGCGTATTTATTGCCTTCCTATGTACTTCTGTTATAGGTGGCATTTACGCCATGACGTTTCTATTTTTAAAAAGATATCTCGGGAAAACAGCACAAAGTTCCACAGTGGTTTTCAAGATATCTGTTTTTATCAAGAACTTTATTTACATCCCTCCTCCTAACAGAAGACAGAAACCTCAGCTATGCTATGGATTAGCTATTGCTCTGGGAGCTATAGTTACGTTGGCCTTTTTGGGGGAAATGTATTAATTGCTGAAGTTAGCCTGAACTAATGGAGGTATGAGATGGGAAAATATAGGCCGTTTATGTTATTTGGAGTAGCCATTATTATTGCGTTTATTGTGACTATCTTGGTAATTAAATGGTTACAAAAAAGAGTGGAAGTGAGAGAGGCGGTTCCTTTAGAAACTTTGGATATAGCAATAGCAAAGATTGACCTAAAATGGGGGACAGCGATTACAAATGAGATGATAGAAATTAAACCTTTTCTTAAAAAAAGTCTTCCGGGCGGCTATTTCCAAGATACCGCTTCATTAGCAGGGAGAGTCTTGGTCTTCCCTGTTAAGTCCAAGGAGCCGATATTCGAATCTCGGTTAGCTCCAATCAGCGTTAAAACCGGTGGAGTGGCTGCAATGGTGAGTCCAAAAAAAAGGGCAATAGCTGTCAAAGTCGATAAGGTAATCGGAGTATCTGGTTTCATTCATCCCGGTAATCGAGTAGATGTTTTGGTTACTTTGGCATCAGCATCTGGAAAAACTTCAACTCCTATCACAAAGACTGTTCTCGAAAATATACTCGTTTTGACTACTGGCCCGGAAATAGAGACGAAAGGTAAAGAAGAGAAACCATTTCCTGCAGAGGTAATTACTCTTGAAGTTAGCCCAGAGGAGGCAGAAAAGCTTGCTTTAGCCGCCGCTGAAGGAAGGCTTCAATTGGCTCTCAGAAATTTTACTGATACAGAAGACATTTTAACGAAGGGAACGACTATACCTGCCCTACTCTCTTCTTATTCTTCATATAGCCCGCGAAAGGAGATTAAAGCTCCACCCTTTAAGATAGCTATTAGCAAAAATCCTATTCAGAACAAAACACCCATGCCCGCTATAGAAAAAAAGTGGAAAGTGAAAAACCCGTTCCAGAAAAAAACCCGTTTTTATCGTCGAATTTATTAAAGGAGGCAAAGTTAGTGAATTAAAATTTGAGGGGAGCGAATAGATGGACATTATGACCTTCAATAGAAATTTTTTTATAGTTTTTACAATTATTCTATTTAGCATTTACCAAATCTTTTCTTATGAATGCGGGGCTGAAAGTCCTACCAGAATTACTCTTGAAACTACCTCTCCACAGAAAATCGCTCTGACCATTGGTAAATCGATTATCATTACCAGCCCCGAACCATTAAAGCGGGTGTCACTTGCGTCCCCTGAAATAGCAGATTCGATAGTTTTAACCCCTCACCAAATCTATCTTAGCGGCAAAGCTACGGGGGTAACAAACCTTACTTTATGGGGAACAGACAACAAAGTTTCTGCTATCTTAGATCTAGAAGTTTCTCCAGATATTTCAAGATTAAAGGAAATGCTCTATAAGATCCTTCCGGAAGAAAAAGACCTCAGGTTGACGACCGCCCATAATAACATTACCTTATCTGGAACTGTCTCAAGCACTTCTAATCTTTCCCAGGTTCTTGCCCTAACTGAACCTTATTTGCCTAAAGATGGGAAAATTATCAATTTATTGGATGTATCTGGAGTATACCAGGTAATGCTGGAAGTGCGGGTAGCCGAAATGTCTCGAAGCCTTTTAAGGAGGTTGGGTTTCAATTTTAACTACCTCAGCAGCAGCGGAAGGAACATTGGATTAAGTCTTCTTAATAATCTCACAAGGCTGCCAGCAGAGGGCTTTGTAAATACAGGGGGAGAAACCGTAGTCACAGAAAGTATCAATGCAATTTTTCGTTTCCTGAGTCATGGCACAACGTGGACTGTTTTTATCGATGCCCTTAAAGAAGGAGGGTTGTTAAAAGTTTTGGCTGAGCCGACCCTTATTACATTAAGTGGAAAAAATGCCAATTTCCTTGCTGGAGGTGAATTTCCTGTCCCTGTCCCACAGTCAGGCCTTAGTAACACAATTACAATTGAGTACAAGCCTTTTGGGGTAGGACTAAATTTTACTCCAACAGTATTGAGTTCCAAGAAGATAAGCATGCAGGTAACTCCGGAAGTTTCTGAGCTTGATTTTGCCAATGCCATCTCTATAAGTGGATTTATAATACCGGCTTTGACCACAAGACGTGTTTCTACTGTAATTGAATTGGCCGATGGACAGAGTTTTGCTATTGCGGGACTCCTCAAGGATGATATCCGCGAAACAATTTCGAAGTTTCCTCTTTTAGGGGATATTCCAATAATCGGTGCCCTCTTCAGAAGTAGTTCTTTCCGAAAAAATGAGACAGAATTGATCGTTGTCGTGACCCCTCATCTGGTAAAACCTCTTGATACGACCAAACAGACCTTACCTACTGACCAATATATTGAACCAGATGATTTTGAGTCCTATTTACTTGGAAATCTAGAAGGAAAAGCAAAAATGAAATCAAGCTCTTCCTCAACGAACCCAGATAAAAGGTTGGGATTGGAAGGAAATTTTGGACACATTGTACCAAAGTGATATGGAATTTGATAGGAGGCAAAAATGGAAAATAGAGGCTTCATTTTAATTGGATTTATGGTTATGTTTTTAGTTTCTATAGGCTGTGCGGGCCCCACTCAATTAGAGATGGATTACGGTACCGCCTTTAAGCTTGCAAAATTCAACCAGATATTAAATCCTGAAGCTGAGAAAAACCTTGAACCTGTTGTTGGATTTGATGGTATGGCAGCAAAGGTAACTATTGACAGGTATCGGAAGGAATTTGAAAAACCTGTTCCACCACCTACTTATATTCTTGGTATAGCTAAATAGTAATGGAGGGAGTGTGGACAAAGGAAGCAAACCCCGACCTCGCATTAAAATGCGTGGCATTGGGGCCCTTCGGATTTACAGCATTCATCACCGTGATAAATCGCGGGGCCTTCTGCTGGGCGGGGTAAAATTATCAAGCTACCGCGGAGCTTCTGCAGTAGAATTCGCTATTATTTTGCCCATACTTATTCTATTAGTTTTCGGAATTGTTGAATTCAGCCTTGCCCTTTATGATAAGGCCATGATTACCAATGCTAGCCGTGAAGGGGCCAGAGCGGGTATTGTCTCCCAGATCCCAAGGGTAACTGATACAGAGATTAAGAATATTGTGGATAAATACTGCAAAGATAACCTTATAACTTTTGGTGAAAAGAATGATCCCATCACTGCCATTACAAGAACGGGCTTCAGTTTTGGGGATGATCTTACAGTTACCGTCATGTATAACTACAGTTTTTTAGTCCTCCCCAAATTTGTTACCGATTTTACCGGACTAATTAATTTGTCTGGGACAACGGTGATGAAAATTGAATAATTAGGAGGCCCATTAATGAAGGGGCATCTGAAATTATTTTTGAATTTAAAGGATCAGCAAGGAGTGACAGCTATCGTGATTGGTATAATAATCATGGTATTGTTCGGCTTTTTTGCTTTGGCCATTGATATCGGATACGTTATGTTAACGAGAAATGAGCTTCAAAACATAGCCGATGCTGCAGCTCTGGGTGCTACTCGAAAGCTTGGCACTATTTATGAACCAATGTCCTATGTAGAACAGCAAAATTACGTTTGTGATCCTTCAACAATCATAGAAGTTGCCAAAGAGGTTGCGTTAAAGAACCAGGCAGCAGGGCAGAATATCAGCGTCAATGATGAAGACATCAAAATTGGACGTTGGGATTCAACCAATAAAACCTTGACGACCACTCTGGAACAGCCTGACGCGGTATGCGTGATTGCCCGGAGGGATCGGTCTGCTAATGGTCCCATAATTACTTTCTTTGCAAGAATCCTTGGAATAGATAACGTTGATGTTTCTGCTAAAGCCACCGCAGCCTTGACAGGCCTCAGCAAAATTGGTTCTGGTGGCCTTCCAATCCCAGTAGGCATTTCAAAAAAATGGTTTGAGAAACCCGAATTTTGTAATCAACCCATAAAGTTTTATCCCACAGGTACCCTCGAGGGGTGTGCGGGGTGGCATACCTATGACAGCAAAACTCACAGCGCGAGCCAGCTAAGAAAAATTTTGGAGGAGTTGAGAAATGGAACTTACCAAAGTCCCGAAACAATAGCTGGTGTGTCAGAATTTAACTTTACTGGTGGTGATGTAGCTTCTGCATTTGATGAGATGAAAACCCTTTTTGATGCCATGAAAATATTGAACGACGGAATTCTTGATGCAGACAACGATCCAACTACGTGGACAACAAATGTTGTCGTTTATGACCGAGATGACTGCAGTAATCCACAAAATGAGATAATAATCGTTGGATTCGCTACTGTGAAGATTATAGAAGTAATAGGACCGGCTCCCAAAATAATAAATGTTGAAGTTAAATGTGACGATGTTGAGCAAGGCCGAGGAAGTGGTGAGAAGTATGGAACTAAGGGAAGCATTCCTGGTTTAGTTGAATGATTTTGGGGAAATTAGAGAATATATGTCTCAAAATACTTTCTTTGTACGACTGGAGATTAAAGACCAGAAGGTCAGGAAGGAATTGGAACAAATTATTCCCTCAATAGAAAGATTCCAGATCCAAGAATATTCTGCTGATCCGAAGTCTTGCGATCTATGGATTCTCGAAATAGGAGATGATCTAAATAAAGAGTTTCAGGTATTTAATTCTATTCAGGCTTTCGGAACAGGAATGGAAGTTTTTTTAACTTCCCCACGCCTTGAACCAGATCTATTGATCCAGGCCTTAAGAGCTGGAGCTAAAGAATTCTTTCCCCAGCCAATTAAGAAAGAAGAGGTGAAGGCTGCCTTATTAAAATTTAAAGAACGTAAAGATAATATAAGGTTAAGCCTCGAGAAGAAAAAAAGGGGGAAAATTATAAATGTTATAGGCAGTAAAGGAGGAATAGGGACGACTACGGTGGCTGTCAATTTGGCCACCAGCTTAGCGCAATCAGAAGGATCCCTTTTGGTGGCATTGATTGATATGAACTTCTTATTTGGTGAGATATCTATTTTTTTGGATATAGAATCCTCTTTAAGCTGGGGAGAAATAGCTAGAAATATTTCTCGGCTGGATTCAACTTTTTTGATGAGTATTCTTTCAAAGCATTCTTCAGGAGTTTATGTTCTAACTTCTCCCACCGGACTGGATGGAGTTAATGTGGTAACACCTGAGATAATAGAAAAGATTCTCAGTGAAATGCAGGAGGTATTTGATTTCATTTTAATCGATGTTGGTCAATCCATCGATGAGATTTCTCTTAAAATCGTGAAAATATCAGACATTGTCCTATTAGTGGCTGCCTTAAGTCTTCCTTGCTTAACCAATGTCAAGAGGCTTCTGTGGACATTTAAGAAATTGGGGTATCCTCCGATAGAAAATATCCGTGTCATTATCAACCGCTACCATAAAAATTCTGAGATTTCTCTAAAGGAAACTGAAAAGATTATAAACAAACAGATTTTCTGGCTCGTTCCTAATGATTATTTAACCACGATGTCTGCTATCAATCGAGGAAAAACTCTTTCTTCAGTGGGACCTGGAACGGAAATAAGCAAGAACTTTATAGCATTGGCCGATAAATTTTTAGAAAAGGGCGAGAAGAAGATAGAAAGACTGAGTATTATAGAGAAATTCTTAAGTGGAAGATAACGAAAGACAAAAGCAAATATGGACGAAATGAATGTTCAACCGAACAGAATAATTCCCCTAAAAAGGGAAGGAATGGTAAAGGCTAAAAAAAAACTGGAGGTCTTAATAAGCAATGAATATTGCGAATTGAAAACGAGAGTTCATGACCGTTTGATAGGTCTTATGGATCTTTCGCTTGTCGATTCGATCGACGAGAATCTCCTCAGGCAGGAAATAAAAAAACTTGCGGAAATGATATTATCGGATGAGGAGGACGGTATTCCCCTTAACTATAGTGAAAGGGAACAATTTTTAAGAGAGATTCAAGACGAGGTGCTGGGACTAGGACCAATAGAACCCTTCATGCGGGATCCCACGATCTCTGATATTCTAGTCAACACATATAAACAGATATTTGTGGAAAAATTTGGAAAACTAGAAAGCGCTGAGGTAAGGTTTAAAGATGATGCTCATTTGAGGAGGATAATTGATAAAATTGTTTCAGCGGTTGGACGTAGGATCGATGAGTCTTCTCCCATGGTGGATGCCAGGCTTCCTGATGGCTCTCGGGTCAATGCCATAATTCCTCCTCTGGCCATCGACGGACCTATATTGTCCATTAGGCGATTTGCTATTGACCCATTGGAGTTGGAAGACCTTATAACCCTAAAAGCATTGACCCCTGAGATTGGAGAGCTTCTGAAAGGGATCGTTAAGGCAAAACTGAATATTCTCATCTCTGGTGGAACCGGAACTGGAAAAACAACTTTTTTAAACGTCCTTTCTCGATTCATTCCTTCAAATGAAAGGATTATCACGATCGAGGATTCTGCAGAACTTCAGCTTAAACAGGAACACGTAGTTCGTTTAGAAACAAGACCTCCAAACATAGAAGGTAAAGGAGAGGTGACTCAGCGAGACTTAGTAAGAAACAGTTTAAGAATGCGGCCTGATCGCATTATTGTCGGAGAAGTAAGGGGAGGAGAGGTACTGGATATGCTTCAGGCAATGAATACAGGGCATGATGGATCTCTCTCGACCGTTCATGCCAATTCCCCGCGAGATGCTTTAATGAGGTTGGAGACCCTTGTGGCATTGACAGGGTTAAATATTCCCAGTGGGTTTATAAGAAAGTATATCAGTTCAGCATTAAATATCATCATTCATCTTGCTCGTTTGGTCGATGGCAGCAGAAAGGTCGTTAGCTTTCAAGAGATTACCGGAATGGAAGGCGAGATTATCACCATGCAAGAAATATTTTCTTTTGAACAGACGGGTATCGATGAGAATGGTAAGGTGAAAGGGAGATTTCGAGCTAAGGGGATAAAACCGAGATTCGTTGAGAGATTCAAAGCACTCAATATTACAGTTCAACCAGATCTTTTTGATTCAAGAAAGGCTTACGAAATTTAATTTATCCTTAAGATCCCCTGCCCTCACTCTCAACTTGAGGGAATGAAATTGAAGGGGTAGGAGCAATTGACCTATGGAAATATTGATTGGAATAGGATTATTTATTGTCATTTTGTTCTCGATAGAGCTGGGGTTTTTTGCTCTAAAAAATACATGGAATCCTGAAAGAAAATTAATTCGTAAGAGACTCAATTCGCTTTCATACTCGGGAGATGGAAATGAGGCCATAGACATAAGGCGGAAAAAGGTATTAAGCGAAGTTCCCTGGCTAAACCGGATACTCTCAAGCTTTCGCTCGACAGAAAAGATGCATCGCCTTTTAGAACAATCGGGCGCCCAATATCCTCTTGGTTTCTTTCTATTACTTTCATTATTATTTGCTGTTATTGGATTTTTGGTTTTTTCACTTGCCACATCAAACTATTTGAAATTATTGCCAGGGGCAGTCTTTTTTGGAACAATGCCATTTCTCTATATTTATCTCAAGAAGGGAAAAAGAATGCAAAAGTTCCAGCGACAATTACCCGATGCTCTCGACCTGGTTGCCAGGTCTTTGAAGGCGGGGCATGCCTTTTCGGGTGGGTTAAAGATGGTTGCCGAAGAATTTGATAACCCTGTAGGTGTCGAATTTGATAAGACCATGAATGAGATTAATTTGGGGGTGGAAGTGACAGAGTTATTGAAAAACCTTTCAAATCGGGTCGATTGCCTTGACCTGAATTTTTTTATTATCTCGGTCATCATTCAGAGAGAAACCGGAGGGAATCTGGCCGAGATTTTAGAAAATATCGCCCGCCTCATTCGAGAGAGGTTTAAACTTCACGGCCGTATCCGGGTCCTAGCCGCCGAGGGAAAACTCTCAGCCATGATCCTGATAGCCCTCCCATTTTTTGTTGCCTTTGTCATCTCTATATTAAATCCAAAATATATCGGAACTTTAATTACAGATCCCATCGGACATATACTTATCGCTGTCGCCATTATCATGATGACCTTAGGGATTCTTATAATGATAAGAATGATTAAGATCAAGGTATAGGAGGTTAAATGTTTGGTATAGAAATTTTGATATTCATTTTGATTTTTACCACGATGTTGCTATTTATTTTTGGGATATACTCGTATATCGGCTATAGAAAGGGACGCTGTGAATTGCGCAAAAGAATAAAAGAAATGGAAGAAGGAATACGGTCAGAACAGAAATTGGATATTTTATATATCATTAGAAATCATTTACTGAATACTGTCAGATCATTGGGCTATCTTGTGAAGCCGAAAAGTGAAGGTGAACTTTCTCCCCTACGGAAGACGTTTTTGAAAGCAGGATATCGGCGAGAAAATGCAATCATCATCTTTTTTGGCGTTAAAACCTCCCTGGCCATTATGTTTCCCTTACTCTTTTTTCTGATAAAATTATTGATTCGAATGGCAATTCCATCTTTTTATTTTTTTCTCATCCCCGTCATATTAATTATGGTCGGTTTCTATTTGCCTAATTTCTGGCTTCAGATGAAGATTGCTAGAAGAAAAGAGAAGATACAAGAGGGTCTACCCGATGCCCTGGATTTGATGGTGGTTTGTGTTGAAGCCGGCACAGGACTGGATGCAGCAATCAACCGAGTTGGAGAAGAAATGAAATTGAGCAACAAGGTATTGAGTGAAGAATTTAGGCAAATGGGCATGGAATTGAGGGCAGGGAAAGACCGCCGTGATGCTTTAAAAAATTTAGCCCTGAGGGCTGACTTAGAAGATATAAGCAGTCTGGTAACTTTGTTGGTACAGACAGAGAAGTTTGGTACCAGCCTTTCCCAGGCCTTAAGGATTCATTCAGATTCCATGAGAACGAAGAGATATCAAAGGGCAGAAGAGATAGCTGCTAAACTGCCTGTTAAGTTGGTATTTCCTTTAATCCTCTTTATCTTCCCCGCTCTTTTTGTAACGATTTTGGGGCCAGCAGTCATTAAGATATTTAGGGCATTGCTTCCCACGTTGCCGGCCCGTTAAAATGGCGAGCAATGAATATGAATGATAAAAGTAAAATCAAGATGATGATTTATCTGAGCCTGGCATGTATTTTTTTTCTCATTTTCATCATAGGTTGTTCTACGATGAAAAATGGTTTAGCCTTCAAAGGGTCGAAGATAGCCCAATTTTTTTCAAAGGCGCGACCCTGTCGAGGCAATCCTGATTCACACTACCTTCTCGCATGCTATTACCAAGAAAGGGGAAGACATAAAGAAGCGATAGAGGAGTTTAAGAAGGTTTTGTTAATTGATCCCAATTATGTGAAAGCCCTTAATGGCCTTGGAGTTTCATACGATTTTTTGCGAGATTTCCCCAAGGCAATCAAATCTTATGAAAAGGCATTGCAGGTAAATCTAAATTTAGACTATGTGCAAAACAATCTGGGATATTCCTATTTGATCCAAGGAAATCTTGATGAGGCTATTAATGCCTTTAGGAGAGCCATCGCTTTGAATGATCAGGATAAAAGGTTTCACAACAACTTGGGATTAGCTTATGCAGAGAAGGGCGAGTTTGACTTAGCCTTGGCTGAATTTAAAATGGGCGGTGAAGAGGCTAAGGCCCATTATAATATAGCTCAGCTTTATTCAAAGAAAGGCTTATATAATGAGGCTGAGACTCATTACATAAAAGCTTTAAACCTTAATCTTTCCTTTACTGTTATACAGACTGGTTTGGAAGCAGCGAGGACTTTGGCTAGGATTTTCGTACCAATTACAATAAGGCCAGAAATAAAAGTATCTAAAATCCCAGATCAACTAATTATTGAAAAATCAGAAGCAGAAAATCCGATCAATGAAACAGAATCAAAAGATTTTTGGGCCCTTGATCAATTAGCTATTCAGGGAGTCAATATCACCTCTGGTCAAACAATGGTGACAGAGCAGATCAATCCTCTTAAAGATGTAGGAATTGAAATCTCGAATGGCAACGGGGTTAATCGAATGGCAAGAAGAGTTGGCTATCGCTTAAAAGAAAAGGGACTTCATGTAATAAGGCTTACCAACGCCAATCATTTTAACTATGCCGAAACAAAAATATTTTACCAGAAAGAATACCAGGAAGCGGCCGAATATGTGGCCGGATATTTACCAACCTTCCAAGGTATGGAGGAAATAAAGAAATTTGATCGACCAACCATTAAGATTAAAGTCCTGCTTGGAAAAGATTTAATTTCATACAATAAGTCATTGGAAAAGGATCCGCAATCATGAGATCTCTTGTTTTCTGTGTGATCCTATATGTTCTAATTTTAATACTGATGATAGGCTTATGGGGATGTGCCAGCCGGAATAATCAACAGAATGCATTTAACGAATATCGAAAGTTAATGGAAAGGCAAAAAACTGCGCTTATCAAAGAGGATGAAGAGGTCTCCAAAAAAATTCCTGAGATGACCACAGAAGGATATGAAAGGCTAGGGGATTTTTACCTCCAAAAGGGTGACATAGAAATGACATTCATACAGTATGAAAAGGCTCTTCGTTTAGATCCCAAACAGGCCAATATCCGTTACAAAATGGGGCGCCTCTTTTTAGAAAAGGGACTTTATGAAGAGGCAAGGAAGGAGTTTGAAGAGATTCTGAAAACCCACCCTGATCACGCTCTGGCTTATGAAGGAAAAGGACGGGTATATTTTAATACGGGTGAGTTTGATGAGGCGAAAAAAAATTTTCTAAATGCTATAAAACATAATGCTAAATTATGGCAAGCACATAATTTCCTGGGGATAATTTATGACCATGAGAGGCAGTATGACGCAGCCATAGCTCAATATAAAATAGCCATTTTTATTAATCCAAACGCCCCCATGTTGTTTAATAACCTTGGAATCTCTCTCTATTCTAAAGGAGAGTATGAGAAAGCCATTAAGGCTTTTAATGAAGGGATAAGAATCGATACCTCTAATAATAAGATTTATAACAATTTAGGCCTAACTTTATATAAATTGGGAAGATATGAGGAAGCTTTCAAGGCATTTAAAAAAGGGGACGATGAGGCAACGGCTTACTACAATTTAGGATGCCTTTATATGACGGAAGGGAAATATAAGGAAGCGAGCGAAGCCTTTGAGAAAGCCATTGAAATGAAACCTGGGTTTTATATTAAGGCCTATGAAAGCTTGAAGAAAGCAAGGGCAGCCATGCATATTCAATCACAATAAATCATCTTATACCTCACATTCCTTTTTCCCACCTAATGAAATTTCGCTCAAAATTTAATTCGTTCTGCAAATATTGACAAATTATTTTTAATTCATTAACTTACAATAAACTCAAAATGTTTAAAAAAATATCTATTCCTTCCTCATTCTCTTTCCATAGAAAGGGAAAAATCTACTTACTTATCAAAGATGAATATAGGGATGCCCTTCTGCAAGAGAGGGTTGAAGATTTAGAAAACTTTCTGAAACGACATCATCAAGGCATTCGTTATTTAAATGGTAGGACTGCCCATCCCTCTATTCCGATTAAGAGCGGAGAAAGGATTATCCTTCGCCAATATTCGCACGGAGGCTTACTACGCGCTTTCACTCGGAACCTCTATCTCTTTGGCTCAAGATCTTTTCAAGAACTATCTTTAACTGAGAAGATTCGCTCGAGTGGCATCCCGACGATTCAACCCATCTGTGCCATCCATCAACTCTTCGTCTTCCCACTTTATCATGCCTATCTCCTCTCATTAGAAATCACTCATGCTGTAAATCTGATTCAATATTTAAAGGGAATGGGCTCACATCCTTCAAGGGAAACCCTTCTGCTTAAGCGAAAAACCATCCGATCTGCTGCCCTTCTTCTTCAAAAATTCCATCGAGAAGGGTTCTTTCATGGAGACCTCCAACTCAAAAACATTCTGGTGTCAGGAGATCAAGTCCTCCTTATCGACTTTGATCGTTCCTATCGAAAACCTATCCTCTCTATCCGTGAGAAGATGAAAAACTTACTCCGCCTCAACCGTTCTGCGGAGAAATGGAGAGGCCTCGGGCTTCCAATTACACGAACCGACTGTTGGCGTTTCTTTTCGACTTATGCAGAAGGAGATCAAAAGATTAAGGAAACCATGAAAAAGGCTCTTCGGACTTATCCACTTCGCTCCTTTTTCTATCGATTTGGCTGGGCGCTCGAAGAATTAGTTAAGAGTTTGGAATTCGGAGTTCAGAGCAAAAAATCTAAAATAAATACTCCTAACTCCTAATTTGTTTGGGAAATAAAAGTCTTAGGTCCAACGGTTAGGGTAAAGAAGCCAGTTTCGTCAATGCCTGCGGTAGGCAGGGGTTACGTCAATCGTCTTAAAATCTTTATCCTCACCCTTTCACATTCGTCCATACGGGTTTCCTAACCTTAACCCAAACCGAAACGCATTTCTGGTTTGGGGATGACGTATCCGTCATTAAAGATTTCTTAAGAACTCCCGGAGGGGTTGGGTGAGTAGATGGGTGTAAAAAATAAAGAAGTGATCAGCTCCTTGAATAATGGCTAAGGATTTTGGCTCCTCCAGGTGTTGGTACCATTCCTCCAGAACAGATGCAGGGCACCATGGATCTTCACTTCCTGCGATAAGAAGTTTTTTCTTTTTACATTCATTCAAAAATCCAAAATCGTAAATCCTAAGGGGTGGGGCAATGGCCACCATTCCTTTAACCCTTTCATCCTTTGCGGCCACAGGAAGACCGGTCCAAGCTCCGAAGGAATATCCTAATAGAATTAGTGGAAAGTTTGAATCTCGGAGCCCTGAACTGAGGTAGTCGATAGCCGCCTCTACATCCTCCATCTCTCCTATCCCTTCACTATAAGAACCTCCGCTTTCACCCACGCCCCTGAAGTTGAATCGAAGGGTGGAGAACCCTTCTTGAGATGCGGCCTCAACAGCGGTGGCGATGACAGAGTTATACATATCTCCACCAAATTGTGGATGAGGATGGCAGAAGATCACTCCCCCTTTAAAAGAGAAGGCCTCTTGTATATTCATGAGGCCCTCCAATTGAATTCTGTTGCATGGAATAAAGACTTTTCCCTCCACTATCCTACCGCCTAAGTATGACCTTACGTTCAATAAAATCTCTGAGAGAGATCCACTCTTCATCTCCTCCTTTTTTACCTTACTCCTGTTTTTTCATCTTTCCTTTTTCCGTCTCTGAAGATTCGAGCTTGGCATCGATCTTCTCTTTTACCCATTCTAAGATATTTCTTAAAATCTCTAAAAACCTAACTTCAAAACGTGTAACGTCCTCACGTTCAATCCGTTCATTGAGCGATTCTAGCCAGGCATCCACCTTTGCTTTCAATTGTTTCAGAAGCGAAATTTCATAAGTGTCTTTTTCTCCTTTTCCACCTTCCCTCTCCGATGCCTGGACGAGTATTCCCCAGTTCTCCTCTCTGTTTGCTTCTCTAAGTATGCCCTTTTTAGAAACCTCAAGAGGTAGAGAAATCCATGCAATCATAATGAGAAAAAGGGATATGGAAATAAAGATCCTCTTTTTCACGAACCTTTCCTAAATAATAAGATAGTATAATTTTGGTGGTGGGCGATGCGGGAGTTGAACCCACGGCCTTTGGTTCCGGAGACCAACGCTCTATCCAACTGAGCTAATCGCCCAAATTAATAATTTCCAATACTTACAACTTTTCTATTTCTATCCGGATTTGCTTGCGTTGTAAAAATTGATGTGACTCGATCCAGGATTTCGACCGCTTTTCTCTTATGTTCCGGTGTCGGATGGGAATATCTCATGGTCATCTTGATGTCTTTGTGTCCCATCAATTCTTGAATTGTTCGGATATCAATCCCTGCCATTCCCAAACGTGTCCCAAAAGTATGACGGCAGTCATGGAAACGGAAATTTTCTATCCCTGCCTTCTTTAGAGCCGTCCACCATCCGGTTTTAATGTCTCCATATGGTTTACCATTATCCGAAAAGACATATTCGCTTTTAGTTACTTTTTTACTACTTTCAAGGGTAACTGTCAATCTATGATTCATGGGAACCTTCAGAATCTCTCCGTTCTTCGTTCCTTCAACAATAATAACTTTTTTTTTGAAATCCACATTTGACAATTTAAGATTGAGGATCTCCCCTTTTCGCATTCCCGTATTTAAGGCCGTTATGATGATCGGTTCAAGATGTTTCTCTTTGGGAGATGTCCTCACCGTCTCCAATAATTTGGCCTCTTCTTCCTCGGTGAGTATACGCTCCTTTTCTTTGGGTTCCTTCAAGAACTTCACTTCTCTAACCGGATTGATCTGAGCCTTCTTCCATTTAATCGCCATATTGAATATATGCCTCAGGCAACCCAACTCCCGATTGATGGTTGCTGGTTCTGCTTTTTCATCCTTTCGGATGAGTTTGTATTTTTCAACTAAGAAAGAGCTAATCTCAGAAAGCATCTTCCCGTTAAAAACCCTCGAAAGATGTTTCAAGGAGCATTCATCTCGAATAAAAGACTTCGGTTTCTTATTCCCTTTGGAATATTCAAGATATTGCTCCTTGAACTTCTCAAAGGGAGTATTGACCTTTTTAGGTTTCCATTCTCCTCCGATAACCTCTGACCTCCGAATGTCCAGCTTTTCCTCTGCAACGCTCTTGCTTACCTTTCCCACTCTCTCAGTATAACGCTTCCCTTCATAATAGAAATCGATATACCAGCTCTTACCTCTAAGATAGACTCCCACTCTTTATCACCTCCTTTCCTCAGATGGTTTTATTCGCATCACTTCAAGTTTTTTTCTAAAGGAAAGAGACCTTAATTTCCTTCTTTCTCTCATCCTCTGTTGATTAAAGGCTTTCCAGAATTCTTTGTAGTCTTTTATCCAAAGGAGTCTCTTCATCAGCAAACCTCTCTATAATTTTTTTTAGCTTTCCCATATCTGCCAATTCTAACAGATCAGGAATTACCATCTTATCTTTTAACCGGAAAGCCATGAGAAGTGAAGCGATCAGATATTCTACGGTTAGAACCTTTGTAGGAATATTTCTTACTCTAATCCTTTTTGCCTTTCTAACTGCCTCATTGATAAATGGATGGAGTGAACCAGGTAGAAAATGGACGGGTATATCGTCAATGATCACATGAGTTCCCCTAATTTTAAAACCTGCTTTTTTGATATAGGTGCGAAAAATATAAAAATCCTGGTCTGACTCTACAAATACAAAAATATCAAGATCAAGGGTTTTGACAGGTTCAAGATAATAAGCCACAGCATGGGCACCACCAATGGCATAATCTTCAATGACCTCTATCTCTCTTAGTCTATTCAACCTCTTGATAACTTTTTCTTCCATCCCCTTTTTAACTCCTTAATGTTGGATCATGATTTACTCTTTTCCTCACAATTCTAAATTCATAACCAAAATAATCCAATAGCTTCTTAACCCTTCCCCACTTAAGATTAGAGCCATCTTTCAAAGACCTATAAAGGCTTGCATGGTCAATACCGAGATCACGAGCTACTTTTGTTAGTCCTTCTTTCTTAACCAGTCCTCTCAAGATCGCTTCAATGGATTGTTCTTTGGCAGACATAGTGATATATGTATCACAGTTTAATTTTCAGTGTCAAGTTATTTTTATCAATGGAGATCAGATCATCTCTCATTTCTTCCAAGGTCTCCCCAGGTGCCATTTGAATCCATTGGTCAATCTCTTCTTTTAAGAAAATTAAAGCATTGGTTGATGCCTTAGGCGAAGATGGATGTAAACCTGAAAGAGCTTTTAAAATATTATCGGGAAGAATAGGAATAAGATATGATCGGATCAGAGACCTTTATTACGATACTAAAAGAAGCTTGATAAATGAACCATTCACAGTTATACCAAAAAATATCAATGAAGGTGATCCTGTCTTATATGAATTTCTTTTTATAAAACCAGGTGTAAGAATCGGGTCTGAGGAAGCAAAGATTATAAAGGCACAAATGGGATAGTATCGGGGAGGTTATAAAAATACATGAAAACTTATATATTCAAAATCTTTATTGAGGAAGACCCAAAAGATGACCGTATGGCCTACCATGCGTATTGTCCTGCACTTAAAGGTTGTCACACCTGGGGATATTCGTATGAGGAGGCATTGAAAAATATTAGAGAGGCAGTAGACCTCTATATAGAAGACCTTAAGGAAAATGGAGAACCCATACCAGAAGAAAATGCTTTAGAAATTCTTCCTGAAACTGCAATAAGTGTCTGGGCATGATCCTTCCCAAGAATGTTACTGCCAATGGATTTAAACACGCAATAGAAAGAGATGGATTTAAACAGACTAAGAAGAAAGGAGGGCACCTTGTTTTCAGACATCCAGATAAACGAAGAGTCATCCTTTCATTCTACAGACCCAGCGATACCTTCCTGCCAAAAACCTTAAAGTCAATGATTCAAGATGCCGGTTGGAAGGAGATAGATTTGAAACGGTTAGGTTTTATATAGTATGACCTTTTGTCTGTCAAACCGGATCAATCCCAAAAAAAGTGTTGTGAAAATTGATGGGACTCCAGAGTGAAAATGGGTGATTTTCTGTGATATGCAGTGATATTTTAAATTCACATATTTCTCAATGATATTAACTAATTACCTTTAATTTCAAACAAATAGAGCGTTGGCTCTAATCGACTCCGGAGAACAACGCTCTATCCAACTGAGCTAATCGCCCAAATTAGTTATTTTTTACCATAATTTCTCAGAACTTGTCAATCTTTCTGTTTTTGGCCAAGTTGACAAAATGGGCTCTATTTTAATAATTTAAAAACATCCCTTCAATCCCAGTGAAATGGAGGAGATCATTTAAGATGGAAAGAGAGGTGATCTTATGAAACTTTACCTTATTCAGCATGGAGAGGCAAAATCTGAGGCAGAAGACCCGGAACGGTCCTTGACAGCGCAAGGAGAAGATGAAGTGATGAGAATTTCTAAAGCTTCAACCCGCTTAAACATCCATCCTGCGGTAATCTACCATAGTGGAAAAATGCGGGCAGAACAGACTGCAAAGATCATTGCCGAGGCTCTAAAGATCTCTGATGCTCTTCAGGCTATACAGGGTCTCAACCCAAACGATGATGTCCGTCCTTGGGTAGAACGAGTTTCTAAAGAAACGAAGGACCTCATGATTGTTGGTCATCTCCCCTTTCTTGAGAAATTGGCTGCCCTCCTGCTCTGTGGCGATGAAAATGCTCGATTGGTCCTATTTCGTTATGGAGCCATCGTCCGTCTGGATCAGAAAGAGGATAGGGGATGGGCAGTGCGCTGGATTCTTACGTCAGAGATGGTTTAAAGAAGGATAAGGTTTATAGGTAACGATTTTTCTTGCTATTTCTCTGAGAATAGGATATAAAGGACTTTAAATAAGTTGCAAAGATTCCTATCTTAGTTCGTGAGAGTAAAACCCACAAAGAACTCTAAATAACTTCTTTGCGGGTTTTTATAATCCTTTTTTCATTTGCCTGCCAAAACAAGGATGCCCTCAGTGGAAAGAAATTTAAGAAATAAGAAAAGAGGTTTGAAGGAATGGATTCCAGAAAGATATTTCCTATCTGAGGCTCAACAGGGGGAAGATGAGGAGATCTTGACCCTATCCGATGAATTAGATGTAGATGTGATCAGTGAATTTCCAGGGTTGCAATTAGAGAAGGAAACTCCATCATTAGAGGAGGAAACCTTAGAAAACGAACCAGAGACACTTCCAAGAGCGACGGATCCTGTTCAGATCTATTTAAAGGAGATGAGATCATTCCCTCTGCTGACCCGGGAAGGGGAGGTAGAGATTGCCAAGAGGATCGAAATTGGACATCAAGAGGTATTAAGTGCAGTCCTCAATTGCCCCATTGCTATCAAGGAGGTCATCCATCTTGGAGAGGCTCTCCGTGCCGGAAGGATTAAAATCGGAGAGGTTACCAATGAAATCGACGACGAGGAAATGAGTCTTAAAGAAGAAGAGGCTCAGAGGAAGAGGGTTCTAAACCTGATCAATAAAATCCATAAAAGAAGCGAAAATATTAGACTCCTCCAGAAGAGATTGAAGGGCAGTAAAAAGGGATCTTTTAAAAAGACTCAGGCTCAGATATGGAAGAAACAGGCCGAGATATTTAATGCCTTTAAAGAGATCCATTTAAGGGAAAAACAGATCGAAAGAATCGTCCAGAAGCTGAGGCAGTGGGACATTCGTATGGAAATGGCTCAAAGGGAATTAAAAAAATATAAGGAAGATTTAGGGGTCTCCGTTCAAACAAAGACAAAGTCTTTGAGGATGAAGAAGGAGAAATTAAAAAGAAAGAATTCCCTTTCCTGTGCTAAAAGAACCATCAAATTAGACGATTTAAAAGAGATGGGCAGAATCGTCAGGAATGTCAGGCGAGCGGTTAGCAGAATGGAAGTTGAGTGTGGCCTCTCCCAGGAACAACTCAAAAAGGCTTTATCGGCTATTAAGGCAGGGGAAGCCAAGGCCATGGAAGCAAAGGGGGAGTTGGTAAAGGCCAATCTAAGATTGGTCATCTCCATTGCCAAGAGATTTCTGCATCGTGGGCTTCCGTTTTTAGATTTAATCCAAGAGGGCAACATTGGGTTAATGAAGGCAGTGGACAGGTTTGAATACCAAAGAGGCTATAAATTCGGAACGTATGCGACGTGGTGGGTCCGTCAGGCCATTACACGGGCCATCGCTGATCAAGCCCGGACCATTCGCATCCCGGTCCATATGATCGAGTTTATTAACAAACTGAATCGGGTCTGTCGTATCTTGGTTCAGCAGAATGGTAGAGAACCTACTCAGGAGGAGATCGCCGAAAAAATGGGGGTCTCTGTGGATCATGTTCAGAAGGTTTTAAAGATCGGCAAAAAACCTATTTCACTTGGAACCCCTATTGGCGAGGAAGAGGATAGTCATTTGGAAGACTTCATTGAGGATAAAAAGAGCATTTCCCCCCAGGATGCAGCAATTCGTTCCAATCTGGTAAAACAGACCCAAAAGGTTCTCTCCACACTGAATAAAAGGGAGGAGAAGATCCTGAGAATGCGGTTCGGAATCGGGGAGAAACATGACCATACACTTGAAGAGGTAGGACAGGACTTCCATGTAACCAGGGAGCGGATCCGTCAGATTGAAGAAAAGGCCTTAAGTAAATTAAAACATTCCAGCAGGGCCAATAAATTAAGAGGTTTCGTGGAATACTAATACAAACGCATTATATATTTTGATATTACCCTCACCCCCACCCTCCCCTCTTGAGGGGTAGGTGGGGGGCATAATGATTTAATGCGTTTGCATTAATACAAACAAAAATAGATTGTTCATGAAATTTTATGTAGGGAATACATCGTTATAAACAGATATACCGGCAAACCCTGAAGGGAAGGAAATTTTGGGTCGAATGGGCCAAAAACCTTCTATATGGGTTCTAAAACGATAGTTATTTTACCGTCAGCAAGGACTTGTGGAGAAGCCTTCATCTTCATCCCCACCTGAATCTTCTTCAGATCGACCTTCGGTATCCAGCCCATTATCCCTAAGCCTCCCTCCACCTCTAAAATCCCGATGGGACAGGGTTCAAATCGAATGTTTGAAAAAGGCATGAGGGGTTGGGGGAGGCCGAAATGTTTTGGAGGGACATGAATCCTGGTAAAGGTCCGTAGCTTTCCTTCGCCTCCAATCGGTACCCACTCCATTTGACTTTCCATACAATCTGAACAATCCGCTCGAGGTGGATAATATTTCTTCCCACATTTCTTGCACATGGTGGCCATGATCTTTCCTGCTGCTAATTCATCAGAAAATCGAGCGACCTTTGTCTGTTTGATGCCGAGAGAAAAATTTTTAAAATCCATTCTACTCCCTCCTGAAGATATGAACCAATGCAATCTGTCCAGAACCTCCCACATTGTGAGTAAGGCCGATTTCTGGATTCTTTACCTGTCTTTCGCCTGCCTCTCCCCTCAACTGCTTTGTGATCTCAGCGGCCATTGAAATACCTGTGGCCCCAAGGGGGTGACCTTTTGCCTTCAATCCCCCATCCATATTGACGGGGATTCTTCCATCGACATAGGTCTCTTTCGCCTCGATCAGCTTACCTCCCTCCCCTTTCTCACAAAAACCGAGGTCCTCATAGGCAACGATCTCTGCAATGGTGAAACAGTCGTGCACCGTGGCGATATCAATATCCGAAGGTCCTATCCCTGCCATTTTGTAAGCCATCTTGGCTGCCTCACGAGTGGCTAAGAGAGAGGTTAATGATCTTCTCTCACCAAGTCTCATCGTATCAGTAGCAAGACCGAGTCCGACAATCCAGACCGGCTTTTTCGAGATCGCCTTCGCCCTTTCTTCAGAGGCAAGCAGCACTGCTGCTGCCCCGTCCGTAATCAGACTGCAATCATAAAGTTTTAAAGGGTAAGCCACTGTAAAGGAAGTCAGAGCCTTATCCAGGGTGATCTCCTTCTGCATATGAGCAAATGGATTGAGATTCCCATAGTAATGATTCTTGACCGCTACCATGGCCATCTGTTCTTCTGAGGTCCCGAACTGAGCCATGTGGGCGTTTGCAATCATCGCATAATAACCTGGAAAGGTTGTCCCAAAGGGATATTCCCAGATGGCATCCCCTGCCCTCCCCATGATTTCAGTAGCCATGCTGGTAGTGACCTCTGTCATCTTCTCACAACCGACAACCAGAACGACATCCGCCAAGCCAGAGGCGATATTCATCCATCCCGTCCTTAAAGCAACACTCCCTGTGGCACAAGCCCCCTCCACACGAAAGTTAGGTTTGGGATGAAAACCGATGTAGTCATGGACCTGAGCAGAGGGCTGAACGTTAAAGGCAAATTCATCTCCTGCAACACCCGTCACCATGCTGTCTACCTCTTTTAGGGCGAGGCCTGCATCATCGAGACAGGCCTTGACTGCTTCAAAGGTCAATTCCCGAAGCGAGGCATCTGATCTCACTCCGAACTTACCATGACCGATCCCGACTACTCCCACTCTTCTC
>Ga0194110_10001364_pt1 | contig 31223 bp, 29 predicted proteins | sample TA2Kig1200mmetaG_FD_146192 | JGI IMG/M metagenome (GOLD analysis project Ga0194110, IMG submission 146192) | Freshwater microbial communities from Lake Tanganyika, Tanzania - TA2015032 Kigoma Deep Cast 1200m | ecosystem: Environmental > Aquatic > Freshwater > Lake | place: Tanzania: Lake...
TTATAGAGCGGGAAGCGCCGGGCCTGGCTGAGGCCATGCGGGCCAGGGGCCTGCAGATCACGCCTCACGCCATTCTCTCCCGCGCCGTAGCCGGCATCCGGGGCCATACCCTCATCGTCAACCTGCCAGGCAGCCCTAAAGCGGTGTGCGAGGATCTGGAGGCCATTTTGCCGGCCCTGCCGCACGGGATCGAGCTGCTCCAGGGAGGCAAAGGGGAGCACGAGTATCGAGGCGACGATAGTTGAGTTGCCGTTTGCACGGACACAAACACCCCACGCTGGGAACGTGGGGTGTTGCTTTTCCACAGGGTAGGGGCAATCCCTTGTGGTTGCCCAAAGTGTGGTCGCCCAGGATGCGGTTGACGCACAGGGGGCAAGGGCAAGCCCTGCCCCTACCGATGGTGGAATGGATGTAGGGGCAACCCTCGCGGTTGCCCTTTTGGGTAAGGGCAAGCCTTACCCCCTACGTGATGGGGGTACCTGGAAGATCAGGTGTATCTGACCACCTCGAAGCGGTAGAGCTCTATCGGTTCGTCGGGCCAGATGCCGGCTTTGCGGCGGGCGATGTCCACCTGGTACTCCACCGTGTCCACCCCCTCCAGGTCTGGCAGGAGGAGACCCTTTCGCCAGTCCCTGGCGCTTTGCACGATGACCCCGTAGCGCCTGGGGTCGAGCTCCTCCAGGCTCTCCACCGGCTCAGGCTCGCTGAGGACATCCACTTTGATGTCCAGGTCGGCCAGTTCTTCTGGCATGATGGGCGGGAAGCGGGGGTCGCGGGTGGCGGCGGAGATGGCGTTCTCGATCACCTCCTGGGCCACGTTGGCCTGAGTCGGCTCAATGGTGCCGATGCAACCCCGCAGCATCCCGTGCTTGTGGATGGAGACGAAGGTTCCGGCCCGCTTCTCCATCTCTGGCGTCAGCTCTTTTGGTGGCTGGATGATCTTCCCGTGGCGCACGTAGTTCTCGATGGTCTCTTTGGCTAGTTTGACGAGGGGATGTGAGATTGACATGATCATTCTCCTCCCTTATTATACACCCCTTGCCCCAAGTTGCAAACCGCGCCAGGCGCTACGCTCCCAGCACCTGCCGGGCGATGACCAGCCGCTGAATCTCGCTGGTGCCTTCGCCGATGGTGCACAGCCGCTGGTCGCGGTACACGCGCTCCACCTCGTATTCCCGCATGTACCCGTACCCGCCGTGGATCTGCAGGGCCTTGTAGCAGGCTCTCTCCGCCGCTTCGGAGGCGTATAGTTTGGCCATGGCCGCCTCCCTGGTGAAGCGCACGCCCTTGTCCTTGAGCCACGCCGCGCGGTAGACCAGCAGCCGGGCGGCGTCAATCTCGGTGGCCATGTCGGCCAGCATCCACTGGATGGCCTGGAAGTTGCAGATGGGCTGACCGAACTGCACCCGCTCCTTGGAGTAAGCGACGGCCTTCTCGAAGGCGGCCTGGGCCAATCCCACTGCCATTGCTCCGATAGCGATGCGCCCCCCATCGAGGGTGATCAGGAACTGTTTGAAACCCTCCCCCTCTTTGCCCAGGAGGTTCTCTTGGGGAACCCGGCAGTCCTCGAAGAAAAGCTCGGAGGTGATGGAGCCCTTGAGGCCCATCTTCTCCTCGTCGCGCCCAGGCCGGAAGCCCGGCGTGCCCTTCTCTACGATGAAATTGCTGATGCCTCGCGTGCCCTTTTCCGGGTCGGTGACGGCAGTTACGATCACCACGTCGGCGATGGAACCGTTGGTGATGAACATCTTTTGGCCGTTGATGACCCACTCGTCGTTATCCAGCACGGCTCGGGTCTTGGTCGCTCCGGCGTCGGAGCCTGCTTCCGGCTCCGTCAGGCCGAAAGCGCCCAGCTTTTCACCCATCGCCAGAGGGACGAGGTACTTGCGTTTCTGTTCCTCAGTGCCGAACAGGTAGATAGGTTCGGAGGCCAGGGAAGTGTGGGCGTCCAGGGTGATGGCAGTGGAGCCGCACGCTCTGGCGATTTCCTCCAGGGCGATGGCGAAGCTGACGTTGTCAGCTCCAGCCCCCCCGTATTCCTCGGGGATGGGAAGGCCCAATAAGCCCAGACGGGCCATCTTGCGGATGGTCTCCCAGGGAAACTCCCCCGTCTCGTCTGTCTCCTGAGCGATGGGCACGATCTCCCTTGCGGCGAAATCCCGCACCATCTTGCGGATCATCTGCTGCTCTTCGGTGAGCTCGAAGTTCATCGTTGATTCTTCCTCCTTGGTCGGATGGTCAATTGGTCGGATGGTCCTTGGTCATTGGTCGTTGGTCATTTCGATGATGATCTTGTCGTCAATCGGTCTCATCTCCTCGTCCAGCACTGGCAGGCGGGCCATGGTGGCGAGGAGGTAGAGCCCGGCCTCGATCCGGTATTCGCCGGGAGGTGCCTCGTAGGACAGGCGCACCGAGTGGACATCTTCGATGATCTCACCCTCCTTCCACTGGCTGGTGGGATAGGTGCCGTGGACAGGCCCGATGTCCTCCTGTCCCCAGATGCGCTGCTCTTCATCGAGGATGTGAACGAAAACGGTGTAGTCCTCGTCCATCCTCCTCAAGCACTGCCAGGTGAGGGAGAGCTGCAGGGTCTCGCCGGGGCGAAGCTGCCGGCGGTCGAGGTCGTATCCCAGGAGCAGGATTCGGTTGTCGAAGTTGATCGCCGGGCCGTCAGCCAGGGGAACACTCTGCACCTGGATGGGCCGCAAGGGGCACCACTCGCTCAGGGAAGCCAGCCAACGGCTCCTGACCGGCAGCATCTCGCCCGAATCGGGAAGGCTTAGCCCCACCCGCAAACCGACCTCCCCCACCGTCGAAGGCATGATCAGGTCGTGGCTGGTCTGTACGATCTGGCCCACTCCCCAGCGCGAAGTCGGATACTCGCCGAAGAGAGGAGGGGCGTCCTCCTGCCAGAACACCTTACCGTCCTCATCAAGCAGTTGCAAGGCGATGTCATAGTCCACTTTGCCTTCGCGCAGCCTCTGCCAGTAGAGGGTCAGGGGTGCCTGTCCGTCGGGGCGGCCGAGACTGGGCCGATCGTAGCCCAACAGAATCAGCTCACCAGCGAAGCTGGCTCGCAGGGGGTAGGGGATGGTCAAATCCTCCGGGGATTGCCAGCCTTCTCCCTCCAGGATGTGAACCCGACCGATCTGAGCATCCCAAACGCTATCCTGGCTGAAGGGGGGGAAAAGACCCACTTCCAGTTTGTACGGGCCAGGTGGCAGAGCCCTGGTAATAGCCAGTTCGTGGAAGTCGGGGATTATCTCCCCAGGCCGCCAGGCGACGGTTGGGTAGTAGCCGTTTACGGGATGACGTCCCTCTTCTTCGAGCCAGACGTGGCCACTCTCGCCCACCAGGCGCAGGCGCACGTGATAGTTCGTGTCTATTCTGTCCACAGCCTGCCAGAACAGGGTCAGGCGCAGATGGCCCGGTGGCTCGATGGTCAAAGAATCGGCCTCGTAGCCCAGAAGTCGAATGTTCCGGCCAAAGGAGCAGGGGAGCGAGGGAGCAGGGGAGCAGGGCAGCAAAGTCTGTGCATCCTGCATCTTGCCTCTTGCATCCGTGAGCGGCGTCGTACCCACTTCGACCAGGGGACCCAACGAGCGCAAATGGAACCGCCCCTCCAGACCCGGCAGGTAGCGGGTCAGGTAGACTGGTTGGCCTTGAGCTACACGGCTCTCCAGTTGCTGGCGATAGCCCGCCTCGTCGCCCATGACCATGATGTCGAGGTCAGGCCGCATTCCCTCCACGCGCTGGAGGTAGTACAGAGGCGCTATTTTCTCGCTGTCGGCCAGGATCGCGGCTCCAGCAGGCAGGTCCAGTCCCAGGACGTATTGGCCCCAGTGGTAGGCCCCCCAGCCGTGCTGGCTCATGTCCACCTGCGGGAGGTTGGTCCAGAGCAGGCTAAGTGGCAGGAGAGCCACCAGGGAGCAGAGGAGCAAGGGAGCAGAGGAGCAGGGGAGCAGGGGAGCAGAGGAGCAGGGGAGGCGATTTGCTGATTTGCCGATTTGCTGATTTGCCACGTGGAGTCCGGCCCCGATCCAGATAGCGAAGATCAGGTGCACGGGGATGATGAAGGCCGAGATGTCGGGGACGTAGTAGTTGAGGCCGTAGATGAAGTAGGCGAGATAGGCGACCAGCAGGAGCATAGCCACTTTTCGCTCCCCCTCTTTCCCCCCCAACGTTGGGGGGGATGAAGGGGGGGCAAACAGCCGGACCAGGCCCAGCAGCCCCAGGATTAGCCCGACCCAGCCGTACTGCTTCAGGATCAGGCGGGCGAGGATGAGGTAGCGCTGAGGGTCTTTGAGCCAGGCGTCCCAGCGGAGGGCCCCACGGAAGCGGCTGCCCAGCACCCAGTGGACAAACTCACCCAGGGCTATGGGGCGGCCGTGGAGGGCTGGCCAGCGCAGGGGGAGGTAGAGGTATACTGACAGGCCCAGCAAAAAGAGGCCCAATAGAAGTCCAAAGTTCAAAATCCAAAGCCCAAAAGTTTTCGCTCTGAGGGGATTGTCAAATCCCCACTGTTGGCCTGGACCTGGCGCTTGTCCTGAGCCTGGCCGAAGGGATCCAGGCCGAGCAAAATTGGATCTACTGCTGCTGGTGAAAAAATGGGGTTTGGTCAGCAGGGCGTAGATGGCCATAGCCGGCGCCAGGAGGATCATGGTGAGGTGGTTGGTCAGGCTGAGGCCGTAGACGAAAGCCAATCTGTTGATTTGCTGATTTGTTGATTTGTTGATTTGCCGCAACAGCAGATAGAATACCAGGGCCACAAAGAAGGCATTGAGAGTATATACCTCCGCGATCACCGCTTGCGACCAGAAGGTGCGCGAGAAGGCGAAGGTCAGGGCTGCCAGCAGACTGGCGGCTCGATGGCGGGTCAAATGCATCAGACAGAGATAGAGGAAGACGACGGCCAGGCTGGCGAAGAGGGGAGAGATGAGGTTGACCCGATAAGCGACGTTGCCGATGGGGAGCAGAGTGAAGAGCTTCCCCAAAAGAGTGTACAGGGGGTAGCCAGTGGGGTGAGCAACCCCCAGGGTGTAGGAGACGACCTGGAACTCAAAGCTGTCGGCTTCGCCCACTGTGGGCGAGAGGGTGCTCAGATAGATGATGAAGGTCAAGATGAACAGGCCCGATCCAATGACCAATGACCAATGACCAATGCCCAATCCAAAATTCCAATTTCCAACTTCCAGCTTCCAACTTCCAATTCTAAGCAGGGCTCTGACTTTGAAGGCGATAACAAGGAGGAGGGAGCCGCACAGTAGCACCTTGGCCTGCAGGGGATTTACCTGCTTTTGGGCCAGGTAGAGGAGCAGCAAGAAGAGGGGGATGTAGGTGAGGGCATCGTCGGCGAGGGGCCTTCGGCTATCCCTTCGACTACGCTCAAGGCAAGGCTCGGGGCAGGTCTGGGCCAGCGACACCTTGCCTTGTTGTCGGGCACAGGCTGCGGAATAGAAATGCCAGGAAGCGAGAAGGGCAAGAGCAACAGTCAGTGACACGAGGGCTGTCCAGGGTGGGGAGTTAAGTCCTGCCAGCGTGTGGTAGAAGTTCTCCGCCAGGAAACGGCTGGTGAAAGCGCCTAAAGTCAGGCCAGCCCCCAGTACAAGCATCCCAGATTTCAAATCTCAAATCTCAAAGTCTCAGGGAGTTATCTCCGGGCCATGTTGTCCAGATGTCCAAAAGCTCGGGCAAAGTCAGCGCTTTATAATGTTACTCCGCAACATTTGCGTTGTCCGCGAGAATGTTGCGGGACTGTCATTGCGAGCGCAGTTTGCGAAGCAATCTCCTGGTGACGCGGGGATTGCTTCGGGCGCAAACGGCGCGCCCTCGCAATGACAGCAGGGTTTGGTTGCGGCTATGCCGCGCTAGGGCTTTACTCTGCTGAACCAGGTGTCGGGGTTGGCGCGGGTTGTGGTGCGGGCAGGCCGAAATAGTAGCGCAGGATCTCGGCGGCGACGGGCACGGCGGTGGCCGACCCCTCGCCCCCACCAGCGACGAAGACGACCAGGGCGATCTCCGGGTCATCAACGGGGGCGAAGGCTGTGAACCAGGCGTGGGTGGGTAGATGCCCCTTCTCATTGCGGGGACCAGGGTACTCGGCGGTGCCTGTCTTGCCGGCCACCGTTACCTCTGCTAGTTTGGCTCGCGGGGCGGTGCCCCATTCGACCGCCGCCCGCATCCCCTCGCGTACTATGGTCAGGTTCTCTTCCGACACGGATACCTGGCCGAGGACCTCTGGGGTGAAGGGTCGAATAACCTGGCCATCGGCATCGGTCACCTGGTAGACGAGTTGGGGGCGGTAGAGCGTTCCCCCGTTGGCCACTGCTGCGGTGGCGTTCAGCAGTTGCAGGGGGGTGGTCAGGATGAAGCCCTGGCCGATGGCCACGTTGTACGTGTCGCCAGTAGTCCAGCTCTCGGCGTAGTTTAGCCGCTTCCACCTTTGCGTAGGCACCAGGCCAGCAGCCTCCCCCGGAAGGGCGATGCCTGTCGGCTGACCCAGGCCGAAAGCGTGGGCATATTCATTCAACCGTTCCAATCCTAATCCCTGGAATTCTTTGTAGCCCCCCCCAACCTGATAGAAGAAGATGTCACAGGAGTGGGCAATAGCCTGGACGACGTTAAGTGGACCGTGGCCTCGACCATACTTGTTAATCCAGCAGACGAACTGTTGGGCTAGCTCAGGATCATCGGGAAAGTACTTGTTGGGCAACCAGAGGGCGCCCTGGCAGGTCAACGTCGTCCTCCTGTTGATAACCCCTTCCTCCAGGGCAGCGGCGGCGGGGACGATCTTGAAGACAGAGCCTGGCGGATATTGGCCGCTGATGGCATGGTTGACCAACGGCTTCCTGGGATCTTCTTGCAATCGAGTCCAATCCCCCTGGGAAATGCCGCTGGCGAACAGATTGTTGTCATAACTGGGCAGCGACACGAAGCTCAGAATCTCGCCGGTTTGAGGGTTCATGACGATGGCCACGCCGCTTTCGGACCCGACTTGCTCCATGCCTCGGCGCAGGGCATCCTCTGTGAACTGCTGCAAGTCCAAATCCATCGTCAGGATCAGGTTGTGGCCTGGCAGGGGAGGCTGGGGGTCTCCCACAGCTCTGACCTCGCGCCCGGCCACGTCCACCTCGCTATACCTGTACCCCTTGCTGCCGCGCAGTTCCTCCTCGAAAGTTCGCTCCACGCCGGTCAGCCCCACTTTATCGTTGTGGTCGTAGCCCTGACTGGTGTAGGCCTCTGCCTGTTCGGCTGGGATAGGTCCCATATAGCCGACGATGTGGGAAGTCAGTTCCCCGCTGGGGTACTGGCGGACGGAGTCTAGCTCGACGAGCACGCCAGGCAAGTTGAGGTGCTCCTCTTCGATTATGAAGACGGTGTCGCGGTCTACGTTGGTCTTGAGAGTGAGGGGGCGATAAGGGGCAGTATCGCGCGCCTCGTCCACTATCTCCTTGAGGCCTCGTCGGGGAGAAAAGGGGTCGGCGGAAGCGGTTGCCGTGGTGGCAGGGATTCCCAGGAGGGCTGACAGCCGGGAAAGGATGGCCATTTCCCCTCCCTCGTCTTCGGGCAAATAGGCTGGTATTATAGTGACGGAGAAGCTGGGGATGTTCTGGACCAGGATGCGCCCGTGGCGATCGTAGATGACGCCGCGGGCGGCCTCGATGGGCACTAAGCGGAAGCGGTTGCGGTCGGCCAGCATTTGATAGCGTTCGCCCTCGACGATTTGCAGTCGCCACAGTTGAAAGGCAAACACCAGGAAGACCAGGATGACGATACCGCGAAAGGCCCAGAGTCTTCTTTTAATATTGGATGGGTTCATTTTTTCCTCGATATCTTACCAGGCCATCTCCTCTGGCCCTGTCCTGCAGTGGAGCCAATACAGGGCTTTGTAAACGAGAGGTGATAGCAACACGTTGAGCAGCGTGGAGGGCAGCACCAGTTTGACCAGGCTGTCTGTCCAGGCTATCGAAGCCCCCCTCATTTGCAGCAGGAGGAGGAAGAACAGGCCATAGGCCAGAGTGGCAATTAAGGTCGCCATCAGGGGAAGGGCGATATGGGTACGGAAGACGCTCAACTCTGCCAGGCCGGCCACCAGGCTGAGGATCACGAGGGCCACTGTCGAGGTTCCGAAGGCAGCGCCTGAGACCAGGTCCAGTCCAATTCCTCCGATCAGGGCCCAGATCATGCCCTCTCCTGCTCCCCGCAAGAGGCTCCAGGAGACGACCACCAGGAGCACGAGGTCGGGCTTCACGCCCAGCATGGTCAGATGAGGCATGGCTGTCGTTTGCAATATGACGATGGCGATTAGCAGCAGGATAGTGACGTAGATGTTGATGGTGATTCACCTCGATTTCCGATTTTCGAAATTCGATTTTCGATTCAAGTGACCCCACCGATAAAAGGGGCAATCGCAAATCGGCAATCGAAAATCGCTTACGGGACCAGTCTCTCAAAATCAGTCGGCAAGAAATTGGTGATGACCAGGACTATCTCCAGATTGTTGAAATCCACGGTGGGCCGAATGACGGCCTGTTGAAACATCTCGATGTCGCGCTGGTGGACGGCGGTGACCTGGCCGATGATCAACGCCTTGGGGAAATTGCCGCCCAGGCCCGAGGTGAGGACGATGTCGTTGACGTTGACCGTGTCCGCTTGGGGGATATACTTCATCACCAGGCCTCCGCCGACCCGGCCCTCTACCACTCCTGTGGCCCGAGAGTTCTGGATTAGAGCGTTCACCGAGCTGGAGGGGTCAATGATCAACATCACCTTGGCCCAGTTGGAGCCTACCTCGGTGATGCGCCCCACCAGCCCCCGCTCGGTGACCACCGGCATGCCCCTTTCGATTCCCTGTTGAGAACCCACGTCAACGATCAGGTAGCTCAGGAAGTTGCTGGGATCGCGGCCGATAACCCGGCCTTTTACCTCGGCCGCCTTGTAACTGTGAGTGGGGTTGGCCTGAGTGAAGTCTAGCAGCCGGCGCAGGGTCTCGTTCTCGGACCCTATTTCCTTCAGGCGTACGTTCTCGATCATCAGGCTGTCGGCCAGACCCTGCAACTCCTCGTTGCGGCGGCGCAATTCCCTGATGTCGCGAGTGGTCTGGGTCAGATCGCTGACGCTGTTGGCAACAGCGGTCAGCTTTGCCTGAATGGGGACCACCAGGCGCAACGCTAAATCCTCGATAGGCTGGAGATCGTCATTCTGATCCAGGACAACTCCGGCCAGGCTCAACAGGATGAGAATGATTAATACGGTGGATCTGGTTGGCAGATGCTTCACCAGGGCTTACTCCAAAGAGCAGGGTCGCAGGGTCGCAAGGTCGCAGGGGAGTCCCTCGTTCTTTGCTCCCTTGTTCCTTGCTCCCTTGTTCATTGGGTCACGCTAGCCAGTATCTTGCTCAATCTGTCCAGATCGTCCAGGACCATAGTCGCTCCACGAGCCACACAGGTCATGGGATCATCGGCCACGTACACGTGCATCTTCGTTTCATCGGTCAACCGTTCGGCCAGGCCCTGCAACTGCCCCACACCGCCAGCCAGGGCGATGCCTTGTTCCATCAGGTCGGCCACCAACTCCGGGGGCGTTTCGTCGAGGGTATCTTTGACTGCGTCTACGATGACGTTCAGGGAACTGGATAGCGCTTCCCGAATCTCCACGCTGCTTACCTCGATGGCTTGCGGCAGGCCGGAGATGAGGTTGCGCCCCCGCAGGATCATGGTCTTTTCCTCAGGCAGGGGATAGGCGGAGCCGATTTCGATCTTAATCCTTTCGGCCATCCGCTCGCCAATGAGGATGTTGTACTTCTGGCGAGCGTACTGGATGATGTCTTCGTCCATCTCGTCGCCAGCGACACGAATCGAGCGGCTGACCACCATCCCTCCCAGGGCAAACACGGCCATCTCCGTCGTGCCACCCCCGACGTCTATGACCATGCTGCCCATGGCCTCGGTGATGGGCAATCCTGCGCCGAGCGCGGCCGCTTTTGGTTCCTCGATCAGGTAGGCTTCGCGGGCCCCGGCCGAGATAGCGGCGTCGTAGACGGCTCGTTTCTCTACCTCGGTGCAGCCCTTGGGGATGCCGACCACTACCCTGGGGCGGGGAATGGGCAGGATCACCTGGTCGTGCACTTTGGTGATGAAGTATTGGAGCATTTTCTCGGTGACATCGAAATCGGATATAACACCATCGCGCAGGGGACGGATGGCCACGATGTTGGCTGGGGTGCGCCCCACCATTTCCTTGGCTTCACTGCCGATGGCCAGTACCTTCTTGCTCTTTTTCTCGATGGCTACCCAGGACGGCTCGTTGATGACGATGCCCTTTCCGCGCACGCTAACCAGGGTGTTAGCCGTGCCCAGGTCAATGCCGATGTCCAGCGAAAACAGGCCCATTAGGGCGTTTAGTGGGTTAAACACGTAATTATCCTCCTGTGATACCAATTATCAGTGAACTGACCAAATTATACCACAAATCACGCAATTGACAAAAAATCAAGGGTGCGGTAGAATGGGGGGCGAACCATACCTCAGGAGGCAACGCAATGGAGAAGACAGTCGGAGAGGTAACGCACTACTGGCGCAAGATCGGTGTGGCCGGCATCAAACTCACCGCTACCTTGAGCGTGGGCGATACCATTCGCATCCTGGGAGCCACCACTGACTTCGAGCAGATCGTGGGCTCTATGCAGATCGAGCACCAGAATGTCGAGACCGCTAAAAAGGGCCAGGAGGTCGGCCTCAAGGTCAAGGAGAAGGTACGCGCAGGGGATACGGTGTACAAGGTAGAATAGTGGATGTCCTGGCGAAGGTCCGCTGGACCATAGACCGATATGGTCTCCTGGCTGGCGGCGGGACGGTGGTGGTCGGCGTCTCCGGCGGGCCCGATTCCCTCTGCCTCCTGCACGTCTTGAACCGCCTGGGCGAGGATTACGGGATCGAGTTGCACGTGGCCCACCTCGATCACCGCATCCGCGGTTGGGAGTCGAAGGAAGACGCGGCTTTCGTGGCCAGGCTGGCCGAGGAGTGGGGATTGCCGGCCACCGTCGAAGCCCGCAACGTACCCCAGTTGGCCAGGGAGAGCAAGCTGGCCATCGAGGAAGCGGCGCGCCAGGCCCGCTACTCGTTCCTGGCACGAGTCGCCCTGGCGGTGGGGGCGAGGAGAATCGCCGTCGGCCACAACGCCGACGACCAGACGGAGACCATCGTCATGCACTGGCTGCGGGGGGCGGGGCTGGCCGGCCTGCGGGGGATGCTGCCTCGGACCGAGCTGGGGGAGATGCGCCTGGAGGCTGCCTGGCCCGATCACCCTCCCCTGGACCTTCACCTGATCCGACCGCTGCTGGAGACGCCCCGAGCCGAGATCGAGGCCTACTGCCTTGAGCACGCACTGAAGCCTCGCTTCGATCGCTCCAACCTGGATACCACCTATTACCGCAACCGGTTGCGCCACGAACTGATCCCCTACCTGGAGAGCTTTAATCCCGGTATCCGAGAGGTGTTGCGCCGCTCGGCCCAGGTCATCGGCGACGATTACGACTTTCTGCAGGCCGAGCTGGAGAGGGTCTGGCCAGCGGTGGTTTCCTCGGAATCGGACGAGGCCATCACCTTCGATCTGGACCGCTGGCGGGCCTTGCCCACCAGTCAGCAGCGTTCTACCTTGCGGGAGGCCGTCCATCGCCTGCGCCGCTCGCTGCGCAACATCAACTGGATCCACATTGAGAACGCCCTGCCGGCCTTGAGGGCCAAGCCAGCGGGCACCCAGGTCACCTTACCCCAGGGCCTGATGCTATCCATCGGCTATGACGATTTCACTGTGGCCGACGAGGGCTACGTGCCCGAAGTGGACTGGCCCCTTCTCCTGGTGGAAAGCCTGCCCGTGGCCGTGCCGGGGGTCACAGAGTTGCCCGATTCTGACTGGCGTCTTGAGGCTGCCATCGTCGAGCGGGGGGAATTCAGCGAGAACTGCCTGGATAATCCCAATCCCTGGCAGGAATTTCTGGACTACGAGAGGGCAGGCCCGGAGTTGGTGCTGCGTCAGCGGCGCTCTGGCGATCGTTTTCAACCTCTGGGCTTGGGTGGCCAGAAGAAGAGCCTGCATACCTTTATGATTGATCAGAAGATACCGCGTTTCCTGCGGAATTTCGTGCCCATCGTAGCCTCACCTCAGCACATCGTCTGGGTGGCTGGCTGGCGCATTGACGAACGGGCCAAAATTACCGATAGTACAGAGCGCATCCTGTGTCTGGCCTTCCGCCCGGTGGACGGCTCTTGAGTAGACGGTCAGACCATTCCTGTAAACTTAAGGCTCGAAGGCCCGTCCTCGGGCCGCCCCGGGGACGGGGCTCAGAGCTTAAGTCTACGCTGATGCTTCCCCATCCTCTTAACATGGATTTGTCTTATTATCAAACCATGCTATAATTAAAGTGGATTGCTGCTTCGACTTGCGGTGAATCCAGGGTTATTTCAGATCCGCGGTTCTTGGGGATTTCGTTCAACAACACAAATATCGAGAGAAAACTGTCGAAAGGGGGAGATATGCTTCCGAAATTGGGGCCGGGCGAGTTGCTGATCATCTTTCTGATTGTCCTTTTGCTCTTTGGAGCCAGCCGCCTCCGTGACATCGGCGGGGCTATGGGCGGAGCGATCCGCGATTTCCGCGGCGCCCTGTCAGGCGCGGACGAAGAGCAAGACAAGGAGGAAAAAGAGGAGGAGAAGACTTAGGATTTGCCTGTCTCGCCGAAATAGTGTAAAATAGCATTGTCAACCGCATAGTTCGTTCTCCGAGCCATGCGACCTAAGGGCTGTAAAGTCTATGGCGCGTGGCCGCAGTGAGTGCCCGATCAGAGCACTCCAACGGTACGGATGGAAACGCCCGTGCCCCCCGTGTTTGGAAAGGGGAACTGAAACCACTGTTTATCAGCGCCCTCTTTTCAAGAGGGCGCTGAGCTTTTTATGGGGAAGCGTAGGTACAGATGAATCAAGAAATCGCAGCCCAAATCAAAGAGTCGTTAACCGAAGGCAGGCTGCCTTGTGCATCAGCCTTCAAGGTTGCACGGAGGTTAGAGGTCAGCCCTCAACAGGTGGGCGAGCTGGCTGATGAGTTAAACGTCAAAATCTCTCGCTGCCAATTGGGCCTCTTTGGCCATGGATCCGACAAGGGCAAGTCCCTGGAGCCAGCGCAGGAGGTGGGAGAAGAACTGCAGGCGAGAATCAGGGACAGGGTGATTGAGGGGAGTCTACCTTGCGCAACAGCCTGGGACATCGCCAGCGAGCTGACGATGAAACGGCTTGACGTGGCCAACGCGGCTGAAAGTCTGGGCATCCGTATCACTCAGTGCCAGTTGGGATGCTTTTAGCGTGGGAGGGGGAGATGAGTCAAAGAAGATACTACTTCACCATCCGTGATCTGTTGATGATGGCTGCGCTGGCCGCTCTGGGTGGCGTGGTCAGCACCTATATCAACGCCATCGGCGACTTTTTTCAGTCCATCCTGGGCTTTGCCGGTACCACCCAGTGGGCCGCCGGGTTACACGTCCTCTGGCTGACCCTGGCCGTCGGACTGACCGGCAAGCAAGGGGCAGGCACGGTCACAGGCATCCTCAAGGGGGTGGTTGAACTGCTGAGCGGCAACACCCATGGTCTGCTGGTGGTGTTGGTAGACATCGTAGCTGGTCTGCTGGTAGACCTCGGCTTCCTCCCCTTCCGAAACAAAGATTCGCTCCCCGCTTATGCGCTGGCCGGAGGATTGGCCTCTGCCTCCAACGTATTTGTCTTTCAACTCTTTGCCTCGCTGCCCGCCGATGTGCTGGCCTACGGAGCGATGCTCCTCGTTGGCGGGATGGCTTTTGCCTCTGGGGTGCTCTTCGCCGGACTGCTGGGACGGGTACTTCTCAACGCCCTCCGCCAGGCTGGTGTGGTCAAAGACCGCCCACCGGTCCCCATGGGCCGGCCAGTTTATCCTATTTTCCTGGCCAGTGCAGCCGTGCTCACGCTGCTTCTAGGCATCTACCTGCGACAGGCCCTGCGCGGTCCGGCCACGATCCACATCGGAGGCGCGGTGCAAGCGCCCTACGACTATCCCCTGGAGCACGGCGACATTCCCCTCATCACCGCCGAGGGCACCCTGCGGAACGTCACCAGCCGCTACAGCGGCGTCTCGGTGAGGGAGCTGGTAGACCGCGCCCAGCCCCAGCCCAATGCATCCCTTCTGCTGATTCAAGCCTCCGATGGCTATGCCTTTTTCATCAGCATGGACGAGGTGCGGGAGAACGAGAGTCTGTTGTTGGCTCCACAGGGCAAAGGGGAGGACGCCTCCTATAACATCGTCGGGCCGCGCAACAGCAAAGCCTGGGTGCGGGGCGTCGCAGAAATGTCCGTCATCGGCGCGGCCACTCTTGAGGTCAGTGGCGCCCTGGAACATCCATCGCCCTACGACCCCGACGAATGGCAATTCGAGATGGACAGTACGAGTGTGGACGTGGGGGAAGGCCCGAAGAAGTATCAAGGTGTCCCCCTGGGCCAGGTGCTCCAGGCGATGAATCCCCGTCCTGAGGCGACGACCGTCCTCCTATACAGCGATGGAGAGCCGGTCTCGATGCCTCTGGCGGACGTGCTGGGGGACGACGATTTGCGCATCTTCACCATCATTAGTGGAAAAGATGTGTCCTTCGCCGTGGCGCGCATGGACGGAGAAGTGATCCTGTCCAGAATAACTCGTATCGAGGTAAGGTAGAGGTAAGCGTTCACGTGCCAGGCACTTTCATAGGTTTGTTGAGGGCTACGGTGCCTCCAAGCCAAGTGAGATCGCACAATCGCTCGGTTATTCCAAGTGCCTGGCACGTTGAGAAGTAAGGTAGAGGTCGAATGATCTCCGTCGAGGGATTGAGCTTTCGCTTTCAGGGAAGCCCGCAATACGCCCTGCGTGACGTGAACCTGGAGATCTCCCCAGGTGAGTTTGTGGTCATCACCGGCCCGTCGGGATGTGGCAAGTCCACCCTGGCCCTGGCTATCGGCGGTTATCTCTTCCGCCAGTATGATGGGGAAGCCACCGGTAGGGTGAGGGTGGCCGACATGGACGTGCGCGAGTGTCCCATCTACGACGTGGCCGAAGTGGTGGGACTGGTCCAGCAGAACCCTGAAGCCCAGTTTTGCACCCTCACTGTGCAGGACGAGGTGGCTTTTGGCCTGGAGAACCGCCGCCTGCCCAGGGATGAAATTCAGGACCGCATGGCCTGGGCGCTGAGCATCGTCGGTGCGGAGCACCTAGCCGACCGCCTGTTGGCGACCCTCTCCGGCGGTGAGAGGCAAAAAGTCGCCATCGCCGCGATGATGGCTGCCAAGCCCCAGGTGCTGATTTTCGACGAGCCGACCTCGAACCTGGACCCCACGGCCACAGCCGAGGTTTTCCAGGTCATCGAGCACATACAGGCCAAGGCGGGCATCACCGTGCTGGTCATCGAGCACAAGGTGGACTACCTGCTGCCTTTCAAGCCTCGCCTGGTGGCGATGGAACGAGGGCGCATCGTGTACGACGGTCCTGTCACCCAGGCGCGTTACCCCGGACCGTTGCCTGCCCAGCAGCACCTTCCGGCCACCATTGGCGGGGAGCCTGTCATCCGCGCGGAGGACCTGCACGTGGGCTACAACGCTACGCCCGTCCTACAGGGCGTCTCGCTGGAGATCGGGCCGGGAGAGTTCGTGGCAGTGATGGGCGACAACGGCTCCGGCAAGACCACCTTTCTGCAAAGCCTGCTGGGGCTGCTCAAGCCTACCCAGGGGCGGGTGGAAGTGTTGGGACAAGACACGCACCATATTTCCGTCTCCCGGCTGGCCCGGCAGGTGGGGTTCGTCTTTCAAAACCCGGACCACCAGCTTTTTGCCGAGAGCGTCTGGCAAGAGGCTACCTTTGCCCCCCGCAACTTTGGCGCCCTGGACAAAGCGGCCCAAGCGCGGGTCGAAGCACTCCTGGCCCGCTGCGGCTTGGGAGACCGTCAGCACGACCATCCCTACCGATTGAGCTACGGGGAGAAACGCCGCCTGAACCTGATTTCGGTTTTGGCTTATGCCCCCCGCCTTATCTTGCTGGACGAGTTGCTCATCGGTCAGGACATCGAAAACGCAACCTTTCTCCTGGAACTGCTGCGGGAGCAGGTGGAGCAGGGCGACACGGTGATCATGGTCAACCATCATCCAGAGGTTACCTGCCGCTACGCCAGCCGATTGATCTTTTTCAACGATGGCCAGACCATTGTGGACGCACCGACAGAAGAAGGGTTCCAACAATTGGCTGCCCTGGGGAAGGAGGTCTATCTGCCCTCGACAAGGAGGCGGCCATGAAACCGCGCATCACGTATCAGCCTGGTCATTCCGTACTGCACCACCTCCATCCGCTGGTCAAAGGAGCCTGGATGCTCTTTGGGACGGTCCTCGTGTTCGTCGTCCCTGACCCGTGGGCGGTTTTGGCCGTGCTGGGTCTGGTGCTGCTGGCCTTCCGCGTGGCCGGGCTGCGACTGGGCCAGGTACGGGGGACGCGGCTGTTCGCCACCACCGCCCTTCTGCTGGCAGCCCTGCAAATTCTGTTTGTGCGCCAGGGACCGGTGGTGGTGCAGATAGGCCCGCTGGCTCCAACTATCGGCGGGGTAAAGGCTGGCATCTACGTGGCCGGCCGCTTCCTGAGCGTCGTGTTCCTGAGTTATCTCTTCGTCTTGACCACCGACCCGAACAGCCTGGCCTACGCCCTGATGCAGGCAGGATTGCCCTATCGCTACGGGTTCACTCTGATCACGGCCCTGCGGCTGGTGCCCATTTTTGAGCAGGAGGGGCAAATCGTCTACAACGCCCAGTTGGCACGCGGGGTGCAGTACGACGCGCGTAGCCCGCGCCGCTTCCTGACCCTGGCTCGCCAGTTCTTCTTGCCTTTGTTGGTCTCGGCGCTGGGCAAGGTGGACGCCCTGGCCGTCTCGATGGAAGGCCGCTGCTTCGGCAAGTATTCTACCCGCACGTTTTTAAGAACGGTCCACTTCACGCGACAGGATGCCACAGCAGCCATCCTGTTGTTGCTCGTCACCGTGGCCACGGCGGGTGCGCTGGCCGTTCTTTAACTACATCAAAGTTGTTGCGCTACTCAGAGACTTCCCCTCACCCCGGCCCTCTCCCCAACGGGGCGAGGGGGCAAGTTCCCTCTCCCTCGCAGGGAGAGGGTTAGGGTGAGGGTGGGGCGTTTCTGCCCCTATGTTGCAGGTTAACACTGTATCGAGGAGAGCACATAATGTTTGCTTCCAAAACGTCCCGCATCTTGCTGGTCCTGGCACTCCTGGTCGTGTTGATTGTTGGAGGCGGGTTCCTGGCCGCTGTTGCCGGCGTAAAGAGCCTGGCGCCTGTGCGCCTGGCCTTCCACTATCCCTGGAGTATCCTGGCCAAAGACGCCGACACAATGAACCAGTGCTACGACTGTCACGAGCCGGCTGATTCTCACACCTGCGATTCTTGCCACGACGACCACGGCTCAGTTGAGATGGCCAACGTGCCGTTCGACGACCTGATCTTGCTGGCCGGCGACGTGCCAGAGCCGGGCTACATTCCCATCAACGACATCCTGCCCTACCGCGACCAGCCGGGCACCCACGTGGCTCTGCTCGATTTCCTGGCCGACCACGGCGTGACCGATTTCGAGAGCGTGACCCTGGCCTCCCGTGACCAGGGATTCGTGACCTTTGAGCGGCCCAATCTGACTGGCGAGGCCCTGCTCATGCCCCACGTGGACGGGGTGCGCTTTGCCGCCGAAAACTTGCACGTCTCCACCTGGCTGAAGGGCGTGTGGCGCATCATCGTCGTTGGCACGGAAAAACCACTGACACTGGATGGCTATCGCACTTCCATCGGTCGGCTGCTACTGGGGCCGACCCGTTCGGTGACCATCGAGCAGGCCGTCGTGATGCTCAAGAGCGAGACGGACGGCCAGGTGCGCAAGGGCAAGACGGCCTCGCGGATCGAGGGAGCAGGGCTGGCAGACATCGTCGGCGATCCCGACTTCGATACCCTCCTGGTTCGCGACGCGGAGGGACGGGAGCACACCCTGACAGCCGCCGAGGCCAAAGGCGCAGTGCTGGCCCAAATGGGCCGCAAGGTCGTCCTGGTCCTACCGAGGCGCGGCCGGGCGCAGTGGATAACCGATGTAGTCGAACTCGTGTCGGAGGAGTAGGCCATACCTGTGATGAGTGATCAGGCAATCAGGAAATCAGTGGAAAGGCACAAAGGCATTGCCTCATTGCCTCGTTGCCTCGTTGCCTCATTGCCTCATTCCCTGACCCTTCTGGCGCTCGCTCTCCTTTTCTGCCTGGCAGGCTGCCGCCCAGCCTGGGAGGCAACCGTCTTTGCCCCGGATGGCAGTGCCTTCCTTGTGGACAGCAAGGTCCTTGCGAGCCTGTCCGGCTTTGCCGAGGAGGGACACGGCCTCCCCCTGGAGCGGGTGCTCTGGACGGCGGGACACCGGGTGATCGAGCATCTGATCGTGAGTGGGCCGGAGGGCGCCCGGCACGAGTTCGATTGGGCGGCTGTGGCCGACGACGCCTGGTGGGAGAAGGATGGGAAGCTATCCATCGGCGGCGAGTCGTTGCCAGTCTCGCACCTGGAGGTTGAGCCGCCGCCACTGCTGGAGCAGGTCGAGGCGGACATCACCGACATCGCGCCGACGGTCGCTGGGGCGCTGGGTCTGCCGTCCCCAGCCCAGGCCACCGGGCGAGCGCTGGAAGCACCGCCAGCCAGTCATGTACTACTTCTCTTCCTCGATGGCTTGGGCTACGTGCGCTACGTTGAGGCCCGCGACACGGGGCTGATTCCCAACCTTGCCGCGCTGGGCGAGCCCCTGGTCGGCCTGACCGTCTACCCACCTTGCACCAACGTGGCCTCGGCGGCCCTGCTCACCGGCGCGCCGCCGCAGGTCAACGGGGTGGACCAGCGGGGCATCCGCAAGACGGAGGTGGAGACACTATTCGACGTTGCCAACGCCGCCGGGCGGCAGGTCGTGGCCGTGGAGGGGGAGGCCCTGGCCTTCAACCTGCGCAACGCCGAGATGCAGCTCTCCGGCGACCGCGACGGCAATGGCAGCACCGACGACAACGTGCTGGCCAATGCCCTGGCCGTGCTGGACGAGGGAATGCCCGACCTGTTCTTCGTCCATTTCCACGGCATTGACGACGCCGGGCACACCTATGGCCCCAACGCGCCGGAGGAAGAGGCCGTCATCCACGAGGTAGACGCGGCAGTGGGGCAGTTGCTCGCAGCGCTGCCTGCCGATACCCTCATCATCATTTTTGCCGACCACGGAATGCATGTGGTTGAGGAAGAAGGGAGGTTGGGTAATCACGAACATCTGATTGAGCGGGATATGTTTATTCCCGTATGGATGGTAGGAAATTAGGAAATCATGTCGCAGGTCACAGGCAGCTTGAGACCTGAGACCTCTCGTTCTTTACTTTGTGGTGATCAGCCTTGTCCCGTTGGTCACGATGCTGGTAGGGCCGACGTTGGGCGGTGCGAGGCTGGCATGGGCGTTTCAACAAGCGGTCTTGGAAGTCGTAGAAGGTGCCGACGCCGGGGACATCTTGGGGATGAAGTTCCAAGCTGCTCTTCACTCGTGAAAACGCGCTCTGGGACTTTCCGAGAAAGCTAAGTGTGTGTAGGGAGGTGGCCTGAGCATGGCGGCGCCCGGGATAGCCAGCAAGGTCTGGGGGAAGGGGGTGATCGAGATTGAGATCAAGTGACGAGCAATAGTAGGCGGGGGAAACCTCCGCCTACCTCTGCGGTTTGTATCCTGAGATATATTTGAGAGATAAAGGAGAGAAAAAAATGGGGAAACGATATTGCCTGATAGGAGCGATTATCGTTGGCTCCCTCTGGGGCCTGCTGGAAGCAACACTGGGGGGATTTCTGCACCTGATACACTTGCCCCGCACAGGGGCAATCATGGCCGCTCTCGGCTATTCGATCATCTCATTCGGGATGGGCACGTTCAAGCCGAAGAATCCGCCTGGTTTTGTGTTAGCCGCCGGGGTCACGGCGGCGGCGATGAAAGGGGCTGATATCCTGTGGTTTGGGCCCCAGCGCTTCGTGATCAACCCGATGGTCGCCATCGTCCTCGAATCGCTGGTCCTCGGCGTCGTGGTCTATGGCCTGGGAAGGTATTTCGAGGAGGTGAAGGTGACGATCCCTCTCGCCGGCGTACTATCGGCAAGCGGGTGGGTGCTGGCTTTTGCGCTGCTGTTCAAGAGGGCACAGCTGGGACGTTTTATCCTGGGGACAGCGCCATGCAGCGCGCTGTTCGCGGCGGTCGGAGTGACGGCCGGCTATCTGGCAGGGAAGTATCTGCACTCACCGACGGCCGTCCTGGTCCAGGTCAGGCGGGAAGCGTTTTACGCTCTCTCGTCGGTGGTCATCGTCGCTTCCTGGGTCATCGGAGTTGCTGCCTCGGTGGGCGTCCATTAGTGCGGAAGAGCTGTGCTGCTGAAGTTCCCTTCGTATCTGATGACCATCAGTTGGTTAGTTCGTAGAAGCTGTGGCTATAGACCCAGCACTCACGGTAGCTGTCCCAGCCCCAGAGAGCTAATGGGTCATGGTAGGCGCGGTGGCATTATAGATACGGTGGAGGTAAATTGTTAAAACGCCGGATGTTCCAAAGGTTTTTTTGCCCGTGAAAACCCGCTATGGGATTTTCCGAGAAAGCTTACCTGAGAAAGGAGGTCAAAATGATTAGAAAAAGTCTTTGTGCTGTCGTGATCTTGCTGGCCGTCGTGCTGGCCGGGTGTGGCGGTGGAGCCCCTAAGGTGGATTGGACGCTCGGCGTCAGCGGCGCGGTGAGCAGCCCACTGACCCTGAGCTACGCCGACCTGGCCAAGATGCCCCAGACCGACCTGAAGGATATCCTGATGCAGAAGTCGCTGGGTGAGGACACGACCGGCGACTGGAGCGGCGTGGCGCTGACCGAGATCCTGAGCAAGGCCGGCGCCGGCGAGTACGTGAGCATCACCGTCCTGGCCGCTGATGGCTATGCCATCGAGATCAGCAAAGACGAGCTGCAGGACGCCATCGTCGCCCTGAAGGAAAATGGGAAATGGATCGCCCAGGCCGACCCTGACCACGGCCCCATCCGCCTGGTCTGCCCTCACACACCAGCCAACCGCTGGGTCTTCCAACTGACGGAGCTCCAGGTGAATGCCCAGGCCGCTGGCGTGCCCGAAAACGCCGCCTTCAAGATCACCGGCAACGTGGAGACGCAGGTCGGCTGGACCGAGGAGAAGATCCGCTCCATGGATACCATTGAGGCCGAGTACACGAACAAGGAAGGTCAGACCGAGACTTACACCGGCGTGCGCATCACCGACCTGCTGGGCAAGGCCGGCCCCAAGGCCGACGCCACGACGCTGGTGTTCGTCGCCGACGACGGCTACAGCGCCGAAGTGCCGTTGGCTGACATCGAAGGTTGCGCCGATTGCATCGTCGCCTTCCGCAACCAGGGTGGCTTTAGCATCGTCGCGCCCGGCCTCTCTGGCAAAGCCCAGGTCAAGGGCGTGGTCGAGATCCAGGTCAAGTAGGAGGCTACCATAGACGAGATCCTGCGCGGCCTGGCCGAGGCCATTCGCCTGATCTTGACGCTCGACCCGGCCCTGTTCGAGATTGTAGCACTGTCGCTGCGCGTCTCGGGCACGGCGCTGCTGTTCAGCACGCTCATCGGCATTCCACTGGGCGCGGCGCTGGGCTTGAGCCGTTTCTTTGGGCGACGGATGGTCATCGCCCTGCTATACACCGGCATGGGCTTCCCGCCGGTGGTCGTGGGGCTATTCGTCTACCTGATGCTGTCGCGCAGCGGGCCGCTGGGGCAGCTCAACGCGCCGCTGATCCCGTCGCTGTTCACCCCCGGCGCGATGATCGTCGCCCAGACCATCATCTCCTTCCCCCTGGTGGCAGGCTTCACCATGGCCGCCGTCATGGGGGTAGACCCTCAGTTGCGCCTCCAGGTCCGGGCGCTGGGTGCCACCAATTGGCAGACGACACTGGCCATCCTGACCGAGGCGCGTATCGGCGTGGTCGTGTCGGTCATCGCCGGCTTTGGCAGCATCATCTCCGAGGTAGGCGCAGTGATGATGGTCGGCGGCAACATCGAGCATAGTACGCGGGTGCTGACCACGGCCATTGTGCTGGAGACGCGCAAAGGCAACTTTGACTTGGCCATGGCCATTGGCGTGGTCTTGTTGGGAATATCGTTCCTCACCAACGTGGCCATGCTCCGCCTGCAAGGCAGGACGTTCGACGAATGAACGACTTGATCTACCGTTTGCAGAATGTCACCAAGGTGTACGAAGGCCGGTGCGTGCTGGAGGTGGAAAACCTCAGCATCCACCGGGGTGAGATCTTTGCAGTGGTGGGTCCCAGTGGCGCGGGAAAAAGCACCCTGCTGCGGCTGCTCAACTTCCTGGAGTCACCCACCCAGGGCCGCATCCGCTTCCTGGACGCCGAGTTCAGCGCGGGCCAGCCGATGCCCCTGGCCTATCGCCGCCGGGTGACGACGGTGTTCCAGCGACCGATCTTGCTAAACCGCAGTGTGTGGGCCAACGTTAGCTACGGCCTCGGACTGCACGGCAAGCGCGACCAAACCGAGCGGATCGAACAGGCTCTCGAACGGGTGGGACTGCGCGACTTTATCCGGCAGCGGGCTCGGACGCTGTCCGGTGGCGAGGCGCAGCGGGTGGCCCTGGCCCGGGCCATCGTGTTGCAGCCAGACGTGCTCTTGCTGGACGAGCCGACGGCCAACCTGGACCCCTACAACGTGGGGTTGATCGAGGAGATCGTGCAGCAGCTTAACCAGGAAGGAGGCACCACGCTGGTACTGGTGACCCACAACGTCTTCCAGGCCAAGCGGCTGGCGCATCGCGTGGCCCTGCTCCTGGAGGGGCGGATCGTCGAGACTGCCGACGTGGAGACCTTTTTCCAATCGCCCCGCGATCCGCGCACGTTGGCCTTTGTGCGCGGCGAAATGGTGTATTGATAAAAAATAAAAAAAGGAGGAAACAACATGAAGAAGTTCTGGTTCCATCTCATCACCGCTCTGCTCGTGCTCGGCCTGCTGGCGGCGTGCACCACCCCTGCGCCGACCGCGACTCCGGTGCCCCCTGCGGCGCCCACGGCCACACCGGTTCCGCCCCCACCTACGAATACTCCCAAACCTGCCGAGCCGCAAAAACTGATCCTGGCCACCACCACCTCCACCGCTGATTCGGGTTTGCTGGACTATCTCCTGCCCGACTTCGAGGCTCAGTACAATGCCAAGGTGGAGGTCATCGCGGTGGGCACCGGGCAAGCCATCGCACTGGGTAAGGATGGCAACGCCGATGTGTTGCTGGTCCATGCCCGCGCCCAGGAAGATGCCTTCATGGATGCCGGACACGGTGTGCGCCGCGAAGACGTGATGTACAACGACTTTATCATCGTCGGCCCGGCCAGCGATCCGGTGGGCATCAAGGGCATGAAAAAGGCCCCTAAGGCCCTGGCCAAGATCGCCGAAGCGGGGGCGCCCTTTGTCTCACGTGGCGACGAATCGGGCACCCACACCAAGGAGAAGACAATCTGGGCCGAGGCGGGTATCGAGCCATCGGGTGACTGGTACATCTCGGCCGGGCAGGGGATGGGCGCTGTACTGACCATGGCCGACGAGCAGCAAGCCTACACCCTCAGCGACCGGGCCACCTACCTGGCTCGCACGCTGAAGGGGATCGAACTCGACATCCTGGTCGAGGGCGACCCCATCCTGTTCAACCCCTACGGCGTCATCGCTGTCAACCCCGCCAAGAGCCCGCAGATCAACAACGACCTGGCCAACCAGTTCATAGACTGGCTGGTCTCGCTGCCCACCCAGGAAAAGATCAGCCAGTTCGGCGTGGCCGAGTTCGGCGCGCCGCTTTTCATGCCTGACTCAGCTCTATGGCGCGAGGCACACGGCGGCGCGGAGCAGCCGGCCGGCGTCGCGCTCAAGATCACCGGCGGCGGCAAAGAGATGGCCTGGACCGAGGACGAGCTGAGGGCGATGGACACCCTGGACGTGGATTACACCGGCAAGGATGGCACGACCACCACCTACACCGGCGTCCCCATGAACGCCCTGCTGAAGCTTGCAGGAGCCGGGGAAGGAGCCACGCTGGTGCTGGTCGCCAGCGACGGCTATACGGCCGAGGTGGCCATGACCGACGTGCAGGGGTGCACTGACTGCATCGTCGCCTTTGACCCGGCCGGCGGACTGCGAGCCGTCTTACCCAAGCTATCGGGCAAAGCCCAGGTCAAGGGCATTGTCGAGATCCAGGTCAAGTAGCCAGTCGCCCGCCAACTACTGCTCCGACAAGCCGTGCTATTCGCCGGTCTCGCACTCCTGAGGGCAGGTATTGTCGTCGTAAGGCGTTCCAGCGGGCTAGCTTTTCCAGCTATCTGGCTGAGAAAAAGTGAGCGCTTACATGCCCTGTCTTGACTCTTTCAATCGCTCCATCAGCTACCTGCGGGTCTCGGTGACCGATCGCTGCAACCTGCGCTGTGTCTACTGCATGTCAGCGGAGGGGGTCCCCTGGCGGCCCCACGATGAGGTCCTGCGCTACGAGGAGATCGAGACCGTGGTGCGGGCTGCTGCCGAGTTGGGCATCGGCAAGGTGCGGCTGACCGGCGGCGAGCCGCTGGTCAGGCTGGGGATGGTGGACCTGGTGGCCATGCTGGCTCGCATCCCCGGCCTCGACGACCTGGCCATGACCACCAACGGCATCCTGCTGGCCCGTTACGCCGAGGAGTTGAGAGCGGCGGGCCTCAGGCGGGTCAACGTCAGCCTGGACACATTGAGGTCAGAGCGGTTTCGCCGCATCACCCGCCTGGGCGAGCTGTCCGACACGCTGGAGGGCATCGCGGCGGCCAAGCAGGCGGGCCTCGTGCCCGTCAAGGTCAACACCGTGGTGATCCGGGGGCTCAACGACGACGAGGTGGTGGACTTCGCCCGCCTGACCTATGCACCCCCCCCTGCTTCCGCCCCCCATTCCCCCCAACTTTGGGGGGTTAGGGGAGCAAGGGGGGGTGGGGGGGAGTGGCACGTGCGCTTCATCGAGGTGATGCCACTGGGCAACAATGCCGACTGGGCTGGTAACGGCTACGTGCCCATGAGCGAGGTGCGGGAAAGGATCGAAGAGGAACTGGGGGAGCTGATCCCGGCCAGGCTGGGGGACGGCAGCGGCCCGGCCCGCTACTATCGTCTGCCGGGCGCTCAGGGCACCATCGGCTTTATCACGCCCATTAGCGAGCACTTCTGCTACCAGTGTAACCGGTTGCGCCTCACCGCCGACGGCAAGCTGCGCCCCTGCCTCCTTTCGGATTACGAGATTGACCTCCGAACGCCTTTGCGCCGGGGAGCGACCATTGAGGACATCAAGCACCTGATTGCCGAGGCCGTGCACGCCAAGCCGGAGCGGCATCACCTGTCGGAGCAGGTCATCCCTCGGGGGCGTGCCATGTCGGAGATTGGGGGATGAACAAAAAAGGCCCTCCTCGAAACCTGGAGGGCCTTTTTGTTCGCCGTCGCAACCCCTTGCGGTTGCCCCGCTTGGTTATCTCCTTTTGAGCCGGCGGTAGGCCTCGTCGTGTTTGTCAATATCCGTGACGATGATCACCCGCTTCGTCCAGTCCAAGAGGTAGGGAATGCGATACTGACCGTAGTGCAGGCTGTACTCTTCGCGGCCCGTCAATCGTTCATGCCTGATGACCTCGGTGTTCTCGCCCAACCATCGTAGCTTCCGCAATATGCCATGGCCGATCTTCTTGGGCAGCTTGGCGAGTTGACGTCTTGCTCGCTCCTCCAGTACAACCTCGAACATCGGCCTATTCCTCCAGACCGAGTTCTTGGGTCACTTCCTCCAGACTATAGAGCTTCGCTTTTCCCTCAGCGATTCTTTTACGAGCCTCAGTCAATTCCCTGGCTTTCTCCGGTGTGGGCTCATAATCGCTGTAGACGACCTTGAGGCCGTGCTCATCAATGAAATAGGCCTGAACCTCGCTGGGCAATTTGCCTTTCTGTTTGTCCAGATACTCGGCATAGGCCCTCTCATTGGCAAAGACCAGGTAGCCCTCATCGTCAATGTAGTGTTCTCGTTCCTCGCGGAGAACCTCGTGGATGACCTCGCGGAACGTATCAACAAGTTCTCGTAGTGTTACACTGGCTACTGGCCTATCCAGAATCGTCTCTCCCATCCTTCATTCTCCTCTCCGCATTTCTGAACGTCTACATTGTAAGTCCTTTGGGACGATTTGTCAAGGGCTATAGCCGCCCCACCCGCCGCCGCACCCACAGCAGCACTCCCCCCACCGCGCCCAGCGCCCCCAGAAACCAGATTGCTTCGAGAAACCTGGCTTCTAGCCCCGAGCGGGCCGTGAAGCCCTGCACGGTGACCGCCGTGGGGGATTCGTTTTTGTCCACCGTGCCGAAGGTGTAGTAGCTGCCCAGTTCATTGGCGTTCACGCCACTGAATATGACCTGATCCCCGGAGATGGAGGCGGTAGCCCCGGAAGCCGCAGTGATGTCGCTGAACGGACCGCTGGTTCCACTGCGCTCCAACAGCCGGTAGTTGCTGGAAGCGCCGCCAGGCGTCCCAGACATCCCCCCATCGCTGAAATCGAAGGTGAGGTCCACGCTGCCACCGTTGCTGTTGACGTCGCTCTTGTCCAGGTACCACACCCGCAGCCAGCGCTGGCCGTTCCCGGCGTCCCAGTCGCCACCGGTGGGCAGATCATTAGTGGTGCTCCCGGTGAGGTTGTTATGGCCGAAGATCATATCGTCGCCGGTATCTTGCAGGAAGGTGCTGTTGGTGAAGATCATCCCAGACGACCCGGCGGTGGTGAGGCCCCCTTGCCAGATCCCCCTCACGTCGGTCTGGTTCTGGATCGTATCGTTCCCAACCGGGGCCGTGGAGGCACCCAATCGTCATCGGTCATGTTTTTGAGCGTGCCGTCGTTGTCGTTGGCGGTCAGGTCGTCCAGGGCGGTTCCCGAATAATGGTTGAAGCGGTAGTAAGCCACCAGGTTGGCCTCATCGCCGTCGAGGACCTTGTGCATGTGGTCGCGGATTTGTGTTTCGGTGCGGGCCGCGCTCCAGACGCGCACCTCGTCCATCTGGCCGGCGAAGTAGCGGCCGCCGAAGTCGCTGGCCAGACGGAGCGGGTTACTGTTGGCCGCGGCGGTGAGCGGTGTGCCGCTGAGCGTCTGTGCGACGCCGTTGAGATACAGGGCCCGCGTGCCGCTGCTGTTGACGGCGGCAACGTGATACCAGCGGCCAGCCTGGAGGTTCAGGCCGGTCGTGGTCTGTTCGTCGAAGTCCAGATCCGTGTCGGTAAGGCGGAGCAGGTAGCCGTTGGCGCTGGCGGTCTGGTACTTGCTGAGCAGGCCGCGCAAGCCGCCGAAACCGCCGGCCTTGAACCAACATTCGAGGGTGTAGTTGGTGATCAGATCCAGGCTGTTGGCATCGGCGACCTGGACGTAATCGTCCGTCCCGTCGAAGTCCAGGGCATGGCCCGGCGGGGTCATGGGCGTTGCAAACACCTTCTGTTCGCCGTAGCCTGTGCCTGCTGAATTGGTGGCGTAGGCGCGGACGTAGTAGGTTTGACCGCCGCTGGTGAGGCCCGTGAGGTGGCTGGTGAAACCGCCCCACCCGCTGCCGTCGGTGGTGTGGCTGTCGGCGACGGTGGGATTCCCGGTGGTGTTCCAGCAGACGCCGCGGGCTGTAACAGTCGCTCCGCGGTCATCCGTCACAGTGCCGCCGCAGTCGGCGCTGGTGGCGGTGATGTTGGTGACGTTCGCCGTAGTGACCGCGGGCACGCTCTCCTGCTCATACCAGGCAATCTTGCTGTCGCCATAGGAAGCGGAGAGCACGTCCATATCCCCGTCGCCGTCCACATCCGCGGCGAATACACTCGAAGCATAGTTGGCGCTGGTGGTGATGGTGTGGGCGGTGAAGGTCTGGAGGCCGTCGTTTTCGTACCAGGTGATCTTGTCGTCATAGAGGGAAGCGGAGAGCACGTCCAGGTCCCCGTCGCCGTCCACGTCCGCAGTAAATACACTCTGGGCGCCGTAGGCGGCGGTGGTGATGGTGTGGGCGGTGAAGGTCTGGCGGCCGTCGTTCGCGTACCAGGCGATCTTGTCGTCGAGTTCCGAGGCGGAGAGCACGTCCAGATCCCCGTCGCCGTCCACGTCCGCAGTAAATACACTCCTGGCGCCGTCTGCGCCGGTGGTGATGGTGTGGGCGGTGAAGGTCTGGAGGCCGTCGTTTTCGTACCAGGTGATCTTGTCGTCATAGAGGGAAGCGGAGAGCATGTCCATATCCCCATCGCCGTCCACATCCGCAACGAACACACTCCTGGCGCCGTCGGCGCCGGTGGTGATGGTGTGGGCGGTGAAGGTCTGGCGGCCGTCGTTCTCGTACCAGGCAATCTTGTCGTCGTAAGCGGAAGCGGAGAGCACGTCCATATCTCCGTCACCGTCCACGTCCGCGGCGAAGACACTGGAAGCGCCGTCGGCGGCGGCGGTGATGGTGTGGGCGGTGAAGGTCTGGCGGCCGTCGTTCTCGTACCAGGCAATCTTGTCGTCGCCATCGGAAGCGGAGAGCACGTCCATATCTCCGTCACCGTCCACGTCCGCGGCGAACACACTCATGGCGCCCTTGGCGCCGGTGGTGATGGTGTGGGCGGTGAAGTCGCAAGAGCTGGACGCAGGCGAACTGATGCCGACCTGGTAGTCCTCCACCTCGCCGTCGTCCGCCAGTCCGGCCACGCCGAGGCCACCGGCCGTGCTCAGGCGGAAGCGGGCGTAGGTGTTGCCGGCTTTAGCCCAGCCCGGCACGTCGAAGGTAATCTGGTTGTTGTCGTTGCTCACGACAACGCTGTTGGCAATTTGCTCGAAGGGACCGCCCCAGGTACCGTCTCGGTTCCAGTCCACCCAGGCATCGAGTTTGGCCGGGCCACCTTGCACGTTGACCGTGACCGAGGCGCCTAACTTGCCGACCTGCACGTTCGTCCACCCGCTCACGCCGTCCTCGTCATCCGTGCCGTCGCTGTCATCGCCGTCCGCGCCGGTGGTTGGCTGTCCATTGCTTTCCGTATCGCGGCTGATACCCAGGGTTGGACCCGTTGCCACATGGCGTGCGCCGTCATCCACCAACAGCGTCGGGTAGGGCGCCGGGGTATCGCCGAAATCAAGGAAGGCGCCTGAAGTGACCCAATCGTCATCGGTCATGTTGTGAAGGGTCAAATCTACTGAACCGGCGCTGTCATGCGCTGTCGAACCGGAACTCTCATCGAACTTCCAGTAGTGCTTCAGGCCGCTCTCCCTGCCGCTGAGCGTTTGTCCCATATTCTCGTTAATCTCGGTTTGGGTGCGCGCATCGTTCCAGATGCGCACCTCGTCCAGACAGCCGTCCAGCGTTTCGGTGGGGTGGCTGATTCTCACGCTTCCATCCGGAGCATCCAAACTACCTCCCGGCGTGCTCTCGCCCACCAGCCTTCCGTTGAGATAGAGCTTCATAGTCGTGCCGTCCCAGGTACCGGCCACATGGCACCACCTCCCGGTCTGAAGGGCGTTGTTGACCCGGATATGGCGAAGAGAGCCACCGGTTTTGATGTAGAAGTGCAGTTGTCCTGGCTGATTCACCTCATCGTGCCGGAGCACAGCGACTTCGCTGCCTACCGTGACATAGCGCTGTATGGAAGCCGGAAGCGTGCGGTGATAGACCCAGGCTTCCAGGGTGAGGTTGGTCAGGGAGGTGGAGACGCCGCTGCCGTCGGCATAGTCGTATGTGCCGTCAAAATCCAGGCAATTGCCGGCGCTACTGACTGGCAGAGGCAGGGGTGCCGGAAAGCGCGGCGAGGCTGGCCACCAGCAGCGCGGCGGTCACCAAGAGACGAAAGGTTTTGATGATGGTGCGGTTTGGGCGTTTGTACATGGTGCTGTCCTTTCCTTTGTCGGAACGAGTCAATGAGCTAACGGGCGCCTCGTTGCCTCGTTACTCGTGGCCTCATTACTCTTGTCCAAAAGGCTCTGGTTGAAATTCTACACCTATTTCTTGCTTTGTCAACTGCTTGACAACCTCATTCAGGTGTGATATAGTTATCAACACTTTCGCCGGAGGGAATGAGTATGAAATATGGAGCCTGCAACTGGATCTTCGGAGATGAGCCACTGGTGGAGACGGCGGCCCGTCTGGCTGGCTTTGGCTACGATGGGCTGGAGCTGAAGGGCGACTCGGAGCTTTACGATGCCGCCGAGGTCAAAGCTGTCCTGGATGACCACGGGCTGGCGGTGCTTTCCCTCACCCCGGAGGACGTGGACCTGCCGCACCCCGACGCCGAGGTGCGGGCCGAGGCGGTGGATTACTACCTGCGCCTGCTAGACTTCGCCGCTGCGGTAGGAGCGCCGATGGTGGGATGCCACGGCGCGGTGGGCCGTATCCGCCCGGCGACCACCTACGAGCAGGAGTACGTGAACTACGTGGTGGGCGTCCAGCGCATCGCCGAGCGAGCTCAGGAGCTAGGCTTGCGATTGGCCATTGAGGTGCTCAACCGCTACGAGTCGCATTTGCTGAATACCGCCGAAGAAGCCATGCGCTTCGTGGAGGAGGTGGGAGCGCCCAACGTGGGCCTTCTTTTGGACGCCTATCACATGAACATTGAGGAGGCCGACCTGGGCAGCGCCATCCGCACGGTTGGGAAGCACCTGGTTCTTTTCCATGCCGCCGACTCCAACCGCCAAGCGGTTGGTCGCGGGCATACCGATTTCGCGGGCGTCATGCGTGCCCTCAAGGACATCGGATACGACGGTTCGATCATCGTCGAGTGCACCGCCTCCGGCCCAGATCCCTTCACGCCAGTCAAGGGGCAAGGTTGGCGAGAGGAGGTGGCGGGCTACATCGAAGAATCCATCAGGCTATTGCGCCATTATGAAGAAATGGTAAAGTGACTACTCAGGCTGTCATTGCGAGGAGGCGGTTTTTGCCGACGAAGCAATCCCCAAGCAACGAGCAGGAGATTGCTTCGCAAAAACCGCTACCCAGAAACTTGATGTATAAGGAGTCAAGCGGCTTGTGGCGTGAGTGTGAAGCCGAGTTTGGCGGCTTTGCGCGTCAACTGGGTGACCTCACGCTCACGCACCTGCCGTTCATAATCTTCC
>Ga0194110_10001369_pt1 | contig 31175 bp, 20 predicted proteins | sample TA2Kig1200mmetaG_FD_146192 | JGI IMG/M metagenome (GOLD analysis project Ga0194110, IMG submission 146192) | Freshwater microbial communities from Lake Tanganyika, Tanzania - TA2015032 Kigoma Deep Cast 1200m | ecosystem: Environmental > Aquatic > Freshwater > Lake | place: Tanzania: Lake...
AGCATGGCACGCAGTCACGCAGCAACCCCGCCATGCACGAGGGCGTGCAGCGGCTGCGCGAGGGCGTAATCGGCCAACTCTACATGGCGCGCGGCATGGCCTACAAGTGGCGCGGCAGCATCGGACGGATCAAGGAGGAACCCGTGCCCCCGGGCGTCCACTACGACCTGTGGCTGGGACCGGCGCCCAAGAAGCCCTTCGCCCGCCAGCGCTTCCACATCTACTGGCACTACCTCTGGGACTACGGCAACGGCGAAATCGGCAACCAGGGCGTCCATCAGCTCGACATCATGCGCTGGGGCCTGGGCCTCGACACCCATCCCTCACGCATACAGTCGATGGGCGGCCACTATGTTCACGACGCCGACCAGGAGACCCCCAACACCCAGGTGGCCTCCTTCCAGTACGAGGGGCGCAAGCTGCTGCTCCAGTTCGACGTGCGCCCCTGGATCACCAACCTCGAGGCGGGCATCGGCGATCTGTATCCCACGCGCGGCCGGGACAACGTGGTGGGAGTGATCTTCTACGGCTCGGAAGGCTACATGGTCATGCCCGACTACAGCAGCTACTACACGTTCCTGGGCCGCGAGCACAAGCCGGGACCCAAAGGCGAGTGTTCGCGCGACCCCGGCACCAGTCTGGATCACTTCCGCAACTTCCTGCGCGCCATGCGCAGCCGCAAGCACACCGACCTGACCGCCGACATCGCGGAGGGCCATCTCTCCACTGCCTTGGCCCACCTGGCCAATATCGCCTACCGCACCGGCCGGACCGTCCGCTTCGATCCGGCCAGCGAGACCTTCCCCGGCGACGAGCAAGCCAACCGGCTGCTCACCCAGGCCTACCGCGCGCCATATGTGGTGCCCGAGCGAGTCTAAGGAACCTTGAGACCGTGCCGCGCTGTGCCCCACTGGCCTGTGTGACGCTGCTTGCCGCGGCGTCGGGCGCCTCCCCGCCGGCCCGGATCGTGGTCCGTCCCTCGGTGGAGATCGCCCGCCTCGATCCCCACATCTACGGCCACTTTGCCGAGTTGTGCTTTCGCGTCTTCCACGGCGGCTTGTGGGCCGAAATACTCGAAGCGCGCAAGTTCGAGACCCGCGACCGCGATAGCAACTACGGCGTCGTCCATCCCTGGCGCTCCGTAGGGCGCACCTCCAGGACCCACTTCCTGCACGACAACACCATCTTCTACTCGGGCGGGCAATGCCAGCGAATCGAGAGCCACGAGCCGCCGCCCCACCCGGTGGGGTTGATCCAGCGGGGCTTGCACGTAGAAAACGGCAAGACCTACCAGGTCCGCCTCAATGTCCGGCAACAGGGCATCAGCGGCCCGGTGACAGTCGCCCTGGAAGGTCCACAGGGAGTCTACTCCAGCCGGCCGCTCGACGTTCCCGAAGGTGACTGGCAGCGTTTCGCTTTCACGCTCCGATCATCGCAGACCGATCGCGACGCGGGCTTCAGCGTGAAGTTCTCCGGCCCCGGTACGCTGTGGCTGGGGACCGCCTCCCTGATGCCGGACGATCGTCTCTCCGGCTATCGCAAGGACGTCATCGAAGCCTTGCGCCCTCTCCGCATGCCACACCTGCGCTGGCCGGGCGGGAACTTCGTCTCCTACTACCGCTGGGAGGACGGGATCGGCGACCGCGACCGGCGTCCCGCGCGACTGAATCTCTCCCGGGCCATCGAACAGGAAGGGCTGTATTGGGAGCCCAATGACGTCGGCGTGGATGAGTTCATCGCGCTGTGCCGCCTCCTCGGAGCCAAGCCTTACCTGGCGGTGAACGCGGGCGACGGGACACCCGAGGAGGCGGCCCGCCTGATCGAGTACTGCAACGGCGCCGCCAACACCCCATATGGCGCCAGGCGCGCAGCCAACGGTCATCCGGAATCGTACCGTGTGAAGCTCTGGGGTATTGGCAACGAGCTGTTCGGCGGCTGGCAAGGCGGCCACGTGGATGAGGAAACCCACGCCCGCCGAGTGGTGGCGTTCTCCAGGGCCATGCGCGGCGTCGATCCCGGTATCAAGCTGGTGGCCTCCGGCGCGCGGAGCTGGTTCTACCCGCGCTGGAACCAGGCGCTGCTTGCACTGGCCCGCGGGCACTTCGACTACCTCTCACTGCACTCTTACGCGCGCAAGTACCGCCGCACGATGAAGAAGGACGATCTCAAGAACCCGGGCTTCGCCAAGGAGTTCTACTACTACATCGTCTCGGCGCCTTACGGGATCGAGGAGCAGATCGCCCTGACCGCCCAGGAGATCCGGGCCGCAGGCGTCCAGGCGGCCATCGCTTTCGACGAGTGGAACGCTTGGGCCTACCGCGCCCCGAACGTGGGTTACGGCGATCACGAAGTGGACTTTGCCGCGCGTGACGGCCTGTATACCGCGGGCGTCTTTCACGCCTTCCGCCGGCAACACCCTGCGGTTACGCTGGCCAGCTTCTCGATGACGGTGAACGCGCTGGGGTTGATCCGGGTGAACCGCTCGGGCCTGTTCGTCAATCCCCAGTACCTGGCTTTCAAGATGTACATGAACCACCAGGGCCCGGTGCTGGTCGCTTCGGAGGTCCAGGGTCCCGATTTTCCGGCCCCTGAGTACGAAGAAGGCCGACCGCAGGCGATTGGCCGCATTCCGTATCTGGATGCTTCGGCCACCGTCAGTGACGACGGCCGCACGCTCTTCCTGGCCGTCATCAACCGGCATGATGCGGAGCCGATTACCGCCAGGATTCAAGTGGATGGCTGGACGCCGAATCCCGCGGGAAAGGCCGTCTGGCTCGAGGCCGCGCATTACATGACCGAGAACACCTTCGAGCAGCCGGATAGAATCACCATCCGGGAGAGACCCCTGGATGGTGCGGCCCCGTCGATGAGCTACCGCTTCCCCCCGCATTCGGTGACCATTCTGGAGCTACAGAGGCAGTGATGCGCAACCCAGTACGATGCTGGCTCTGGCTCGCGGCGGCGCTGGCCGCGGCGGCGCAGATCCCGGAGAAGTACGCCTGCGTGGACAGCCGAGAGTTCCCCGGCGACCGCAAGGAAAACCAGATGTTCAGCGCGCTGTACACCGCCCGCGACGGCCGGGTCTACATCGGGCTGTGCACCCACGGCGGCTCGGCGCAGTTCTATCAGTACGACCCGCGCGCGGACCGCATGCGGCACATCGCCGATATCGCCGAGTTTCTGGGCCAGTACGGCCGCGGCATCCGCACCGCCGGCAAGATTCACACCCGCTTCGTCGAGGACCGCGAGGGCCGTATCTACTTCGGGACCATGTGCGAAGACGCCGGGCCCCCCAACATCGACCCCTACAGTTGGGAGGGGCCTCACTGGCTCCGCTACGACCCCAAGGCCGGCAGGCTGGAGAACTTCGGGCTGATCAACCGCCTGTGGGGCATCTACGGCCTGACGATCGACACCCAGCGCAACCACCTTTTCGCCACCGCCTGGGACGGCCACCTCTACCGGTACGACATCTCGAGCGGCGTGACGCACGACCTGGGCCGCGTGGACAATTGGGATGACCTGCGTCACATCGCCGCCGACGGAGACGGCAACGTCTACGGCTGCTACCCGAAGGCCCGGATCTGGAAGTACGACCCCAAGACCGAGCTGGTCTACGACCTGTCGGTCCAGATCCCGTACGACCCGCTGGTTTACCCGCGCCGCCTTTCCAATCCCATGCTTGACCGCAAGGCCATCTGGCGCGTGGTCGAGTGGGATCCTCTGGACCGCGTGATCTACGGCATCGATGGCGGCAGCTCGATTCTCTTCAAATACGATCCCAAAGATGGCCCCGAAGGGAAAGTCACCACCCTCACCCGCCTCTGCGCCGAACGGTTCTACACTTCAAATCGGAAGGATATCCCCTACTCGAGCCTGGCCTTCGTCATCAGCCGCGATCGCAGGATCTTCTACGCCCCAGCCGGCCTGGATTTCGACTACGAAGCCAGGCTCGAGGCTGCCCGCTTGGCGCAAGCCCGTGGCGTCAAGACCCCGCCTTACTCCGAGTTGATCGTCTACGACCTGAAATCCGGCCGCCGCGACAACCTCGGCGTGCTCAGGACCGCCGACGGTCGGCACGTATTCGGCTGTGGCGCCGCCGCGGCAGGACCTCCCGGCACGGTGTACCTGGCCGCCGCGGTCGAGGAGAAGGATCCGCGGAAGGCGGCGGGCAACGTCGCCGGAGCACACTCCTTCGCCATGCGGCTGTTGATTCACCGTCCCGGCATCAAGTGCGGAGGACCGCACAAATGAGACGCCTTCTCCGGATCTGGGCCGTGGCTCTGGCGTCCGCCGGGCTGCTCGGCGCGCAGCACTGGGTGAACCCCAACGTGGAAGGCCATCGCATCGACCTGCGCGACCTGGGGTACCCCGAAGTCAATCAGATCCCCGCCCAGTCCAGCGCCATCACCTCGCTGCTCGCCGCCTCGAACGGCAAGATCTACGGCGGCACCAGCGGCCAGGAGGCGTACCTCTTTCTCTACGATCCAACCACCAACAAGGTGAAGCACCTGGGCAGGATCCCGGGGCAGCAGGGCATTCATCACGCGCTAGTCGAGGACGCGCTCGGTTTCCTGTACCTCGGCACGGGGCTTGACGTGCTGCGCCCGCTCGAGCTTACCCGTAGCGTCGCCAACGCGCGCAACAGCGTCTCCGACGCTCTGTGGTTGGACGTCAAGAAACCCTACCAGGGCTACGCCGGCGGACGGCTGTACCGCTACGACCCCAATACCGGCGACCGGCAAGTCCTGATGCCCGAGGATTCCTGCCCGCTCGAGGACCTGGGCATCCCCGTTCCCAACAACGGCATCTACGCGCTGGCCATCAACCCTCAGGCCGAGATCATCTACGGCCTCACGTACCCGGATGGCCGCTTGTTTGAATACCGCATCGCGGAGAAGAAGTTCAGCGACCTCGGGGAAGTGGACCGCGGGGTTTTCTTTCACGGTCCGGAGCGCGACTGGCGCAGCCTCCCCCGCGCCCTGGTGGTGGGCGACGCGGGCCGGGTCTACACCTCCGGTGAAGATGGTTTCCTGGTCTTCTACGATCCCCGGCAGGACAAAATCCTCTCCACCGGACACAAGATTCCTGGCGAATACTACCCCGTGCAGGCGTACTCGGGTCACCCCGTGGCGGAGTGCTTCGTCCAGGACCGCCAGGGCCTGATCTACGGAGGCTCCTCGGACGGTTTCCTGTTCAGCTTCGACCCGGCCGCCGGAAGGCTGGTCAGCCTGGGCAAGCCCCGCCTCTCGCGGCGTCTGCGAGCGCTCACCGCCGGCAAGGACGGGCGCCTCTACATGGTGGCCGGAGAGCGCATCGAACCCTGCCGCCTGTTCTCCTTCGACCCGCGGGGCGGCGGTTTCCGCGATCTGGGCGTGATCGCCGTGGACCGCAGCCCGTACTACTCCTGGCGCGGCTACCAGTTCGACAGCATGGCCACCGGCGCGGACGGCGCAATCTACCTCGGCGAGAGCGAGCGCCGCTCACACTTATTCCTGTATCTTCCGTAGGGAGGGAATACCATGAAGCCAACTTGTCTGCCGTTCGCCTGGGCCGTGCTGCTGCTCTGCTGCGGGAGCGCCGCCGCGCAAGCCCCCGCCCCGGTCAAGCTGGAGGACCTCACCCACCCCGAGATCCAGCAGCGCGCGCCGCAGGTGCTGATTCTGCCCATCGGCTCCACCGAGCCGCACGCCAACCATCTCTGCTACGGCAACGATGCCTTCACCGCGGGCAGTCTGGCTGCCCGGGCCGTCACCTTCGTCCGGCCCTGGAAGCATGTCAGCGACAACACCGGCGTGGGCGATCCCACGCGCGCCACGGCCGACAAGGGCCGCAAGCTGGTCGAGATTTTCGCGGACCGCATCGCCTCGTTCCTCAAGGAGCTGAGCGACGCGCAACTCAGCGACACATTTCCATACGAGAATTGACGACGGGGTCGATTATGAAGTACGCAATTGCATTACTGTTCTGCTGCGCCGCCATGGCGCAGGAGTTCCGGGGAAACCTGCTGGGCCGTATCACGGACGCTTCCGGCGCGGTGGTGCCGGGTGTTGCGGTCACGGCAGTGAACATCGATACCAACGCCTCGGTTGAAACCAGATCGAACGATCAGGGCAACTACCGCATCCCGTTTCTGCTGCCGGGCAACTACCGGGTCATCGTCGAGCGCGCCGGCTTCAAGAAGATCGAGCGCGGCGGCATCCGCATTTCAGTCGGCTCGGACACGACGCTCGATTTCGCCTTGGAGGTGGGCGCGGCCACCGAATCCATCACCGTGACGGCCGCGGCCCCGCTGGTGAACACGTCCAACGCCGACCTCGGGGTGGTGGTCGACCGCAGCTACATCCAGAACCTGCCGGTCAGCCTGGCCCGCAACGCCATGAACCGGGTGATGCTCTCGGCGGGCGTCACCGGAGATACCGGGACATACACCAGCAACGCCCAGTCCAACATCAGCATCATGGGCGGCGGTGGGACCCGCGGCCGCAACGAGATCATGGTGGACGGCATCCCAAACACGCTCCCCCAGAGCGGGGGCATCGCGGTGTTCATTCCCCCGCTGGACGCAGTGGAGGAGATGAAGATCCACACCACGATGTTCGATGCGGCCTACGGCCGGTCCAACGGCGGCGCCATCAGCATCACTACCCGCGGCGGAACCAACCAGGTGCGCGGGTCCGTTTACGACTTCAAGCGCTGGAGCGCCCTCAACGCGAACACGTGGAGCAACAATCGGCTGGGCCTGCCGAAGCCGCCGGTGAGCTACAACCAGTTCGGCGGCCTGATCGGCGGGCCGGTCTGGGCGCCCCGCATCTACGATGGCCGCAACCGCACCTTCTTCAGCTTCTCCTACGAGAACAATCTGGATAAGGGCAACATGACCCGGCAGGCGCGCGTGCCCACGGACCGGGAACGGAACGGAGACTTCTCCCAGACCCTGAACCGCCGGGGCGCGGCCATCCTTCAGGTATACGATCCCTGGACGACCACGGGCAGCGGGAACGCCGCCACCCGCGTGCCGTTCCCAGGTTCGGCAATACCGGCTTCGCGGCTGAATCCCACCGGTCTGGCGGTCGCCAGGGCCTATCCCCTGCCTAACCAGCAGGTCACTCCCCAGATCGGGGCCCTCAACTGGGGAGGCGCCGGCATCACCGAAGTCCAGGAGAGCCAGGGCAGTTTGCGGCTCGACCACAACCTCAGCTCCCGCCAGCGGCTTTTTGGGCGTTACAGCCGCCTGACGCGCCGCCAGGAAGGGGAGGACCTGATGCGGGGCGCCTATTCCTATCCGGGGGACGGCTCGGCCGACCTGGGACTGGAGCGCCGCGTCTTCCACTCCATCGCCCTCGATCACACCGCCACTTACTCGCCGACGCTGGTCGGCTCGCTGCGTTACGGGTTTTCAGGCCGAGACGCGCCCCGGACCGTGCCGGCGAAGCTTCAGGACCCTGCCGAAATGGCGCTCCCCGAGGTCATCCTCCGCAACCAGGCGGCCAGTGGCTGGCCGCGGTTCAACCCCGGCGAGAATTTTGCCACCTTCGGCTCGACCCTCAGGAAGCAGCGCCAGTTCACCCAGACCGTGGTGGCGACCTTCTATAAGATCGCCGGCAACCACAACCTGAAGTTCGGAGGGGATTACCGCGTCACGCGCAGGAACGAGTCCCCCTCGAGCACGGCGGCCTCGGGGGACTTCACATTCTCCGCCGTCTTCACGCAGGCTAACCCGTTCGTCCCCACCTCGGCCGACGTTTCCGGTTCGGGGCTGGCGAGCATGCTGCTGGGAGTCCCGGCGTCGGGGAACTTCGGGTATAACAGCCCGCTCTCCTTGCAGACCCAGTCGATGTCGCTGTTCATCCAGGAGGACTGGCGCATACTGCCGAGGCTGACTCTCAATTTCGGATTCCGTTACGAGCTGGAAATTCCGTATACCGAGCGTTACGACCGGGTGGCCTACGGGTTCGATTACCACGCCGCCTCTCCCGTGCAGGTCCCGGGGCTGAACCTCCGGGGCGGGCTGCTGTTCGCGGGGGTGGACGGCAACCCCCGCCACGAAGGCAATGTGGACCGCAACAACTTCGGGCCGCGCTTCGGCTTCGCCTACAGCGTCAGCAGCAAGACGGTGATTCGCGGCGGCTACGGCCTGTTCTACGGCGCCCAAGCCTTCAACACCGCCTTCGACGGATCGGTGGCGACTTTCAACGCCGTAACGCCGTACGTGGGGACGATCGATGCCGGCGCCACTCCGTTCACCACGCTGGCGAACCCGTTCCCCGCCGGGCTGCGGGCGGCCGAAGGCCGGGAGAGAGGGCTGGCGGCCCGTTACGGCGACGGCCTGACCTGCTTCGACCTCGGCCGCGTGAACCCCTACAGTCAGCAATGGCAACTCGGCCTGCAGCGCCAGTTGCCGGGCCAGATCGTCGTCGAGGCGGCCTACGCCGGCATGCTCAGCCTGAAGCAACTGGAGAGCTTCAACCTGAACGAGCGGCCCGACGCCTACCTGCACCTCGGAACCGCGGAAAACACCCGCATCCCGAATCCCTTCCTCGACCTGTTCCCGCCCACGTCTTCTCTCGGACAGGGAGCGACCGTTGTCCAGCGGCAACTGTGGGTGCAGTTTCCGCAATTCACCTCGCTGACCGCGGAAGGCCTCAACACCGGCCGGGCCATCTACCACGCGCTGCAGACGAGGGTGGAGAAGCGGATCACGCATGGCCTCGGCGTTCTGTGGACCTACACCAACTCGAAGCTGATCGACAACAACACCGCCAGCGTGGTCAACCACCGGCACTTCCGCTCCGTTTCGGATCTCGACCTGAGGCACGTGAGCCGCATCTCTTTCGTCTACGATCTGCCCTTCGGCCCCGGCAAGCCGCTGGGAACGGGATTCACCGGCCCTCTCGCGCGGATCGTTGAGGGATGGTCGATTTCTGGTTACCTGAACGCGAGATCGGGCAGTCCGCTGTCCATCTCGCACGCCAACGGCCGTCCCGTCCGGATCCGGAACGCGGCCCTGTCGGGCCCGGTCGCAAGCCGCATCGGGGACCAGCGGGATGCGAGCGGGAGAATTCTGAACCCGTACTTCGACATCACCGCCTTCGTCCCCCTGCCGAGCCAGTACGTCATCACCCCGGAGGTGCTCAATTTCGACGAACTGCGCGCTCCCAGCGACTTCAGCCAGAATCTCGCGGTCAGCAAGGACGTGAGACTCCGGGAGCGCATGAGGCTCCAGTTCCGCGGGGAAGCCAGCAACGCCTTCAACACGAAGACCTGGGGCACTCCCGGCACGAACATGTCCAGCGCCGCCACGTTCGGCGTGATCCAGTCGGGAGGCTCCGGCCGCGCCGTGCAGATGAGCGCCCGGCTGACATTCTGAGCGAGCCATGGTTCTCACAGGCAGGCTGCTGTGGCTGACGGCGCTGCTCGCCGGCGCCCATACGGCACCGCCGCGGGCGCTCGAGCTGAGGATTGAACCCACCGAGGCGGCGCTCCGGGACGCTCTGACCAGGGTGGCCGCCGCCGGAGGCGGGAGGATCACCTTCAACGTCTCGGGCGCCGTTATCGGGATCCAGGACCGCATCTACTTCTACGGAAACGACCTGGTTCTCGACGGCGAAGACCGCAACATCACTTTCAAGTACACCGGGCCCGACGCCTGCGACCAGACCGAAGGTCAGGACCACTTCATCGAGCTCCACGGCGACAGGAACATCATCCGGAACTTCACCCTGGACCGGTTTCCGGACGGCATCCACGTGCAAAGCGGGCACGACAACCTCATCGACAACGTCCGCTTTCCCAAGGTATGCGAAGATGCGGTCACCAACAACGGCCGAGGCTTGGAGGCCTTCCGCACCATCATACGAAACTGCTATTTCCAGGACGCCGAAGACAAGGCCGTCATGATCAACAACGGCGGCTCGGTGACCGTTGAGAACTGCCAGTTCGTCCACTGCACGCAGCCCGTCCGGGCCGGCGGACAGTCGGGTCGCTACACTGTCCGCAAGTGTTCTTTCAGGGGACGCTCCACAGGGCCCAGGTTCAACGGCGGCGCCGACGGGATGGTGGTGGAGTTCGAGGATAACGTAGTGGAAGAGGCCAGCTACGGGATCCGCCTTTACGGCAGCGTGCTGGCCATCCTCCGCAACAACCGCTTCCGCCCGCGGGCCGGCAGCGGGTACGGGATATACATATATGAGAATGCGCGCGCGCGGCTGGAAGGCAACGACGTGCAGGGGGCCACGCGGGGCGGTGTCCTCGTGCAGGGCGCCGCGCAAGTCGATCTCGGCGGTGGCAGGATCGTCATCTGCGGTGACCCCACGCCCAGCGCCGGGTCGAACGTAGTGAAGGGCAACCTGCCGGCCGGCCTGGTCAACGAAACCGAAACCGTCATAAAGGCGAAACATAATGTTTGGGATCACCGCACCGCCGCTGAAGTGCTCAGTTTGGACGTGCGCGGGCCGGCCGAGGTCGAGCCCCTGGGGAAGAATGCAAACCACAGGTAGCCACATCAAGGCCCTGGCTTGGATCACACTGCTGCTATCTTGCATGCCGCCCGTGGCGGGCGCCGAGCTGCCCGGCCTCTACTTCCGCCTGATGGAGGCGGGCCTGGCCGGCCTGGAGGCCGCACAGCTTCCCGCCGAGCCTGAAGCGCGTCCCCGCAGCCACTACTACCCCGGCGCGCTGCTGGTGGCCACGGTACTGCATGTCAAGCCGCACGCCTCGAACCCCCGCTCCGGGGACGGCCGCATGCTGGCGCTGGCCCTCAAGCTGGGTGATCTGTTGGCCACCGAGCACGAGCGCGGCATCTACGTCCAGCGCGGTGATCATCACCGCGATACCTACATGTGGCTGGAGGCTTGGCGCCTGTTGGAGGCCAAGCTGGGGACGGAGCGCCGCGCGCGCTGGCGCCGGGCCCTCGAAACCCTGATTGCCGAGATGGCCGCCGACGTCGAGGAACGGCAGGACCGGCCGGCCTACACCTCGCCGTTCGGCGTGTCGGTCAATCACACCGCGCTGCGGGCCTCCACCGCGCACCTCGCCGGCGCGGTCTTCAACCGTCCGGAGTGGACGCGGCTCGGCGCCCGCGTCATGCATCGCTACGCCGCCCAGGAGCAGTCCCCGGACGGCTACTGGGGTGAGCACTCGCCAGCCGGACCCACCACCGCCTACGACTACCTGACCGCGGCCGGCGTGGCGCTCTACTTCGAACACAGCCGCGATCCCGCCGCGCTCGAGGCCCTGCGACGGTCCACCGACTTCCACAAGTTCTTCACCTGGCCGGATGGTCAGCCCGTGATGGGCATCGACGACCGGCGCCGCCATGCCTACGTCAGCCCATGGGCGCACTTCGGTTTCTCCCACTTCCCGGACGGGCGCCGCTACGCCGAGTTGTTGACCAACTCCTGCCGCGGCCGCCTGCCTTCGATGGAGCACCTCGGGCGGCTGGCCCAAAACGCGCTCTACTACCACGACGGCCCCACCGCCTCGATCCCTCAGGACCAGGCCCGGTATGCGCACCGAATGAGCGTGCCCGCGGGCATTCGCAAGACCGGCCCTTGGGTGGTGTGCCTTTCCGGACTTATCAGCACGCAGGCCGTCACCAGCCGCTACTACCTGGACCGGCAAGGGCATCTCGAAGTCTTCCACGAGCGCGCGGGGCTGATCATTAGCGGCGCCAACTCGAAGCGCCAGCCCGAGCTGGCCACCTTCTGGGAGAAGATCCCCGCCGGGCTGTTTCACCTGCCACTGGACAGCCGGCTGGAGATGACGGCGGCGCGGGACCGCCTCTCGCTCGCCTACAACATGTTTGTTGCCGAGCTGGCAGTCGAGCCGCCCACCGAGAAGCGCCTGGCGTTTCGCTTCCTGATCCGCCGCAAGGGCACGCCCGACGAAGCGCGACTCACCCTCCAGTTGTGTTTGAAAGCCGGCCAGGCCCTGGAGACCGGCGCCGGCCAGCGCGTGGTCATCGGACCGCAGCCACTGACCCTGGACCGTCTGGGAGGTTCGATCCGCCACAACGGATGGACGTTGACCGTGGATCCGGCCGCTCAGCTCGTCTGGCCCGTCTATCCATACAGCCCTTACAGCGAGGGGCCGGAAAAGGACCTGCAATACGCCGTGGGCGCCCTCAGCGTTCCGCTCGCTGTGAAATTCGCCGCCCGGCAGGAAATCCGCTTTGGAGTAGAAGTTCCAACATCATAGCCAGGAGGCTCAACATGAACCAGAGAATGACTATGCTGCTTCTGACAACTGCGCTTTGGCTTGCCCTCCCGAGCTTGGTCTCGGCTCAGGGCACCGGCACGCTTCACGGCGTAGTGACCGATCCCAGCAGCGCCGTTCTTCCCGGCGCTCAGGTCACCGCCAGACTGGACGAGCGGGGCACCACCCGCACGGTGAAGAGTGACCTGAGCGGCGCCTACATCCTTCCGTTGCTCCCGGTGGGAACTCACACCCTCACCGTCCAGGCGCAGGGGTTCAAGACCTACGTCCAACACGCCATCACCCTGACCTCGAATGAAAACGTCCGCGTGGACGTCACCCTCCAGGTCGGAAACGTCGCCGAGTCGGTTACCGTGAGCACGGAAGCCCCCTTGGTGGACACGCGCTCTGCGGTGATGGGAGCGCTGATCGACTCGCGCCGCGTGCTCGAATTGCCCATCAACGGGCGCAACGTGATCGGCCTGGCCACGCTGTTGCCCGGGGCCTCCCAGGTCAGCTCGCCCCAGATGTTTACCGGAGACCGCAGCGGCCCCACCGTCTCGATGTCCGGCTCCCGCGGCAATCAGAACCTGTTCCTGTTCGACGGCGCGCACTTCAACGCCCTCTTCCGCAACACCGGCCTCAACTACCCTCCGCCAGACGCCCTCCAGGAGGTCAAGGTGCTCACTAACGGCTTCAGCGCGGAGTACGGGCGCAATGCGGGGGCGATCTTCAACGTGGTGACCCGTTCGGGCACCAACGAGATCCATGGAAGCGTCTGGGAGTTCCTGCGAAATCACAAGCTGAACGCCCGGAACTTCTTTGCGCCGTCCGTGAAGCCCAAGCTCATACAGAATCAGTACGGGGCCGCCGCTGGAGGTCCCCTGCGCAAGGACCGCCTCTTCATCTTCGGCTCCTACGAAGGTCTCAAGGTCCGGCCGGCTTCCCTCTCCACGGCGGCCTTCCCGCCCACAGCCTCCGAGCGCGCCGGAGATTTCTCCAGCAGCCGCACCGCGGTGCGCGATCCGCTCACCGGCCAGCCCTTCCCCGGCAATCGCATCCCCACGGACCGCTTCGACGCCGTCGTTCGCAGCATCCTCAGCCGCGATCTGCTCCCCCTGCCGAACCGGCCCGACGGTCAGCTCGTCACTACTTCCCCGCGCCCCCAGGACGACGACACCTTCCTGATCCGGGTCGATTACAACCTCAGCCGGCACACTATCGACGCCCGCTACAACTACAACCTCGCTCGCGAGGGCGATTACAACGGCAACATCCCCACCTGGATGCCCGTGACCCGCCGGGCGAAGACCCAGAACATCACCCTCGGTGACACCGTCAGCCTCAGGCCCTCCCTGCTGAACCAGGCCCGCCTCAGCTTTAACCGGATCTACTCGTACACTCTCAGCCACAACCGCCTCCACCTTTCCGACCTGGGCGGCAACTTCCCCCGGTTTGGCCCGAGCCAGCCGCCTGCCATCACGGTCAGCGGCCGGGCAGAGCTGGGCAGCGCCTCCGGCGGCGACGCCATCCAGGTCAACGAATCGCTGCAATTCAGCGACAGCCTCCACTGGACCAAAGGCCCACATACCCTCAAGGGCGGTTTCGAGCTGCTCAAGCTGCGTTACCTCAATCGCGGCTCCTTCCGCACCATGGGCGCGTTCACCTTCGATGGCGCCATCACCAGCAACGCCGTGGCTGACTTCATGCTGGGCAAACCGGCTCAGATGACCGTCGCCAGCCCGCTGCTCGAACAGGCCGGCCTGGGCACGAACACCTTCTACTACCTTCAGGACGACTGGCGCATCCATCCCCGCCTGACCCTCAACCTCGGCCTCCGCTATGAGTTGTCCCTGCCCTGGGTTCACCCGCAAGACCTCTGGGGCAGCATCCGCATCGGGCAGCAGTCGCAGCGGATCAAGACCGCGCCGGTGGGAATGGTCTTCCCGAACGATCCCGGCGTGCCGCGCGGGCTGGTCGCCACCGACAAGAACAACCTCGCTCCCCGCTTCGGCTTCGCCTGGGACCTGTTTGGGAATGGCCGCACTTCCCTGCGTGGCGCCTACGGGATTTTCTATGAGACGGTCAACGCCGATATCGTCCAGAACACCAGCCAGCCCTTCAGCTACACCTTCACCATCCCAACGCCCTTTGCGCTCTCCGATCCGCTGCGCGGCCAGCCCGCCATCCCCCTGTATGTGAATCTGGTGGACCCGCCCTTCGTCGGCATTCAACAACTCTTCTACCCGGACTCCACCCTGCGCAATCCCTACGTGCAGCACTTCAACCTCAGCCTCCAGCGCCAGCTCACGGCCGACCTGGCGCTCCAGGTGGGCTACGTGGGCAAGCTGGGCCGTAGGTTGCTGCTCGGCTGGACCACCAACCCGGGAATCTACGGCCCCGGGGCTACCGCCGGCAACATCAACCAGCGGCGACCTTATCAGCCCTTCGGCCAGCTCGACACCATTTCCTCGCTGGCCAACTCCCGCTACAACGCCCTTCAGGCCGAGCTTAACAAGCGCTTCAGCCGCGGCTTTTCCCTCCAGGGCGCCTACACCTTCTCGCGCTCCATCGACATGGGTTCAGGCATCTCGCTGGGCGCCGGCGTCCCCAACGTTTTCGATTTGCGCACCCAGTTTGGCCTCTCGGATTTCCATGCCAAGCACATCGCGTCCTTTTCCTGGATCTGGGAAGTCCCTGCGCCCCCCTGGCAAGGCGCGCTGGTCCGCCACCTCCTGGGCGGCTGGCAGGTCAACGGCTTGGTGAACCTCCGCTCGGGCACGCCCGTCAACCTCGTGGTTGGGCGCGACGTCGCACTGAGTGGCACTTCCAACCAGAGGCCGAACGTAGTGGGCGAGCACCGGCTCTCTTCCGACCGCTCCCGCGCGGAGAAGATCCTGGCCTGGTTCGATCGCACTGCGTTCGCCGCGCCCGCCACCGGAACTTACGGCAACGTGGGCCGCAACGCCCTGCCCGGCCCTGCCTCCGCCTCCGCCAACACCGCCATCTTCAAGCAGTTCTCGCTGCCCGGACGCGAGGGTCTCCGCCTGCAATTTCGCTCCGAGTTCTTCAACGTGTTCAATTCGGTGAACCTGAGCAACCCGAACAACAGCGTGGGTTCCGGCGTCAACATGGGCCGCATCACCAGCGCTGGCAGCGCGCGGGTGATTCAATTTGCTCTGAAGGTGCTCTTCTGATGCGCATTTCACTCTGCGTGACCTTGGCCGCGCTCGCCGCCGCGCCGCTGTTGACCGCCGCCGTGGACGAACACGCCTGGCGTCGCCAGATCAAGGCCACGCTGTTTGTGCCCGACCCCTTGCCGCGCCTCGCGCCTCGCACCCATGGCCGCTTTGAGCCTGCCCCGGGCGTCGTCGCCGAGCGGGTCAGCTACAGCACCCAGTTCGGCCTGCGCGTGCCGGCCATTCTCTATTTGCCTAAGTCGGGATCCGGCAAGGCGCCCGCCTTCATCGTGGTCAACGGCCACGGCGGCGATAAGTACAGTTGGTACGCTTTCTACTCCGGCATCCTGTACGCGCGCGCCGGCGCTGCTGTCCTCACGTACGACCCGGCCGGCGAGGGCGAGCGCAATATCGACCGCCAGTCCGGCACGCGCGCCCACGATAAGGTCGAAGACCCGCCCGAGCTGGCCCGCCGCCTGGCCGGTCTCATGATCACCGACGTGATGCAGGCCGTCTCCTTCCTCTCCCAGCGCTCCGAGGTGGATGCTACACGCATAGCCGCCGCGGGCTACTCGATGGGTTCCTTCGTGCTCAGCCTGGCCTGCGCCGTCGATACCCGCCTCAAAGCCTGCGTCCTGGCCGGCGGCGGCAACCTGGACGGCCCCGGCGAATACTGGGACAAGTCCAAGCCCATGTGCCAGGGCATCCCCTACCAGTCGCTGATGTTCTTGGGCGACCGTCCCGCCGCTCTGTACGCCTTGCACGCCGCGCGCGGCGCCACGCTGGTCTTCAACGGCCTGGAAGACTCCACCGTCCGCATTCCCCCCAATGCGGAAGCGTTCTTTCAGGATCTTCAGCGGCGCGTCGCCGAGCTGCGCGGAAGCTCGGCGGGCGTTTTCGATACCGGCTTCGTCCCTGGTGTTGGTCACCGGCCTTTCTTCGTCACCAGGCCCGTCGCGCTGTGGCTGGAGCGGCGGCTGGACTTCCCCAATTGGACCGAGCAGAGCATTCCGACGATGCCGGAGACGCATGTCTCGCAGTGGGCCAAACAGAACGGTGTGGAAATGGACCCGCTCTACTCCAGCGAACACCGCGAAGGCGGCACGCGGGCGCTCGACACCGGCGTGCCCACGCTCACCCGCGCGGACCTGTCGGTCTTCACCGCCCAGGAGTGGGAGCAGCGGAAGGCCTCGCTGATTCACGAAGAATGGCTCCGCCAGGCCAAAGCCCGGCTGGCCCCTTGAACGCCCGTCCGCCGGCCGGCCCCGACCGGCGGTTCGGTGTATACTTGCCGCGATGAGCACCACCGTCAATCGAAGGACACTGCTGCGCCGCGCGCTGGCGCTGGCGCCCGCCGCCGGGCTGCGCGCCGCGCCTGCTCGGCGATCCCCGAACTTCGTCGTCATCGTGGCGGACGATCTGGGGTGGGCGGACGCAGGGTTTCACGGCTCCCGCTACCGCACCCCCCACCTTGACCGCCTGGCCCGCACCGGCGTCGAGATGCACCAGCACTACGTGGCGCCACTGTGCACACCCACGCGCGCGGCCCTTCTCACAGGCCGCTACTGGAGCCGCTTCGGCAACACCAGCCCGCACAACGAACAGGTGCTCCCCTTCGGGACGATCACCCTGGCCTCCGCGCTGAAGAGCCGGGGCTACGAGACAGCCATCACCGGGAAGTGGCACCTGGGATCCCTGCCCGAGTGGGGTCCGCGCAGGTTCGGGTTCGACCGCTCGTACGGCTCGCTGGCGGGCGGCACCGGTCCCTGGGATCACCGCTACAAGCGCGGTCCCTACACGCGCACGTGGCACCGCAACGACGAGCTCATCGAGGAGCAAGGCCACGTCACCGACCTGATTGCCCGCGAGGCCGTGGGGTTCCTCCAGGCGAAGCGCCAGGCGCCGTTCTTCCTCTATGTGCCCTTCACCGCGGTTCACCATCCCGTCGATGAGCCCCAGGAATGGCTGGCCGCCAATCAGGATATCCAGGAGAACCTGCGCCAGTACGCCGCGTGCGTTCAGCACATGGACGACGCCATCGGCCGGATCCTCACGGCGCTCGACAAGTCGGGGCAGCGCGACAACACGCTGGTGGTATTCTTCTCGGATAACGGCGGCATGGGCGTCGAGGCGGGTAACGACCTGAAGCTCTACCCGGGCGAGTATCCCGCGGGCGCGATGCTGGGAATGAACCAGCCCTTGCGGGGCCGCAAAGGGCAGCTCTATGAGGGCGGCATCCGTGTGACGGCGCTGGCGAACTGGCCGGGTCGCCTCCGCCCGGGGAAGGCGCTGGCGCCAGTTCACGTCATCGACTGGATGCCCACGCTCGCCGGTCTTGCGGGATGCCGGCCGGAGCGGGACCTCAAGTGGGATGGACAGGACGTCTGGCCTCTCCTGTCCGCGGCAACGCCTCAGCCGGCGCCCCGCGTGCTGTACTGGAAGGGGCCGGGCGGGCGGTCCCACGCTCTGCGTTCCGGAGTCTGGAAGCTGCTCATCCATGAGGCTTCCGGCAAGGAGAAGCGCCGCGTGGAATTGTTCCACCTCGGCGACGATCCTTACGAAAGGGCCGACCGCGCCGCCGGGCAGCGGCCGCGGGTTGAAGAGCTCGAGAAGCTGCTGCTCGAGCACATGCGGCGCGACAACGACGCGGTGGCGCCGAAGGGCTGACGGCAATGCCGTGCCGCCCGATGGGTTGGTCGACCGTACGCGGTGGTCTCCTGCCTGAACGAGGGAGAAGGCCGAAGGCAGGAGGGACCGATGACGTCTCTGGAGAGTGGGTTTGGCGGAATTCCAGGCCGCACGGTCGCCCACCTCCGAATCGGCGACAAGCTCGGTGCGGGCGGGATGGGCATTGGCCTGCTGGCGGAGGACTTCCGGTGGCCCCAGGTTGGGGACCATAACGCCGGCAGGCTTCCCCGGTCCGGGTTTGGCCAGCCGATCGGGGAGGTGAAGTCGACCGCCGTCGAAGGAGCATTGCACGACGCTGGTCGTACGGCGTTGGGCTGAATCCCTCGCTGTATCAGCGCGCCACGTTACAATGATCACCGATGCGCTGCCGTCTTTTGCCCTTTGCCTCGCTGCCTCTTGCCCTCGGGGCTCTGGCCACAGACGCATGGCCGCAGACGGGAGGCGCGAAGTCGATCACCTTCGATGAAGCCGTTCAGGCCGCGAGTAGGCTGCCACGGATTCGCAGCCTCCTGGTGAGTTGCCGCGGAGAGTTGCTCCTGGAGCGCTATTTCAACGGCGCGCGGGCAACCAGCGGGGCGAACATCAAGTCCGTCGCCAAGAGCGTGATCTCGGCCCTTGCGGGAATCGCAATCGCGCGCGGGCTTCTGCCGGGCGTAGATGCTTCCATCCCGCCGTACTTTCCGGAGTTGACGCGCGCCGGCGCGGATCCCCGGAAGCAGAAGATCACGATCGAAGATCTTCTGACGATGCGCTCCGGGCTGCAATCCACCAGCGGGCGCAACTACGGCGCTTGGGTGCAGAGCCGGAACTGGGTGCAGTACGTCCTCGAGCGCCCGATCGTGAGTCCGCCGGGAAAGCAGATGGAATACAGCACAGGGAACAGCCATCTGCTATCAGCCATCTTGGCGAAAGTCAGTGGAAAGGACACGTGGGCCTTCGCGCAGGAGGCTCTGGGCAAGCCGCTGGGCATCGCGCTGGCCCGCTGGAGGCGCGATCCGCAGGGAATCTACTTTGGCGGCAATGAAATGCTCATGACGCCCAGGCAGATGGTTCGTTTCGGCGAACTGTATGCCAGCCGCGGTGTAGTGGATGGAAGGCAGGTTATTCCCGCGTCATGGGTCGATGCCTCTTTCGTTCCGCGGGGGCAGTCCTCCATAAGCGAACATCTTTACGGCTATGGATGGTGGATCGGTGCTATGGCGGATCTGCCCGTGTACTTCGCCTGGGGATCCGGCGGGCAGTACATTTTCGTGATCCCGGCGGTCGATCTGGTCGTGGCAACGACCTCTTCGGTGGACGGGGGCGAAGACCGCCGCGGCCAGCATCACGCTGTCTACGATCTGGTGGAGCGGTTCATTGTCCAGCCGGTCGCCTTCGCGGTACGGGCCAAGGGATAGATGATGGTTTTGGGGTCAGGCGGGATCAAGGCCGTGCTCGCGGACTGGGCGCGGCGAGCCGCTCCCGGGCATTGGGAGTGGCATGTGGAGAATGGCCCCAGTGGGATTTTCGACAGCCTGTCAGAGGGATGAAACGCCCGTAGGCTTTCCCGACCCGGCCTTTCGCAGAGACATCAGTCGCCGTGGCACGAGGATCTCAAGTCCCTGAGCTTCGCTGAGGCCGGGCCTGGCCGCACGTGGCCAGGATTCCCAGCGATCGCGAACGCAGGAAGTTACTACCCGTCGGGAGGGCCCGGGGGAACAAAGCTAGGCAGCGAGTCGCAGTTTCCTAAGACAAGGAGTGCGCCATATGACCACATCCGCAGATCTTCGGCGGGAGCCGCCGACGAAGATGTGAACGCCTCTCCAGGCGGTGGCCAGGGCTGATGCTCCAGTCAGCCACCTTTATTTCCTGGGCCGGCTGAAACCGGGAGTCAGCAGCGAGCAGGCCCGGGTGGACGTGGAGAGGGTGGCGCGGCAGTTCTGGGGATCACGCCCGGATCGTTCCCGGGCCGACCCCCCGTCTACTTCCAGTGCCCGCTCTTGCCGGTGAAGACACCGTAGTCCACTCCAGGCGTTTACTGCCCCAACACGGGCCAGCCCGGTGATGGCGCTGGGCGGCCCGTTTTGAAAGCACCCACGTCACTCGAGAGCGGTCACTCAGTTACCAACCTCGTACCGGCTCTGCTATCATGCCCTCACGGTCGCACCGGAACGGGCACTAGCCGTCGCCGGCCCCACTCCGGAGGGCTGCGCCGAGATGTTCGGCGAGATCGGCACTGTGATGGCATGAAGCGCCCGGTCGTGAGCGGCCAGCCTGTCAGGAGGTGCGCGATGCGCAGACGGGAATGGCTGGCGGCCTGCGCGGCGGCGCTGGGCGGCGCGCGCGAGCGGCTGTCGGCGCAAGCCGGCGGTGACCGCAACCTGCGGTGGGCGGTGAGCATGTTCTTGTGGACGTCCACGATCTGGCGTGACACCGAGCCCGCACCGTTCACCGAGATGCTGGACGTCATCAAGGACACCGGCTTTGACGGATTCCGCTTGACCGGCTGGCCCGACTCGCTCGACAAGTACGGCATGCCGGTCCCGGTGCTGGAGAAGGAGCTGTCCAAGCGGGGCTTGCAGATCGCCACCCTCTCCTTCGGCGGGCAGGCTGACGAGCCGGCCGAGCAGCCGCGCATCATCGAGTCGGCCCGCAAGGCTTGCGAGTTGCTCAAGCGCTTCGGCGCCACTGAGCTGGCGGTGTTTTCGCCGCGGCGCGTCAACAAGGTGCTGGTGCGGGAGCACCTCCGAAGAGCGTGCGAGTTCTACAACCGCCTGGGGGAAGTGTGCGCCGAGTACGGAGTTCGCCCCGGGCTGCACAACCACTCCCAAGGGCAGCTTGTGGAGAGCCAGGACGAAGTCGAGCTGCTGCTCGCGCTGACGGATCCCAAGCGTTTCCACTGGGCCCCGGACACGATTCACCTGTACCTGGGCGGCTGCGATGTAGTGGGGCTGTTCGAGAAGCACGGCCACCGGCTGGTCTTCATGGACTACGTGGACGTGAAGTACGTGTATGCCGCGCAGGACCTCCGGCTGCCGAACGGCAAAGTGGAAACGGCCGGCACGCACAACGCCACCTTCATGCTCTCGAACCAGGACCTGGGCGACGGGGTGCTCGACTTCCCCGCCCTCCACCGCGTGCTCAGGAGGAACCGCTACCGGGGTTGGATCTGCATCGACCATCACTACACCCCCATCAGCCCGCGGCACAGCTTCACGCGCTGCCGCGCTTACATCCGGCAGAAGCTCGAGCCGGTCTACCGCTGAAAGAAGGGAGGCAATGATGTACAGCCAGCCAACGCGCAGGGGGTTCGTCGCCGGGGCCGCCGGAATGAGCGCTGCCCTCGGCGCGGGGAAGGCGTGGAGGATCGTCGATCCGCACGTGCACATCTGGAAGAACGATCCGAAGTATCCCTGGGCCAAGGAGACAGCCAACCCACCCCAGACCGACGCCACGCCCGAGATGCTGCTGGACCTGATGAAGGCGCACGGCGTGGCGAAGACGGTGCTCATCCAGGTGATCTACTACCGCTGGGACAACTCCTACGTGGCCGACGCGCTGAAGCAGTATCCGCAGTACTTCCAGGGTGTGGCGCGGGTGAACCCCGAGGATCCGGCGGCCCCCGATCACCTGGTCAGGCTGGTGCGCGAGCAGGGTTTTCGCGGCGTGCGGATCAGCCCGGCGGGCGACGCCCGGGGCGACTGGATACGCGGGCCGCTGATGCCTCCCTTGTGGCGGCGCTGCCAGGAGCTGAAAGTGCCGATGACGGTGCTGGCGCCCATCGGCCGCATGCCGGACACCGGCCGGCTGGTGGAGAAGTTCCCGGATCTGACCGTGGTGATCGACCACATGGCGGACTGTCCTCTCGACCAGACGGAAGAACTGAAGAAGCTCCTGGCTCTAAGCCGCTATCCCAAGGTGTTCGTCAAGATCTCACACACCTGGTCGCTGTCCAGGCAGGAGTATCCCTACCGGGACTCGCAGGAACAGGTGAAACGGCTGTACGATGTGTTCGGACCGCGCCGTCTGATGTGGGGAACGGACTGGCCGATGGTGGAAAAGCACTGCGGGTACGCCAAGGCGCTGGCGGTGGTGCGGGACGAGATGAAGTTCCTGAGCGAGGACGACAAGAGCTGGGTCCTGGGCCGGACGGTCGAGCGCGTTTGGCCGTTCGCGGGAAGCTGACTATCCGCTCGCGCCCGGCGTCCGCCGACGGGCCAGAATGGCGTCCAGCCGCGCGCGTAACTGCGTCTTCAGCCCCTGCTGCGCGCTCTCCCGGGCCAGATTCTTCAGCTCGCGCGGATCGGTCTGGTAGTCGTATAACTCCTCACCCTCGCGGCCCTGGTCCCACATCGAGTAGCGGTGGCGCTCCGTCCGCAGCGAGTAGCCGAAGACCCACTGCCCCTGCTTCCCGCGCCGCACCTGCGTGACCGCCGGGCGGTCCCACGCACGTGACGGATCATCCAGCAGCGGCTTCAGGCTGGCTCCATGCAGGTTCTTCGGCGTGCCGCTCAACCCGCACAGCTCGGCCACCGTGGGGTAGATGTCGAGGAATTCCACCGTGCGCCCGCAGGCCTTGCCCCGCGCCTTCACTCCCGCGCCGCCGATCAGCAGCGGCGACCGCGCCGAAGGCTCGAACAGCGTCTGCTTCATCCACTGCCCGTGCTCGCCCAGTTGATATCCGTGGTCGCTCCAGAAAACGATGGTGGTGCGCTCCTCCAGCCTCAACCGCTCCAGCGCATCCAGCAGCCGTCCCACCTGCGCGTCCAGGAACAGTATGGAAGCGTAGTAAGCCTGCATCACTTCCAGCCGCTGCTTCTCGTTCAGCCCCCAGTGCGCCGGGCGCGTGAAGTAGGCCCAGTGCGGCGCGATCGACATCTCCCACTCTTCGAACGGAACCAGCTTCACCTTCTCCAGGGGAACGCGGTCGAAGTATTTCGACGGAGCGATGTACGGGCAATGCGGCCGGTAGAAGCCCGCGCCCAGGAACCACGACCGCCCGCGGTTCTCCTCCATCAACCGAATGGTCTCGCTGGCCACCATGCCGTCGGTGTGTTCCTCATCCCTGGCGGGCGAAGAATAGAAGCACAGCGCGCTGCCGATGCCGCGGTTGGGTGTGTAGTTGATCAGCTTCGGCTCCTCCGCCTTGTCGATGCCCTTAGGATTCACCTTGGCGTTCCACGACGGCGGATCATCCAGCCCGTCGGTCCCAATCTGGCCAGGATTCCCGTAGTGGTAGATCTTGCCCACCCGCGCGGCGAACGCGCCGTTCTTCTGGAAGAGCTGCCCCAGCGTGACCACGTCCGGCACGCTCTCCCGGAAATGTTTCCTCAGGTCATACACCCCGGTGGCGTCAGGCGCCAGCCCGGTCATCAGCGAGGTGCGCGAGGGGCTGCACAACGGGAACTGGCAGTAGGAGCGGTCGAACCGGACGCCGGCTCGCGCGATGCGGTCAATGTTCGGCGTCTGGACCACCGGATGGCCGTAGGTGCTCATGCAATGGTTCAGATCGTCGCTGGCGATGAACAGCACGTTGCGCGGCGACGCGGCGCGGGCGATCAGTGGCCCCATGGCCCCGCCCGCCGCGGCCAACAGAAAGGATCGTCTCGAGGTTGGTGCATTCATGGTGACCGTCCCATTGTACGCACATCCCGGGCGGCGCACTGCCCGAAGCTGCTATTATGCATCAACTGCGAACGGCACTGTAGGCCAGGCCCCATGCGGCGACTACCTCGCGACACCATGACCGCCCGCCAGCGCATTGAGGCTACGCTGCGCGGCGAGCCGCCCGACCGCGTGCCCATCTTCGACCTCATTCACAACATCGAGTTGATCGAGCATGTCACCGGCGAGAAGCTCACTCCGGCTAACGGCCTCGACCTGCTCTGCCGGACCATCGGCGAGCGCCTGGACATCACCCGCGGCGTCGCGCCTCCCGCGGAAGAGAAAATCATTCGCCACGCCGACGGCTTTGTCTACAAGCAGGAGTGGTGGACCACCTGGCTCATCGAGCGGCCTTTCCGGAACGTTCAGGAGTTGCTGGACTACGTCCCTCGCAACATTGACGAGATCCGCGGCCGGCGGCGCGGCGACATGTGGACCTTCGCCGGCCGGGGCAACGTGTGGGGGCAGGCCGACGAGTCGCCGCGCGACCAGTTCCTGAGGCTTCAGGAGAAGATCGGCGGGAACACCGTGCTGTTCCCCAACGAAAGTCCCGTCGGCCTCGACACCGCGTACATCCGGGCGGGCCTGGAGCTCTTTACTTACGCATACGCGGAAAGGCCGGAGCTGGTTTCGGCCTGGCTCGAGGCGCTCAACTGGGCCGAAATCCAGCGCGTCCACGAGACCGCCGACGCGGACCTCTCGCCGGTCGCGCTGGTCTACGCCGATCTGGCCGACAAGAACCAGCCGCTGTTCTCTTCCGCCTTCCTGCGGCGCGAGTTCTTTCCCCGCCTGCGCCGCCTGGTCGAGGCCTGGCATTCCCACGGAATCAAGGTGATCTGCCACTCCGACGGCAACCTGCGGCCGCTGCTGGAGGACTACCGCGCCGCGGGCGTGGACGGCATAAATCCGCTGGAGCCCCTGGCGCGCATGTACGCCGGCGACGTCGGAAAAACCTGCCCGGAGTGGATTCTGATGGGCGGCATCGACGCCAGTCAACTGCTGCCCTTGGGGACGGAGGAGCAGGTGCGGCGGGCGGTTCGCAAGACCATCGCCGAGGCCGGCGCCAACGGAAGACTGTGGCTGGGCTCGAGCACCGAGATCCATCCGGCCGTCCCCGTCCGCAACGCGCTGGCCATGTGGGAAGAAATCGAGAACTACATCAAGGAGGCGTCGTGAGAGTACTTCTGCCGCTGAGTTTGCTGCTGGTGTGGTGTAACCGAGATGCCGTTACAGTCCCAGCCGGACCACTTGCTTACGCGCGCGGCTCGGAATCGGTTTCCGAGCCGCGACCGTCAGGGAGCGGTCTGTCAAGAGGTGTGTGTGGCGTGGCACTAGCCGCGGCCGCTGGGGCGCAGTTGTCCCCGCCCAACCAGGCCGGCATCAGCATGGGGCACTATCACCTGAAGGTCCGGGACCCGCAGGCGCACAAGAAGCTGTGGGTCGAGGTCCTGGGCGCCACGCCCGGACAGCTCGGCGCTCGGGAGATGGTGAAGTTCCCGGGCACGGTGATTCTCATTGAACCCGGGGAGCCGACGGGCGGTTCGCACGGCTCGGTGGTGGACGAGATCGGCCTCCTGGTCCGCGATGTGAAGACCACGCTGGCAAAGGCCAGGGCCGCCGGCATCGCTATCGTCGCCGACCGGCCGGAGTCACGCAACGCCGTTCTCAATTTCCCGGACGACGTGCGCGTGGAGGTCACCGAGAACGCTTCGCTCACCGTTCCCGCGGCCCACCACCACATCCACTTCCGCCACGCTGCCGTCCCCGAGATGAAGGCCTGGTATGTCAAGATGTTCGGCGCCAAGCCGGGCAAGCGCGGCAAGTTCGAGGCCGCCGATCTGCCCGGTGTCAACCTGACCTTCGCCGAACCCGAGACTCCCACGACCGTCCCCACCAAGGGCCGCTCGCTCGATCACATCGGCTTCGAGGTGAAGAACCTGGAGGCGTACTGCAAGAAGCTGGAGGCCGAGGGCGTCAAGTTCGACGTGCCCTACCGCAAGCTCCCCTCCCTGAACCTGGCCATCGCCTTCTTCACCGACCCCTGGGGCGTCTACATCGAGCTGACCGAGGGCCTGGACCGGCTGTAGCAGCGCCTGAACACCGCCGCCGAGCGGCACCAGCCTTCAGCCTGTCGCCTATCCCGCCGGGCGCGCTTCTTTCTCCGCCCGCGCGATTACGTCACGCATGAAGCGGGCGGCCAGCCGGGCGCTGGTATCCGCGTACTCGATGCCCACCGTCTGGCCGTTTCTCACCGGCAAGGGGTGGCACAGTTCATAACTCAAGTAGCCCCGGTAGCCGATCTCCAGCATGGCCTTCACGAAGGGAAGGTAGAAGTCCGGTCCCTTCACGCTGCCGTCCGGCTCGGCTTCCTCGTAGTCGCCGCCGAAGTGGGAGAGCACTTGCAGCGGCCCCACATCCAGCGCCGCCTGACGCACGTAGGCGGGGTCCTTCTTCGGCATTATGGGAGCGTCCAGGCACACCTTCAGGTGCGGCGAAGCCACCTCGCGCACCATACGCAGCACGTCGTGGTGGTCCTTGATCACCGGGACGTGATTCTGGAGCGCCAGCGTGACGCCGTGCTCGCCGGCCCAGCGGGCCGATTCCATTAGCCCCTGGCGGCACCAGGCCCAGGTCTCGTCTTCGGTGAAGTCCTGGTGCGACTCCCGCCAGATGCGCCGCGCGATGTCGTAGCGCGCCAACTGCGGATGCTTGGTCACCCCCGGCCAGGCGAGGAACACCCGCAGGGGTTTGGCGCCCAGATCCGCGGTCATACGGATCAGTTCGCGCATGTGGACCAACTGGCACTCGCGATGCTCCGGAATGGGACTGGAGAAATCGTTGTTGGCGGAGACGGCGAAGATCTCCAGGCCCTTCTGCTGCGCCTTCTTGCGGAGTTCCTGACAACGCTTCTTGGGCATGTCGAGCGGGTTGCCGTGCGGGCGCTTGCCGTCGATCTCCACGCCCTGGTAGCCATGCTCCTTGGCCCGGTCCAGGAGCTGTTCGAGCGTCAGCGGTACGCCCCGGTACCAGACCCCGAGGTAGGTGATGCTGTACAGCCCGACCTTGAGGCCGCCTGGCGGGCGGGAAGCCGCCCGCAGAACCCCCGAAGCCGCCAGACCCGCCCCGAGCAGGTCCCTGCGGCTGACTGCTGCATGATTCACGGTCTCACCTCCTGCTCTCCGGAGTATACAGCGCCCCGCCGGGTTCCTGAGGAGGGTTCCCAGGAACGTTCATCCGCCGGCGCTTCCGCTACAATGGCAAGGGGTTGGCGCGGAGGCCCTCATGAAGCTGCTGTGCCTGGACATTGAGATTGCCGACGTCTTCGACCTGAAGCCCGGCGAGGACCTGGAGGCGTATGCTCCCTTTCGCATCGCGGTGGCGGCCACGCTGGATTCCGAGGGCGGCCGGCAATGGTGGTACTCCTCCGACGCCCACGGCGCGCCGGCGGCGAGTATGGACCCGCTGAAGGCGCGCGAGCTGCTGGAACACCTCCAGGCCAGGCAGGCCGAGAACTGGATGCTGTTCGCGTGGAACGGTCTGAAGTTCGACTTGCGCTGGATCGGCCACAACGCGGGCGACCTGGAGCTGGCGGGCCGCATCGCGCTGGCCCACTACGACCCCATGTTCCAGTTCTTCAACCAGCGTGGTTTCACCGTTTCCTTGGCGGCGGCGGCGGAAGGCCTGGGCATCCGGCAGACGAAACTCATGCCGGCCGCGGAAGCGCCCCGCGAGTGGCAGGCCGGGCGCCACCAGCGGGTGATGGACTACGTGCTCGGGGACTGCGAGATGACCAGCCAGATCGTCCAGACCATCGCGCGCGAGGGCGAGATTCGCTGGATGACCAAGCAAGGCAAGCTCAACCGCGAACAGATGCGGAAACTCAAGACCGTGGCCGAGGTCCTGCGCGACCCGGAACCAGATCAGTCCTGGATGACCGGCCGCCGCCTGAAGCGGACGCAGTTCACAGGGTGGCTTCCGCAAAGCGTTCTTCAGGGCAGCAGCCGCACCGCCGCGAAGCCGTGAGCCGGCAGGCTCACGGTCACCCGCCCGCCGGTCAGCGCCAGCCGTTCGAGATCGCGTTCCAGTAAGTCCGTACGCACGGCCTGGCGGTAGCCGCTCACACCGAGCGTCACGGGCCCTGTCTTGCCTGCTGTCTCCCACAACCGCAGGATGAACCCGCGCTCATCGGCGGGCTTCAAACAAGTGGCGACGGCGCGCTGCGGATCCACCTGGACCACCGGCAGCCGGCGGTCACGCACCTGCCCGCGCCCCACCAGCAGCGGCGTCTTCACGCTCCGGCTCCAGATGAAAGCCGCGGGCCCCTCGTACCCCGCCGCGTGCGCGCGCAGGGCGTAGCGGAAGCGGAACTCGGAAACTCCGTCCTGGTCGCGAACGACCTCGCGGTAGTTCTGATCGTTGCCCAGCGCCTCGAACGTCACCGGCCCTAGATCCCGGCGCAGCACGTATGCCTCCAGCGGCGCGATCGTGACTCCGGGACCCGCTGGCAGCGATACGTCCACGAAACCCTGCACCGCGAAGCGCCGCTGGTCCGCCCCGTCCAAGAGGTCGCCCGCCGGCCACAGGTAGGGACGCACCACCGCCCCTGGCGTCTCGATCCGCTCGACGGCGCCCGGAGAAGCGATCGGAAAGACGTGCGTGAGGCGCTCCTGCGAGCTGCCCGGCGGCTTGCGCACGCGCACGTCAAAGTCCAGGCGGTCCAGCTCCGCGTAAGCCGTGACCAACGTCGTCACCAGCATCTCCCCGATGCGACCGGTGATGCGCAGCCGCCCCAGAACCGGCCCCGCGGCCGCCAGCTCGGACTGCACATGGCTCAGCGGCCGCTCCTGGCCGTCCCAGTAGAGCGTCTGCCCGACCGAACGCCCGGCGCCCGGCTGCACCAGTTCCCTGCCCGCGGCCTTGTGGAAGACACTCGCCAGCCCGCCCGTCGTCCGGTCAACGCGGACTTTGTAGTAGGGGCCCTCCAGCTCCCAGGCCGCGCCGCGCACGCCCTCCGTCGATGCTCCAGCGGCCTGCTCCGTCAGGCGCAGCGTCTCAAAGCCAAACGGCGCGACGGGCGGCGGGACGAAGTACAGCATGGTGCGTCCTTCCTCCTCGACTCGCTGGGCCGGCGCCCCGCCAACGCCCGCGATCTGCGCGGGAACCTCCAGGGCCACCAGCTCACGGCGCGGGAAGCTGAGACTGTTGAACAAGGTCACCGCGCCCTCGGCGGACTCCAGTCCCAGTGCCGTCCAGGCCCGCTGCTCCAGCTCGCCGCCCAGCCGGACCAGTTCCTCGCTCCACTGCCGCCGCAGTCGCGCGTTCTCCTTCTTGTTGGCTTCGCTGGACCCGTTCCAGGCGTGGTCCCCCAGCATCATCCAGACCCATGCGGCCCGCTCCATCTGCGCCCGCACCGCCTTCAAAACCTCCGGCCGGGAATGCGCTGCCAGCGCCAGCAGAGCTTCCGCCGAAAGGTACTGCGTCTCGCCCGTGCGTGTCTGCGCGACGTACCGGGCCAGCGAGACCGGCCAGACATCCCAGGAATGGCCAAAGCAGCCGCGCAGCGTGGCCAGAAACGGCTCTCTCCGCTCCGCTTCGTCCACTACGGCGAAGAATTGCGGCAGCGCCGCGTTGACCAGCTTCGGCCCGCCGACGCCTTGATTGAAAGCGATGATGGCCTCCGCGAACGGCCGCGCCTGCTCCGCGCTGGTCACGGCAATATCGCCGTGCGTGCCGTCCGCCAGGAAGGCTTTCAACGGGAAGTTGTCCAGTCGCGCGTAGGCGGCGATCCACTCCCTTTCGATGCGCTCCAGATCCGGGGTCTTTGCCTGCACGTACTCCGCCTGCGCCTTCTTGGGCAGCAGCGTCACCGGCAGCACCCGCGCGTCCCGCAGCAGCCGGGCGCCTTGCTGGTAGTTCGCGCGCAGTGACGCCCAGCGGTCCATCACCACCCGGATGCGCCCGCCATCCGGACCTTCGAAAGTGAAGTACGGCGGATTCGTCAGACCCTTGAAGGTGGAGTCGTAATCGTAAAAGGCCACCGCCAGCCAGCGGATGCCGGCGCCCGACAGGATCGAAGCCATCCCCCAGGGCAAGCTTGGCTCCTCGATGTGCGCCGCCGCATCCATCTTGACGCCCCATTCCCGCTCCAGACGACGAGCGGAGTACAGCGAGCGAATCACCGCCTCCAGGCTCTGGAAGCCCCACATCGAGTTGTTCAAGAACGGACTCACGAAGAGGCGGCCCTCCTTGACGCGCCGGATGAGTTCCTGCCTCCGCTGCGGATAGCGCTCCAGGAAGAGCGCGGCCTCCTGCGCGGCCACCATGTTGTAGCGGCTGCGGCTTTCCGGCGGAAGCGGGTCGGTGCGCCGCATCTCGTCCAGGTGCGCTCTCACCAGCTCGGCGATGGACACGCGCGTGTTCCGCTCATCCAGCACCCAGGTGTAGTCCGGGCAATTGGTGTTGGCGACGTAAATAGTCCACTGGGAGGCGGAAGGCGTCTGCGCCCAGGCCGCAGAAGCCCAGAACAGACCCGCCGCCCAACTCCGCCTGAGAACCGCGCCGCTAGTCCTGTGCATCGAGTGTGTCTCCTGCAAGAGACCACGCTACAACAGTCCGCGTCCGGCATGTGCTACTGTGGGCGCTTCAAGCCAGTGGAGGTGTCCCATGCCTGAGCTTTCCCGCCGTGGTTTCCTCGGCTCGCTGGCCGCCGCTCCGGCCGTCGGGGCTTCGCCGCGCCGCCCCAACATCCTGTTTGTCATCTCCGATGACCAGTCCTACCCGCACGCCGGCGCCTATGGCGCGCGGTTTCTCAACACTCCCGCCTTCGACCGCGTAGCCCGCGAAGGCGTGCTCTTCCATCACGGGTTCGTTTCCACGGCCTCCTGCTGCCCCTCACGCGGCAGCGTCCTCACGGGCCAGGACTTCTACCGGCTGCGCGAGGCCTCGATGAACCACACCGTCTGGCCGGGCGGCATCCCGCTCTACACGGACCTGCTGGCACAAGCCGGCTACCACGTCGGTTACACCGGCAAGGGCTGGGGACCGGGCAACTGGAAGGTCTCCGGGCGCCCCTCGAATCCCGCCGGCCCGGAGTCCAACACGTTGCGCTTGAAGCCGCCGGGCAAGCACGTCAGCAACATCGACTACGCGGGAAACTTCGAGGCGTTCCTGGCCCAGCGGCCCGGGGACGCCCCGTTCTGTTTCTGGGCCGGTTTCATGGAGCCGCACCGGGAGTTCGAGCCGGGCATCGGGTCGCGCCACGGCAAGAAACTGGAGGACATCCAGGTTCCGGGTTTCCTTCCCGACACACCCGAGGTGCGCGGCGACATCGCCGATTACGCCTTCGAAATCGAATGGTACGACCGCCAGTTGGCCCGCACCCTCGCCCTTCTGGAGAAGCGCGGTGAACTGGACCGCACCATCATCGTGGTGACCGCGGACAACGGCATGGCCTTCCCGCGCGCCAAGGCG
>Ga0194110_10001373_pt1 | contig 31145 bp, 20 predicted proteins | sample TA2Kig1200mmetaG_FD_146192 | JGI IMG/M metagenome (GOLD analysis project Ga0194110, IMG submission 146192) | Freshwater microbial communities from Lake Tanganyika, Tanzania - TA2015032 Kigoma Deep Cast 1200m | ecosystem: Environmental > Aquatic > Freshwater > Lake | place: Tanzania: Lake...
CGTCTCCTGGCACTTGACCCTTGGCGATCTTGGTGTATAATCTCGGCATGCGTGTCAGGCGCCACTGCTCTCCTACCCCGTTAGGGCAAGGCGTCGTGCCTCTGGTTCTTGCTCGCCGTGGAGGCCAGCGCACCTCCACCGCCAGAAGGCGCGCTGACGCCGCCGTTTCGCCGCCCTAACCGCTTGAAAGGCAATGGCTTATGGGTGACAGGCACCGAAACCGCACCTATAAGAGACAAGAGGAGAGGAGGCAAAGGGGCTCTTACCTTCTAAGGGGAAGCGAGGACCACCCCGTTGAGGTCCGCAGCATCATCCTGGCCCACGAAATCATGCACAACCTGCTCGGGGGCATCGAAGGCTGGTGGGTTTTTACCCCTGGCGAGCACGTGATCAACCCGGACGAGGACGACCGCCGATACGATCCCTACGGCCAGCGGTGGCAAGACAAGGATCCGCAGACCGGTGATTGGGTCAACCTGCCGGAGGGCGGGGACTCGATTGACCAGGAAGATATTCATGCGGTCATGCACACTCATGACGGACTACTGCCGAGCTTTGACCTATCCAAGGTGTACATCTCGAGCAAGACGCAACGGATCCTAGACGTCAGGGCGAACACTGGAGTGGAGAGATGAACATGAGCGCAAGAACCTGGGATCGCCTTGGTGCATGCTTCATCCTATTGGTAGTTGCCGCATTGCCCGCTATCGCAGCTTCGCAGGAGCCGGAGCTTGAGGTCAGCACGGTCCCGGAAACCCCGGTTGTCGGCGAAGGAATGATTGTACGAGTCACGGCTATTAATGGGACCCGGGAAGATGTGCTCATACCGAAGGCACATCATCTGAATCTGCTGGTGAGGCTTCAGCTGATCAGACCTGACGGCAGGCCTGAGGAGCCCAGGGGTCTTCATGATCATTTCCTGGAGGACATAGACCCGAGCAAACGAGAAAGCTATGTGGCCTTGAAGCCGAATGAGAGCTTCACCTATGAGGTGCCACTCAGCGAGCGTGATGATGTGCGGCCCATGACAGCCGGCCAGAATGTGCTCTTGGCAACAGTCCGAACCTACGGCCGTGCAGGGCTGTCAGGCCGCAAAGCGCTCAATGTGGTGAAGCTAGACCAAGACAACGTACAGAAGGTTTGGTCTGTCCCTCTGAGGGGCCAATGGTGGACGAAGGACGGTGACACAGGCCGGGTAGAGAAGGTTGCACTTGGGCCAAGGAGTTACCTCTTCTACCGCGAGCTGGAAAAGGGTAATCAGCGGCGGATTCTAAGGCTCTGTGATATCCCACGTGAGTCGGACTTCGTAGCCGCGGGATCGGCCGCGGGGATCAGCATCGCCTTTCCTGCGGAAGGCGCCAAGTTGCGCTATCTATTCTTGAGCCCGCCTGAAGGTAGGGTAACCCTCGAGGTGCTGCTCCCAGACGGCCTACCCGCCGTCAAGCAGCAAGAACGACCGAAGGGGGAGTAGGTCGTTGGCGAAGTTGTGGCCCTGGGGTCAGGTCGCAAAACTCTAGTTTTTGGCTTCGGGCGGAGAGGCGTTGGGCTCAAGTCTTCATTTGTCGTTCGGCAAGGGGGCCAGGGACTCGGAAGGCTGTTGACAAGCCGGCTCCCGCGGGGTAGGATTGAGCACATGATTGCGGGCAACACCGGCTTCGACGAGGTGGCCGTCACCCTCGAAAAGCGCGCCATCCCCATTGACCTCGAAGGCCAGGACCCGCCCCCGCCGCCACCCGTGACTGGGGCATTGGCCAAGGGTGGTTATTTTGTTGGACATGTCGGCGCCGTTGGGGTAGAATATATGTATGGGGCGCGGCACGCCCAGGCGGGGCAAAGCGGACCAATAGGGACAAGTTGCCAATGTTACGACGCAGCGGGCTATGCCTCGAGCCCCTGGAGCCCCGTCTCCTTCTCGCCGCAACCCTCGTCCAGCCAATCGACGATGTGACCGCGTACGCCGGCGACCCGGCGGCGGTGCTCGACCTCGCGAACACCTTCGACGACCCCGCCGTGGCCGGCACGCCGGTGCGCTTCAACACGGTGCTGGGGTCGTTCAACGTCGAGCTCTACGACACGGCGGCGCCCCAGACGGTGGCCAACTTCCTCAACTACGTGCGGGGCGGGGACTACTGGTCCCACCTCGTCCACCGCGTGGTGCCGGGCTTCGTGGTGCAGGGCGGCGGCTACTGGTATCCCGAGTGGTCAGCCATCCCCGCCGACCCGCCCGTGGCGAACGAGCCAGGCCTCTCAAACGTCCGCGGCACCCTCGCCATGGCAAAGCTGCCCGGCGACCCGAACAGCGCGACGAGCCAGTGGTTCGTCAACCTGGCCGACAACTCGGACCCGCTCGACACCGACAACGGCGGCTACACCGTCTTCGGGCACGTCCTGGGCAACGGGATGGCGGTGGTTGACGCCATCGCCGCGGTGCCCACCTACGACGTCACGATGAACAGCATCAACTTCCCCGAAATCCCGCTGAGGGACTTCTCAGGCCCGCCCGCGGAGCCGGGGAACGCCAACGTCGTGCTCGTCAACGACGTCTACCTCGTGCCCAAGGTGGCCATCGAGGCCACGAGCGATAACCCGGCACTCGTCACTGTGAACACCGCTGGGCAGACGCTCCGGCTCAGCTACGTGGCCGGCCAGCTCGGCACCGCCACCATCACCGTCACCGGCCACGACCTCACGGGCGGAACGGTCCAGGACTCCTTCACGGTGACGGTGCGGAGCCGTCCTCTGGCCCAGGCCGACGCCGCTGCGACGCATCAGGGCGAGGCCACGCTCATCCCCGTCCTCGCCAACGACCAGCCACAAGGGCCGCCCATTGACCCCGCAACCGTCGCCGTCGCCACGCAGCCGCTCCACGGCAACGCAGTGCCAGACCCCGCGACCGGCGTCGTGACCTATACCCCGCTTCCTGACTACTATGGCTCCGACACGTTCACCTACCAGGTGTCCGACACGGGCGGCGGCGTCTCCCTGCCCGCCACGGTGACAGTCGCCATCAACGCCCGGCCAATCGTCACCACGCCCCTGCCCGACGTGACGCTGGAAATGGGCGCGCCGAACACCACGGTCTCCCTCTTTGACTACTTCGGCGACCCCGACTGGAGCTACCAGGGCACGGTTGTGAACTTCGACACCGTGCTGGGCCAGTTCCGCGTGGAGCTCTACAACGCCGCGGCGCCGCTCACCGTGGCCAACTTCCTCAACTACGTGGCCGGCGGCGACTACGCCAGCACGGTCATCCACCGCGTCGTGCCCGACTTCGTCGTCCAGGCCGGCGGCTACGCCTATCCGGGCTGGCAGCACATCCCCACCGACCCGCCCGTCGTCAACGAGTTCAGCATCTCCAACACGCGCGGCACCCTCGCGATGGCCAAGATGAGCGGCGACCCCAACAGCGCCACCAGCGAGTGGTTCTTCAACCTTGTGGACAATTCGGCCAGCCTCGACGGCAGCAACGGCGGCTACACCGTCTTCGGCCGCGTCCTCGACAACGGGATGTCGGTGGTGGACGCCATCGCCGCCGTGCCGACCTTTGCCTTCGCCTCGCCCTTCGCCGAGCTGCCCCTCATCAACTACACGACCTTCCCCAGCGAGCCCGCGCCCGAGAACATCGTCCTCCTCAACAACATCACGGCCGTCTATCCGCTCACCTTCCAGATCACGAACGACAACCCGGCACTCGTCACCCCCACCGTCTCAGGCGGGCAGCTCACCCTCGCCTATGCCGCGGGCCAGGCGGGCACCGCCACAATCACCGTGCGCGCCACCGACCCCCTCGGCGCATTCGTCGAGGAGACTTTCCAGATCACCGTCACCGGCCCGCCACTCGCCAACGCGGACACGCAGGCTGTGCCCCAGGGCGTCCAGTCCGTCATTGACGTGTTGGCGAACGACATCCCTCGCGGCCGGCCCCTCGACCCCGCGACCGTGACCCTCGTGACCCAGCCGCAGAACGGCGCCGCCACCGTGGACCCGCTCACGGGAGCCGTCGCCTACACCCCCGCCCCCGGCTTCGCCGGCCCTGACCCCTTCACCTACACCGTGCAGGACACCGAGGGCCGGACCTCGCAGCCCGCCACCATCCAGCCGATCGTGGAGTGGCCCGCGGTCGTCCTCGGCACCGGCCTGCCAGGGACGCTGCGATACCGCGACCCTGACGGCACGGACGTGACGGCGACCTTCGGCGGCGGCGGCAACGCCAGCTTCTCCTTCAGCGGCTACCCAACCATCACGAGCAACAACGGCACCACCATCGTCGTCGGCGGGACCCAGCTCGGCATCTACCGGGTCGATCTCGCTGGAACCACCACGAAGAGCGCGCTCACCTTCGCCACGGCGGGCGGCACCGTGGCCGGCTCCGCCTTCGGTGGCCTCGGCGGCACGCTCCCGATGGGCAGGGTGGCGGCCCCGACGATGGACCTCGGCAACGACATCCGGATGGCCGGCCAGGGCTACATCGCCTCGCTCCAGCTCGCAAGAGTGCTCCAGGGCGCCGACATCGTCATGCCCGGCGCCGGCGCGCTCAAGGGGCTGGCCATCTCCATCGGCCAGATACCCGACCCCGGCACCGACATCACGGCCGGCTCCGGCATCGCCAGCCTCACCATCGGCCAGTGGGCAGGCTCCACCCTCACCGCGCCCTGGGTCTCGCGCCTCACCGTCGCCGGCGCCCTCGGGGCGAGCATCCACCTCACCGGCGTCGGCGCGCTCAAGGGCGCACTGGCCTCCGCTTCGGTGGGACAGGTCACGGGCGGCACGTGGGACATTGACGGCTCGGTGGGAACCATCACGGTCGGCACGTCCGCCGCGGGCTGGACCCTCGACGTGCAGAACCGCCTCGCGACCCTCGCTGCCACCACCTCCCTCGGCGGCACCGTCCGCGCCGGCTCCATCGGCGCCATCCGTTCCGCCCAGGACATCGCGGCCGCCATCTCCACCACGGGCTCCGACCCCAAGGCGGGCGCCTCCGTCGCCTCGCTCTCCGCCCCGCGCGCCGACGGCACCACCGTCATCGTCCCAGGCGGCGTGGGCGCCGTCTCCGTCTCCAAGTGGCTTGGCGGCGGCATCCGCGCCGCCTGGCTCAACTCGCTCGCCACGCGGGCCAACACCACCCTCGGCTTGCCGGGCGACTTCGAGGCCGGCCTCGTCCTCCTCGGCGCACAGGGGCGCGTCTCCCTCCCAAGGGCCACCATCGTCGGTTCACTCAAGAACGCGCTCTGGGACATCACGGGCGGCATCGGCTCGCTCGCCGTCGCCAACAGCGTGGCGAACTGGGCCGGCGAGGTCACTGGCGCCGTGGGCAGGCTGACCTTCGACCGGGTGGCCTCCAGCGCCCTCGACGTGACCGGCGCCATCGCGTCGCTCGCCGCCACCGACTGGCTCGGCGGCAGCATCGGCGCCGCCTCCCTCGGCTCGCTCGTCATCACCGGCGACACGACGGCCGGCGTGGAAGGCGACTTCACCCCTAACCTCACCCTCACGGGCCAGGGCGTCGCCGCAGGCAGCCCCACCCTCAACTCCGTCGCCATCGCCAGGTTCCTCGCGCTCAGCACCTGGAACGTCACCGGCCTCATCAACTCCATCACCGCGGCCTTCGTGGAGGACTGGACCCTCACCGCACACGGCAGCGTTACCACCCTCGACCTCGGCCACGTGCTCAGCGCCACCCTCACTGTGGACAGCGCGATTGACTCGATCACGGTGCAGGATTGGCTTGACGGGAGCATCAGGGCGACGGTCCTCAACTCCCTCGACGTCACCGGCCTTCTGACCGCGGGCATCCTGGCCGACTTCCAGGCCGACCTCACCCTCACCGGCGCTCAGGGCGTCGCCAACACCCTCGGAACCGTGGACGTCGCCCGCCGGCTCCAGTTCGCAACCTGGGACATCACGGGCAACGTCGGCACCATCAGCGTCTACTCCTGGTTCCGCAACATGCACCTCCACGCCACCGGCAACATCGCCTCGCTCACCGTGGGCGCCATGGACGGCAGCACCGTCTACGCCGGCGTGGCCAACGGCGTGACCGGCCTCCCCGATGCAGCGGCCGACTTCGCCGGCCCCGCCACCATCGGCAAGCTCGTCGTCGTCGGCATCCCCACCACCATCACCCCGCAGTCCTTCTACAACTCCGTCATCGCCGCCCCAACCCTCAACTCCGTCAGCCTCATCAACGTCCAGACCGACAACTCGGCCAACAACGGCGCCCTCTTCGGAGTCGCCGGCCAGACCATTCGCACCCTCACCTGGAAGCAGGGCAACGCCAGCTACTCCTGGCCCAACCGCTGGCCCGGCCTCACCGGCCACTTCGTCGTCCGCGTGATCCCAACCTGAAGATGAACGATGCCGTTCGGAAGGGACCAAAGGGACCTAATGTCTCTTTGCTGCTGCCCATCTATCCCCGTGGGAGCTTGCGGCCGCGCCGGCGGCCGAGTGCCGCAATGCCGCCAAGGAGGAGGGCCATCGTGGTAGGCTCGGGGATGTCGGAGACGGTTCCCCTGAGCTCGAAGGCAAAGGTCGCGCCATCCTCCCCCAAGGCCGCACCCTGGTCGGTCGTGAATGTGAGCGTCCCCTCCTTGTCCCCGACAGGCCCCAGGGCCGAGAAGCTGATGTCGAAGAAGCTCGCCACGCCCTCACCCAGCACCGTCCCGGGCGTGAACCCGATAAGCGAGAAGAGCGACGCGTTCGGGCCGCTGATGTCGGCCGCCAGAAGCGTCAGATTCGTCAGGCTCAGGTTCCCGCCGTTGGGGTCGATCGTCGCGTTGCTCACCAGGAGCTGTCGGAGGGCGTTGCCGCCCAGGATGACCGCCCCGAAGTCAATCGTGCCGCCCGGCGGGGTCGAGCTCTCGAAGACCGGCCCCACCCCCTCGCCCGTGATGAGCACGTCGAGGATCTCCGCCAAGTTCCGCCCGTCGGAGCTGCCGTTGAGGAAGTCGGCGCGGACCGTCGCCTGCTGCGGCCCGTGGGCGGTGGGAGTGTAGGTGTAGGGGAAGGTCTGCGAGGCGGCGTCGGCCAGGTTCACCGGCGTGCCGCCTGTGAACTCGGGCGGGCTGCCAGGGAGTAGCGCCACGTTGCCCCGCAGGTTGCTCACCGCGCCTAGGCCAGAGAGATTGCCATCGCCTTGATTCGTGACACCTATCCGCGCAGTGCCACTCGTCCCGATCCTCACCAGCCCCGCATTGTTGAGCAGCACCGTCTGCTGTTGCGGCGCAACGCCCTGGCCCCGAAGGGTGAAGCCCACGGAGTGCGCGGCGTTTGTGCCGTCGGGCTTGCCGTTCATGAAGCTCAGCGAGGCCCCCAGGTCATCGAGGCCACGCGAGGCCGGGGTGTAGGTGTAGGTGAAGACCCTTGATTCACCGTCCTGCAAGCTCATGTTGACGAGTGGGGTGGAGAACTCGCCGACGACAGGCGGAGCCGAGCCGTTCAGGTTGCTCACCGGGCCCCGGCCCGACAGGTTGCCATCGCCGATGTTGTTCACTGCCAGCGACGCCGTCCCGCTCTGCCCCACCAGCACGTAGCCGGCATCCACGAGTGTGTTGGGGACCTGCGAGAGCGGCGCGACGCCTCGGCCGCGGAGCGTGAAGTCCACGCTGTGGGCGGCGTTCGTGCCGTCCGGCTTGCCATTCGTGAAGCTCAGCGATGTCGCAACGTCGTCGAGGCCACGCGAGGCGGGGGCGTAGCTGTAGCTGAGCGTCATCGTGCCGGAGCCGACCAGGCTGTCAGGCAGGCTGATGCTCGTCGAGCCGCTGAGAGCAAACTCGCCGACCGTCCCCGGCGCCGTGCCGTTGAGGTTGCTGGCGGCACCCATGCCCGACAGGCTGCCATCGCCGATGTTGTTCAGCACAAGCGCCGCAGTGCCGCTCTCCCCCACGAGCACGAAACCCGCGTTCGCCAGCGTGTTGGGCACCTGGGAAACCGGCGCGACGCCTCGGCCCGAGAGCGTGAAGCCCACGGAATGCGCCGCGTTCGTCCCATCCGGCTTGCCATTGTCGAAGCTGAGGGATGCCGGAAGGTCGTCAGCCCCGCGGGAGGCGGGAGTGTAGACGTAGCTAAGGGTCCTCGAGCCGCCGTCCGCGATGCTGATGCTCGTCGAGCCACTGAGGGTGAACTCGCCGACCGTGGCTGGCGCTGTCCCGTTGAGATTGCTCGCGGCGCCCTGGCCCGAGAGGTTCCCGTCGCCGATGTTGTTCACAACAAGCAACGCGGTCTGGCTCTGGCCCACGAGAGTGTAGTATGCGATGGCTAGCGTGTTGGGCACCTGGGAAAGCGGCGCGACCCCGGTGCCGGAGAGGGTGACCGTGGAATTGCCGCCGTCGCTTGTCACGGTGATGCCCAGGCTGTCGGCCCCGCGCGACGCAGGCGAGTAGGTGTAGTCCCTGCTCGTGCTGGCGCCCTGGGCCAGCGGCCCGAAGGCGGAGCTGGACCCTGGCGCGAAGTCGCCACTTGCATCGGGGAACGTGCCGTTGAGCTGCGAGCCGACCCCGCCGCTGTTCGTCGCCGAAAGCGACTGCGTCCCCGTCTGGCCCACGAGGACACTGCCGAACTGGAGCGTGCCGCTCTGGGCCGGACTGGTCGCCAGGATTGGCTCACCGTAGCTTGCGAGGAAGGCATCTTCCCCGCCGGCGTTCGGGCCGCCGAGCGAGCCAAGTGTGGGGCCGCTGATGTAGACGTTGCCCGACCCATCCGTCGAGACGCCACGGCTCCTGTCATCCGATGGGGTGCCGACTTGGCGGCTCCACTGGAGGGTCCCCGCAGAGTCGTATTTCGTCAGGAAGGCATCATAGCTGCCGGCGTTCGGGCCGCCCAGCGAGCCCCCTGTGTAGCCGCTGATGTAGACGTTGCCGAGCCCGTCCGCCGAGACGCCGTAGCTCTCGTCCCACGCTGCGGTTCCGACCTGGCGGCTCCAAAGAAGCGTCCCCGCAGCGTCGTACTTCGTCAGGAAGGCATCATAGCTGCCGGCGTTCGGCCCGCCGAGCGAGCCCAATGTGTCGCCGCTGATGTAGACGTTGCCGAGCCCGTCCGCCGAGACGCCGCAGCTCTCGTCCCACGCTGCGGTTCCGACCTGGCGGCTCCAGAGGAGCGTCCCCGCGGAGTCGTACTTCGTCAGGAAGGCATCACGCAGGCCGGCGTTCGGGCCGCCCAGCGAGCCAGTCGTGTGGCCGCTGATGTAGACGTTGCCCGACCCGTCCGCCGAGACCCCGTAGCTGTAGTCATCCGATGCGGTTCCGGCCTGGCGGCTCCACTGGAGCGTCCCCGCAGCGTCGTACTTCGTCAGGAAGGGATCCGCATTGCCCGCGTTCGGGCCGCCGAGCGAGCCCCGTGTGTAGCCGCTGATGTAGACGTTGCCCAAACCGTCCGCCGAGACGCCGTAGGCAACCTCATTCTCTGCGGTTCCGACCTGGCGGCTCCACTGGAGTGTGCCCGCAGCGTCGTACTTTACCAGCAACGCATCCCGAAGGCCGGCGTTCGGGCCGCCGAGCGAGCCAAATGTGAAACCGCTGATGTAGACGTTGCCGAGCCCGTCCGCCGAGACGCCGTAGCTCAAGTCATTCGCTCCGGTCCCGACCTGGCGGCTCCACAGGAGCGTCCCCGCGGAGTCGTACTTCGTCAGGAAGGCATCATTGCTGCCGGCGTTCGGGCCGCCCAGCGAGCCAAATGTGAAACCGCTGATGTAGAGGTTGCCCAATCCGTCCGCCGAGACCCCGTAGCTGCGGTCATCCGATGAGGTCCCGACCTGGCGGGTCCAGGCCAGGATGGGGGCGGCGGCGCCCCAGGGGCCCGCGGCGGCGAGGGCGACTGCCAGAAGGCAGGCGAGAAATGTGCGTGCTGAACCCATGCCGTGCGCCACGCCAAGCTCCTCCTCAACGCGCTTCCCGGCTGCACGTCCCAGATGGCTTGCCCGATTGTGTACATTGGGGGCGGCCTTGTCAAGCGCTTTTTGCGAAGAAAATGCGCGGGGCGGGGGGAAGAAAGGGACAACAGGGACAACAGGGACTACAGGGACCCAAGGGACAGGAGAGAGGCGCGTGGGGGGCTTGCGGTGCGGGTCGCTGTGGTCCCTGTGGTCGCTGTGGTCCCTTGTGCCCCTTCGGACAGCGCGAGATGGCAGGGCTATGCACGCCCTACCGGTGGGCGAGCTCGGCGGAGAGGTTGAGGTAGCGCTTGATGGCGGGGGGCGGGACGTTCCAGGGGATGTGGTTGCCGATGCACGACCAGTGTTCCCAATGCGGAATCCGCCTCGGGGCCATGCCCATGTACGCCATGTACCGGTCGCTGTAGTGCATTTCCTCGCTTCCCGTCAGGTGGAGGGGATGGGGCGCCGGTTGTGCCACCTCTTGCCCGGCGCCACTTTACATGATGGTGGCCCCGGACGCAACCCCGTGCGCGCGGGCGCGTAACGCCGGAGGGGGCATGCACGTCTCTGGTGCTGAGGCCGAAGGTCGCAGTGGGGCGGCAGGCCGCCCCGGAAACACGTTGGCCGGAAAAGGAGAGGTCTATGGCCGTGCGGAAGTGCAAGGCAGCTCTTGGCGTGGCCATCGCGGCCGCGTTGGGCGCGACGCAAGGCTGCGCCAGGCTGAACCAGGGCGTTTCAGCGTTCTTCAATGATCGGCTGAAGGACGCCCTGGAGACGATTGACCTCGGGATCACCACCACGTCGGAGCCGCAGTTCTCCTTCTACTTCGCCGTGCTGTCCGGGACCCCGTTCGGCTATGGGCTTGTGGACGGCACCTTCAGCGGCATCGGCGGGGGCGACGTTGGGACGATGAAAATCCACTACGAGCACTGGGGCGTGGGGCTCTACGGCCGCGAGACCGTGGGCTGGGGCAACGTGCTCTTCGACCTCGAGGAGTTCGACGCGAGCAAGCCTGAGACGATGAACTGCCAAAGCGTCGGCCCGGCGGGGCTGATCCTGCCGCCCTGGGACGCGCGGCCTGCCGGGCGGCCCACCTGAACGAAGTACTTCCACGTAGGTTACGTGGGCGGTATCTTCAACGTCGGCTTTGCTCAGATTCCTGACGCAGTGCTCGGTTGGGTGGGGATAGACTACGCGGGGGACGACGGCCGCAAGTACGGCCTCTGGCCCTGGGAGTCGCCGGCACCGGCGGCCGCCGGCCAGAAGCGCGCCGAGCTGACCCCGGCCAGCCCCGCGGACCATCGGGACGCGACGCCCGAGCCGCCGAAGCCCCCCGCCGCAAGGCTCACGGACGCCGAGCGCGTTCCATGACCGCGAAGTCCTCAAGGCGGCTTAGGGCCGCAACCGAAGCGGATGTTGAGTATTGGATACTGGGCCTGGGCGGCTGGTTCACCAGGGCTGGTGGCCGCACTGCACCACTTCGCTCTCCAGCGCGGGAGCGAGCCGCGGACGGCTGGCGTACTTCTCCGCCAGCCCGCGCAGAACCTCCGCCCTGTAGAGCGGCCAGGCGCACACGGGCACCGTCCGCACCCTCCCCGTGGCGGGGTCCTCGAAGACGAATGCGCTGGGGCAGCGCTCCACCCGCGCGCTCTCCACCGAGTGGTATTCCTCGAAGGGGAGGACGGCGAGGCGGAGGGTGCCCTGGACGTTGGTGTGCCTGCGGAGCAGGTCGCCGGGCTTGGTTCCCAGGGCGAGGCCGGCCAGGATGCGCAGCAGCCTGATGGCCGGGTGCCCCTTGAAGATGCGGCGGAGGTTGAGCGACCGCAGCATGGGGCGCAGGAGCGAGCGAAGGATGAGCAGGCGCCCGCGCCAGCGCTGGAAGGGGCGCTCGGGGTCGAGGCCGGCCAGCTTGCCCGCGAGCCGCTTGCACAGCTCCCGCACGTCGCGCGCGAGGTCGTCCAGCGGCCGCTTGAGGTAGTGGCTCAGGGGCCGGTAGCGGGCGCCGTCCGAGACCAGGATGGCCATCGAGTCGCAGTTCGGGTGCGCACGCCCATAGGTCCACCCCTGGCGCCCGAAGAAGGGCAGCACCGGCTCCAGGCACTGCCCAAGGCCGGCGGGCACGAACTCCACCCCCTCGCCAGGAAAGGCGTCCGACATGATCTGCTCCACGTCGTCAAGGGTCGTCGTCACGTCGGCCGCGAACGCTCCTTCCTCCCACGCCTCGGTGAGGGGGATAAGGTGGAGGGACGACACCACGTCCTGGTTCTCGTGGCAGAACTGGACCAGGTCGGCCATGTGGCGGTCGTTGATGTGGCGGGCGACGCAGCAGAGGATGGTGTTCTTGCGGCGGGCGTGCTTCTTGAGGTTCTCCAAGGCGCGGAGCTTTCTCGCGTAGGAGTCGCCGTTGCGGCGCAGCTTGCGGTAGATTTCGGGGTCGCGGCCGTCGAAGCTGATGACGAGGGGCACCTTGGCGTCGCAGAGGCGGCGGCAGTAGCCCTCGTCGGCCAGCCGCAGGCCGTTGGTGAAGATGCGCGGCTTGAGGCCGAACTCGCGGCAGAGCGCCACGATGTCGAAGAGGTCCTCGCGCAGCGTCGGCTCGCCCCCGAAGAGCTCCACGGTCGGCTTGGGGTCCAGCTCGGCCAGGGCGGCCAGCACCTTTCTGAAGTAGGCCAGCGGCGGGTTGAACTCGAAGCCCATGCCCGGGATGTTCACCAGGCAGATGGGGCAATTCATGTTGCAGCGGTTCGTCACGTCGAGGAACACGGTTCGCTGGTGGTGCTCGTGGCCGCACGAGGCGCAATCGAGCGAGCAGGCGCCCGGGGCGTCGGCGTCGAACTCGCACAGCTCGCGCTTGCGGCGCCACGCCGCGGCGTTCGAGCTCACCAGCGCCTCGGTCGGGCCGCAGGCCGGGCAGTCCTTCCGCAGGTAGACCTTGCCGTCCCGGACCACGTGCGTGGCCGGCATCCGCTGGCGGCACCGCTCGCACACCCCCAGATTGCCACTTGCCATGCTGGTTCCCTGCAAGCGCGACAACACGCCTCTCATGCATTGTAAGACGATCCTGTACCGCCGAACATTACGCCCCGGACCCAGGAACCGTTCCCCCACGAGTTGCGTCTAAGTTGGTGAAGGGGCTGAAGAACGGCTACGTTTCGGGCCGAGGCTTCTCCAAGCCGATGGAGGCTGCGAACATGCGAATGCGAACAACGGCGGCGGTGGTTCTCCTGGCCCTTGCGGGCTGGCTGGGCGCAGCGGAACCGCAGGGCAACCCGGTCGAGCGCGACGTCACGCAAGGCGCGCTCCGCGTCGTGGCGAAGGACGGCGTGGTCGAGTGCCCGCTCAAGCACACGGACGTGCGGGCCGACATCTCCGGCTTCATCGCTCGCGTGAAGGTGACGCAGACCTTCCACAACCCGCTCGACGAGAAGATCGAGGCGGTCTACGTCTTCCCACTCCCCCACAAGGCGGCGGTGGACGACATGACGATGGTGGTGGGCGAGCGGCGGATAGTTGGCCTCATCAAGCGGCGGGCCGAGGCCCGCAGCATCTACGAGCAGGCCCTCAGCCGCGGCCACACCGCCGCCCTCCTCGAACAGGAACGCCCCAACATCTTCACCCAGTCGGTCGGCAACATCCCGCCAAAGCAGGAGGTCAAGGTCGAGATTTCATACGTGGACGTGCTGGAATACGATATGGGGGTCTACGAGTTCCACTTCCCGATGGTCGTCGGCCCCCGCTACATCCCTGGGGGGCTCAAGTCGGCGCGGGTGCCCGATGCCTCGCGCATCACCCCGCCGCCGCTCAAGCCGGGCGAGAGGAACGGACACGACATCTCGCTCGCCGTGTGGCTGAACGCCGGCGTGCCGATCCAGGACCTCAAGGTGGCGAACCACAAGGCGGAGGTCGAGCGCGACGGCGTGGCGAAGGCCGCCATTGCGCTCTCGCGCGGCGACACGATCCCCAACAAGGATTTCGTCCTCCGCTACGGCGTGGTGGGCGCGAAGCCCGAAATGGCACTCCTCTGCCACACCCGCGAGGCGGGCAAGGGCTACTTCATGCTCATGGTCCAGCCCAAGGAGGACGAGCGGCTGAAGCTCAGCCCGCCACGCGAAATCGTCTTCCTCGTGGATGTCTCTGGCTCGATGCGCGGTCAACCGATGGCGAAGGTCCGGGAGGCGATGGCCAAGCTCCTCCGCCTCTGCAAGCCGAACGACACCCTCCAGCTCGTCGTCTTCGCCAACAATTCGACAAAGCTCTTCGAGAAGCCGCTGCCCGCCAACGAGGACAACATCAAGAAGGCCGTCGGCTTCACCGAGGGCCTCGAGGGGAGCGGCGGAACCGAGATGCTCAAGGGAGTCAAGATGGCAATCAACGAGCCGCTCGACCCCGAACGCCTGCGCATCGTTATCATGCTCACCGACGGCTTTATCGGGAACGAGGCCGAGATCATCGCCGAGGTCGGGCGGAGCTGCGGCGACAAGATTCGCTTCTGGGCAATCGGCATCGGCTCCTCGCCCAACCGCTTCCTGATTGACGGCGTCGCACGCCAGGGCGGCGGGATGTCGAAGGTGCTCGGCCTCAACGACGACGCTGGGCCAATGACCGTCGAGATCATGCAGCGCATCCAGCGCGCCCAGCTCGCCAACATCTCCGTGGATTGGGGCCAGGCAACGGTCTACGAGACCTATCCCGCAAAGGTGCCCGAGCTCTGGGCCGGCCGCCCGGTCATCCTCTTCGGCCGCTACGATGCCGGGAGCGAGACCACGCTGACGATCAGCGGCGACGTCGAGGGGAAGCCGGCCAAGTGGACCCTCGCCGCGAAGTTCGCCCCCAACGCCCCCGACAACGGCGTCCTCGCCCAGGTCTGGGCGCGGAACAAGATCGAGGACCTGATGCAGCAGACCTTCTACGCCGGCTCGCCCGAGGAGGAGGAGGAGGTGACGAGGCTCGCCCTCGACTACCGTCTGATGAGCCAGTACACCAGCTTCGTGGCCGTGGACGAGACAGAGGCGGGCAAACTCGTCGAGCCCGCCCGCCCGCCCCGCCGCATGCTCGTCCCCGTCCCAATCCCCGAGGGCACGCGCTACGAGGGCTTCTTCGGGGGGGAACGGCACGACGACGAGCTGTTGCTCGCAGAGAGGGAAGGCGGTGCCGTGGCCGGGACAGCGATGAATGCGCCTGCTGCACGCATGCCGAGGAGCCTCGCGGCAATGGGTGTTCCAGCGCCAATGCGGCCGATGGCCCCGGCTCAGGAGATGTTCAAGGCCGGCGAGGCGGCGAGCACACGCGGCTTCGCGTATGGCCGGGGCGGGGCCGGCGATGGCTACGCCCGCCGAGCCCAGCATGCCGCCGGGCCTGCCGGCGGCCTCAGGCTGGAACCGGTCGAGGAGCTCGCCCGCGACGCCGACCGCGAGACGACCGCCATCGGGCGCGTCTACGGCTGGCGGGCGATGAGCGGCCAACTCGCCAGGCACGCCGAGGCCGCGATGAAGCGCCTCGCCGAGGCCGAAGAGCTGAAGAAGAAAGGCGACCTCGCCGCCGCCCGAGCCCGCTTCGCCTTCGCCTACCTCGCCGACGCCGCGGCGCAGGCCGGCGGAATGAGCGGCGGACAGACCGCCGCCAAGGCCCTCTCAGCCATCGAGGAGATCGACAAGGAACTGCTCAAGACCTGGACGAAGGAGGTGCCAGAGCTTGAGAAGCGCCTCGACCTCGTGCTCCGCGACAAGGCGCTCGACGAGGCCCTCGAGGCCGTCGCCCGCGCCGCGGGCATCTCCATCAAGCCCATCGTCGGCAGCGTGGAGGACGCCGCGGCACTCGTGGGCGAGAAGGACCTCCGCGTGAGCTTCCTCGACCTCCGCCGCGCCTCCGCCGCCCAGGCACTCAACTGGCTCCTCGTCCCCAATCGCCTCTCCTGGTGGGTCGCCAAGGGCAGCGTGGTCGTCGCCAGCGCCCGCCGCGCCGCGGGCGAGGCCGCCTGGGTCTACAACGTCGCACCCATCGCCCTCCCATCCGCCAAGGAGCTCGCCGAGACGAAGGACTACGCGAAGCGGGTGGACGCCGTGGCCAAGGCCGCCGAGCGCTTCCTCAAGGTGGTCCAAGCCGAGCTGAGGCTGAATGACGAGACGGCGCTCTGGTTCGCCCCGGGCCAGCTCCTGGTCTTCGGCGACGCGAGGGTCCACACGGCGGCCCGCGACCTCCTCACCCAGTTGGCCAGCCCCCACTCGCAGCCGAAGGGCGACCTCGCGGCGCTCTACAAGGAGACCGCTCCCCGCGCCCGCCAGCACGAGGCTGCCGAGGCCGCACGCGAGGCGGTCGAGGCAAAGGCCAGGCTCATCGAAACCCTCCCCGCCAACGGCTGGGCGCTCCTCGCCGCCGCAATGGGCGGAACCCTCGACCTCGAGGCCCTCACCGAGCTCCAGATCGCCTGGAAGAGTCCCGCGATGGCCGAGCTTCTCAAAGGCCGCTCGGTGGCCGCCGCGCGGGCGCTCTGGGCAGTCTGCGAATCGGCCCGAGCGCTTCCGAAGGAGGCCGAGCTGGCGGCCCTGGCCGCCGCCGCGCGGGGGAAGGCCCGCGAAGTGGCGGAAGCCGCCCTTGCCGACGCCGCGAAGTCGCCGGGCGACCCCGCCGCCTTCTTCCGCGCGCTCTACGCCGCCCTCGCCTGCCGCGACGACGCCCAGCTCGCTGAGAAGGCCCGCGTCGCCCTTTCAGGCGGCCCCGCGGGCTCGCCCGTCCTCCAGGTCGGGCGCTCGCTCGCCTCCGCGCTCCTGGCCGCCGCGAGCGACGTAGACCGCAAGCTGCTCCTGGAACTGGTGGCCAAGCGTGGCGCAGAGGTCCGCGGCGACGACCTCGTTGCCCTCACCGCCTTCGCCTGCCGCCGCGTGGGCGGCGAGGCCTGGCGAGCCTTCCGAGCCGAGGCCCGCGACCTCCTCGGCCGCCAGCCCCTCGACGGCAACGTGGTCATCCTGGTCAACCGCCTCGGCCGCCCGGCCATCCAACTGGCGGCGGCGAGGTGAGCGCGAGGGGAGGCAGCGGCCGAAGGGACCACAGGGACCACAGGGACCACAGGGACACGGAGTTCCAAAGTCTTTTAGGTCCCTGTGGTCCCTGTGGTCCCTGTGGTCCCTGTGGTCCCTTCTTTCCTCAGCGGAAGTAGCTGCGGTATCTCTCGAGGGCGCAGCAGATTGCTTCCACGTTTTCGAGTGGGACATCTGGGCCTATCTCGGCGGCGAGCCAGAGGCCGCCCTCGGGGGCGCCGAGCCGTTCGACGCAGTGGCGCACGTGGGCGTCTATCTCCGCCGGGCCGCAGAAGGGGAAAAGCTGGCGGTCCAGGTCGAGGTTCACGCAGATCGTGCCCTTGCACGCGATGACCAGGTTCTCCAGCCCGTTCGCGCGAATCTGCGGGTTGATCACGTCCACCCCGCACTCCTTGAGGTCGGGGATGATCTCCCAGCAGTGGCCGTCGGTGTGCATGTAGACCCACCAGCCGACCTCGTGGCAGCGCTGGTAGAGCTTCCTGAAGCAGGGCTTGAGGTACTTCCGCCACTTGTACGGCCCCATCGGGAGGGCGTGCTGCATCCCGAGATCGTCGCCGAAGTACATGAACTTCTCGCCCGCACCCTGCTGCTCGATCTTGTGTTCCAGTTCGCGGACGTTGTAGTCGAGGACGATGTTGATGAGCAGTTGAAGTTCGGGGGGCTCTTCGGCGAAGTCGAGCATCAGCTCCTCGAAGCCGCGGAGGTAGAAGAGCCGCATGTACATGAAGCCGTGCGGCATGCCGTCGTGGACCTCGGGCGCCTCGAGGTCGTGGACGCCCGCCCGCGTCGGCACGTTGTGGACGGCTGGGTAGGCGTCCATCCCCTCGCAGACGTTCTCCCAGGTGTAGCCCCAGGGGTCCACGTGGCGGCCCTGGACGTAGAGGCCGCCCACCTTGTCGTAGTCGCGCTCGCCCACCTTCACCTCGCCGAAGATGACCGGGTGGCGGGCGCAGATTTCGTCCAGCTTCTCCCTGTGCAGCCTCCACGCCGCGGGCAGGATGCCCACGCCGACGGGGATGAACTCAGGGTGCTGGAACCTCATGGCCTTCACACGGTCGTCTTGGCCTGGCACGGTTCTCTCCATTCTTGACAGTTGATGCGTGCCGCGTCCCGCGTGCCTCGTGCCCAGCGAGAGCCGCCATCCCGGCTTCTCCTGGCACGCGGCACGGGGCACGCGGGACGCAACCTCCATTCACGCGTCACGGGTCACGCGTCATGACGCCGCTACAACACCTGTCCCGCTGCGTCCTTGACCTTGCGAATGATGGCCGCCACCTCCTTCGCCTTCCTGTCGGGATGGTTCCCGATCATCACGGTGCGGTTGAGGATGTCGAGCGAGCGGGCGCACATGTCCTTCGAGTAGGTCTTGCGGCAGCCGCGGTTCTGGGGGAGCGTGAAGGGGTTGAGGGCGGGGTGGTGCGCGCCCTGATGGGCGAAAATCTGGTCCCATTCGGTGTAGACGTGGCGCCCGGTCTTCGCGCAGACCGTGCCGCCGACGAGCTCGCGGAACTTCTCGGCCTGCTCCGCGGTCGGAAGCGTCCACAGCACCGTCGTCCCGCACTCCCAGTCGAGGCTGTTTGCCCTGACGGGCTTGAGGCCGGTGTTCGCGGTCTCGCGGAGGATGCGCTTCTTCTGGGCGCGGAGGGTGCGGATCATGGCGGGCAAGCGGTCGAGCTGGGCGTTCATCATCGCCCCCTCGAGCTCGGAGGCGCGGGCGCCGTTGGCGATGAAGGGCACCACGCCCTCCTTGCGGCCAGTCCAGTAGAAGTTGCAGCAATCAATCATGCAGCGGGCGCGTTCGGCCGCCTTGTCGTCGCTCGTCACCACCGCGCCGCCCTCGCCGGCGGTCATGTTCTTGTAGTAGTTGAAGCTGAAGGCGGCGGCCTGGCCGAGGGAGCCGATTGGCTTCCCCTTGTAGGCCCCGCCCACGCACTGGCAGGCGTCCTCGACAACGAACAGGTCGTGCTTCCTGGCGACCTGCCGGAGCGCGTCCATGTCGCACACGAGGCCCCACATGTGCACGGGAATGACCGCGCGCGTCCGCGGTCCGGCCGCCGCGTCAACTGCGTCGGGGTCCATCGTGATCGTGTCGTCAATGTCCACGATGACCGGGATGGCGCCGACGGCGATGACGGAGACGGCGGTTGCCATGTAGGTGCAGGCTGGGACGAGCACCTCGTCGCCCGGCCCGACGCCGAGCCCCGCGAGCGCGGCGGTGAGGGCCGTCGTCCCGCTGGAGGTCATCCAGACGTGTTTCACGCCCAGGGCCTTCGCGTAGCGCTTCTCGAAGCGCGCGCACTCGCCCCCGATGTTGTAGCGGAACACCTTGCCGCTGAGCAACACCTTCGCAATCGCATCAACCTCTTTCTGGCCAACTCGAAGCATTGCGTGAGCCTCCAAATGTGCTCTTGGTGGTCATGGATGCGTGACCCGTGACGCGTGACCCGTGACCAGAAGAGGAGCGCCCCTTCTTCTCTGGTCACGCGTCACGGGTCACGCGTCATGGTCGCCGCTTGTCGCTCACATACCTCCCAATTGCTGCCACCGTGTCAATCCAAATCCCGTTCGCCTCCTCCCGGCAATAGCGGCATAGGGCATCGAGCGCATCGGCTCGCGTGACCTGGTGTCCCCCCTCGCCCACGTCGTGGCCGAAGAGGACCAGCCAGGCGCCGGCATCCGCCGCACGGTCCACCATCCCCTTGAGCTGCTCGAAGCTCTTGCCATCGGCGTCGAGGCCGGTCACGTGCGCGAGGTCGCAGAAGGACGGGTCGTTGTGAATCTCGCTGAAGGCCCCGCGCCCGACGATGAAGTGCTTCGCGACAAGAGGGATGTAGCTCTTGAGGCTCTCGCCGCGGCCGACGAACGACTGGCCGCAGGGGTACGCGAACGTCGTAGGCACCACCCCCAGCAGCCGGTCGCACTCCGCGTTCGCGTTCAGCAGCTCCGTCTCCATTCGTTCAAGCGTGCAGTCTTCGAGCGCGTTGGCGCGGGCGAAGGGGAAGTTGCCGCTGCACGGGTGGGTCATCGTGTGGTTGCCGATCTCGTGTCCGGCGGCCACGGCTGCCCGCCACCCCTCGAGCCGCCGCGCGAGGTTGGCGGGCGAGACGTAGAACGTGGCCTTCACACCGCGAGCGTCGAGTATCGCCAAGCCGCGGTCCACCTGGCTCAGCCGCGCATCATCGAAGGTCAGGCTCACCGCCGCCCGCTTGCCCGCGGGCCAGGGGAACGAAGGCTTGGCTTCGGCCATGCGTAGCGCCCTCTAAACCCCTCGCTCGTGACTCGTGCGCCGCTTGCGCACGTGCTGGCGAGGATGAATGGATGGGTGGATGGGTGTCAGGCAATCACCCATTCATCCACCCATCCATTCATCCCCCTTGGTTGCGGCCAGGGACCGCACCAAGACGCCTTGCGAGGGAGAATCCTGCACTATTCCCGCCCGGAAGTCAAGCGCGACGCCAGCTTCGCAACCCTTTGGGCAAGGGTCGTGTCGGTCGTGTGCGGGCCGACGCGGAGGCGGGAGAGGCGGACGCCGGGCTGCGCGGCGTAGTGGGCCGCCAGCGGCGCGGTCTCGCGGGCGTAGAGGGCGAGCTTGCCGGCGATGGCGTCGGGGGAGTCGTCCTCGCGGCCCGCGTGGTCGAGGCCCTCGCCGCGCCGCCTGCGGGCCACCCGAGCCGCGACGGCCCTCGCGTCGCAGTCCAGCACGATCACGTGCTCCACCCGCACGCGGCGGGCGATGGCCCTTGCCTGGCCGACGTGGCGCGGGAGGCCGTTGAGGACCAGGACCTCGCTCGCGGGGTCGAAGCCCACACGGGACAGGAAGGCGTCGAGGAGTGCCTCGGCGATGTCGAACCGCGCGTCGGGCAGGAGGGCGTGGGCGGCGAGGAGGCGCTTGATGTAGCTCACGGCCTTCTCAGGCAGGCCACGCGCGCCGGCGGCTGCGGCGCGAAGCTCGGCCCCGAAGTCGAAGTGGCGGAAGCCGCCGCGCTGCTCAAGGAGCGTGCCCACGGGGCTCTTTCCGGCACCGGTAGGACCGAGCAGGAGCACCGCGCGAATCACAGGTTCTCCGGTCTTCTATCGTCCTCGTCCCTCGTCCTCGTCCTTCGTCCTCGATTCTCCTGCCCTGTGGCGGAGAAGAGTCGAGGACGAGGACGAGGGACGAGGACGAGGACGATTGAGGAGGAACGAAGGCTCATTCCTTTGTCACCAGCCCGCTCGGCACGAAGGCGCCCGCCTCGAGGCAGGGATAGGATGGGATTCGGGTGCGGGCGGGCTTGAGCGACCAGGTCTGAAGCCGGGCGTGCAGGCACAACTTGTCGGCCGAGAACTCCGGCCCGAGGAACCCACACTCTTCGGTCCAGCGCATGGCTCGGTCGAGCTCGTGTGCGAAGGCGGGGTAGCGAGGGACGCGCTGGAGGCGGAGTCGCGCGAGCTGCTCGCCGGAGCAGGCGGCGCGGAAGGCGCCCACGCAGGCGGCGTGGAGGCTGCCGAGGCCGACCCGCGCCGCGCCCAGGGCCAGGTTTGCCGGCAGGTGGCCAGTCTTCTCCGCATGGCCGACCAGCTCGCGGCAGAGGGCGAGGAGCTCGTCCCGCGAGATGAAGGGCTTCTCGGCGACTAGGACGGGCTTCTCGATGGGGCCGAGGGCGCTTCGGCGCTTGACACTGCGCGGGAGCGCTCCGCGCGCCTCGCCCGCGACGAGCGACTCGGCGAGCGCCAGGAGGAGCTCAGCCGGCGAGAAGACGGTGTGGAGGCGTGGGTGGCCGGCGTCCTCCTTCGCGGAGCAGTAGTCGAGCAGGGTGTCGCGCGGGACGGTTGGCGGCTGGGTGCTGAAGAGCTCGGCGGCGCGGGCGATGCCAATCACTTGGATGTCGGTGCGGGCGCGGAGCGCGTCGCAGACCCGCGCGAAGTTCCGCTTGGCCGCCTCCGCCTCCGCGGGCGTCCGCACCTCGTAGGCATAGCCCAGGTCGGCCAGCGTGCGGTTCCGCCCGTTCGCGTACAGCTCGTCCTCCGTCCAGCCCTTCACCTGGACGCGCACGGGGTGTCCGATGAAGAGGGAGGTGCACTCGACGCCTGCGGCGACGCGGCGGTCGAGCTCCTCGCGGAGCCGCTTGAGAGTCCTGTCCGTTGCCTCATCGGAGGAGAGCGCGGCCTCGGGGCCGAGCGACATGTGGCAGCCTGGGGCCTCGGGCGTGCCCGCGTGGGTCGGGAAGCTCAGCGCGCCGGCGAACCAGACCGGCCCAGCGTAGCCAGGACAGTACGGCCAGCCGTAGACGTAAGGCAGCCCCATCGCGGCGGCCGCCCCGTGGCTCTGAGGCGAGGAGAAGACCGCGTGGCGGCTCATGGCCACGGGCGCCTTCCAGAAAGCCTTTTTGAGCGCCTCGGCGGCGCGCTTCTCGTAGTCCACCAGCTTCGCCACGCCATCGGCCCAGCCGCAGCCCTCAACTATCTCGGGCACGGTCGGGTGGTTGTTCGAGTCGGTGTGCAGGCCGATGTCGTGTTCGGCCATCGCGGCCAGGACGTCGAGGCGGCCGCGCTGGACCATCGCCCGCGCCTTGTCCCCGATCACGTGAAACGTCCCCCGCAGCCCCGCCTTCGAGAGGGTCTGAGCCATCCAGCCCGGCGCGTCGTCGGTCCGAGCCTCGGCGGGGTAGAGGGTGTCCTCGACATCGAAGTGGAGGGTGACGTACATCGTCAAGGCATTCTCCTCCGGGGGCGCCGTGGGTGGGCGAACGCCCAGCAATCCTACCGCCCCTCTCGCCTCCTGTCAAACACGATGGGCCGAGAGCAGTGCGAATTCCTGGGAGGCGCCCCTATCAGGGAACCGTGGCCCAATGGGACGCCCGCCCCGCGTGCGAGCGCGACCGGTCTGCCGGCCCTGGCCAACCTCGCGCAGCAAAGGCCGAGGTACGGAAGTCTCAGCCCGAGAGATGTGGGTGAGAACGAGGCGAGAGAAGATAATTGCAGAGTCATATGACTCTGCAATTATCTCTGGCGTGCCTTGACCGACATCTCTCGGTCATGATGCAGGTCTGAGCCGCCGGGCGCCGAGGGCCAGAGGCCATGGAGCGCGTGGTTGCAGGTGGGAACAAGGCTGGGGGAGATAATTGCAGAGTCATATGACTCTGCAATTATCCTTCGCGCGCCTTGACTGGTGTCTCTCGACTATGGTGCAGGTCTGAGCCGCAGCGCGCCCCGAGGCCAGAGGCCATGGAACGCGTGGTTGCAGGCGAGAACAAGGCCGGGGGAGATAATTGCAGAGTCATATGACTCTGCAATTACCTCTTCTGCACGCCTCGCCTGGCACGTAGTCGCCCATGATGTCTCCTCGAGCGTTTGCTCGCTTGGTCTTCCCGCCTGCACGAGTTCCTCCGGTGCGTCCAGGCCAAGCTCCTTAGGTGGGGCTCATTGCTTCCTTCCGGAAGCACTGCCCCTTTGCTTTACGTGGCCGGTTTGCTATCATCAGGGGCGGGGAGGAGGGGGTGTGAGGAGACGGGTGAAGATGTTTCACGTTTCGCGTCGCGAGTTCCTGTCGTTAGGTGCGGTGGCGGTCGCCGGCTGCGTCCGAGAGCGGCGTCTGGAGCCGGTCAGGGTCACGCCGCAGCCCGCGGTGGCGGCGCCGTTCAGGGTGAACCTGGGGCTCCAGAGCTACTCGCTGCGCAACTTCAAGTTCGACGAAGTCGTTGCGAAGATGAAGGAGGCGGACATCCATTTCGTGGAGTTCTCGCCCATGCACTTCGCTATGGGGATGAAGCCCGAGGAGCTTGCGGCGGCGCAGGCCAAGCTGGCTGCCGCGCAGATCAAGCCCAATGCCTACGGCGTCTGCGGCATCGGCAAGGACGAGGCGGGCGCCCGACGCCTCCTCGAGTTCGCCGCCAAGACCGGCATCGAGATGGTTTCGGTGGACCCCGCCGCCGACGCCTTCGATGCGATTGACAAGGTGCTCGCCGACTACCCGGTCACCCTCGGCATCCACAACCACGGCCCCGGCTCGCGCTGGACCACCGCCGACCAGATGCTCGCCGCCCTGAAGGACCACCACCCGCGCTTCGGCGTGTGCCTGGACACCGGCCACCTCGCCCGCTCGGGCGACGACCCGGTGGAGGCCGCCCGCAAGCTCGGCGCCGCCAAGCGACTCCACGGCTTCCACTTCAAGGACGTCAACGCCCAGAAGCACGACGTGGTGGTTGGCAAGGGGACGATTGACCTCGTGGCCCTCTTCGCCGCGCTCAAAGAAACGAGTTTCACCGGCCCATTCTCCCTCGAGTACGAGATGGACGCGACGAACCCAATGCCAGGCATCGTGGCCTCATTCGCCGCGATGCGCGAAGCCCTGGCAAAGGTGGCCTGACGCGTTGCTTTGCCTGTGAAGACACGGACCCACACGGACTGGCACGGACGGCCTGCTGTGGGGCGGAACTGCTCGTCCGTGTTTGTCCGTGTTTGTCCGTGTGATCACCTGTGGAGACCCCGCTTGAAACCCATCGCTGCCTTGCTGCTGCTCGTCTCGTCGGGCGACTATGACCGGCTCGACACGCCAGTGTCCGTGGCCGCGAGGCTGTCCGACATCGGCCTGGCCGCAGAGGAGGCCGCCAAGGCGTCGTTCCTGTTGATCGAGAAGGGCAAAGAGGGGGCCGCGCCCATACCCGCCCAGTGGGATGGCGAGGGCGGCCTGGTCTTCGTTCTGCCTGGCAAGGCGCCGAAGGGCACAACCCGCACGTTCGCCCTTCAGGTGAAGCCGGGCGAGGCGCCCCCCAAGAGTCTGGCGGTTGACCTCAAGGAAGGCAAGCACATCGAGGTCAGCGTCGGCGGCAAGCCCGTCTTTCGCTATAGCCACGGCGTCGTGGCACAGTTCCCTGATAAGGCGAGCAAGTACGACCGCGCGTGCTACTTCCACCCCCTCTGGGCGCCGAGCGGCGAGGTGATCACGGGCGACTTTCATCCCGACCACGCGCACCATCGGGGCGTCTGGTTCGCCTGGTCGAAGGCCGAGGCGGGGCCGCTCAAGGCCAACTTCTGGGAGATTCAGGATGGCCGCGGCAAGTTCGCCAACAAGTCCCTGGCGCCCGTCACGGGGCCTGTCTTCGCCGGCTTCGGCGCACGGAATGACCTGGTGGCCGCCGAGAAGGTGCTCATTCGGGAGACACTTTCGGCGCGGGCCTACGCTGCTCCGAGCGGGGTTCGGCTCGTGGACCTCACGGTGCGGCACGAGGCGGCGGAGGGCGACGTGGTGCTGCCCAAGCTCCTCTACGGCGGCCTGGCCTACCGCGGCCGCGACGAGTGGAACGGCGCCCAAGGCCCCGTCGAGGTGCTCACCAGCGAAGGGAAGACCCGCAAGGACGCCAATGCCACGCGGGCGAAGTGGATTGATTACACAGGCCGCCTGGGCGCAGAGGGATGGGGCGGCCTACTCGCCATCGAGCATCCCTCGAACCCGCGCTTCCCCAACGGCGTGCGGGTCCACCCCTCGATGGCGTTCTTCAGTTCCACCCTCGTGCAATCGGATGCCTACACGCTCAAGGCGGGCGAGCCGCTGGTGCTGCGCTACCGCCTGGTGCTGCACGACGGCAAGCCGGACAAGGCGCTGGCCGAGCGCCTGGCGGCCGACTTCGCCTCGCCGCCGATGGTTGCATTGAAGCGGTCTGAGTAGAACCATCGGGTGTGACTGGTGCGCGGCTCGCGCGCGAGTGTGCCGGGGATGGATGAATGGATGAATGGATGGGTGGATGGGCGGATGGGTGCCGGACAATCATCCATTCATCCAACCATCCAATCATCCCCTTTGGTTGCGGCCAACAGCCACATTATGCTAGAGAACGATCGCTCCCTGGGCTTTGAGGGTCTCGCGGAGCTTCGTGGGGCCAATCTCGGCCACTGGCTTGGCAGAATCGAGCGCGAGCCAGGCGGCGACGCCTGCGGCTTGGCCCATCTGGTTGCAGTTGACCATGACCCGCACGGCGCCAAAGGCCCCCTCGTCGGCGTCTATGCTCCGGCCGGCGATGAGGAGGTTCGTCGCGCCCTTGGGGACGAGTGAGGCGTAGGGCACCTGGTAGAAGGGCGCCTTTTCGAGCTGCCGAAAGGTCACGCCCGCGCCGCGGGCGCTGTGGATGTCCACCGGATACGTGCCGTTTGCGATGGCGTTTGGGAAGCGCTTGCCGCTGAGCAACTCGTCCTGCGTCAGGGTGTGGAGGCAGGCGGCGTGGCGGGTCTCGCGGATGCCGATCTTGGCAGGGAGGGTGAGGAGGGGGTTGCCCTTGCCGCCCATGAAGCCCTCGCGGAGGATGTCGCAGATGGCGCGGACCTGTCGGCGGCCCTCAAGCTCGGCCTGGGTCAGCTCGTCGGCGTCGGCGCAATTCGCGCCGAACACGCGGGTGCCCGCGAGCATGTACTCGTCGTTGCCGCAGGGCACGTGAGCGCCCCAGGCGAAGCCGCGCTTGAGGGCCTGGGGGAACTTGGGGTCGAAGATGGCGGAGTGGACGTTGAAGCCTTTGTGCTTCCTGGCGAGGGCGCCGAGGCCGCGAAGGACGGCGCACATGGTGGGGGGCTGAACGTCGGGCCGCTTGTAGGTCGGCAGGCCCAGGCGGGCCACGAGGTCGGCGTCGCCCGTCGCGTCTATGAACTGCTTCGCTCGGATGGCCCGACGGCCAGTCTTGTCCTCGATGATCGCGGCGACGAGGCGGCCGTCCTGGACGGCTGGGGCGACGAAGAGGGCGTGGAGGAAGGGGCGGACCTTCGCCTCGGCGGCGAGCTGGTCAAGCTCGATCTTCAGCTCTTCGGTATTGAGGATGAAGTAGACGGCGGCTGTGCCCTGGACGGTCACGGCGTCGCGTTTTGCGAGGCGCTCGACGGCCTCGGTGGTGAGGCCGCCGATGACCTGTTGCTCGCCCTTGATGTCCCTGGTGGAGTGCCAGACGCTGACGAGGCTTGCGGTGGCGACTCCCCCGAAGAAGCCGTTGGCCTCGATGATGGCCACTCTCGCGCCGAGTCGAGCGGCGGCGACGGCGGCGAAGACGCCCGTGCAACTGCCGCCGACGACGCAGAGGTCAACATCGGCCACGACGGGGGTTTCGCGCGGGGCTTCGCGGATGGCGTCCATCTTGGGGGGCTCTCCTGCGGGGGCAAGTGCAGCGCCGGCCGAGGCCAGGGCCGTGGCCTGGAGGAAGGTGCGGCGGGGCATACTATGCGGCATGGCAGCGCGCCAAGAGCAACTCGATTGATTCGATTGATTCGATTAATTCGATTGACTCGACTGATCCGACCGATCACCCCCCAAACAGCTTCCGCACAAAGGCCGCGTTCCGCTTGAAATCGGCGTCGCGGTCCTTCGAGGGGCACGAGGTTTCGAGCACGGCCCAGCCCTTGTAGGCGATGTCGTTGAGGGCGTCCCGGACGGCTTCCCACTTGACCTTTCCCTCGCCGAGGTAGTTGGCGCCGTCCTTGAAGTGAATCTGGCAGAGGCGGCCCTTGAGCTCGCGGATTTCGGCGGGGGCGTCGTGGCCGACGTCGGTGGAGTTGCGCGCGTCGTAGTAGACCTGCACGGCGGGGCTGCCCACCCGCTCGATGATGGCGAGGTTCTGCTTGGCGGTGAGGTAGTTTTCGAGTCCGAGGACGACGCCTGCCTTCTCGGCCTTTGGCGCCGCGGCCTTGAGGCGGGCGACCACGGAGTCCACGGCGTCGGTCTTCAGCTCGTCCTTGTTCTTCCGCAGGTCGCCGGCGCCGAAGAAGGCGAGGAGGATGTTGGTCGCCCCCAGGTCGGCGGTGGCCTCGATGCACTGCTCCAGCCAGCCCGGGCCGCGGGGGTCGGTGGCGAGTGGGCAGCCGTTGAGGAGGCCCATCGCCACGGAGGAGACGGCGATGCCCGTCTCCTTCGCCTTGGCCTTGAGCTGTTCGCGGTACTTGGGGTCGGCGATCTGGAGCTTGTCGGCTGGGCCGCCGGGCGAGACCTCCAAGCCGTCGAGCGTGCAGTGTTTGGCGACTTCGAGGCCGCCCGGCCCGCCGGCCCCCAGGGACCAGTCGCACGCGCTCAGGCGGATGCGGGGCACGTCTTTCTCCTCTGAAAGGGCCTGTCTGGTGAGCGACGCCGCGGCAAGGCCGAGCGCGGCGCCTCTGGCGAACTCGCGGCGGGTGATGCCCATGGGTCATCTCCTTCCCTGAAAGGGGCCTCCTCCGCGGTGCATCTTAGCTGAGGGGGCGGTTCCGTGCAAGGTCCACACTTGCATCCGGCGGCGTACTCTGTATAGTGTCCCTGTGGCCGCAAGGCCGGGGAGGCCCGCGGCACAGGAGGCGACGCAATGGCGATGGCGAAAGGCGCTCTGCGGACGTTCTGCGTGGTGCCGGCACTGCCCGAGAACCTCATCGCCCTCAACGAGCTGGCCTACAACTTCTGGTGGTGCTGGAACTCCGAGGCATTCGAGCTCTTCCGCCGCATGGACCCCGACGCCTGGGAGCGCGTGAACCACAACCCCGTCCGCCTCCTGGCCGAGGTGCGCCGCGAGCGGCTCGACGACCTGTCGGGCGACTCCAGCTACGTGGCCGCGGTCGGCCGCCAGCAGCGACGCCTCCAGGAATACATGCAGGCGCAGACCTGGTTCGCCACGGCCCACCCGGACCTCAAGGAGGCGCGGATAGCCTACTTCTCCCTCGAGTTCGGCATCAACGAGTGCCTGCCCATCTACTCCGGCGGCCTCGGCGTCCTGGCCGGCGACCACGTGAAGTCGGCCAGCGACCTCGGCCTCCCACTCGTCGGCGTCGGACTCCTCTACCGCGAGGGCTACTTCCACCAGCGCCTGGGCGCCGACGGCTGGCAGCAGGAGGAGTACCCCGAGACCGACTTCTACACCACGCCCATCGAGCTCCTCAAGCGCCCCGACGGCGGCCCCGTCGCCATCGAGGTCGAGTACCCAGGCCGCGTCGTCCGCGCGCAGGTCTGGCGCGCCCAGATAGGCCGCATCCCGCTCTTTCTCCTCGACACGAACGTGCCAGAGAACAGCGACTACGACCGGAACATGACCGCGCGGCTCTACGGCAACGCCGCGGGCTCCGAGGAACGCATCGCCCAGGAGATCCTCCTCGGCATCGGGGGCGTCCGCGCGCTCAAGGCCCTCGGCATCGAGCCCGACCTCTACCACATGAACGAGGGCCACTGCGCATTCCTGGCACTCGAGCGCTGCCGCATGCTCATGGCCCAGCACGGCGTGGCCTTCAGGACCGCCGCCGAGGCCGTCGCCGCCCAGACCGCCTTCACCACCCACACGCCGGTGCCCGCCGGCAACGAGCGCTTCGACGAGGCCATCATGCGCAAGTTCCTCCTCGGCTACGGCCTGTCGCTGGGCCTGAGCTGGGACGACTTCATGGCCCTCGGGCGCCAGAACCCGTCCGACCGCGGCGAGTCCTTCTGCCTCACGGTGCTGGCCATCAAGCTCTCCGCCGGGCGCAACGCCGTCAGCAAGCTCCACGGAAAGGTCTCGCGGGCAATGTGGCAGGGCCTCTGGCCCGACACCCCGCGCGACGAGGTGCCCATCATCGCCATCACCAACGGCGTCCACACCCGAACCTGGCTCTCCGTGGACATGGCGACCCTCCTCGACCGCTACCTCGACCCCCGCTGGGTGGAGCGCCCCGTGGACCAGACGATGTGGGAGCGGGCGGACCGCATCCCCGACGCCGAGCTCTGGCGCACCCACGAACGACGCCGCGAACGACTCGTCGCAACGGTTCGCGCGCGCCTCAAGGCCCAGCTCGTCCAGGCCGGTGCCAGCCCCGACGAGGTGGCCGCCGCCGACGAGGTGCTCGACCCCGAGGCACTCACCGTCGGCTTCGCACGACGCTTCGCCACCTACAAGCGCGGGAAGCTCCTCTTCCGCGACCGCGAGCGCCTCGTCCGCTTCCTCAACAGCAAGGACCGCCCCGTCCAGCTCATCTACGCCGGCAAAGCCCACCCGCACGACAACGGCGGAAAGGAGTTCATCCGCGACATCATCGCCCAGGCTCGCCTCCCAGAGCTCCGCCGCCACATCGTCTTCCTCGAAGACTACGACCTCTGCCTCGCCCACTACCTGGCAAGCGGCGTGGACGCCTGGCTCAACACCCCCCGCCGCCCCCTCGAGGCCAGCGGCACCAGCGGCATGAAAATCGCCGCCAACGGCGGACTCAACATCAGCGTGCTCGACGGCTGGTGGGACGAGGGCTACGCGCCCGGCAACGGCTGGGCCATCGGACACGGCGAGGAGTACACCGACGAGGCGAAGCGCGACGCCATCGAAAGCCAGTTCCTCTACGACCTCCTCGAGAAGCAGGTCATCCCGCTCTTCTACAACCGCGGCGCCGACACCGTGCCCAACGGCTGGGTGAAAATGATGAAGGCCGCGCTCCGCACCCTCAACCCCGTCTTCAACACCAACCGCATGGTCCACGACTACACCGAGCTGTTCTATGCCCCCGGCATCGCGCGCGGCCGGAAGCTCGCCGCCGATGGCCTGCGCCGCGCCGCCGCACTCGCCGCCTGGAAGCAGCGCCTCCGCGAACGCTGGGGCAAGATTCGCCTCCTCGACGTCCCTACGCCGGCTCCACCCGAGCTCCAGGCTCGCGCAGGCTTCGCCATCAAGGCAAGGTTCTTCCTCGACGACATCCAGCCCGACGAGGTCACCGTGCAGCTCTACGAGGGGCGGCTCGACGCCCACCGCCAGATCACCGAGCCGAACGCCGTCGAGATGGTCTGCGAGGGCAGCGACCGCCCGGGCGAGTGGCGCTACCGCGCACAGCTCGCCTGCCGCTCCGCCGGACGCCACGGCTACGTCTTCCGCATCCTCCCGCGCCACGGAGACCTCGCGAACCCCCACGACCTGGGGCTCGTCTTCTGGGCGTGAGGGGGCTTGCCAGCCCCCTGATCCGTCGGATCGATCGAATCGATCGAATCGATCGAATCGATCGAATCGATCGAGTGACGCCGCATGATCCCAGCTACCCTCTCGCAGGCCCTCGCCTCCGCCCGCTCCCGCCTCCTCGCCGCCCGCGGCCCCCACGGCCACTGGGAGGGCGAGCTCGCCAGTAGCGCACTCGCCACCGCCACAGCCGTCACCGCCCTCGCCTCAGCCGACCCCGCGGCCAACGATCCCCTCATCCAGCGTGGCCTGGACTGGCTCGCCGCCCACCCCAACCCCGACGGCGGCTGGGGCGACACCACGCTCTCCAGGTCCAACCTCTCCACCACCGCCCTCGCCTGGTCCGCCTTCGGCAGCGCATGTCGAGATTTC
>Ga0194110_10001376_pt1 | contig 31120 bp, 26 predicted proteins | sample TA2Kig1200mmetaG_FD_146192 | JGI IMG/M metagenome (GOLD analysis project Ga0194110, IMG submission 146192) | Freshwater microbial communities from Lake Tanganyika, Tanzania - TA2015032 Kigoma Deep Cast 1200m | ecosystem: Environmental > Aquatic > Freshwater > Lake | place: Tanzania: Lake...
GGGGAGGACCCTGGACGAGTTGATGGGAAACATCAAGGAGGCTGCCGAACTCCACTTTGAGGAGGTCTTGGAGGAATGTGCAAATGGCGATTTACACAACTGATGAGATGAGCATCGAAGAGTTCAGCGAGATGGTGCGCCAACATCCGGTCAAGGTTAAGCCATTGCCCGTCCGCTTCAGGGAGGACGAGCACTGGTTGTTCGAGCACATGGCCGAACTCACGGAGCAGTACCCTGATCAATGGGTGGTGGTTTACAGAAAGCAGGTGATCGGGACAGGCGGTGGGCCCAGAGGGCTAACGGAAGCTATAGAGCAAGCCAAACACATAGTCAGCGATGGGGAGCGGTTAGTGACCTATTTCCTGGAGAGCAAGCCGTATGTCTACTAGGATCAAGTTGCGCATTTCTCAACAACCCTCTCGGGATGACCCCTTGGTTGTCGTCACAAGGTTGATTTGTCGAGTGACATTCTGCGGAGAGAGAGGTGAACTTGGTCCAGAGCGGTATGGCATTCTCGATACAGGAGCTCCGGTTTCGCTGATTCCCAAGAGGATGTGGCAAGGCTACCCCGTACTCAAGCTGAGGGACGCGACTGTCAGGGGCATTATTGATCGGGCCGAATGTGCTCTGGAGGTTATTGACGGTGTGATCGGTGCCACACTGACAGATGGAGAGAGCACGTCAGAGGCACTGACCATCCGTGCTCACCTGGCCCACACCGACGATATACCGCTGCTACTTGGTTTCAGCGGCTTGCTGGACAGAGCAGATGTCCGCTTCTCGGTCGAGAGACGTGAGGCTTATCTGGAAGTCTAACGAGGAAACACGAACGATTATGGAAAAACCATTGACCTTTCAAGAAGCGATCTTGCGCCTGAATCAGTTCTGGGCCGACCAGGGTTGTCTCATCTGGCAGCCTTACAACGTGCAGGTTGGTGCCGGTACGATGAACCCGGCTACTGTGCTCCGCGTCCTGGGGCCGGAGCCCTGGAACGTGGCCTACGTCGAGCCCTCGGTGCGCCCGGCCGATGGACGCTACGGCGAGAACCCCAACCGCTGGCAGCAGTGGTATCAATACCAGGTCATCCTCAAGCCCGATCCCGGCAACCCCCAGGAAATCTACCTGGACAGCCTGGAGGCCCTGGGCATCAATCGCCGCCAGCACGACATCCGCTTCGTGGAGGATAACTGGGAGTCGCCAGCCCTGGGAGCCTGGGGCCTGGGTTGGGAGGTCTGGCTGGACGGGCAAGAGATCACCCAGTTCACCTATTTCCAACAGGCCGGAGGCTTCGCCCTCGATCCTGTCGCGGTGGAGATTACCTACGGCTTGGAGCGCGTCATGCTCCCATTGCAGGGGGTGCGAGGCTTCACTGAAATCGAGTGGCTCGATGGCCTCACCTACGGCGATGTCTTTCTCAAGAGCGAAATCGAGCACTGCATCTACAACTTTGAGCAGGCTGACGTAGGGAGGCTGACTCAGCTTTACAGCCTGTACGAGGCCGAGGCGGAGAATGCTCTGGAGAGAGGTCTGGTGATCCCGGCTCACGACTACGTGCTCAAGTGCTCTCACACCTTCAACGTGCTGGACGCTCGCGGCGCTGTCGGCGTCACTGAGCGGGCCAGGTACTTCGCCCGGATGCGGGAGCTGGCCCGACGGGTGTCCGAGGCCTATGTGAAGCAGCGGGAGGAGATGGGATTTCCGTGGTGTGCCAGGGACAAGGGACAAGGAATAAGGGACAAGGGACAAGGCGAGATAGCTCCTAGTCCCTTGTCCCTAGTCCCTAATCCCTTCCTCCTCGAAATTGGGACCGAGGAGTTGCCGGCCGGCGATCTTGAGTCTGCCATTGCCCAACTGGAGGAGCGTACGCCCAGGCTGCTGGCCGAGGCACGGTTGGAGCACAGCCAGATTCGGGTTACGGGCACGCCGCGGCGGCTGGTGGTCTACGTCGAGGACCTGGCTCACAGGCAGCGCGACCAGGAAAGGTTGGTGAAAGGGCCGCCAGCCAAAGTAGCTTTCGACCAGGAGGGGCGACCTACTCAAGCAGCTCAAGGCTTTGCCAGGAGCCAGGGAGTGGCTGTCGAGAGCCTGGAGGTCCGCCAATTGGATGGTGGCCAGTACGTTGTTGCCGTCAGAGTGGAGCAGGGACAGCCAGCGGCTGAGGTCCTAACTACCCTTCTGCCCGACCTGATCGCCAGGCTGCGCTTTCCCCTCTCCATGCGCTGGAACGCCACCAACGTGTCCTTCTCTCGCCCCATCCGCTGGATCGTAGCCCTCTTGAACGATGAAATCATCCCCTTCGAGTACGCGGGCGTGAGGAGCGATCGCACCTCGCGAGGACTCAGGCCGTTGCGCTCGCCCGAAATCGTGATCCAGAGGGCTGAGAGCTACTTCGCCCTCATGAAAGCCAACAGCATCGTGGTTGACGTGGAAAAGCGGCGGCAGATGATCCGCCAGCAAGCCGACAAGCTGGCCGCCGAGGTGGGTGGGCGAATCCCCGACGATCCGGCCCTCCTGGACGAGGTGACCAACCTGGTGGAGTATCCCACGGCCCTGCTGGGCTCCTTCGATCCAGAATATCTAAAACTCCCCCCAGAGGTGCTCATCACCGTGATGAAGAAGCATCAGCGCTACTTTCCAGTGATCAGGGACAAGGGATCAGAGACAAGGGACGAGGCCGACTCCTGGTCACTAGTCCCTGATCACTCCTCCCTCCTCCCCTACTTCATCGCCGTGCGCAACGGAGACGACCAGCACCTGGACATCGTGCGGCACGGCAACGAGGAAGTGCTGCGGGCTCGCTTCGCCGATGCCGATTTCTTCTACCAGGCCGATACGCAGAAGCCGCTGGAGGAGTTCTTGCCTCGCCTGGACACCTTGACCTTCCAGGAGCAGTTGGGTTCCGTCCTGGACAAGGCGAAGAGGCTGGAAGGATTGACCTCTCGCTTGAGCGCCGTGCTCGGCCTTTCGGAGGCGGAGACGGCAACGGCCAGGCGAGCCGCTCGCCTCTGCAAGGCCGACTTGGCCACCCAGATGGTGGTGGAGCTAACCTCGCTTCAGGGGGAAATGGGGAAGGAGTACGCCTTGCGCTCCGGCGAGGACCCCGCCGTGGCCCAGGCCATCTTCGAGCATTACCTGCCCCGTTTCGCTGGTGATGAACTACCAAAGACCAGACCTGGTATCGTCGTGGGGCTGGCCGACCGACTGGACAGCTTGGTGAGTCTCTTCTCCGTCGGCCTGAAACCAAGCGGCTCAGCCGACCCCTACGGTCTGCGGCGAGCGGCCCTGGGCATGGTGCAAGTTTTGGCCGCGGGGGGCATCTCTTTCGACCTGAGAGACGGTTTGCGCGAGGCAGTGGTCCTGCTTCCCGTGGCCGCCAACGAGGTGGCCCAGGCCGATACGTTAGCTTTCATCGTGCAACGCTTGCGAGTTTGGCTTCTCGACCAGGGCTTCCGCCATGACCTGGTGGACGCCGTGTTGGCCGAGCGCGGCCACGACCCCTACCTGGCGTATCAGACCGTGCGAGAGTTCGTTCCCTGGACGTTGCGCGACGATTGGGCGACTCTGCTCAACGCCTATGCTCGTTGTGTGCGCATCGTGCGGGACTTCGAGACCGAGTTCGAGTTGCAGCCGGACCAATTCGTCGAACCCTCCACCCGGCGCCTCTACGAAGCTTATCTGATCTGCCGGGAACAGGTGGGCCCTGAGAGCAGCATCAACACACTCTTCACCGCCTTCCAGCCGATGGTGGAGCCCATCAACACCTTCTTCGACGACGTGCTGGTCATGGCCGAGGATCAGGCGCTTCGGGAGAACCGCCTGGCCCTCCTGCAGCGCGTCGCCGCCCTGACGGGGGGGATCGTGGATTTGACCAGGGTGGAGGGATTCTAACCCTTCGGCCTGAGCCTCAGGGCGAAGCCTTGCTAAAATCGGCTGATGGGGATATAATTCAGGCCAGGAGGTAGCGATGACCAGTGTGGTGGTGGAACGGGAGAAGTTACCATTGAACATGTTGAGGTGGCTAGAGGCCGAAGGGCTTGATGAGAGCAAGGCCATCGTGGTAATACTCACCTTTGATGAGGGGAAAGGGATCATCGTACAGCGGTTGGGGGATGTTGATCCAACGATGATGGAGCGCGTGCGTGCCGCTTCAGCACGGTATCACTCAGCTCTGGAACGGTTGGCCGATTCTTGACTGTGGAAGTCCGCTACCTTTCCTCTAATGAGGTCTTGCTTATTCACGACCACGCTATCCGCGAATTCGGTGGCTCTTTTGGCCTGATGGGTCCTGGGCAACTGGAAGCCTCTATCGCGGCGCCGCGCCAGACGATGTTTGGCCAGGAATTGTATCCCGACCTTTTTTCGAAGGCGGCCAGCCTGTTCTATTTGCTCGTCAAGAACCACGCTTTCGTTGACGGCAATAAGCGAACCGCGGCTCTTGCTTTGATCGAATTCCTGGAGCGAAACGGCTACACCCTCGACGCCACTAACGACGAGCTCTATCAGTTCACCGTTGACGTGGCCTCCTCCGTCTTGGGCAAGGAAGAGGTTGAAATGTGGATCCGGGATAAGGCAATCAGATTGAACTCATGATCCATTATCGTCGACCAAGGAGATACAAGATGCCGACAATAACCATTGACAATATTAGGGACTGGCCGCCAGAGAGATTTGAGGCGGCGCTGCGCGAGGCGATAGGGAGCACATCGCCGGTTGATGCTCTCATTGCCACAGTTGAACGGCTTACGCGCTACGAGGAAAAGTTTGGGATGGAAACCCCGGATTTCTATGAGAAATTCGTGCGGGGTGAAATGGGAGACGCCAAGGACTACATTGCCTGGGCCGGCACCTACGAGATTTTTCAGCGCCAGCAAGATGTCTTACGAGAAATAAACGCCAGGCTCTATCCATAGCCGGCGCACTAATAAACCAAATCTGAGGAGGTTTAATCAACATGACGAAGAAGTGGGTCTATCTGTTTGAAGAAGGCAACGAAGGCATGCGCAACCTTTTGGGGGGCAAAGGGGCTGGCCTGGCCGAGATGACCAACGCCGGGCTGCCGGTGCCCTCAGGATTTACCATCACCACGGAGGCCTGCAACGCCTATTTCGACGCCGGCAAGCAGTTTCCCGAAGGGATGTGGGACCAGGTGCTGGCAGCGATGAAGAAGGTGGAAGACCAGACGGGCAATAAGTTCGGCGACCCCTCCAACCCGCTGTTGGTCTCCTGCCGTTCGGGGGCGCGGGCCTCCATGCCGGGCATGATGAACACTGTGCTCAACATCGGCCTCAACTTTGACACTATTGTGGGGCTGGCTGAACCGGTCGACGACGACCGCTTTGCCTGGGACGCCTACCGCCGTCTCATCCAGATGTTTGGCAACATCGTCAAGGGGGTGTCCCGGCATAAATTCGAGGCCATCCTGGACGAATACAAAGCCAAGACCGAGGGTGGCAAGGATACCGACCTGACCACCGATATGCTCAAGGACGTGGTCAAGGACTTCAAAGCACTCTACAAGAAAGAATTGGGCGAGGACTTTCCCAACGACCCCTATCAACAGCTTCGACAGGCCATTGCCGCTGTCTTTGATTCCTGGTTCGGCGCGCCGGCGGTGACCTATCGCAACACTGAGGGGCTACCCCACGATTGGGGCACCGGCGTCAATGTGCAAACCGTGGTCTTTGGCAACATGGGTTGGGACTCAGGCTCCGGCGTAGCTTTCACCCGCAACCCGGCTACTGGTGAGAAGCAGATTTATGGTGAGTACCTGTTGAATGCCCAGGGCGAAGATGTGGTGGCAGGCATCCGCACCCCACACAAGATAGCCGAAATGAAAGATGAGCTTCCCGAGGCCTATGAACAGTTCTTGGAGATATGCGATCTGTTAGAGCGTCACTACCGCGACGTGCAGGACGTGGAGTTCACCATCGAGCGGGGCAAGCTGTGGATGCTCCAGACCCGTAGAGGCGAGCGCACTGCGGCGGCAGCGGTCAGGATCGCGATGGATATGGTCAAAGAGGGACTGATTACCAAGGAAGAAGCTCTGATGCGGGTCACTCCTGCTCAAGTGGACCAGTTCCTACACCCCCGATTCGATCCGAAGGCAATACTGAAGGCCAAAGAGGATGGTAATCTGTTGGCGGTGGGACTCAACGCCTCCCCAGGCGCGGCCACCGGCATTGCCATCTTCGATGCCGATACGGCTGGGAAGTGGGGCAGGCCGGAGTTCCCAGTAGAAGAAGCAGGGGCGCAGCTTCGTGCCCTCATCGGTGAGGAGAGGGCAAAGCAATTGGGTTCAGAGGCTTTTCAGGAGATCAAAGATGAGAGAGGAAACACGCGAGCGCTCAAAATCAAAGTGATCCTGGTCCGCCCGGAGACCAACCCCGACGACGTACATGGCATGGTTGCAGCCCAGGGCATCCTGACTCAGCACGGGGGAATGACAAGTCACGCCGCTGTCGTCGCCCGCGGCTGGGGCAAGCCCTGCGTGGCTGGTTGCGAGGCCATCAAGATTGACCTGGCTGCTCGCAAGTTCAGTGTAAATGGCAGGGAGATCAGAGAAGGAGCTTACATCTCCATCAACGGCGCTACCGGCGAGGTGTTTGAAGGCTCCATCGCCACCATCCGGCCTCGCTTTGAGGAAGAACACGATCTGGTCACTTTGTTAGGCTGGGCCGACGAGGTCCGCAAGCTGGGTGTGTGGACCAACGCTGATAACCCTCAGGATGCCGCCCGCGCTCGCGCTTTCGGAGCCGAAGGCATTGGGTTATGCCGCACCGAGCACATGTTCTTCGACCAGGAAGGGGAAGAAATCAGCCGGCGGGAGAACGTGGTAAAGATGATCATGGCCGAGGACGAGGAGGAGCGCCAAAAGTATCTGGACCGACTCTTGCCCTTCCAACGCAAGGACTTCGAGGGCATCTTCAGGGCCATGGATGGCTGTCCCGTCATCATCCGCCTCATTGACCCGCCCATGCACGAGTTCCTGCCGCCGCGAGAGGAGCTTATCGAGGAGGTAACTCGCCTGCGCTGCAACAACGAGAACCCCGATGAGCTGGCCGAAAAGGAGAAAATGCTCCAGGTAGTCAAATCTTTGTGGGAGACCAACCCTATGATGGGTCTGCGCGGCTGCCGGGCGGGCATTATGTACAAGGGTCTGACCGAGATGCAGACGCGGGCCATCATCGAAGCGGCCTGCAACGTGGCCCAAGAGGGCGTGGACGTGCATCCTGAGATCATGATCCCCCTCACCAGCCACATCAACGAGCTACATGAGGAGCGGAAAAAGCTGGAAGCAGTAGCCAGAGAGGTGGTAGCCGAGAAGGGTGTGGACGTGAAGTACAAGTTCGGCACCATGATCGAGGTCCCGCGGGCAGCCATCACCGCCGACGAGATCGCCAAATACGCCGATTTCTTCTCCTTTGGCACCAACGACCTGACCCAGATGACGTATGGAATCTCCAGAGACGACGCCGAGGGCAAATTCCTGCTGGATTACGTGGATCGCAAGATTCTGCCTAACAATCCCTTCGAGGTGCTGGACCGGGACGGCGTGGGCGTGCTGATGAAGATGTGCGTGGAGAAGGGCCGCGCCACCAAGCCCGATCTGGAGGTTGGCATCTGCGGAGAGCATGGTGGAGATCATGCCAGCATTGAATACTGTCATCTCCTGGGGTTGAACTATGTCTCTTGCTCGCCGTTCCGCGTACCTCCTGCTCGCCTATCAGCGGCCCAGGCGGCATTGCTGTACGAGTACGGTCGCAAGCAGTAGCTTCCCGGCCTGGACAAAGACCAGACGGTGGCAGTCCCTGTTGGCGCAAGGGCTGCCACCGTTTTGCTTGATGTCAGTTTGCTTTAGCACATTGTTTGTGATAAAATATCAAGTGCAAGACTTTCGACTGATCGTTGATCTGTAGCGCCACGAAGTGACCCGTGGACGGGCAATGCGGGCAAAGTGAGAGAATCTGCGATGGTGGAGGTAGAGATATGATGCGGGGTGAACTGCTGGAGCGCATCAGTGTAGACCCTAACATTTGTCATGGGAAGCCTTGCTTCAAGGGTACCCGGGTGATGCTGTCCATCGTTCTGGACAGCTTGGCAGAAGGGTCTACACCTGAAGAGATCTTAAGAGATTATCCAACACTCAAACCAGAGGATATTCAAGCAGCCCTGGTATACGTGGCATACGAGTGCGTATGCCCTGACCCCATAGGACACTCAGGCAGTGATAGAAGAAAGGTGTCTATAGGTGAGCGTGGTTGACGAAATCAAGCAGAGATTGGACATCATCGAAGTAGTCTCCGGCTACGTCACCCTCAAGAAGGCGGGGCGGAACTACAAAGGTATCTGCCCCTTCCACGCCGAGAAGACACCCTCCTTCATCGTCTTCCCAGATACCCAGAGCTGGCATTGCTTCGGGGCCTGTGGCACGGGAGGTGATGTCTTCACCTTCGTCATGCGGCAGGAGAACCTGGATTTCTCCGCGGCGCTGCGCCTCCTGGCCCAGCGAGCAGGGGTGAGCCTGAAGCCCCGCACCGAGGCCGACCTGGCCGAGGATAAACTCCAGAGACGATTGCGCGAAATCAACGAGACCGCTGCCCAGTACTTTCACAACCTGCTGTTGAATTCGACCGCGGGCGAGACGGCACTGGGTTATCTCTCCCAGCGGGAGATCAATCGGGAGACTATCAACCGATTCCAGTTGGGCTACGCCCTCGACGACTGGCAGGCCCTGGGCGATTTTCTGCAAGAGCGGGGATACCAACGAGAAGACATCCTGGCGGCGGGGCTGATCGTCGTCCGGGAGGACAGCAGCGGCCACTACGACCGCTTTCGGGGACGGCTCATCATTCCCATCCGTGACGAGCGGGGCGGGGTGGTGGGCTTTGGAGCCAGGGCGCTGGATGATTCCATTCCCAAGTACATCAACTCGCCTCAGACCCCTGTCTTCGATAAGAGTGCCTTACTCTTCGGCCTGGATTTGGCCAAAGGGGCCATCCGCCGCGAGGGACTGGCCATCATCGTCGAAGGCTACATGGACGTGCTGATGGCCCACCAGCACGGCGTAGCCAACGTGGTGGCTTCCATGGGCACGGCGCTGACCGAGACCCAACTCAGGTTGCTGAGAAGATTCAGCAAGCGCTTGGCCCTGGCCCTGGACGCTGATGCGGCCGGCTATCAGGCCACCTTACGCAGCATGACCCTGGCCCACGAGACCCTGTCCGAACGGGTAGTGCCCGTGCCCACCCCTCGCGGCCTGATCAAATACGAGAGCCACCTGGACGTGGACATCCGCATCATCACCCTGCCCCAGGGGCAGGATCCCGACAAGGTGATCAGGGAGGACCCTGCTCTGTGGGCCAGGCTGGTTGAGAATGCCCTGCCGATAGTGGATTACTATTTCAAGGCCATCACTTCGGAGCTGGACCTGGATTCGCCGAAAGGCAAGGCAGAAGCAGTGCGCAGGCTCATGCCTATCATCCAGGAGATCGGTAACGCCGTCGAACGCACCCACTATATCCAGAAGTTGGCGCGCCTGGTTCGGGTGGACGAGAAGACGCTGCTGCATCAGGCTGGGATGAAAGATAAAAGGGCAAAAAGGTACGAGGAAAAGCCTGTCCTGAGCCGAAGCGAAGGAAAGGAATCGCGGCCGGACAGAGACGAATTCACCTTTGGGCCGGAAGAATATTGCCTCTCGATTCTATTCGTAAGGCCACACTTACTTGGTAGTTTGGATGAGGCGCTGCGGGACGTGGGGGTGGACGGGCTGAACGTTGATGATTTCACCCAGGCCGAGAACAGGGCGATATTCGCCTCCTGGCGGGAGGGTTTAGAACTGAAGGAGAGCTTTCGAGAGAAGCTCGACCCGACATTGCATCCGCGCTTCGACCTTTTGTTAGCAGGGCCAAAAGGTGCCCCACCCCTCGATGACGACCAGGCAGAAAGAGCCTTAATTGAAGGAGGGCTGCGTCTACGCCAGCGGCGGCTTCAGAGGTTGGTCGAGGAATTGCGTTTCCTGCAAACGGACGCTGAAGAGTTGGGAGAGGTTGTAATCGAAGAGTATGGCCAGATGGTTGACTCTTATCGGAGTGCTCTGTGGGGCATCTCTCGGGCCCTGGCTGCCCGTTCATTCTTTGGGCGTCGGGAAGCCAGAATCCCTGGACTGGTAGCTTGAACCTGCGTAGGTAAAAAGAGCGATGGCCGAGCCCTTGGAAGAAAAGCCGGACATGGAAAAACTGCTCTCCAAAGGTGCTGAGCAGAAATACCTGACCACGGAGGAAATCCTGGAGGTCTTTCCCGAAGCCGAGTCGAACCTGGACGAGCTCGATGCTTTCTATCGTCGTGTGTTTGACATGGGCATCGAGATCATGGAACCCGGCGAGTTGGCCGAGGAGGAATTGACCGATGAGGCAGAGGAGGAGCCAGCCGCTTTTGAGCTAGAGGCATTGGAAAGTGAAGCTGAAAGTGAGCTGGAAGTTCTGCCACTGACCGGCCCAGAGTTCACGAATGATCCGGTCAGGATGTACTTGAGGGAAATCGGTAGGGTGCCTTTGCTCGATGCTAATCAAGAGATGCGATTGGCCATTAAGATAGCGGCTGAGAATTACCTGGAGAGAATGCAGGAACAACTGGCCAAAAAGTTGAAGCGGTCTCCGACAGGGTCGGAGGTGATGGCCGAGGTGTTCAGGTCCCTGGCCAGCGGCTGGGAAGCGGTGCAGAAGGCTTGTAGAGAGCTTTCGATAACACCGCCAAGTATGCTTTCCATGATTAAGGAGGCCAAAGCCCTGCGTAGCAGTTCCGTTGGGGATCAAGAACCTTACCTCTATCCCTTTCTCGACGGGAAGGAGCAGGGGGGTAACGGGAAATGGGACGAGCTTACAGGCAAGTTGTGTGGTGTCTGCACAGGATTATACATCATACCTTACAGGAGTTTGCGGTTTCTGAAAAATCGCTGTAAGGAAACTGGTCTATTGCCGTCGGTTGAGGTTTTCGTCGAAGGGTTAGGGAGTGAACGCGGCTTAGCCAGGCAGATGTCACAGATTCGCCAGCGTTCTCAGGAGGCTAAACAAGCACTGACCAAGGCTAATTTACGTTTAGTGGTTAGTGTGGCCAAGAAATACATGGGGCGCGGCATATCCATCCTGGATCTCATCCAGGAGGGCAACATAGGTCTGCTCAAGGCAGTGGACAAATTCGATCACACCAAGGGATATAAATTCAGTACCTATGCCACCTGGTGGATTCGACAGGCCATAAACCGATCCATCGCTGATAAGGCGCGCACCATCCGCATCCCGGTGCACATGCTAGACACCGTAAACCGGGCGTTACGGGTCTCACGTCGTCTAACTCAGGAATTGGGGCGGGAGCCCGCTTTAGAAGAAATCGCTCTGGAGATGGGGCTGCTATCCAATCAGGAGGAGCAGGTTATTAGGGAAACCTGGGCCGCAGGCCAACGTCTTGACTCGGCTCTCCAGCGGAGGTTACGGCGAGAGACAGCCGAGGTCAGGCACATCCTCCGCATGGCTCAGGAGCCCATATCGTTGGAGATGCCTATGGGGTCAGAACAGGAGAGCTCCTTGAGCGATTTCATTGAGGACGAGACCATTCCTGGCCCTGTGGATACCACTTCTCATCAGTTGTTGAAGGAACAGCTAAAGGACATGCTCGGTCAGTTGACGGATCGGGAGCGCGAGGTGCTGGAGAAGCGCTTTGGCTTGAAAGATGGGCAGAGTCGTAGCCTGGAGGAGGTGGGCGAGGACCTGGGGGTGACGAGGGAACGCGTCCGTCAGATCGAGGCCAAGGCCCTGAGAAAACTCCGCCATCCCACCCGCCGCCGTCAGTTGCAAGACTATTTGGGGACGTTTGACTAATTGGGCCAGGTTGTGTATAATAAAATAGCGATCCTCGGTAGCTCAGGTGGCAGAGCGACCGGCTGTTAACCGGTTGGTTGCAGGTTCGAGTCCTGCCCGAGGAGCCAGGTGGAGCGGGAAGAAGTTCCCGCTCTTTGTTTGCCAAGTCCGTAGCGGCAGAAGGAAACGGCAGTAGTAAATTAGAGGAAAGACGCAGAAGAGGAGAGCCAGAAGTTTAGAGAAACTGGCGGCTAAGTGGGGGATGGGAAACAGGGGAATAGAAGAAAGTTCTTGGTCAGAGAGAAGGCGGGAACCCCAGATTATCAATCACCGTGGCCGCGAATTCTGACGTCTTGACCGGGCTCACATTGCTCATCTGACGAGCCAGGTCATAGGTGACCACCTTTCGCTGGATGGTTCTAATCAAACCATCTGTGATGAGATCCGCCGCTTCGTTCCACCCCAGATATTCCAGCATCAGAGCCCCGGACAGGATCAATGAGCTAGGGTTGGCTTTATCTAGGCCGGCATGCTTGGGAGCGGAACCGTGGGTGGGCTCGAAAAGGGCCAGGTGATCACCGATATTGGCCCCTGGCGCCATTCCCAGGCCCCCCACTTGAGCTGCAATGGCGTCTGAGAGGTAGTCACCGTTGAGGTTGGGAGTGGCAATGACATCGTACTCGGCCGGGCGCGTCAGCATTTGCTGGAACATGTTATCGGCAATGCGATCCTTGATGACAATCGGTCGTTCGGGCACCTGACCGTCATAGTGGTCGTGGATTTCCCTTTCTGTGATAGTCCAATCAGCAAATTCCTCACGCGCCACCTGATAGCCCCACTCGCAGAAAGCTCCCTCAGTGTATTTCATGATGTTGCCTTTGTGTACCAGGGTGACACTCTTCCGCCTGTGCTCGATCGCATATTGGATTGCCTTTCGCACCAAACGCTTGCTGCCGAACTCACTCATGGGTTTAATGCCTATGGCCGAATGGGGGGCAATGCGTGTGCCTAACTCTCTGTTCAGGTATGCTATGAGTCTTCGTGCTTCATCGCTACCTGCGACCCACTCGTAACCGGCATAAACGTCTTCCGTGTTCTCACGGAAGATTACCACATCCACCTTCTCGGGGTCTCGCATGGGGCTGGGCACACCAACGATGTACCTGACCGGCCGCACGCAGGCATATAGGTCCAGCTCTTGACGCAGGATTACGTTGAGGCTACGATATCCTGCACCCACAGGAGTAATGATAGGCCCCTTGATGGCTACCACAAACTTGCGAATGGCCTCAAAGGTCTCCTCAGGCAGAAGTTGACCGTACTTTGCCTGAGATTTTGCCCCAGCATACACCTCCATCCACACTATGCGACGGCGGCCATCATAAGCCGCCTGCACTGCCGCGTCCAACACGCGACGAGCGGCTCGCATGATGTCCGGCCCGATCCCATCTCCTTCGATAAAAGGGATAACAGGGTTGTCAGGAACTTTCAGACGGCCCTGCCTGATCTGAACTGGGTTTCCCTCTGTCGGAATACAGGCTGAAATCGCCGTGCTTCTGAACATGATTGATCAATCCACCATCCTGCAAAATGGCTAACATCACCCCAGGTAAGGGCTCGAGGTCCAGCTCGATATTCCTGGTCACGTCTCGTACCCTCCCTTTGAGCAAATCAACTTCCAACACATCTCCCTGGGCAATGCGATCTGTGTCACAGATAATCACTGGCAGGCCGATGTTGATAGCGTTCCGAAAGAAGATACGGGCAAAGGACTGGGCCAGGACAGCCGAAATCCCCCTTAACTTGATGATTGAGGCAGCGTGTTCTCGGCTGGACCCTAACCCAAAGTTTCGACCAGCGACGATTAAATCTTCTGGCTGCACGTTCCTGGCGAACTCCGGGTTGGCATCCTCCAGAACATGCTTTGCCAATTCCGGCAGGTCGGAACGCAGGTGAAAATACCTTCCAGGAGCAATCTGATCTGTACTGACGTTGTGGCCGAATTTCCAGGCTCTGCCTCTTAACATGTACACCCTACTTTCACACAAAGTGTCGTGGGTCCGTGAGCCGCCCCGTGATGGCCGTGGCTGCTCCCGTCGCTGGGCTACCCAGATAGATTAAGGCCTTAGGGTTTCCCATGCGCCCTTTGAAATTGCGGTTCTGGGTGGAAACACAGACTTCACCGTCGCCCAATATCCCTTGATGAACGCCCATGCAAGGACCGCAACCCGGAGGCAGAATGACCCCTCCGGCCTCGATGAAAGTTTGGATATAGCCCGATTGATAGGCTTGAACCAGTACCTCCATTGAGGCCGGCGCTATCAGCAAGCGCGTGTCGGGATGTCGTCGTTTTCCTCTCAATATCCTGGCTGCAACGGCCAGATCTTCTAGACGACCATTGGTGCAGGTGCCGATAACCACTTGATCTACCCTGACGCCTTCAACCTCTTCCACTGGAGCTGTGCTATCCACAACGTGTGGCTTGGAGACAGTCGGGGCCAGTTGGGAAACGTCAATCTCGATCACCTGCTCGTAGTTGGCGGCAGCGTCAGCCGCGATGAATCGAAATCGTTCTCCTCTACCATGCTGCTCCAGGTAATGACGTACCCTCTCGTCTGTAGCGCACAGCCCCGTTTTCGCCCCGGTCTCCACAGCCATGTTTGTCAAGGTAAAACGCTCCCCCACGCTCATTTGGCTCACTGAACTGCCGACAAATTCCAGCGCCTTGTACGTAGCGCCATCCGCCCCCAGCAAACCGATCAGATGTAAGGCCACGTCTTTTGCGTAGACTCCCTTGGGGAACTCGCCCTCGACTTTGATGAGAAAGGTCTCCGGAACTCGCAGCCAGGTTTTGCCTAGAGCTATACCCACTGCGACGTCAGTCGAGCCCATGCCTGTGGCGAAGGCACCCAGAGCGCCAGCCATGCAAGTGTGAGAGTCACTTCCGATGATGATTTCGCCGGGATTTGCCATCCACTCGACATTGAGCTGGTGGCACACACCCTCACCGACGTCGAAAATGCGCACTTCGGTTTCCCGAGCAAAGTTTCGTAATAGTGTATGCTCGTTAGAAAGTTCTTGGCGAGGGCTGGGGGCTGCATGGTCTAAGCAGACCGTTGTGCGTTCCAAACCCCTTCGCGGTAACTCCTGCAGTTGCTCCAGTTCACGCACGACCGCAGGCCCGGTGCCGTCATGAATCAAACAGGCATCTACTTCAACCACAACGAGCTCGCCGGCGTTCACCTCGCGGCCCACGTGTTCGCCGATGATCTTCTCGGCCATGGTGTGACCCATGCCTGTCACCTCATCCACACAGAGTTCGGGACATATGCATACCCTGTCATCAACCGCCGAGCCGTCCTGGTGAGGGTGACACGCTCGATGTGATAGCCATCCCCTTCCTTGTTGATGGCAACCTCGGTAGGCAACACGCCCATGGGATGACCTATGCATACTTGTCCCGACTCGAGGCCAGACGCTACTTCCGAAGGGACTGTGCCTTCCATAAGGGCGGCTACTGCGGTACAGATGGCTCCGGTGATCGGATAGGCCTTGTGTGCTCGCTGCATAGACATGGCTCTAGCCACAAGGTTCACTTCGTCGGCCTTGACCTCTCGGCCATCCAAGATATGGTAGTCCTGACGAGGAGCAACCGCGATTATCTTGGGCACGGCTTTGCTAACCTTTTTAACTCCTCCGACCTCTTCCACCAGGCCAATCATCTCGGCTGCAGCACTACGGATTTGTTCCAAAGCTCTCAACAAAGTGGGGTTGGATTCGAGTTCATTTGGCAGTTCGGAGCCTCGCATCCCTATGTCTTCAGCTCTGACGAAAACCACAGGGTTACCTGCGTCAACTATGGAGACATCGAGCGAACCGTATTTCTCGATAGCAATGACGTCACGGCTTCGGCCTGTAGGCAATAGCTTTCCGGTAACTGCGCCCACTGGGTCAAGAAAGTCCAAGAGAATGCGGGCGGCGCTCCCTGGAACTCCAGCGATGACACAATCTCCCTCCACAGCGGCCTTGCCACCCACGACCGGCACGTGGGCCACGATCAGCTTCCCCGTATTAGTATTGAAGATGCGTACCGAGGTTACCGGTTCGACAACCTTGACCAAACCCTCATCTATGGCAAAGGGGCCCACCCCGGCTGAGATGTTGCCACAATTGCCTGAATAATCAATGCGGGGGGTAGTGATGCTCACCTGCCCGAAAGTATAATCAACGTCCACCCCAGCACGATCAGACCGACTGACAATAGCCACCTTGCTGGTCAGTGGATCAGCGCCGCCCAGGCCGTCTATCTGGCGCGGATCCGGACTGCCAAAGATGGCCAGGATGATCTGGTCACGCAGAGCGGGGTCGGCTGGCAAGTCGTTTTCGAGAAGGTAGATGCCCTTGCTTGTCCCTCCTCGATAGATAGCAATGCGGATCATGTACTGTTCGCAGTACACTTATACCCTCCCTCTGCCCTGGATTGCCTGGACCATGTCCCGAGTGCCACGGGCAATGACCGGGGTAATGCCAAAGGTGATCAACTGCACACCTTTGTCCATCCATCGCCAGGCCTGTTCCGGTGTTATGACAAAGGTGCCAACAACCAGGCCGGCATCAAGAGTACGAGAGATGGCTTCCTCCATAGCCTCAATGAGGCGCGGATGGTTGAACTGGGCAGGAACGCCCAGAGAGTGAGAGAGATCGGCGGGGCCAACGAAGATCACGTCGATCCCTGAAACAGTCAGAATCTCGGGCAAGTTTTCGATGCCCTCCACGCTCTCGATAGCAATGATGACCAAGGGCTCCTCGTTGGCCCAGCGCAGGTACTCGGCTGGCGGGGTGAAACCGTAACGCGCGGCCCGCACGGCGGCGTGCAGACCGCGCTGCCCTAAAGGATAGTAGCGCGCAGCTTCCACAACTCGTTGAGCCTCTTCACTATTGTTCACCCTGGGCACATGCACGCCCCATCCGCCAAGGTCTAACGCTTGTAGGATCATGCTGGGGGCCGGCCCTGGTACGCGCACGATTGGCGCCGTGCCAGCCGCATTGGCTGCGCAGATCAGGGCCTCTAGCGTCTCCATGCTCAGTGGGCCATGTTCGGTATCCAGAATCACAAGATCGCACCCAGCGTATCCCAAGATCTCTACTAGGCCCAGACTGGTGAAGCCTGTAAACGCTCCTGTTACGATTTGTCCCTCAGCCAGGACCTGTCGAAGCGGGTTCTTCTGCATACCCAACACCTTAGGAGGTAAAGTCTACTCATCGACGACCTTTCGAATCGAGTGCACAAGGTCGCCAAAGGGTTTCCACAGATTGCCCCCGCTTAGATACAGTATCCGCGCGCCGCGATCTAGCCAGTATTTGGCTTGATCTGGGGTATCTATGCGATAGCCAAGTGCCTTGCCAGCGGCCAGGACTTTGTCTGCGATTTCATTGATTGTTGCTTGAACTTCCTCATGTTGGACTTGAAGCGTGAGGCCCAGGGACTGACTAAGATCCATCGAACCTATGAAGACCCCATCTAGCCCATCGTTCTCGAGGATTTCATCCAAATGTTCCACGCCGTGAGTTGTCTCGCACTGGATCAAAACCACCGTACGCTCGTTGGCCCTCTTGATGTGATCTGGAAGCGGCCGCCAACCAAAGTTGCCGGCCCGACTAACGGGATAGATGCTACGACTGCCACGGGGTCCGTAGTAGGCTGCCTGGACGATCTTTTCCATCATCTCGGGACTTTCTACGTCTGATATTTGGAGGCCATCGGCATCGACATCAAGGGCGTGACCAATCAATGCGCCTACGAAATCATTACAAGCAAAGCGGACAAATATACCTAAGCCAACAACGTCTGCCGCCCGGGTCATGTTTGACAATTGTGAGTGCAACCTGGGATCGCCGTGCTCGCAATCCACTAACGCAAAGTCCAGGCCGGCGTGTCCCATGACCTCCAGCACATCTGGCTCGGCGGCCAGCTCAAAGATGCCTAGGATGGGCTCTCCCTTCTTTATGGCTTGCTTAAGATTTCTTTTTTCTATTCTTGCCATCAACTCCTCGCCTCTCATAAGCAGGGACTCTGCAGTCTTTTTGTGACCCGGAACAGTCCCACTGCTATATCTACCGTAACTTCAGGCCGTGGCCGAGGCTTGGGGATAACCCACCTGGGCCCACTACAGTGGGGTCAGCCGTACCCTGAGCGCCTGTACCCCAGAGACGGTGGAGGCCATACGAGTCGCTACTGCCAGGTTCTCTGGCCCCTTCATTGACCGAGAGGTCGTGCTTTCTCTGCAAAAGAAAGGGGCTATCTTCTACGACGGAGATCTGACCGGACGGCCGGTCTCCAACACCAGCACAACCTACCCGGGTGCGGCCTTCGGCTGGATGGACGATGCCATCCACCTGGGCTACCAAGCAACAATGGTCAGCATGCATAGCCCAACTTACGGGCGGGTCTGGCTTTCGGTGACGCCCCATACCCAGAGTTACAAAGCCTGTAAATGCCCCGATCACCACCTGACCGTTAGCCAAGGCTTGTCTCAGTGGATTCTTCTATCTGCTGTTGCTGGGAGGAAGGGCACCAATAGCATCGTTATGAGGGGCACACAGGCAATTAGGTCCATGGCCTTGATGATGCCCAAACGGTCAGCTAAAGCACCCATGGCGATAGCCACGCTGCCCCCGATTCCCCAGGCAAATCCCATCATCAAGGCCGAGACTGTGCCAGCCAGCTCGGGTAGCAGCTCCTGACCCAAGCCTACGTTCAGCGATATTGATGAAAACAACGTCGCCCCTGCTAAGCTCAGGAAAAGCAACGACAGCAGGCCATCGGTATGGACGAAGGCCCAGAACAGCGGCGGCAGAGGCACTAACGAGAGAAGCATCAAGCTCCGCGCTCCCCAGCGCGTCGCCAACCTGGGTCCGATGGCAGCTCCCAGGGCTCCAGCGAACATGTATAGCGAGAGGGTGGCGCCTCCGGTCAGCAAGGAGGTCCCTTTCTGATACAAGAGGACTGGAAGGAAGGTCGTAAACCCCATGCTGGTCGCGGCACGCAGCGTCGAAATCGCTACCAGGGCATATATAGGCCATTGCCACTCAACACTGGCCGGGCTGCTTGGGGCTGGGTTTCGGACGACACTACGGTCGGTGGGGATGACTGTCACCAGCCAGGCCAGTATCACCGAGAGAAGGACACCGGCCAGTGCGCTCAAGTACAGTCGTGCCAATCCCAGCTTCACGACCACAGGTACGATGACCAGTGGCGAGGAGCCTGTCCCCAAGAGTCCGGCCACGAAGAACACGCCGAGGTTTGAGCCAGTCTGGGCTCTATACTCATCTTGACCAATAATAGCGGCAGCCTGTGGTGGATAGATGGCTGAGGCCAGGCCCACTAGTGCCAAGATTAACCCCAGAGCTACCTCGTTGGGCGCAAACCCGGCGAGCCCCACCAGCACGGCAACAGCAGCCGGCCCCAGGACGAGGAGCGATCGCCGACCCAGCCTGTCCCCCATCTGCCCCCACACAATTTGACCGAAAGATGCTAATAGGAGCAGGGCCGACGTGAGTATGCCGGCCGCAGTCATGGACAAATCGAAGCGCTGGATCAACAACGGCAACAGCGGCGTGAGGAATCCCTTGTACATGTTGTTAATGCCATTGCCCAGCGCCAGCAAGGCCGTGATCCCGGCGCTACCTAACGCTGTAGATTTGCCCATCCCTCACAACCCCAGTCTCAGCGCCAGAGCCTTTCTAGTGCGTGGCCGATCCGGTTGATGCCAAGTCGAATGTTTGCCGTGGAGGTGGCAAAGGACAGGCGCAGGTGCCCCTCTCCTTGCACGCCGTAGTAGCGGCCCGGCGTGGTCACGACTTTGACTTCATTCAGCAGATACTTGGCCAGGTCCCACGTGCCCATGCCAAAGGACGAGACATCCGGAAAGACGTAGAAAGTCCCTTCGGGACTGGGACAAGACACCCCTGGAATTGTCGCCAGCAAGTCGGTCATCAACCTCCGGCGCTCGAGGTAGGCCTGGAACATCTGGCGTACACGGTCCTGCGACTCGCGTAGGGCCACGATCCCAGCCCGTTGCACAAAGGCAGTGGCGCAGCGACCCGATTGGTAGATCACTTTGGTCATGGCAGAGGTCAAGGCGGAGTTCGCCACGTTGTAACCCAGACGCCAGCCTGTCATGGCATAGGTCTTGGAGAAGCTGTTAACAACAATGGTTCGCGCTTTGAATTCGGGCGCCAATGCAGCAATGCTCACGTGTTGCCGGCCGTCGTAGACCAGTTTCTCGTATACTTCGTCGGCGATAATTATCAGATCATGCCTTTGGGCCAGCTCGCCCAACATCTCCAGTTCCGCACGGGTCATCACTTTCCCCGTAGGGTTATTGGGCGTGTTGATCACGATGGCCTTGGTCCGAGGTGTGACCCGGCTTTCGAATTCTTCCGAGACGAAGTAGAAACCCCTGTCCGACTTCATCAGCGGAACAAAGACAACCCGGCCGCCAGCGAGACCCACCATCGCCTCATAGGGTCCGTAGGCTGGATCGGTCAAGAGCACCTCGTCGCCGGGATCAACCACGGCCATCACGGCGGCATAGAGTCCCATCGTGGCTCCTGTAGTGATCAGGATCTCAGATTTGGGATCGGCCTGAATGTCGTTCTCCCGCGCCAGCTTCTCGGCCACGGCCTCCCGTAACTCGAGTAGCCCCTCTCCGGGAACGTAGTGGGTGAACCCCCTAGCCATCGCTTCACGTGCCGCCTCGATGATGTGCGGGGGCGTGTCGAAATCGGGTTCACCCTGCACCAAGTAGATAACTTCCTCGCCACGCTGCTCCATCTCACGCCCCAGTCGCATCATCTCAGCCACTCCCGAGGGGGGGATGGAGGCAATTCGAGCGGCAATCTGTGGTTTGGGCATAGCTAACCTCCGTTTGAATTGACTGCATTCCGACTAAACAGGGCAAAATATGAGAACCTCAATCACCCTGCAGCAGACCCCTCTCGCGCAGAAAACGCATGACCTCCCCAGCGGCATGCTCGGCTGGTGCACAAATAAGTTGGCCCCTGCGGGAGCGTATTCCCCCTGACAAGATCAATTGGGTGCGCTTGTCAACCGGCAGATGGCTGCCCGGTACGAAGATTCTCCGAGGCAGGCGTCGTGATGCAGATACGTCCCAGATCTGGATCACTGGGCCCGCTACTTTCAGCGCTTCGGTTGTCAACCCCAACGAATCCAGAGACAGGATCGGTATATCCGTCTTGAGGGCCTGGCGGTAGCGGCGCAGGTTCGGGTATCGCGGCTGGTTCATCCGAATACCTACACTGATCACAGCCGGGAGCCGACAGCGGACAATCTCGTCCCAGGCGCCATCCAGGCAGTGGTGAGCAATGATGCTGCCTCTATCGGCGAGTTCTAGCGCATCGACGCCGCAGATGTAAGGCAATGCCAAGGTCTCGGCGATCTTGGCTGCCACGCACATGATGCCTGTGTCGATGGAGCGCTGCCCGCATATGATCAGATCGCAGTCGAGCCGCCGGATGGCATGTGCCAGTACCATCGCCGTAAGGTACGCGTCAGCGTCCTCCAGGGCGTTATCCCAGATATGCAGCGCCTGATCTGCACCAGCGGCCAGGGCGTAGTGCAACACCGCCTGTGCACGGGGTGGCCCGATGGTTACTGCCGTCACTTGCCCTCGTCCGGTTTGTTCCCGGAGACCCACAGCCGCCTCGAGAGCGACCCGGTCATATGGGTTGAGGGTATATCTGGGCTGGGTGATCTCAAACCATCGGCAGCAAGTGCCGAACTGCGCTCTTTCCTGACCGCCTTTGCTCAGTTCAAGTTGGCAATCGGGATCCAGAACCTGCTTAATACAAACGATACTCTCCACCGGACGGTTTCTCCTGTCGCAAGTGGCGGATGATGGCCGGCAGCACTTCGCGAACGTCTCCCACGATTCCCAGATCAGCAAGGCTGAAGATGGGTGCATTGGAGTCCTTGTTGATGGCGATGACCGTTTCGGAGTCACGCATGCCGACGGTGTGTGGGTAGGCACCCGAGATGCCCCAGGCGATGTACAGCTTGGGATGAACGGTCTTACCTGTTGCCCCCACCTGCCAAGAGAGGGGGACCCAGCCGGCATCCACTGCGGCCCGCGTGGCGGCCACCATCCCGCCCAAAAGGTCGGCCAGTTCCTGTAACAGTTGGAACCCTTCCTGGCCGCCCATCCCTCGGCCGCCGGCTACGATAATTTCCGCTTCTTCCAGATCAGCAGTCCGGCGCCGTTGCCGCACGCGTTGAACTAACTCTGTCAGCGTGGGATGCCTGTACTCCGCTACCTGGATAATCTCACCATGCCGCGCGGGATCGGGTTCGCTGATTGGTAGAGTGTCCGTACTTAGTGTAACTATCTGGGGGCAGACGGAGCAGGTAAGTGTAGCTTGGAACCTACCACCGTAAATCAAACGGGTGGCGAACAGAACCCCATCCGCTCCCAGGTTCAGGGAGGTACAATTAATCATTGCACCCGTCTGTAGCCGAGCCGCGACTCTAGCAGCCAGATCATCGTACAAAGGGTTAGAGGATAACAGCAGGATAGCCGCGCGATGCTCCACCAAGAGATCCACCAAGGTGTTGGCATACGCTTCCGCAGCCGGCTGCTCCAGAGCCATGCCATGCACTCGATAAACCTGCTGAACACCATGCTGGAGTAGTATTTGTGGCTCCTCTGTATTAGCTGTGTCTGTCACAACCACACGGAGTGTCGTGCCGGCGCATCGCGCTAAGCGGCGCCCCTCAGTCACCAGGGCCAACGTATCCTCCGACAAACGCGCAGACAGGTGTTCCACAAATACCCAAACCCCCTCGCCTGTCTTCGCGTGGCGAGCCACCGGTGTGATCACAGCCGCCTCCCCACACAGTAGCCCTCGTAGATAGCCATTCCCACATTGCGTGGAGCCGCGCAATCGCCAACGGCGTACAGCTCGGGCACCTTGCCCTTCAATGCACGGTAGAGGCTGTCCTCGGCCATGTAGCCCATCGCCAGAACCACATTATCCACGTCTTCGATGCGTTGTTCGGCGCCAGAGTAAACGTGATAGGTGTGTACAACATTGCCGCAGATAGCCTTCACAGCGTAGTTCGAGATGATCCTGGCCCCTTTGGCAAACAGCCTTCGATACAGAAGTGAGTGATCAAAGGTCTTCGTCAGGTTGATGCCTACAAACAGGAACGGTGTCAGAATCTCGACGGACTTTCCCCGCTCCAGCAGAAACTCGGCAATGCCAGCCCCCTGCCAGCTGCCATCTTCGTCTATGACCACGACCCTTCGGCCGATGGGAACACTGTCCCGGAGGACATCCCACACGGTGAGCACATTCTCCTGATGCACGCCGGGTAGCTCCTGTACATCGAGCCTGGCCGGCGAGAAGCCCGTGCACATAGGAAAGGACCCCGTCGCTATCACGACAGCGTCTGCGCCCTCAGCAAGAACGTCCTCTATCGTCGCCTCCCTACCCAGCTTAAGGATGACGCCCAGCCTGTTGATCTGGCGGCTGAGGTAGCGAACTATCTCACCGAATTCCTCTCGGGTGGGTAGCAGCGCTGCCAGGTTGACCTGACCACCCAGGATATTCTCTCTCTCGTAGAGAGTGACTGTGTGACCGCGCAAAGCCGCTACGCGCGCGGCCTCCATTCCTGCCGGCCCACCACCAACTACCACAACTTTTCTGGGAACTGTCGCTGGCTGGATAGGCTGCATTTCAGGGTCAGTTTCTCGTCCGGCCCGGGGGTTTTGGATGCAGGTAATCCCTTTCTCCTCTGCGTGGCGGGCTAGGCAGAACTGGTTGCACGAGATGCAAGGCCGGATGTCATCCAAGCGACCATCTCGGGCCTTGTTGGGCAGGTCTGGATCGCAAATGAGTGGCCGCACCATACCCACCATGTCGGCATGGCCATCGCGCAAGATGCCTTCAGCCTGGACGGGATCATTGATCCGACCACAGATAAACACTGGCAGACGCTTCAGCATTCGGCGAATCTGAGAAGCCGCATAAACCGCATAGCCTAGTGGCACAGCCATGGGGGGAATCATGAAAAATGGAGCGTGGGAACTACCCAGGGTCACGCTGACATAGTCGAGTTGGCCGTGGTCTTCAAGGCGGATGGCGATGTCTTGCATGTCCTCCAGCGTCAGGCCACCTGGTACAAGCTCATCACCGCTGAGGCGGATGCCGAGGGCCATGTCCGGCCCGATCTGTTCGCGCACAAACTCAATGACCTCGAACACAAGGCGCAGCCGCTTCTCTAACGTTCCACCGTATCCATCTGTCCGCCTGTTAAGCACGGGAGACATGAACTGGGCGAGCAAGTAGCTAGATGCTCCGTGGAGCTCTATACCGTCATAACCGCCAGCCTTGAGGTTCATGGCGGCATCGCCAAAGGCGCGTACTACGACCCGGATCTCTGCAATATCCATCTCTTTGGGTATCTCCCGGTTGCTAACATTGGGGATTGGTGAAGCGCTCCAAAGGGGGAGCCAGGAGATGCTGCCATCGCCATGGGATCCGCTGTGTAAGAGCTGGCCGAAGATCAGGGTATCGAGGGCGTGCACGGCGCTGGCGATGCGCGCGTAGCCTTCAACAGCGCGCGCATCGTAGGCGTGGACCTCGCGGGTATAGCGTTGGCTCGTGGGATGCACGGGTTGGGTCTCTTGCACGATGAGCCCGACCCCTCCCCGTGCGCGCTCGGCGTAGTAAGCGGCGTGCCGCTCGCTGGGCAGATGTCCTACGGCGAAATCTGTGGTATGCGCCGAAAGCATGAGTCGATTTCGAGCTGTGACCGGCCCGATGTCCAGGGGCTGAAACAAATACTCAAATGAGCTAAACATAGTGAGCACCAACCTCTGGCCCAGCGACTGCCCTCATTACTCGGGTCGGCAACACGCCCTCTGGGACAGGGCCAGTCGGTGGATAATCGACCCAGGTACCGAGAGCATTGGAAATCTTGACAGCGTCAATGAACTGCTGGTGGGCAAGGCCATCCTCGAAGTTGGGAGATGGTGACATCCCCCGATCGATGCCAACTGCCAGATCATCAAGAAGGCAGAGGAAAGGCGCAAGGAGCCACGGCTCCTCATCGGCACGCGGCAGCTCTGTAAGATCCAGTGCACCCAACCCGTCGCCATCCCTGGCGCCAAAGAGCTGCTTGGCGTCCTCCATCACGAGTGTACCTTCGTCGCCGAGAGCGGTGATCTGGCTACCGATGCCGGCCTTGGCAGTTGCAGTGAAGTCGAAAAGCACTTCCGCACCGTCACCGAGATCGAGCACGGCGAGGAATGAATCGTCGGCCGTCACGACGCGGCTACCTTCTCCACCAGGCATAGGACGATCGGGGATGAAAGCACTCAATTTGCCCCATACACGTTTGGGGCGGCGGAACCACTTCTGTATGAAGTCGAAGTAATGACATCCGAAGGCTCCGAGTGACCCCCCTCCCCTTTGGAAGTCACTCCACCAACTCCACTCGTGCGCTGGGTCGGCGCGTTGCCCCCCTTGGTAAAAGCGAATGACTAGCCGCCGCAACTTGCCAATGTATCCGTCTCGGATCAACTCACCGAAGCGCTGCCAAGCGGCGAGATAGCGAAGCTGATGATTAATCATCGCTGTCAGCCCGGTCTTGCGGGCACGATCAAGCATCTCTCGTGCCTCCTCCGTGTTCAGCGCCATCGGTTTCTCGCATAGCACGTGCACACCTGCATCTAGAGCAGCAAGTGTCATCTCGTGGTGGAGATGCGGTGGTGTAACTACTGACAGTACGTCAAACCCGCCCTCTGCAATTATCTCGCGCCAATCAGTGTACCACCGCTTGATGTTGAACCTTCCTGCTACGTTTTGCGTACGCTCAGGGTCTCGCGCGGCCAATGCAACAACGTCAAAGCGCGGATGACGTTGGAAGCCGGGAATTTGTATGTCCGCAGCAAAGCTGGTACCTATGAGAGCAACCTTATAGATGATGGGCATAATGACCCCCTGACTATACACTCGCCTTTGCCAACTTCTTTGTGGTCATTACCTGTCCTGCTCATGGAATGACGTGGATGCCCGCATCGCCGCCTGTCCACCCATCAATAGCCAGGCAGGCCCATCGCCCGACAGATTTCCGCTAGCTCCGGATGGACATAATGGCCTTCTTGTTCGATGAGGGTGCCGTCGAGCCAGATCGAGGGTCTCAGTACTACCGCATCGGTGTGCGATCGAGCATCCCAACGCCGGCTCTTACCGAAGCCAAACTCGATGCAGCCAAAAACCCGTTCGTCTTCCACAATGCGGCCGGTAGGCCGGGCCACACCGGGATTAAAGCCCAATGACACGTGTGCAAGGCGGTACATATGTGGGTCGTCGAAACTGGACATCCACTGGCGAAAAATGTGAGCATCCTCGCCACCCGCGATGTCGCGCACGACGCCCTTTTCGATCACCAGTTCTACAGACGCACGGAGTACCCCCAGCCCTTCGGGGGGCCAAATAGCGCCATCGCATACAATGCGCCCCTGGATGGACTCTTCCACCGGTAGCCAACCAATCTGTCCTCCCAGCATGACCGACTCGCCTGGGGTATCGGCCAGCTTGCCTGAGTGCAACACCGCGCAACCGCCGTTGTACATATCCAGTTGGGTGCCTGCCGGGCTAGTGACGCTGACCTGGTCCGCGGCAGTCACGAGTCGCTGCAGGGCAGTTCCAAGTTCTAACAGACGGGGATAATCCACGCGACCGATGGTGCGCACCGCCATGTCCACGTCCATGCCAGTCAGGCACAAGTAGCGACAACCAGCAGCCAGGGCCTGCTGGTGAGCCTGAGTGCGAAAGGTATAGCCCACCGCATACTCAATCCATACATCCGCACCTGCCAGCGCCAGGGCTACCGGTCGCGGAGGTTCATCCAGAGCAGGGCGCCGGGTCTCGTACCACAGAACCACAGGGATGCCCCGTACAGCATAGACTGCAGCCGCTGTCGCCTCCACCAGCCGCCAATCACTGGCAGTGTCAGCGGTGATCACCACATTCTCCCCAGGCTTGACCAAGGCGACCTCTTCCACCAGCTTGCGCACTGCATGAGCGCGCTCAAAGACCAGGTATTCTCCCCGGGGTTCTGTTCCCAGACGCAACACAGGTTTTACCTCCCCATCAGGTCCTCAATGGGCACGTAGTCGAGGTCAAAGTCAAAGTGCCTCGGTCCCAACATCTCCAATCCTGCAGGGGTGCGGAAGGGAGTCCGCGCCTTTACACCGATCACTGCGATGCGCTGTCCGTCCTGGATGGCTGGGTTAATCAAGGGCTCACCCGTATCCAGATCCACCGTGGTGATGATGTCCGGGCTGGTGACAAATGGTTCACCATCCAGCCAGGTTATGTGGTTCTCATTCTTGAACCAGATGCGGAACGTACGACCCGCAAACTCGTCTAACCCCGCTAAGTCATGCTCGCCCCACAAGTATCCGCCCCGGTTGTCCCAGCGACGATCTTGTACCTCGCCTTTAAAAAGCAGCCCACCATCAGTCCCCCGCAGGAGTGCCTCAATAGGATCACGGCTTTCCTGGCGAGCCGACCGGATGGCTCGGCCCAGGTTCAGGCTCTCCGTAAGGGTACCATGCAAGGCGATTTCCTTGAGTTCACGCACCTGGATCAGGCGGCTGGCCATGCCTACCGCTCCAAAGGCAGCCACTGCCAGCATCTTGCCCATGCGTTCTGCCATGGCGTCCACCACCACGCGGTCGATGAAGCACACGTTGCCCCACGGGTCCACCGTGCACAGAGGGCAGATTGACTTACCCGCCAAAGTATAGGTGCTCTGGGTCACTTCGGGCTTGGCACGGCCGGCGTAGTCGGCGTCCACCGCGACCAGGCCCAACTCTGTAGCGGTAGCTACTACTGCCGGTGTGTTGGAGCCCCCTAGCTCGGTGGCAATGAGGGCCGAAATCTTCCTGCCAGTATATCGCTCTAACTCCTGAATGGCAGGTGTCAGGTAATTTAAGTAGCGCCGCTCACCCAGCCCCATCTCTTCAATAGTGCGCTCATCCGCCTCGCTCGGTGGCGCCGTCGACCCCATCCCGCCGGGGCAGACAACCCACGCTTCGTCGTCCAATTGACCGACGTCTAACCACTTTAGTTCGCGACCAGCTTCTAACTGTTGTCTGAGAACTGTGATACCCTTATCGGGATTGCCACCACCGCCGGTGCCAAAAAACGTGCAGCCCCACACGAAATCCTCGATATCTTGAACAGTGCGCAAGTACTGAGTAGGCACAACGGTTCTCCTATTCGATTCGTTTTTTGATAGGCTCGGGACCCGCCAGTGGCCAAGGGCAACCAAGCTCCGCGCCCATAAACAGTGCACCCAGCCAATACTGCCAGGGAGCAGGTAGTGCTTTCGCCAATTGCCGAGCCCAAGAAGCGGCCATCACACGGCGAATAAACAGAAACAGAAGTCGGTTAGCGTCAGCGCGCCATAGCTCCTCGACCGATTTCTCTTGCATTCCAAAATCCGGTGCAGACAGACCTCGCGCCTTCCGGTCGGCCAGAAGAGTGCAGGCACGGCGCTGCTTAAGCTGGAATATGAAATCGTCCGTTTTCCGCCGAACAGTGTCGGTAGCCCATTCGATAGGCCGCAAATCCAGTCGGCCATGGCGGATTCCTTCCTCGATCAACTGCATGCCTTGTTTGCTGCGGGAAAGGACCACGTTCTCGCCCTTCCGATAATCACCTATACTGATATCTGACAACTCGGCATAGTAGTCCAGACATGTAGAGCAGCCAAGCGTCGTGAAAAATGGTGCCAGACGCCACATGTTGGCGCCGAAGTTGTAGCCCACCCGGCGACGCTCACCGTTGCGCAGGATGGCCTGAGCACCACCCCCGCCCGGCCACCGATGTGTGAAACTTATCACCTCGGCGGGGTCAGTGATGCCCATCTCCTCCAAAAGATGAAGGGTGGCAAGCGGGGACTTGTTCTCCCCACAAAACAGGCCCACAGTGATCACCACACGCCTGCCCTTCGCCCCAGCCTGTTGCAGCTTACGCAGACCCTGGATGTGGCACCCGGTGCCGACAAGAGCAAATCGCTCTGAGCCATGTGGCTTAAGGTCTTTGAGCAATGCGTTAATAGGTACAGTGGAGTAGTGCGACCCAGCGTTACCCAAGACCTCCTCCCGTGTCCTGGACAGTTTCGGAACGGTTTTCCAGGGTTGTTCCACGCTCTTACCACAGTGAAACACGCCATCCACCCATCCGCTCTCCAGCAGGGCAATAGAAAGAGCACTAGCAATCCCGCCTGCAGCTCCCCTCTGCCACAATTCAGGATCAGCCGCCTTGCCTACCCAGTAGCCTCGCACCACACCTTTGGGTTCATCAGACGCAGGCACCTGTCCAAACACTTGCTTGTTCAACTCATCAAAGGGCACACCCAACTGCGGACAGGAGCTTACACACAATCCACAAAGGTTGCACGTCTGACCAGGCACCAGCCACGGCCAGAGGTGGTCCTGGTCTATCTCCAGAACCGTTGTCGGACAGGAGCCCACACAAGTCCCGCACCGTGTGCAGAGCCCCGGCTTTATTACAAGGTCCTGCAAGGTTTCAAAACCTCGCTTGTTTGTTGTCACGGCGTCACTCCGAGGGTCTGAGTTCACATGCCACCCAACGCTTCCTCGATGGGCACATAGTCCATGTCGAAGCCAAAGTGTCGTGGATTCATGAGCTTCAGGGCGGCTGGGGTACGGAATTCCGGTCGCGACCGAATGCCAATCACGGCGATGCGGTCACCTATGGCGATGGAGGAGTTAAGCAATGGCCGACCCGTGTCAGAATCTACCACACAAATCAGGTCAGGAGTGGTCACCAAGCGACGGCCATCCAGCCAGGCCACGTGATTCTCGTTCTTGAACCAGATCTTGAACTCATGACCTGCGAAGTCGCCCTCGCCGCTGAGCACATGCTGACCCACGGAGTAGCCACCTATAATGCCCGCCCGGCGTTGGCTCACCTTTCCCACGAACAGAAGCCAGCCGCCCGTGGCCTCGATGATTGCTTTCACCGGGTCGCGGCCTGCCTTGTACGCCTGACGGGTCTTGCGTCCAACTTCTAGACTCTGGGTCAACGTGCCACGCAGGAGGATCTCTTTGACGTCCTTCGCCGGCAGCAGGCTGGTTGCCAGGCCGGTAGCTCCAAAGGCGGCCACGGCCAGCATCTTGCCGATGCGCTCGGCCATAGCGTTATTGACGACGCGGTCAATGATCGCCACGTTGCCCCAGGAGTCCACGCTGGCGATGGGACAGATGGGTTTGCCCGCCAGAGAAACGGTTCCCTGACCGATCTCGGGCATGGCCCGGCCCATGTAATCGCCGTCTACAGCCACCATGCCCAGCTCTGCGGCGGTAGCTACCGGCGCGGGCGTGTTCGATCCACCCAGCTCTGAAGGCACAATGGCAGTGATTTGCTTGCCGGTATAGCGCATCAACTCTTTAACCGCTGGGGTCAGGTAATTGAGGTACTTCTTCTCCCCAAGTTGGAACTGAGCCATCTCAGCCTCATAGCCCTCGCCAATGGGCGACAGCGAACCCATGCCTAACGGGCACACCGTCCAGGCTTCATCGTCCAATTCGTCCACGTCTACCCAGCCCAATTCGCGACCGGCCTTCCTTTGCTCGGTGAGGACAGTGATCCCTTTTTCATGGAATCCGCCACCGCCTGTCCCATATAAGGAACAGCCCCACACAAAAGCGATGATGTCTTCTGCGTCGCGCAAAGTTCGTCTAGCCATCAGATTAAAGCCCTCCTTATTGTCTTTCAGGCAGGTCGCCTGCTATTAAGGCGCGATCAGCACTTTCACTCCTTGACCAGCTCGCATGAACTCCACCGCCTGGTGGATCTCCTCCAAGGGGAAGTGCCGGGTGATAAGGAGTCGAACTTGCAGGTCCCCTAGCATCTTCAGCGCTTTATCCCAACACCGGCCGATGATGCCCTGGATGGTCAGCAGCTTGGCGATCATCTCATGGGGTCGCAGCGGCACCTCGATGTGTGGCTCAGCCCATCCGTGGATCATGACTGTGCCCCCGCGTCGGGCGGCAGCTATGCACTGCTGGACGGTCTGGGGCAAGCCCACAGCCTCGATGGCCACGTCTACTCCCACACCACCCGTGATCTGTGCTACGACATCTAACAAGTCCTCCTGGACCGGGTCCACCGTAACTGAGGCCCCGAGTTCCTTGGCCAAGGT
>Ga0194110_10001383_pt1 | contig 31052 bp, 27 predicted proteins | sample TA2Kig1200mmetaG_FD_146192 | JGI IMG/M metagenome (GOLD analysis project Ga0194110, IMG submission 146192) | Freshwater microbial communities from Lake Tanganyika, Tanzania - TA2015032 Kigoma Deep Cast 1200m | ecosystem: Environmental > Aquatic > Freshwater > Lake | place: Tanzania: Lake...
AGCGCCCGGTGCCGCCCTCGGCGGAGGAGCGCGCGCGCATGGCGCAGGCCGAGGACTTCGGCAAGGCGATCCTGTTCGTCGCCACCATGCCGGCGCGCACCGCGGTGAACGAGATGGTCATTGCCCCTACCTGGAACCGGTTCTACCTCGGTGGCCTCGAAACCCCGAAGAATTTGGGACAGACCACGTTTTCCCGGTGACGGACGGAAATCGTGGTCTGTCCCTGTTCTTGAGGGTCTGCCTGCCGTTCCTGGCGGGCTATTTCGTTTCCTACGTCTACCGCTCGGTCAACGCGGTCATCGGGCCGGACCTAGTGCGGGAGTTCGGTCTTTCCGCCGGCGCGCTAGGCCTGCTGTCCGGGATCTACTTCTTCGCCTTCGCGGTATTCCAACTGCCGCTGGGCGTGCTGCTGGACCGCTATGGGCCGGGGCGGGTCAACGCCACCCTGCTCCTGATCGCCGCAGGCGGTGCGCTCTGGTTCACGTTGGCGGATTCCGTGCTGGAACTGACGCTAGCACGAGCGCTGATTGGCCTGGGTGTGTCGGCGGGCCTAATGGCCTCGATGTCCGCTTTTGCCCTCTGGTATCCGCCTGATCGGCTCGCCACCATGAACGGCATCGCCTTTGCGTCCGGGATGCTGGGCGCGATCGCAGCAAGCGTGCCGCTGGAGTTCGCCTTGCGCGGCTTCGCCTGGCGAGAGGTCTTCCAGTCGATCGTGATGCTGAATCTGGCGGTGTGCCTGGTGCTATTCTGCGTCGTGCCTGAGAAGCCCGGCGCCGTCCGCGCCGCCGCGCTGCGCACGCAGTTGCGGGAGTTCGCCTCCGTGGTGCGCGATCCCGCCTTCTGGCGCGTCGCGCTGTGCATCGGTTCGAGCCAGCTCGCCGCCGTGTCGCTAAGCACGCTGTGGGTGGCCACCTGGCTGCGGGACGTGGCGGGCTACTCGCAGGCGCAGGTGGCGCAGTCGCTGCTTCTGTTCAGCGTGGTGATGATCGGCGGCTATCTCGGGTTTGGGCGCGTGGCTGACCGGATGGTGGACGGCGGGCGCAGCACGCTGCCGCTGCTGGCGGGCGGGATCGCGATCGCTTCGGCCGGCCTGCTCCTTCTCGTCGCCGGTGCGAGGACCGGGGTGCTCGTGCTCTGGAGCGTCTTCTTTGGCAGCGCCACCTCGGTGGTGCTGTCCTATTCCCTGTACTCGCGCCGCTTTCCGAAGGAGATGGCGGGCCGGGTGAACACCGCGCTGAACGTATTCGTGTTCGTCGGCATGTTTACCGGGCAGTGGGCGGTGGGGCTCGTGCTCAACCTTTGGCCCCAGGTCGGCGACGGCTACGCGCCCGAGGCCTACGCCTGGGCGCTGGGCGGACTGTGGCTGGTGCAGGCCGCAGGTCTCGCCTGGCTGTGGCGCGGCCGGCGGCTGCTGCAAATCTGACCGATCGGTTACATTGAGCCCGTCCCGGCGCGCTGCGCTACTTCGCTGCGCGAGCCCGGAAGGTGCCAATGGCCTTCGCCACCAACTCCCCGGTCTCGCTGCGGACCTCGCCCTCGCAGAAAATCGTGTTCTGTCCCGCCCGCGACACGCGGCCCTCGGCCTTGAGCACGCCGGTGGAAGTGCCGATGAACTGGGTCGAGAGGTCGATGGTCATGATGGAGCGCGGTGGATCGTAGAGCGTGCGCGCCGACATGGACAGCGTGATGTCCAGCAGCGACAGGATTGAGCCCCCGTGCGCCGTGCCCCAGCTGGTCATGAACTCCCGCCGGATCTCCATGGACAGGCGCGCCACGCCCTTCTCCAGCGCGTCCACCCGGATCCCCAGGTGCTCGGAGAACGGAATCTTCCTCGTGAACTCGTAGGTTTCCCGGGGGATGTGGGACCCGGCGCTCATATGATCATCGCCCCGCCGTCCACGGCAATCGCGTGCCCGGTGATGTGCCGGCCGGCCTCCGAGGCGAGCAGAACCGCCACGCCCTTCAGGTCCTCGTCGTTGCCCAGGCGCCGTGTCGGCGTCGTCCTGCGCATGATCTCCCCGGTGGTGTCCAGGGTCGCGCGCGTCATCTTCGAAGGGAAGAACCCAGGGCAGATCGCGTTCACCGTGATGCCGTGCTCGCCCCACTCCGCGGCGAGCTGCTTGGTCATGCCCACCATCGCGTGCTTGGTGGCGTTGTAGGACACCGTCTTCGCCACAGCCGGGTCGCTGGCGAACAGGCCGGCGACGGAGGCGACGTTGACGATGCGGCCCCACCTTGCGGGGATCATGCACTTCTTCGCCGCCTGCTGCGCCATGACGAAGCCGCCCACCAGGTTGAGCGCGATCAGCTTGTCCCAGGCCTCCAGCGGATGGTCCTCGGCCGGCGCGCCCCAGACCGCGCCAGCATTGTTCACCAGGATGTCGACCCGGCCCAGCTGCGCGCGCATCTGGTCGAAGGCGGCTGGGATGGTTTCCCGCCTGCCCATGTCGCAGACGAAGGCGTGGGCGGTGATGCCCTGCTGCGCAAGGCGCGCGACCGCCTCGTTTAGCTCTTCCTTCTTGCGCGCGGTGAGCGCCAGCACGGCGCCCATCTCGCCCAGCGCCTCGGCGATCTGCAGGCCGAGCCCGCGCGAGCCGCCGGTGACGATGGCGCCGCGCCCGGAGAGATCAAAAAGCTTCTTGACACTCATTCTCGCTCCCCTAGTATTCAGGCCTCCATGTTAACAACAGACGGCACCGCGCACGGCGCGGTGGAACGACCGCCTTACACCCGGGCGCAGCTCGCGCGCTTGATCGCACCGCGCACCATCGCCATCATCGGCGCCTCGACGCGGCCGGCGTCCTTCGGCATGCGCACGCTGGAGAATCTCGCGCACTTCAAGGGCGCGGTGTACCCGGTCAACGCGAAGTACGCCGAGGTAGGCGGGCACCGCTGCTATCCCTCGCTCCGGGACCTGCCGCAGGTCCCTGACTGCGCGCTGCTGGTGGTGCCGCGCGAGGGCGTCGAAGCCGCGTTGCAGGAGGCGGTGGCTGTGGGGGCCGGCGGCGCAATCGTCTACGCCTCGGGCTACGGCGAAATGGCGGGCGAGGATGCCGGCGCGGCGCAGCGTCGCCTGGCGAGAATAGGGCAGGAGGCCGGCATGCCGATCCTGGGGCCCAATTGCATGGGCCTGGTGAACCACGAGCTGGGCGCCGGCATGAGCTTCATTCCCGAGTACTCGGCGATGCCGCGACAGCTCGGGCCGATCGCCTTCGTCAGCCAGTCCGGCGCCCTGGGTTACTGCCTGGCGCAGGCCGCCGAGCGCGGCCTGGGCTTCCGTTACTTCTTCTCCGCCGGCAATTCCGCCGACGTGGACGTCGCCGACCTGATCGCCGCCATGGCCGAGGACGACGGCGTGCGCGCCATCGCCTGCCTGTTCGAGGGCGTGCCCAGCGCCGCGCGGCTGCTGCAGGCGGGCGAGCGCGCGCGCGCCGCCGGCAAGCCGGTGATCGTCTACAAGATGGGCGTGAGCGACGATGGCGCGGCCGCGGCCCGTTCCCACACCGGGTCGCTGGCGGGCTCAGCCGTTGCCTACCGGGCCCTGTTCGAGCGCGCCGGTTTCGTCATGGTGGAGAACTACGAGGCGCTGGTGGAACACGCCAAGTTTTTCGCCGCCGCCGGCAAGCCGCGCTCGCGGGGCGTCGCCGTGGTGTCCGGGTCCGGCGGCGCCGGCATCATCGCCGCCGACATGGCCGCGCGCCATGGCGTGCCGATGCCGCAGCCCGAGCCAGCGACGGTAGAGGAACTGCGCACCGTGGTGCCGGAGTTCGGCGCGGCGCGCAATCCCTGCGATCCCACCGGGCAGGTGCTCAGCGTGCCCGAGTCCTACGGCAAGTGCTGCCGCACGCTGCTCGCCGACCCGCAATACGGCGTGCTGGTGTGCGCGATGAGCGTAGCCGCGAAGGAAACCGGCGGCTCGCGCGCGACCACCATCGCGCAGATGGCGCGCGAGCAGGACAAGCCGGTGTCCGTGGCCTGGGTATCGGAGTGGCTGGAGGGGCCGGGCTCGCAAGCCTACGAGGCGGACGAGAAGGTGGCGCTGTTCCGGTCGCTCGACCGCTGCTTCGCCACCATCGCGGCCTGGCAGGCGTTCCATGCGCGCGAGAACGTGCCGGACACTTGGGCCCGCCTTTCGGACAAGGACGCGGCCGGCCGGGCGGGGGCGTTGCTCGCCGCCGGTGGAGACACGCTGGTGGAGCGCGAGGCGAAACAGGTGCTGGCGGCCTACGGCGTACCGGTGGTCGAGGAGCGCCTGGCACGCAACCTGGACGAAGCCATCGCGGCGGCTCGGGCGCTGGGCTACCCGGTGGTGCTCAAGGCCGAGTCGCCGACGATCCTGCACAAGACCGATCTGGGCGTGGTCCGGCTGGACGTTGCCGACGAAGCCGGCGTGCGCCGGCACCATGCGCAGATCGTCGCCGCGGCGCGCGGCCACGAGCTGGCCGGCGTGCTGGTGCAGCCGATGGTGCGCGGAGTGGAAATCCTCGTCGGCGCGCGCATCGACCCGTCGGTCGGCCCCGTCGTGGTGGTGGGCTCCGGCGGTGTGCTGGTGGAACTGATGCAGGACAGCGTGGCGGCGCTGGCGCCGGTCACGCGGCCGCAGGCGCGCCGGATGCTGGAGCGCCTGAAGGGCTACAGGCTGCTCACCGGCTTTCGCGGCGCCAAGGCGGTGGACGTTGACGCCCTCGCGGATGCGGTTGCGCGCATCTCGGAATTCGCGGCCGACTTCGCGGGCGAAGTCTCGGAGATGGACGTGAACCCCTTGCGCTGCGACGGCACGCGCATCCTCGCCGTCGATGCACTGATCACCAGGCGCAAGGACTGACCGGTGTCAGCCCTTCAGTTGAAGTGATTTGTACTCCAGGAACTCCTCCAGCCCGTAGATCCCGGCCTCGCGGCCGCGGCCCGACTGCTTGAAGCCGCCGAAGGGCGCGTTCATGTTGAAGGCGCCGCCGTTCACGTCCACCTGGCCGGCGCGAATGCGTCGCGCGACTTTCTGTGCGCGTGCCTCGTCCTTCGACCACACCGCGCCGGCGAGGCCGTAGGGGGAGTCGTTGGCGATGCGGATCGCGTCCTCGTCGTCCTTGTAGGGAATGATCGACAGCACCGGCCCGAAGATCTCCTCCTGCGCGATAGTCATGGAGTTCTTCACCTTGCCGAACACCGTCGGCTTGACGAAGTAGCCGCCCGCCGCCACGCCCTCGGGCTGCTCGGCGCCGCCTGCGACCAGCTCGGCGCCTTCGGCGACACCCTGCTTGATGTAGTCGCGCACGCGGTCCATCTGCATCTTCGAGGACAAGGGGCCCAGGCGCGTGGATTCGGACAGCGGATCCCCCAGCGTGAAGCCCTTGGCCGCCTCGGCGGCGAGCTTCGCCGCTTCCTCGTACTTCGATTCCGGCACCAGCATGCGCGTGAGCGCGGTGCAGGTCTGGCCCGAATTCAGGTAGCAGCCGTTCGCCGTGCCCTTCACCGCCGCGGCGAGGTCGGCGTCATCGAGGATGACCGAGGCGGACTTCCCGCCCAGTTCCAGCGCCACGCGCTTGACTGTCTGCGCCGCGACCTCCGAGATGCGCTTGCCGGCGCGGGTCGAGCCGGTGAAGGAGATCATGTCCACCTGCGGGTGCTTCACCAGCGCCTCGCCCACGCTGGGGCCGAAGCCGGTGACCAGGTTGAATACGCCCCCGGGCAGGCCGGCGGCCTCGATCACCTCGGCGAGGATGAAGGCGTTGAACGGCGCGACTTCGGAGGGCTTGAGCACCACGGTGCAGCCGGCGGCCAGCGCCGGCGCCACCTTGAGCGCGCTCTGGTGCAGGGGATAGTTCCACGGCGTGATGGCGCCCACGACGCCCACCGGCTCGCGGCAGACCAGCGAGTTTCCGACGCGATCCTCGAACTGGAACTCCCGGGCGATCCTCGCGTAATTGGCGAAGTTGGCGATCGGCAGCCCGGCCTGGATGCGCGCGGACATCTTCACCGGCATGCCGACCTCCTGGGCGATGGTCTTCGCCAGCTCGTCGGCGCGGGCCTTGAGGCCGTCGGAGATCTTCTGCAGGAACTCGGCGCGCTTGTTGGCCGGGGTCGCGCTCCAGCCCTCGAAGGCGGCGCGGGCGGCCGCCACTGCGGCTTCGATGTCCTTTTGCGTCCCGGCGGGCACCTTGCCCATGACTTCGCCGGTGCCGGCGTTGTGGACCTCGATGGTGTCTTTCGCTGAGGGGGAAACCCACTGCCCGCCGATGAAAAGCCGGTCGCGCTGGATCATGGCAACGTCCTTGGAGAACAAAGCGGACCGGTACTGTAGCAAATGCGCATCGCCGATAGAAGACCGGACGCCCAGCTTGACGAGCATGCGCGCCCTGGGCCGCTGGTGCGGGCGCTATACTGTGTTCGAAACAACAGGGAGAACGCAGGGCATGGCGCGCACGGGCAAGGCGGCGGTCTGCCGCGAACTGAACAAGCCGGTGGTGGTCGAGACCATCACCGTGGACGGACCCAAGCGCGGCGAGGTGACGGTGAAAATCGCCGCCTGCGGCGTGTGCCACTCCGACCTCTCGGCCACCAACGGCACCATTGCCCTGCCGCCGCCGCTGGTGCTGGGCCACGAGGGGGCCGGTGAAGTGGTCGAAGTCGGCGAAGGCGTGACCGGGTTCGCCGCCGGCGACCACGTGGTCTCGTCCTTCATCTACATGTGCGGCAAGTGCCGCTTCTGCTCCGGCGGCCGCCCGGTGCTGTGCATCGAGCAGGGCAAGGCGCTGCTGACGCCACCCGGGGGCACGCCACGCGTCAAGGACAAGGGCGGCCAGCCGTTGAACATATTCTCTGGTTGCGGCGTCATGGCGGAGTACGCCACGTTGTCGGTGGACAACGTGGTGAAGATCGACCCGAAGATGCCTCTGGACCGCGCCGCGCTGGTCGGCTGCGCGGTGACCACCGGCGTGGGCGCGGTGTTCAATACCGCGCGCGTGGAGCCGGGGTCCTCGGTGGCGGTGTTCGGCTGCGGCGGGGTCGGCCTCAACGCCGTCCAGGGCGCAGCCATCGCCGGCGCCGAGCGCATCCTCGCCATCGACACCGTGCCGGCGAAGCTCGAGATGGCCAAGCAATTCGGCGCCACCAACGTGCTGCTGGCGGTGCCAGGGCAGGATCCGACCAAGGACATCAAGAAGCTCACTGGCGGCGGCCCGGACTACGCCTTCGAATGCGTCGGCTCCGGCGCGCTGGCGGAACTCGCCTACAGGGCGATCCGGCGCGGCGGCAAGGCGGTGGTCGTCGGCGTGGCGCGCGCCACCGAGGCGACCTCCTTCAAGCCGATGACCATGGTGTTCGAGGAAAAGACCCTGCAGGGCAGCTACTTCGGCTCCTGCGTGCCGCGCGTCGATTTCCCGCGCATGCTGCAACTGTACATGGCCGGAAGGCTGAAGCTGGACGAGCTGATCACGAAGCGCTATTCCATCGACGAGGCGCCGCAGGCCTTCGCCGACATGGAGTCGGGCAAGAACGCCCGCGGCGTGATCGTGTTCTGATAATCAGGGACGGACCGCGATTTCCGCTACGGAAATCGTGGCGCGTGCCTACTTTCCAAGCCGGGTTTCGACCAGGCGGGCGAAGAAGCTGGCGCCCAGGGGCAGGGCGCGGTCGTTGAAGTCGTAGGACGGGTTGTGCACCTCGCAGGCCCCTTCGCCATCCCCGTTGCCGATGTTGATGTAGCAGCCTGGCACCTCGTTCAGCATGAAGGCGAAGTCCTCCGAGGCCATGATGAGCGGCGGGTCGCGCTTGACGTTTTCCGCGCCCACCAGTCCGGCGCAGATGCCGGCGGCGAACTCGGCTTGTGCGGGATCGTTGATGGTGGGCGGGAAGATGACGCGGAAGTCGGTCTTAGCCCTGGCGCCGAAACCGGAGGCCACCCCTTCGGCGATGCGCGCCATGTTGCGGCCGACCAGCTCCATGATCTCGTTGGAGAACGCGCGCACCGTGCCCGACAGGCGAACCTTCTGCGGGATCACGTTGTAGGCGTCACCGCCGTGCACCTGGGTCACCGACAGCACCGCGGTGTCCAGCGGGCGCACGTTGCGCGCCACGATGCTCTGCAGCGCCGCGACGACGTGCGAGGCCGCCAGTACCGGGTCGACGCCTGATTCCGGGCGCGCGCCATGGGCGCCGCGGCCCTCGATGTCGATGTCGAAGAAGGCGCCGCCGGCCATCATCGGCCCGGCCTTGACCGCGAAGCGGCCCAGGGGCATCCCGGGCCGGTTGTGCATGCCGAACACCGCCTCGCAGGAAAAGCGCCGGAACAGGCCGTCATCGATCATCGCCTTGGCGCCGCCGATTCCCTCCTCGGCAGGCTGGAAGATGAAGTGCACCGTGCCGTCGAAATTGCGCGTCGCAGCGAGGTACTTGGCCGCACCCAGCAGCATGGTGGTGTGGCCGTCGTGCCCGCAGGCGTGCATGCGCCCTTGGTGCTGCGAGCGGTGCTCGAAGGTGTTGGCCTCCTGGATCGGCAGCGCGTCCATGTCGGCGCGAAGGCCGACTGCGCGCTTCGAGGTGCCGGCGCGCAGCACGCCGACGACGCCGGTCCTGCCGACGCCGCGATGCACCTCGATGCCGAACGCCGCCAGCTGCGTCGCGACCAGGTCGGAGGTACGTTGCTCCTCGAACCCGAGTTCCGGATGGGCATGGATGTCGCGGCGCCAGCCGGTCATCTCCGGCGCGAACTGCTCGATGGCGTGAATGGCGCCCATGGCGATCTGCCCCTGTGCTTGGATTTGCTGACGAAGCCCGCAGTCTAAGCGATTGGCAAAAAAGCGCCGGCCGGTTGCCTGGCCGGCGGGGAGGACAAGCCGGCGGGATCCGCCCGGGAAGGCGACCGGCTTGGGCTTATTGCCAGGTTATGGCGTCCTCAATGCATGAGGCACAAGCCTGCATCGCCATCATGCGGCAAGCTCACGAACGGATGCTATACAACCTCGAACAGCCCCGCCGCGCCCATGCCGCCGCCGATGCACATGGTGACCACGACGTGCCTGAGGCCGCGGCGCCTGCCCTCGATGAGCGCGTGGCCGACGAGGCGGGAGCCGGTGACGCCGTAGGGGTGGCCCACGGCGATCGAGCCCCCGTCCACGTTCAGCCGTTCGTCGGGGATGCCCAGCTTGTCGCGGCAGTAGATCACCTGCACCGCGAAGGCCTCGTTCAGCTCCCACAACTCGATGTCGCCGGTTCTCAGGCCGGTGCGCTCCAGCAGTTTCGGGATCGCGAACACCGGGCCGATGCCCATCTCGTTGGGCTCGCAGCCGGCGACCGCGAAGCCGCGGAAGATGCCCAGGGGCTTGAGGCCGCGCTTCGCCGCTTCCTTGTCGCTCATGACGACCTGAGCCGCGGCGCCGTCGGAGAACTGGCTGGCGTTGCCGGCGGCGATCACGCCGCCTTCGATCGCCGGCTTGATCTGCGACACACCCTCGTAGGTGGTGTCGGCGCGGATGCCCTCGTCATGCTCGACCGTGACCTCCTTCATGGTTTCGGCGCCGGTGGCCTTGTCCACCACCTTCATTTTGGTGGTGATCGGCACGATCTCGTCCTTGAACTTGCCCTCGGCGCGGCTCTTCGCGGCGCGCTGCTGGCTCAGCACGCCGTAGCGGTCCTGCGCTTCGCGCGGGATGCCGTACTTCTTCGACACGTACTCGGCGGTCTGCAGCATGTTCCAGTAGATCTCGGGCTTGTGCCGCGACAGCCAATCATCCCTGCCGTGGTGCTTGTTGGCCTCGTTCTGCACCAGCGATATGGATTCGACACCGCCCGCGACGTAGATGCTGCCTTCGCCGGCGAGGATGCGCTGCGCGGCGAGCGCCACGGTCTGCAGCCCGGAGGAGCAGAAGCGGTTCACCGTCATGCCCGAGACCGTCACCGGCAGGCCCGCGCGCAGCGCGATCTGGCGCGCGATGTTGCCGCCGGTCGCGCCCTCGGGGGTGGCGCAGCCCATGATCACGTCCTCGACTTCCTGCGGCTCGACCCTGGCGCGCTGCAGCGCCGCGTGCACCACGTGGCCGCCCATCTTGGCGCCGTGGGTCATGTTAAGGGCGCCGCGCCAGCTCTTGCACAGCGGCGTGCGGGCGGTGGAAACGATGACGGCGTCAGCCATTGAACCTTCTCCCTTCCTTCGCGAGTTTGACCAATAGGGGCGCAGGCTTCCACACTTCGCCCATGTAGCCCTTGCTGAACTTCTCGATCGACGCCAGCACCTTCGCCAGGCCGACCGTATCGGCGTAGAACATCGGTCCGCCGCGGTAGGGTGGGAAGCCGTAGCCGGTGAGGTAGACCATGTCGATGTCGGAGGCCCGCAGCGCGATGCCTTCCGCCAGGATGTGCGCCGCCTCGTTCGCCAGCGCGTAGATCAGGCGCTCGACGATCTCCTCGTCGGAGATCTGGCGCACCTTGATGTTGTTGTCCTTGCGGTACTTCCCGATTATGGCGTCAACCTCCGGGTCCGGGATCGGCTTGCGGTCGGGCAGGTTGTACTTGTACCAGCCCTTGCCGGTTTTCTGGCCGTAGCGGCCCAGTTCGCAAACCTTGTCGCCGATCCTGGAATAAACGAAGTTCGGCCGCTCGAGGTAGCGGCGCTTGCGGATCTCCCAGCCGATGTCCAGGCCCGCCATGTCGCCCATCGCGAGCGGCCCCATCGCCATGCCCCACTTGTACGCGGCGGCGTCGACCTGCTGCGGCGAACAGCCTTCGTCCAGCAGGAACAGCGATTGCTGGCCGTATTTCTCGACCATGCGGTTGCCGATGAAGCCGTCGCACACGCCCGAGACCACCGGCACTTTCCTGAGGGTCTTACCCAGCTTCATGGTGGTGGCGAGCACGTCCTTGGCGGTGGCCTTGCCGCGCACCACTTCCAGAAGCCGCATCACGTTGGCGGGGGAGAAAAAGTGCGTGCCGATCACCTCCTGCGGGCGTTTCGTGACCGCGGCGATGGCGTCCACGTCCAGCGTCGAAGTGTTGGTGGCGAGGATGGCGCCGGGCTTCATCACCGCGTCCAGCTTCCTGAACATGTCCTGCTTGACGTCCATGCGCTCGAACACCGCCTCGATCACGATGTCGGCGTCCTTGCCGGCGGCGAGGTCCGTGGTCGGCGTGATGAGCGCCATGCGCCGGTCCATCTCCTCCTGCTTAAGCCGGCCCTTGGCGACAGTCGAGGCGTAGTTGGCCTTGATTTTCGCCACGCCCTTGTCGAGCGCCTCCTGGGTCAGGTCCATGATCGACACCGGGATGCCGGCATTGGCGAAGTTCATCGCGATGCCGCCGCCCATGGTGCCGGCGCCGATCACGGCCGCCCTGCGGATCTCGCGCGTCGGCGTGTCCTCGGGCACGTCGGGAATCTTGGCGGTCTGGCGCTCGGCGAAGAACATATGCCGCATCGCCTTCGATTCGACGCCTTCCACCAGGTGCATGAAGCGCGCACGCTCGAACTTGCGCCCTTCGTCGAAGGGCATCGTCGCCGCCGCCTCGCAGCAGGCGAGGATCTCCAGCGGCGCCGGGTAGCCGCGCGAGGCCTTCGCCACTTCGGCGCGCGCCGCGGCGAAGAAGGCTTTCACCTCGCCCTCGACCTTCGCGGGCAGGTCGCGGATTCTTTTGGGGCCCTTGTTCTGTCTTATCAATTCCCTGGTGAAAGCCAAGGCCGCTTGCAGAAGGTCGCCCTGGACCACCTCGTCCACCAGCCCCAGCTGCTTGGCCCTTTCGCCAGAGACCGGCGTGCCGGTGGTCATCATCTTCAGCGCCTCGGTCATCGGCACCACGCGCGGCAGGCGCTGCGTGCCGCCCGAGCCCGGCAGCAGGCCCAGCTTCACTTCGGGCAGCCCCAGCTGCGCCTTGGGCATCGCGACGCGGTAGTGGCAGCCCAGCGCGAGCTCAAGGCCGCCCCCGAGTGCGAAGCCGCCGATCGCGGCGACCAGCGGTTTTTTCAGCGCGTCCTGCATGTCGTTCAGTTCGGGCAGGACCGGCGACTGGCGCGATCTTTCGGTGTTGAACTCGCGGATCTCCGCGCCGCCGGAAAACGCCTTCTCCGAGCCCATCAGCACGATCGCCTTGACCGCGGGGTCGGCCTCGGCCTTCTTCAGGCCCTCGCTGACCACGGCGCGGTTGGCCGCCGACATGCTGTTCACCGGCGGGTTGTTCATGGTGATGACGGCGATGCCGTCGGCGACGGAATAGGCTGCCGCTGCACTCATTGCAGGGTATCTCCACCTGGGGACGGCTTCGATTGTAGGGTCAGGACGCTTTCGGGCGCAACGCAACGCCGGGGCCGAGATCATCGACCCGCGCCAGAGGCGCCGGCTACTGTGCGAGTTGGCCGAGCTGGCGGCGCCGCTGCGCGTCCCGGGCCGTACCGCGTTCGGGCTGCGGCCATAGGCTGGGTCGCAAGACACCTGGATAAAATCTGGAAAACCGGGCAGGATGGCGGCAACCTGCTGATCAGACTGCAGATTTGGTTGCCGAGAACGAAACCCTGAAATGGCCGACCAACCTGGACCACGCCGCAATCGTGAAGCGGTTGGTCGCGGTGCGCGAGGCCGCACAGGCGGCCCGACTGCCTGAGTTTGCGGCCCGGTTTGCTAACCAGGAGACCATGCCGGGTGGCTCGCCTTGAGCGTGGTCGCCGCCCTCACATCGATCCGGGAAGTGCATCAACATCGCGCCCTCGCGATGCAGCTCGAGATGGTCGCGATCAACCTCAAGAACCTGCGCTAGCGGCGGGTCGGGCCGCACTCGGTCCGTGCGACAATCCTGCCCTCGAGACAACAAAGCGCATCGAGGCAGGCATGGCGACCCGACAGGATGAACGCACGATGGAGCCGGAGATGAACCCGCAGGACCTCTGGCTGGAGGAGGTTTTCACCGACCGGCGCGTCGGCACCATCCGCCGGATGACCCCGGTCAACGGCGAGGGCGCGCGCGACGCCGCGCGCGAGGTGAGCTGGATCGGCGAGACGCAGGTGATGACGCAGGTCGGCACGCTGCCGATCAATTTCGCGCTGGAGGCGAAGACGCTGGAAGAGGCGGCGCAGAAGTTCGGCGCCGCCGCCAAGGCCGCCATCGAGCGCGCGGTAAAGGAACTGCAGGAACTGCGGCGCCAGCAGGCCTCGTCGATCGTGGTGCCGCAGGGCGGGCTGCCGCCGCTGGGGCCCGGCGGCCCCGGAGGGGGCGGCAAGATCCAGATGCCGTAGGAGGGCGGAAACGGGGGGCAGATGCAGGGCCTGATGATGGACGTGCCGCTCCTGATCAGCGACCTGATCAGGCACGCGCACCGGCACCACGGTTCCACCGAGATCGTCTCCAAGACGGTCGAGGACGGCGCCATCCACCGCACCACCTACGCCGAGGCGCACCGGCGCTCGCGGCGCCTGGCCAAGGCGCTCAGGGGCCTCGGCGTGCGGATGCACGACCGCGTCGCCACGCTGGCCTGGAACGGCTACCGGCATTTCGAGATCTACTACGCCGTCGCCGGCACCGGCGCGGTGATCCACACCATCAACCCGCGCCTGTTCCCGGAGCAGATCGTCTACATCGCGAACCACGCCGAGGACCGGGTGCTCTGTTTCGACGTCAACCTCGCGCCGCTGGTGGAGAAACTGGCGCCGCATCTGAAGACGGTCGAGGCCTTCGTCGCGATGACTGCGCGCGCCACCATGCCCAGGGCGCAGATCCCGAACCTGCACTGCTACGAGGACCTGGTCGAGGCGCAGGATGACGGCCTGGAGTGGCCGAGCTTCGACGAGCGCAGTGCCGCCTGCCTGTGCTACACCTCGGGCACCACCGGCAACCCCAAGGGCGCGCTGTACTCGCACCGCTCGACCATGTTGCACGCCTACGCGGCGGCGCTGCCCGATGCGCTCAATCTCTCGGCGCGCGACGTCATCCTGCCGGTGGTGCCGATGTTCCACGTCAATGCCTGGGGGCTGCCCTACTCCTGCGCCGCCACCGGTGCGAAGCTCGTCTTCCCGGCGCACCACCTTGACGGCAAGAGCCTGCACGAACTGTTCGAGGCCGAGGGCGTCACCATGTCCGCCGGCGTGCCCACGGTGTGGCTCGCCCTGCTCAACTACATGAAGGAGCAGGGGCTGAAATTCTCCACGCTCAAGGGCGTGGTGATCGGCGGCTCGGCCTGCCCGCCGGCCATGATCCGCGCCTTCCAGGACGACTATGGCGTCAAGGTCCTGCACGCCTGGGGCATGACCGAGATGAGCCCCTTGGGCACCGTGAACACCTTCAAGGCGCGCCATGCCGGCTGGAGGAAGGAAGACCGCGACGCGTTGCAGAACAAGCAGGGCCGGGTGCTGTTCGGCGTCGACATGCGCATCGTGGGCGAGGACGGATCCGCCTTGCCGCACGACGGCAAGGCCTTCGGTGACCTGCAGGTGCGCGGGCCCTGGGTGGTGAACGGCTATTTCAAGGGCGAGGGCGGCAGCCCGCTGAAGGACGGCTGGTTCCCCACGGGCGATGTGTGCACCATCGACGCGGACGGCTACATCCAGATCACCGACCGCTCCAAGGACGTCATCAAATCCGGCGGCGAATGGATTAGCTCCATCGACCTGGAGAACATCGCCGTGGCGCATCCGGCGATCCAGGAGGCGGCGGTGATCGGCATCCGGCACCCGAAATGGGACGAGCGGCCGATCGTGGTTGCGGTGAAAAAGGCAGGGCAGGAGGTCAGCAAGGAGGCGCTGCTGGAGTTCTATCGCGACAAGATCGCGAAATGGTGGCTGCCCGACGACGTGGTATTCGTCGCCGAGCTGCCGCACACTGCGACCGGGAAGCTCTCCAAGCTCACGCTGCGCCAGCAGTTCAAAGACTACCAGCTGCCGAGGTGAGCGGGACGCCGCGCCCCGCGCGCGCACCTGCTGCAGGCGGAGGAAATCCACCACAGCACGTTGAGGGCGGGCGGCGATGACGCTCGCGCCCTGCAATGCCAGCCCGCCTGGAGCGGCGCCATGGCGGCGAGGAGTTCCTCCTGATCCCCACCGGCTCGACGGCCGAGGCGGCGCGCGAGGCGGCCGAGCGCATCCGCGCCGCGGTCGAATCGCGGCACTGGAACTCGGCCGCGCCGGGCCTCGGTGTCACCTTTTCGGCTGGCGTCACCGCGTTTCGCAAAGGCGATACCATCGAGCAGTTCCTGAAGCGCGCCGACAAGGCGCTCTGCCAGGCCAAGCGCACCAGCCGCAACCGCGCCGTCACGCTTAACGATTGAGGTAACCATGAGCCAGATCCTGACCGACACCCGCGACCGCGTCCTTCGCATCGAGATCGCTCGGCCCGAGAAGAAGAACTCGCTGACGCTGGACATGTACCGGGCCATGGCCGAGGCCATGGAGGCGGCCGCGGCCGACGCCGCCGTGCGCGCGGTTCTGCTGCACGGCGCGCGCGACTGCTTCACCGCGGGCAACGACCTCAAGGACTTCCTCGAGCGGCCGCCGCACGCGGGCGAGGAAGGCCCCGCCTTCGGCTTCATCCGCGGCCTTTCGGTGTTCCCCAAGCCGCTGATCGCCGCCGTGAACGGTCCCGCCGTGGGCATCGGCACCACCATGCTGCTGCATTGCGACCTGGTGTTCGCGGCCCCGGGGGTGCGCTTCCAGATGCCGTTCGTGCCGCTGGGGCTGGTGCCGGAGGCGGGCTCGAGTTTCCTGCTGCCGCGCATCGCTGGCTACCAGCGCGCCGCCGAGCTGCTGCTGCTCGGCCAGCCCTTCACCGCGGACAAGGCGTACGCCGCCGGCTTCGTCACCGACATCGTCCCGGAGGCCGAGCTGTTCGAGCGCGCCCGCGCGGCCGCGCTCGCGGTTGCCGCATTGCCGCCCTCGGCGGTGCGCGCCACCAAGGCGCTGATGCGTGCCCGCGTCGGCGCGCAGCTCGCCGCCGCGATCGCGGAGGAGGGCGCGGAGTTCCGCGCCCGCCTGCAGTCGCCGGAGGCGAAGGAGGCGATGACCGCGTTCCTAGAGAAGCGCAGGCCTGACTTCTCCCGGTTCTAGACCAGCCGCCCAATGAGACCCAGGAACCTTGCCGCGGGGTTCATGCTGGCCGGCATGTGCGGCGGCGCCGTCGCGTACCTGTACCTTTGGGAGGACCCCGCCACCGGCGCGACGAGGATCTGCAGCCATCCGCGGCCCTGGTACGGGAATCCTGAACTCCAGAGGCGCTCGCCGAAGCTCGAGCGCATGCGATGAGCGCGGCCATCCGCCACGAATGGCGCGACTGCGGCGGGGTGCGGCTGCACTGTGCCGTGGCAGGCAGTGGCGACCGGCTGATGCTGTTCCTGCACGGCTTTCCGGAGTTCTGGGCTGCCTGGCGCGGGCCGATGCAGTACTTCGCCGAGCGTGGCCGGCTTTGCGTTGCCCCCGACCTGCGGGGATACAACCTCTCGGACAAGCCCGAGGGCCTCGAGCCCTACAAGGCGAAGCACCTGGTGGCGGACGTTATCGCGCTGGGCGAGCACTACAGCCCGGGGCGCAGGTTCGTGCTGGTGGCGCACGACTGGGGCGGCGCGCTCGCCTGGGCCATCGCCATCGGACAGCCGCAGCGCCTGGAACGGCTGGTGATGATCAACTCGCCGCATCCCTACATCTTCTGGCGCGAGCTGCGCCACAACCCGGCGCAGCAGAAGGCGAGCGCCTACATGAACGTGTTCCGTCTGCCCAAGGCCGAGCGCCTGCTGTCGGAGAACGGCTACGCGCGCCTGCTGTCCGCGTTCGGCCGCCTGCCCCGGGAATGGCGCGACGAACTTGTGCAGGCCTGGTCGCGCCCGGGCGCGCTCACCGGCGGGCTCAATTACTACCGCGCCTCGCCGCTGTATCCGCCGGCCGTGGACGACCCGGGCCCGGCGAAACTCCAGCTTGAACAGAAGGACTTCATGGTCCGGGTGCCCACGCTGGTGCTCTGGGGCGAGCGCGACAGCGCGCTCCTCACCGGCTGCCTGGACGGGCTGCAGGCCTGCGTTCCGGACCTGAAGCTGGTGCGCGTGCCGGATGCCTCGCACTGGATCGTGCACGAGAAGCCCGCGCTGGTGTGCAGTGAAATCGCCGCCTTCGCCGGCAACGCCCGCGGTTAGAATCCCCTCAGGGAGGCATCATGGCCAAGACCGCAGTCAGCCTGCGCGAGCTGGAATCGCGCCTCGGGCAGGAGGTGGGCGTCTCGCCCTGGGTGGAGATGCCGCAGGAGCGGATCGATCTCTTCGCCAGGGCGACCGAGGATTTTCAGTGGATCCACGTCGATCCGGCGCGCGCCAGGGGCTCGCCCTTCGGCGGCACCATCGCGCACGGCTTCCTCACCCTGGCCATGCTGCCCAAGCTGTCGGAATCCACCTTCGAATTCTCCGACCGCAAGATGGGCGTGAACTACGGCCTGAACAAGGTCAGATTCACCGCGCCGGTACCGGCGGGAGCGAGAATTCGCGGCCGATTCACGCTGGCCAGGTTCGAGAAGCTCGAAGGCAACGGCGTGCAGACCACCTGGTCCGTGGTCTTCGAGCGCGAGGGCGGCGACAAGCCGGTCTGCGTCGCCGAGGCCATCTCGCGGCACTACTTTTAGCCGTGGCGCAGCGCTGGAAGCACCGGCCGCCGGGCTCCAATTGGGGCGAGTTCGGCCCTGACGACCAGCGCGGCCGCATGAACTGGGTCACGCCGCAGAAGGTGCTGCAGGGCATCCGCGAGGTGAAGGAAGGCCTCACCTTCGTGCTCTCGCTGCCGCTGGACTATCCGGGCGGCAACGTGCTCAACCCGCGGCGCCACCCGCCGCGCCTGGCCGCCACCGCGCGCAACGGCCGGCAGAATTTCGCCTACGAGGGGCGGCAGGACGAGCCGCTGCACACCGACGTGTTCTGTGACGACGTGGTGCTGCTCACGCTGCAGTACTCGACGCAATGGGACTCATTCGCGCACGTGGGCGGCGTGTTCGACGCCGACGGCGACGGCCGGCCCGAGGCGGTGTTCTACAACGGCTTTCGCGCCGGGAAGGACATCGTCCCGGCGCCGGAGAACCCCGGTCCTGAGTCCTGGAACCGCTACGAGGGCTCGCGCGCCGAGGCGCTCGGTATCCAGAACCTGGCCGAGCACGGCGCGCAGGGCCGCGGCGTGATGATCGACCTGCACGCGCATTACGGCCGCAAGCGGCATGCGGTGGGCTACGACGACCTGATGCGGGTGATGGAGGCCGACCGGGTCGAGGTCGACAAGGGCGACATCGTCTGCCTGCACACCGGCTTCGCCGAACTGCTGCTGGAACTGAAGAGGAATCCCGCGCCGGAGCTCCTGCACAACACCTGCACCGGCCTGGACGGCAAGGACGACCGGCTGCTGCAGTGGGTGACCGATTCGGGGCTCTCGGTGCTCGCCGCCGACAACTACGCGGTGGAGCTTTTCTCCATGACGCCCCGGAAGGCCACGTCGCACGCGGCGCTGCCGCTGCACGAGCATTGCCTGTTCAAGAACGGCATCCACCTGGGTGAGCTGTGGTATTTCACGCCGCTCGCCGGCTGGCTGCGCTCGCATCGCCGCAGCCGCTTCCTGCTCACCGCCCCGCCGCTACGGCTGCCAGGGGCGGTAGGTTCGCCGGCAACCCCTGTGGCCACCGTATGAGCAAAGTCGCGATCATCACAGGATCGGCCTCCGGCATCGGCGCCGCCACCGCGCTCGAGCTTTCGCGCCGCGGCTGGTCGGTGCTGGTCAACTACTCCAGGAGCGAGGCCGGAGCGAAGGCGGTGGCTGCCCAATGCGCCGAGGCCATCGTGGTCCAGGCCGACGTCGGCGAGGAGGCCGAGTGCCGCAAGCTCGTCCAGTCCGCGCTGGACGAATGGGGCCGCATCGACGCCCTGGTGAACAACGCCGGCACCACCAAGTTCGTCAAGCATGGCAACCTGGAGGGCCTGTCGGCCGAGGACTTCCTGCGCATTTACCGCCTCAACGTGGTGGGCCCGTTCCAGATGACGCGCGCCTGCGCCACGGAACTGCGCAAGGCGAAGGGCGCGGTGGTGAACGTCTCCTCGGTGGCCGCCCAGCTGGGCACCGGCTCGTCGATCGCCTACGCCGCCTCCAAGGCGGCGCTCAACTCGATGACCTTCTCGCTGGCGCGCGTGCTCGGCCCCGAAGCGCGTGTCAACGCGGTCTGCCCCGGCTACGTGGACACGCCCTGGCAGCACAACGCCCTCGGCGCGGAGGGCGCGAACAAGGCGGCGGCTCATTACGCCGCGATGGTGCCGCTGAAGGATTACGCCACGCCGGAGGATGTCGCCGGCACCATCGTCTGGCTGATCGAGGGCGCGCGCCAGGTCACCGGCGAGACCATTTACGTCGACGGCGGCATGCACATCACGCCGCCCCGTTGAGCCGAACCATGGAGGCGAACTTCGACTTCATCATCGTGGGGGCTGGCTCGGCCGGCTGCGTGCTCGCTAACCGCCTGACGGCGCACGGGTACGCGAAGGTGCTGCTGCTGGAGGCGGGGCCGCGCGACACCGATCCCTGGATCCACATCCCGCTGGGCTACGGCAAGCTGTTCAAGAAGCCCTCGGTCAACTGGAGCTATTACTCGGAGCCCGAGCCGCACCTGAATGGCCGCAAGATCTTCACCCCGCGCGGCAAGGTGCTGGGTGGGTCGTCCTCGATCAACGGCCTGGTCTACACCCGCGGCCAGGCCGAGGACTTCGACGACTGGGAGACCCCGGGCTGGTCGCACGGCGAGCTGCTGCCCTACTTCAGGAAGTCCGAGGACCAGTCGGGCGCCGAGCTGCGCTCCGATGCCCTGCACGGCCGGGGCGGGCCGCTCGCGGTCTCCGACCAGAGCGAGCCGCACCAGCTGTGCGACGCCTTCATCGAGGCCGCGGTGCAGGCCGGGCATCCGCGCAACCCGGATTTCAACGGCGAGCACCAGGAGGGGGCCGGCTACCAGCAGCTGACGACGAGGAACGGGCGGCGCTGCTCCACCGCGGTGGGCTACCTGCGTCCCGCGCAGAAGCGCCCGAACCTTGCCGTGGTGACGGACGCGCTCAGCACCAGGGTCCTGTTCGAGGGGCGCAGGGCGGTGGGCGTCGAATACCGCGTCGGCGGGCAGACGCGGACGGCGCGCGCGACGCGGGAAGTCCTGCTTTCGGCGGGTGCCATCAACACGCCGCAGCTGCTGCAGCTCTCCGGCGTCGGGCCGGCGGCGCTGCTGGGCGAGCACGGCATACCGGTGGTGCTCGACCAGCCCCACGCCGGCGACCACCTGCAGGACCATTTCCAGGCGCGCATCGTGCTGAAGTGCACGCGGCCGATCACCGTCAACGACGATCTGCAAAGCCTCTGGCGCATGGCGCGCATGGGACTGCGCTACGCCTTCCTGAAGAAGGGCCCGCTCAGCTTCAGCGCCGGCTACGCCGGAGGCTTCTGGCGCACGCGGCCGGAGTTGAAGCGCCCCGACGTGCAGACGCATTTCCTCACCTTCAGCACCGACCGCATGGGCGAGAAGCTGCATCCGTTCTCCGGCTTCACCGCCTCCATCTGCCAGCTGCGGCCGACCTCGCGCGGCTCGGTGCGCATCCGCTCGGCGGACCCGAGCCAGGCGCCGGCGATCCGCTACAACTACCTCGACACCGAGCACGACCGGCGCACGATGCTGGACGGCATGCGGCTGCTGAGGCGGATCCTCGAGCAGCCAGCGATGAGGCCCTACATTGCCTCCGAGCACATGCCCGGGCCGCAAGTGCAGTCGGACGAGCAGTGGCTGGGCTTCTTCCGCGACACCGGGTCCACCATCTATCACCCGAGCTGCACCGCGAAGATGGGGACCGGGGCGGACGCGGTCGTCGACTCGCAGTTGCGCGTGAAGGACCTGGGCGGCCTGCGGGTGGTGGATGCCTCGGTGATGCCGGCGGTGGTCTCGGGCAACACCAATGCCGCAGTGATCGCGATCGCCGAGAAGGCGGCCGACTTGATCGTGGGACAATCCCGCGCATGAGGCGGTCGATGCAGGCAGCGAGCGGCGGATGTGGGAAGCGGCGGCGCTCGTCCTCATCCTAGCGGGTGCGCTGTTCTGGGCCGACAGCCTGCGTGCGCGCGAGCGGGCGCTAGCCGCCGGTCGCCGGGCCTGCCAGCGCTATGGCGTGCAGCTGCTCGATGAAACCGTGGTCTTCGCCTCGCTGCGCCTGGCGCGCGGCGAGGATGGGCGTGTGCGGCTGCAGCGCACCTACAGCTTCGAGTTCTCGGATACCGGCGACAACCGGCGCCGGGGTGCCATCGTCATGCTGGGACCGGATCTCGCCCACCTGCAGCTGGAGCCTTACCCCATCCAATGAGCCGCTGGCTGGAAGCGAAAGTGATCGAGAACCGCCACTGGTTGCCGGCGCTGTTCTCGCTGCGCGTCGAGGCGCCCGGGCTGGCCTTCCGGGCCGGGCAGTTCGTCCGCATCGCGCTCGATGTCGGCGTAGAACGTGTCGCGCGCGCATTCTCGTTCGTCAACCCGCCGCAGGACCCGGTGCTGGAGTTCTACGGCGTGGTGGTTCCGGAGGGTCCGCTGTCGCCGCGCCTGGCAAGGCTGCGGGCCGGCGACGTCCTGTTCGTTGCGGACAATCCTTCGGGCTTCTTCGTGCTGGACGAGGTACCGCAGGCAGAGGACCTGTGGCTGGTCTCGACCGGGACCGGCATCGCGCCGTTCCTCTCCATCCTGCGCACGGACGCATGCTGGAGCCGCTACCGGCGCGTGATTCTCGTCCACGGCGTGCGCCACGCCACGGAACTCGCCTACCGTGACATGATCGACGGCATCCGGCACCAGAGGGGCGCGGGCTTCCTGTACGTGCCGATGGTCAGCCGGGAGCGCGTCCCAGGCGCGCTCGAGGGGCGCATCCCGGCCGCGATCGGAAGCGGGCGCCTGGAAGCGGCCGCGGTCCCGATCCGCGCCGAGTCCCAGTTCATGCTGTGCGGCAACCCGGACATGCTGAGGGACGTGCGGGCGGTTCTGGCAGGGCGCGGGCTGCGCAAGCATCGGCGCCGCGCCCCCGGGCAGATCACGGTGGAGAGTTTCTGGTGAGGCGCCTGAGGTTGCTCGCCGCGCTGGCCGCCCTCGCGCTGCTGCAGGGCTGCAGCGCGATTCGCCTCGCCTACAGCAACGCCGACACGCTGATCCGCTGGCAGGCCAACAGCTACTTCGATTTCCACGACAGCGCCTCGGAGGAGCTGGACCGGCGCATCGCGGCCTTCCTCGGCTGGCATCGCGCAGCGGCGCTGCCACAGTACGCGAAGATCGCCGGCGAGGCCGCCGCGCGCCTGGAGCGCGGCCTCACCGGCGCCGACCTCGACTGGTTCTATGCCACGCTGGAGACGCAGGCCCGCGAAGGTCTGCGCGCCGGCGCAGTGGAGGCCGCACCGCTGCTCGACCGGCTGGAGCCGGCCCAGCTGAAGCACTTCGAGCAGCGCCTGCGCGATGAGAACCGCAAGTTTGAGCGCGAAAACCTGCGCGGCGGCCCGGCGGAGCGGCGCCAGCGGCGCCTGAAACAATCCATCGAGCGCCTGGAGGAATGGTTTGGCGCCTTGACCGAGGAGCAGCTGGCGCTGGTCCGGCGCTACAATGACAGCGCCCCCATGGTGAACGAGATGCGCGATCGGGACCGCAGGCGGCGGCAGGCCGAACTGGTCGCCATGCTGCGCGCGCGCGAGGCGCGCAAGCGGCTTGCGGACTGGGCGGTGGCGTGGGACCGTGATCGCGAGCCGGCCTATGCGGCCGCGTTCCGCGACTGGCGCGCGGCCAATGCCGGGATGCTCGCCGCGCTGGACAAGACGCTCACCGCGGAGCAGCGCCGGGCCGCCGCCGCCCGCCTGCGCGGCTTCGCCGCCGACTTCGAGCAGCTGCAACGGCGATGAACGACGGTACCGGCCCTGTGGAGCCGGTGCCGGCGGCGGGGCAGGTCGGGCCCAGCTACGCCGGGCTGCCGCGAGACGCCCAGAGCGAGTACAAGGCGATCCTCGCCAATGCCTCGATCGGCATCGCCTTCACGCGCGACCGCAAGTTTTTCCTCTGCAACACCCGGTTCGCGGAGATGCTGGGCTGGGCGCCCGAGGAGCTGATCGGCCAGGGCGGCGAGGTGATTTACCCCTCGCGCGAGAGCTATGAGACGCTGGGTGCGCTCGCGGTGCCGGTGCTGGGCGCCGGGAGGCAGCTCGACATCGAGTGGGAAATCCGGCGCAGGGACGGCTCGACCTTTCCCTGCCGCCTGATCGCCAAGGCGATCAATGCGGCGAACACGCAGCAGGGCACGATCTGGATTGCGGAGGACCTGACCGAGCGCAAACGCCAGGCGGGCGAGATGACCCGGCTGCTGCGCGAGCAGGAACTGGTCCTGGACAATGCCTCGGTCGGGATCGCCTTCGCCCGCCAGCGCAAGCTGCAGCGCTGCAACCCGCGGCTGGCGGAGATGTTCGGCTACGAGCCCGACGAGATGGTTGGCCGGGACAGCGCCATCCTGTTCGGCTCGCAGGCCGAGTACGACGCGGAGGCCGATCTGATGTATGCCAGGCTCGCGCAAGGCAGCACCTACGCGGTCGAGCGCCGGCTGCGGCGCAGGGACGGCAGCGAGTTCTGGTGCAGGCTGGTGGTGAAGGCGCTGGACCCGGCGCGCCCCGAGGAGGGCACGATCGGCATGTTCGACGACGTCAGCGCCGAGCATGCGGCGCGCGAGGCCCTGGAGCGCGCGGGGGCCGATCGTACCCGGGAGCTGGTTTCGGCCAACCGCAGGCTGGAGGCGGAGATCGCCGACCGCAGGCAGGCCGAGACCCGCGCCCAGCACCTGGCCGACCACGACCCGCTCACCGGCCTGCCCAACCGGCGCCTGCTGGAGGACCGGCTGACGCAGGCGATCGCCCGCGGCGGTCGCAACCAGAAGCCGATCGCGGTGATGTTCGTGGATCTTGATCGTTTCAAGGCGATCAACGACACCCTGGGGCATGTCGTGGGCGACGCGCTGCTGAAGGAAGTCGCCGAGCGCCTGGTGAAGCAGCTGCGTGTCGGCGACACCGTCTGCCGCATTGGCGGCGACGAGTTCGTGGTGGTGCTGCCGGAGGTGACGCGTTCGTCGGATGCCGCCGGCGTGGCGCAGAAGATCATCGACGCTGTGGCGCTGCCGATCACGGTGCAGGACCGCGAGCTGCAGGTGTCGGTATCCATCGGCATCAGCGTCTTCCCGGACGACGGCGGGGACGCCGAGACCTTGATCCGCAACGCCGACGCCGCCATGTACCACGCCAAGGGGACCGGGCGAGCCCTCTACCAGTACTTCACCGAGCAGATGAACCTTGCCGCGTCCCGCCGCGTCGCGCTCGAAGCCGAGCTGCGACACGCTGTGCAGGACAACGCGCTGCGGCTGCACTACCAGCCTGTGGTCGATGCGGGCGCGGGCGAAACGGTCGGATACGAGGCGCTGGTGCGCTGGCAGCATCCGGCGCGCGGCATGCTCGCCGCGGCCGGGTTTCTGCAACTGGCCGAGGACACCGGCCTGATCCTGCATATCGGCGAGTGGGTGCTGCGGGAATCCTGCCGCTGGATCGGCCTGGTGGGCCTCGAGCGCGCCCTGCCGGTGAGCGTGAACCTGTCCGCGCGCCAGTTCGCCGACCCGCGCCTGGCCGAGATGGTGGCCGGCGTGCTGAAGGACTCCGGGGTGCCGCCCGCGCGGCTCCAACTGGAGCTGAGCGAGGCCACCGCCATGCGCCATGCGGACCACGCCGAGGCGACCCTTGGGAAGCTGAAGGCGCTGGGGGTCATGCTGTCGCTGGACAACTTCGGCAGCGCGTTCTCCAGCACCGCGCGCTTGCGGCGCTTCGCGCTGGACCGCCTGAAGCTCGACCGCTCGCTGGTCGCGGAACTCGGGCCGGGCGCGGGCGGGCCGGGGATCATCGGCGCCATGACCGGCCTTGCCCACGCCATGGGCCTCAAGGTGGTGGCCGTGGGGGTGGAGACCGAGGCGCAGCGCGAGCTGCTCAAGGCTTGCGGCTGCGACTACCTGCAGGGCTTCCTGTTCGGGCGGCCCTCGGCGCCCGAGCCCGGGGGCTAGATCGCCCGAAGAACGGCTTTCTGAGCAGCCGGTGCAAGCCGCTTACGCAGGCCCCCGCCGCCGCAGCAGCCGCATCGGCAGCCCGCCCCGGGGGCGCAGCGTGATGCGCGGCTCGGTCTTCACCTCCCGTCCCGGGATGGACTCCAGCCGCCAGCGCGGCGCGACGCTGGCGAGGACGATGGCGTGCTCCATCATGGCAAACGAATTGCCGATGCAGATGCGCGGCCCGCCGCCGAAGGGCAGGTAGGCCATCTTCGGCCGGTCGGTGCGCGCCCCGGGCGCGAAGCGCTCGGGCCAGAAGCCCCCGGGCTCGGGCCAGTAGTCGGGCCGGCGGTGCAGGGCATAGGGGCTGATGACGATGTGCGCCCCGGCCGGCATGCGGTAGGGGCCCAGCCGGTCCTCGCCCGCGGCGCGACGGCTGAACACGTAGGCCGGCGGATACAGCCGCATCGCTTCCTCGGCCACCATGCGCGCATAGGGCAGGCGCTCGAGATCGTCAAACGACGGCGCGGCCCGCTCGCCCAGCACCTCGTCCACTTCGGCCCGCACCAGGCCCTCGACGCGCGGGTGCTGCGCGAGCAGGTGGAAGGTCCAAGTGAGCGCGATGGCCGTGGTCTCATGCCCGGCGAGGAACAGCGTCACCAGCTCGTCGCGCAATTGCCTGTCGGTCATGCCCTGGCCGGTGTCCTCGTCGCGGGCCTCCAGCAGCATGTGCAGCAGGTCGTCCCTCGGCGCGCCGCCCTTCTCCATGTCGGCACGGCGCTCCGAGACCATGTTATTCACGATCGCATCCAGCGTGGCGACCGCCTCAGCAAACGCCCGCCCGCGCGGGCGGGTGACGAACCCCGGCAGCTCGAAGAACGCGGTCGGGCGGATGCGCCCGGTTTCCTCGCCCAGCACGGTCATGGCGTCGTACACCGCCCTGATGTCGCCGCTGAGGTCGGCGCCGAACAGGGTTCGCGCGACGATGTCCATGGTCACCGCGTTCATCGCCGCCATGACGTCGATGACGCGGCCGTGCTCCCAGGTCGCGCTCATGCGGGTGGCGCAGTCCGCCATCGCCCCGGCGAGCACCTTCAGGCGCCGCAGGTGGAACGCGGGTTGCGCCAGGCGCCGCTGGCGCTTCCAGAACTCGCCTTCCGCTATCAGCAGGCCGTCGCCGAGGAACGGGCGCAGGTTGTTGCGGTAGGTGACCGACTTGGGGTAGTTGGCGACGTTGTCGAGCAGGATGCGCTTCACGTACTCGGCGTCGTTGACGAAGTAGATGCGCTTGCCCAGCAGCGTCGTGTAGCAGATCGGACCCTTCTCCAGGGTCGCCATGACGTCGAAGCGGGGCGCCAGGCCCAGCCAGCGCGCGATCACCGGCGCCCCTTCCATCGCCGGGAAGTCGATGCGCGGGGCCTCCATGCCCTCAGCGCGGTCCATAGCCTCCGCCGCCGGGCATTTCGGCGACCAGCCGGTCGCCTGCCGGGACGACGTAGGTTTCCTTGCCGGGCAGCACCCTGCCGCTGGCGAGCAGGACGCGGCCGACCGCGCCGTCGCCGCCGCCGGCGCGGCCGCGCGCCGGGTTGCGACGCCGCTCGAAGGTGGCGCAGGCGATGGCGAACGGCGCTGCTTGGGTGTTCTCGATCTCGATCACCGAGCCGCGCCCGCCCGCGTGCCGTCCGGCGCCGCCGGAGCCCTCGGCGAACTCGCGGCGGCGGAACAGCAGCGGCGAATGCGCCTCGGTGATCTCCACCGGGATGGCGCCCACGCCGCTCGGGAACGCGGTGGTCGACAGCCCCTCCTTGGTCGGGCGCGCACCCATGCCGCCGATGCCGATCGAGATGACATTGAAGCGGGTCGCATCCGGCCGCGCGCCCTCGACCTGGGGGCCGCCGGAGAGTCCCAGCACCCACATGCTGCCGGCGCCTTCGGCGGGAACGCCGCCCCGCAGCGGCTCGTCGAAGCAGCCGAATATCAACTCGGGCAGCATCTGGCCGATGACATGGCGCGCGGTGACGGCGCGCGGCCGGCTCGGCGCCACGATCGAATCCTCGGGGCAGGCGACGGTCACCACCTCGAGCGAGCCGGCGTTGTTCGGGATGCCCGGGGCGACGATGCATTTCACGCCGAACGAGGTGTAGGCGTCGGTGTAGCACTTGGGCGAATTGATGCCGAAGCGCGAGGCCGGCGACGATCCCGCGAAATCGACGTGGATGCCGGCCTCGGACACCGTCATCGCCGCCCTGAGTTCGATCGGGGCCTCGTAGCCGTCCAGCGCCATCGAGGAAGACCAGGTGCCGCGCGGCAGCCTGCGCACCGCCTCGAGCATGGATTGGCGCGAGGTCGAGACGATGTACTCACCCAGGGAGTCGAGCTCATCGAGGCCGAACTCCTCCAGCATCGCCGCGAGGCGCCGCGTGGCCACCTCGTTGCACGACACCAGCCCCAGCAGGTCGCCACGCACCTGCATCGGCTCGCGGACATTGCCCATCAGGATGGCGAACAGGGTCTCGTTGCGGCGGCCTTGCTCGAACAGTTTCATGTGCGGGATGTACAGCCCCTCCTCGTACACCGAGGTCGCCTCGGCGACGAAACCACGGCCGCCGATGTCGATGACGTGACAGGTCGAGGCGAACAGGCCGATCAGGCGTCCCCTGAGGAAGGCGGGCGTCACCGTGACGAAATCGAACAGGTGGCCGGTGCCCATCCAGGGATCGTTGGTGACCAGCACGTCTCCCGGCCTGAGCGTTTCCAGCGGGAAGCGCTCGAGGAAGTGCGCCACTGCGGTGGCCATCGTGTTGACGTGGCCCGGGGTGCCGGTGACCGCCTGCGCAAGCATGCGACCCCGCGTGTCGTAGACCCCCGCGGACAGGTCGCCCGCCTCGCGCGTGATCGGGCCGAACGCGGTCTTCAGCAGCACGTTGGCCTGCTCTTCGACCACCGCGACCAGCCGGTTCCAGAGTATCTGGCGCACCAGCTGGGCGCGGGCATCGTTCCGGTCCGCGATGTCGTTCATGCCTGCCCCGATTGTCCCTCAAGCTGCCGTTCGAGCAGAAGGTGTCCTGCCGCGGTCACCGACGCCCGCCAGCCTCGCGGCACCAGCGTCGTGGTCTGGGGCTCGACCACCAATGCCGGGCCTTCCAGGCCCATGCCCGGGCGCAGCTCACCGCGCCGATGCAGCGGCAGGGACTCGGCCCGGCCGGCGACCGGATCGAACACGTCGCGGCGCGCGTGCGCGGCCGCGGCCGCGGCGCTGCCCGCGGCTTGGGCGGCGGAGGCCTCAGCGGGCTGGGTCGCTACGGCCACCGACCAGGTCAGGTACTCCACCGGCACGTCGGCGATGCGCAGGCCGAACTGGCGCTCATAGCGCTCCTCGTACCCGGCGCGCAGGCGCGCGGCGTCCGCAGCCTGCAGTTCGCGCGCGGGCAGCGGCACCGGGATTTCGTGTCCCTGCCCGAGGTATCGCATCTCGACCATGCGGTGGGTGCGCAGCGGCGCGCCCAATGCGCCGGCGGCAACAATGGCGGTGGCCTCGGCCTGCATTCCAGCCAGCAGACGGTTGACCGCCCCGGCGTCGAACGCGTCGTCGCGCTGCGCCAGGCTGCGCACCACCTCGAACGCCACCGGTGCGCGCAGGAAGCCCACCGCCGAGCCCACGCTCGCGTCCACCGGCACCAGCACCTTGCCGATGCCCAGTTTCGCCGCCAGGCGCGCGGCATGCAGCGGCGCCGCGCCGCCGAACGCGATCATGGTGCAGCGCTCCGCAACCTTGCCGCGCTCGATCGCATGCACGCGCGCGGCGCTCGCCATGTTCTCCTCGACGATTTCGCCGATTCCCGCCGCGGCCCATGCCGCGTCCATGCCAAGGGTGGCGCCGATGCGGTCCCGCACTGCGCGCTCGGCCGCTGAGCGATCCAACGCCAGCGTCCCGGCGGCGAACGCCGCGGGGTCGATGCGCCCGAGGGCCACGTCGGCGTCGGTCACGGTCGGCTCGGTGCCGCCGCGCCCGTAGCAGGCGGGGCCCGGCTCGGCGCCCGCGCTGCGCGGCCCGACCTGGATGCGCTTCATCTCGTCCAGGCGCGCGATGGACCCGCCGCCGGCGCCGATCTCCACCATCTCGGTCACCGGGATGCGCACCGGCAGTCCGCTGCCCTTCAGGTTGCGCCAGACGCGTGCCACCTCAAACTTGCGCGACTGCTCCGGGCGGCCCTCGCTGATGAAGCAGATCTTGGCGGTGGTGCCGCCCATGTCGAAGGAGAGCACCTCCTCCATGCCGGCCTCGCGTGCGATGCCGGCGGACAGGATCGCGCCGCCTGCGGGGCCGGATTCCACCAGGCGCACCGGGAAGCGGCGCGCGGTCTCCAGCGTGGTGAGGCCGCCGCCCGAGGTCATGAGGTAGAGGGGGCAGGCAAAGCCGCGGCGGTTGAGCTCGCCCGCGAGCCTCTCCAGGTAGCTCGCCATCAGCGGCTGCACGTAGGCATTGGCGCAGGCGGTGGAGAAGCGCTCGTATTCGCGGATCTCGGGGCAGACCGCCGAGGACAGCGTGATGGCGATCCCCGGCAGCGCGGCCTCGAGCAGTTCGGCGGCGCGCCGCTCGTGCGCGTCGTTGGCGTAGGAATGCAGGAAGCCCACGGCGAGCGCCTCGACCTGGGCCGCGCGCAGCCTGGCCGCGATGCCGGAAAGCGCGGCTTCGTCCAGCGGCACGCGCACTTCGCCGCGCGCCGTGACCCGCTCCGGCACCGGGAAGCGCCATTCGCGCGGCACCAGCGGCGCGGGCAGCTCCAGGTCGAGGTCGTAGTGCTGGTAGCGCTTCTCGTAGCCCATCTCCAGCACGTCGCGAAAACCCGCGGTGGTGAGCAGCGCCGTGCGCGCGCCCTTCCTCTCGATCAGGGCGTTGGTGGCGAGCGTGGTGCCATGGATGAGCACGCCGACGCCGGCGGGCGAGAGCCCGGCCTCGGCGAGCACCCGCGCCATGCCCTCCAGCATTCCCTCCTCGGGCGCGCGCGGCGTGGTGAGTACCTTGGCCGAGTGGCGCCGGCCGGCGTGCTCCAGCACGACATCGGTGAAGGTGCCGCCGATGTCGGCGGCGAGGCGGGCCTGGGCTGGGGCTGGCATTGACTTGCATGCTATCAGCATGTAATGTGAATTTAAAGGCTGTCCCCGACATGGATGCGTCCATCGCGCTCGAGCGCTTCATTCCCTACCTGCTGTTCCGCGTCTCGCGGCAGCTGAATGCCTACTTGCGCGAGGAAATGCGCGGCGTGGGCGTGACCATCCATCGCTGGCGCATCCTCGCGGTGCTGGCGGCAGGGGACGGCCGCAGCCTGTCGGAACTGGCCGCGGTCACCGTCATGGAGCAATCGGTCGCCTCTCGCGTCGTGGACCAGATGCGGCGCGATGGCCTGGTGCGCCGCGAGCCCGGCGCCAGCGACCGCCGCATCGGCAGCATCCACCTCACGCCGCGCGGCCGGCGCCTGTTCGGGCGCATCTTCCCGGTCGCGCTCGGGCACCAGAAGCGGGCGACGCGGACGCTGACCGGCGCCGAGGAACGCACGCTCGCCCGTCTGCTGCGCAAGGTGCTCGACGCCATCGACGCGGAGCAACCGGCGTGACGCGGGCGCCGCGTTTCGCGGCGGGCATGCCCGGCTTCCTCTATTTCGACGCCAATTCCATCGGCGCCATGCCGGCGCCGCCGCTGGGCGTGTCGCTGTTCGCGTCGGCGCGCATCGCCGAATGCGACCTTTCGCTGGTGATCCGGGCCTTGCTGCCGTTCATCGCGGTCGACATCGCCGCGCTGGCGATCGTGTCGGCCTTCCCGGCGCTGTACCTGTGGCTGCCGCGGCTGGCCGGGCTGCTGTGAGCGGGTAGCGGCCGGGCTAGGTTCCAATCCGCAGCGGGCTCGCCATCTTGCGCAGCGCCGCGATGATGCTGAGCGCGGTGATCTTCCCGGTCTTCGGGTTCTCGCTCGGGACGTTGGCGATGGAGAAGCTGAACTCCGCGCTGTCGGCCACCACGC